>ERZ1066124.113-NODE-113-length-79220-cov-27.068376_pt1 | contig 79220 bp, 77 predicted proteins | sample MGYA00382771_ERZ1066124 | MGnify/ENA primary metagenome ERZ1066124 (study PRJEB33369, sample SAMEA5778354) | biofilm metagenome | biome: Industrial cooling water; feature: Water cooling tower basin; material: Biofilm | place: United Arab Emirates | collected... | reverse complement strand
TTCTGCTAGTACTCTTGGCAAGGGAAATGCAGGATTAGTTAAAATTACTGCTAGTGAGACTATCTCCGCAATGGGTGAGGCTGGCCAAAATTTTAATAGTGGCATTTTTAGTAGAGTAGGGCCGACAGCCGAAGGAAATTCAGAGGGCATCGAGATATCTACAGGTTCTCTTATTTTAACCGATGGAGGACGAATTTCTGCTAGTACTCTTGGCAAGGGAAATGCAGGATTAGTTAAAATTACTGCTAGTAAGATTATCTCCGCAGCAGGTGAAAATAGTTATGGCGAACCCAGTGGCATCATTAGCGAAGTAGATTATGTTGTCGATAACATGGGAAAAGCTACCATAGGCGAGGGAAATGCAGGAGAAATTGAAATATCTACAGTTTCTCTTTCCCTCACCGATGGGGCAATTGTGTCAGCGAGAACTGAAGGACAAGGAAATGCTGGAGCAATTCTTATTACTGCAAATGATACTATTTTTCTAGCGGGTCTCAATAGTGGAATTTTGAGTGGAGTAGATACAACAGCCATAGGAAATTCAGGCGAAATTGAAATTATTACAGGTTCTCTTTTTCTGATTGGTGGGGCAATCGTGTCGGCTGAAACGCTAGGAACAGGAGAAGCAGGAAATATCAATCTAAATGCCACACAACTTAATATACAGCAAGCTAGAATAACCGCCTTTACCAATGGAACTGGCAATGCAGGTAATATTACAATACGGGTACAAAATACTCTACAAAGCAATAACGGTACCATCTCAACCGCCGCTAATCAATCATCTGGCGGTAGTATCAATATTACTGCTAGTGATATCCGTTTACAAGGTAACAGCGATATTCGTACCCAGGTCGCTAGTGGTGCAGGTGGTGGTGGTGATATAAACCTAACTGCTGATTCAATTTTAGCCTTTAACGATAGCGATATTCTAGCTTTTGCTCAAAACGGAGTAGGAGGTAATATTAGGCTTAATACTCCTGTTTTCTTCGGTAATGGCTATCAAGCAACTGCTCAAGTCAATCAAAATCCTGATACTTTAGATAATAATAACCGAGTCGATATTAATGCTAGTGGTGCAGTATCAGGGGTAATAAGTGTCCCTGATTTAACCTTTATTCAAAATAGTCTGTTTGAATTACCTGAAACCTTAATCAATACCGAAAATTTATTAGCCAATAGCTGTGTTGTTCCCAATCAACAAAAAGCGGGTACATTTATCCTAACGGGGCCAGATGGACTACCAACTCGTCCTAACAATAATCTAACATCTCCCTATCCAACGGGAACGATTGAAGCAATTCCTGAACTATCTCCACCCAAAATAGACGAACCGCAAAACTTTTATCGTCTTAAGGATGGAACGATGGTTTTAAGTAGAAAGTGTTATTAATTAATAAGTTTTGTTATTTAATCAAATAAGTTACACAAAGCGGTTGCTCAACTTAAAAAATAAAGAAATATTATTATTCATTTGCTTATTCTCAATAACAGTTTTATAAGCGTTGGCGTATTAAAATGTTTAAAATTTTTATTTTTTAGATAATAATCTCAATCAAATGAAACGAAAAACAAGCCTTGATTATTCTAATACTTTTGTATTAATCAGTTCGCTACTACTGACAGAACACTTATTTTCAACAAAGACTCAAGCACAAGTAATACCAGACCAAACCCTCGGATTAGAGATTTCAATTGTAGCCCCGATAGATGCAGTTAATGAACTCATCGTTGGTGGTGCAAAACGAGGAGGAAATCTTTTTCATAGTTTTCAAGACTTTAACATCGGTGAAGGAAAAAGCGTTTTTTTTGCTAACCCTCAAGGAGTAATGAATATATTTTCGCGTGTCACTGGGGGCAATCCTTCACAGATTTTAGGTAGATTAGGCGTATTGGGACAATCAAATTTATTTTTTATTAATCCCAACGGTGTTTTATTTGGGCCAAATGCAAGTTTAGCTCTTAGTGGGTCTTTGCTTGTCAGTACAGCGAATTCAATTCTATTTGCAGATGGCAGTGAATTTAGCACTAATTTAGCTCAAAACAATTCTTTGCTAACGATTAGTGTTCCCATTGGTTTACAGTTTGATACCTCACCAGCGAGTATTACCAATCAATCTAGATTTACAACATTACTACCATCTTTTAGCGATCCTAATACAATTGAACCCGTTACAGTCGGCTTATTTGTATTTCCAGGAAAAACCCTAGCCTTAGTCAGTGGTGACATCAATTTAGAGGGAGGAAATTTAACCGCTTTTCAAGGACAAATTGAGTTAGGGGCTGTTGATGCCAATAGTACAGTCAACATCTCCTCTACTGGAGAAAATTGGCAGTTAGACTATCAGCAAGTTCAAAATTTTAAAGACATTACTTTGTCTAAAGGGTCGTCTGTCGATGCGAGTGGCGCAAGTAGCGGTACAATCACTCTTAACGGCTCAAGCATTACCCTAAGCAATAATTCTCGTCTTGTCTCTTTCAACATCGGGACACAACAAGGAGGGGATATTATTGTTAATGCTATACGATCGTTCAATATTGAAGGAACAGGTAATTTTGCTGAAGCGGTGCAGATTAATGCCAATGGATTAGCCAAACCTTCCGACCTTAAAAATGGCATTTTTACAGTTGGTTATGGTCAAGGAGATGCAGGCAATATTATCATCAATTCTAATCAATTTATTGCTCGTAATGGTGCATTTTTACAAACTTCTACAGCAGGTTCGGCAAATGGTGGTGACATCATTCTAAACGTCTCTGATTCTATTGAATTAACAGCATCTATTGTAGTCACAGCAACAAGGCCTAATCCAACAACTGGAAATGCAGGTAATCTAACCATTAATACTAGCACTTTAATTCTACGAGACAAGGGATTAGCAACCACTTCAACACTTGGCTTCGGTAAAGGGGGCAATTTAACGGTTAATGCCTCTCAACAAGTAGAATTATTTGGAGCAAAGCCGATTCAAATCGGAAATAATATTGTTATAACGACAGGATTAGTTACTAATTCCTTCAGCATCGGGAATGCAGGCAATCTCGAATTAATAACAAATCGATTGAGCGTACGTGATGGAGCAGTCATCTCTGCAGGTACTTTTGCCAGTGGAGACGGAGGTAATTTAAATATACAGGCTTCCGAAGTGTTATTAAGCGGGAAAAGTTTGGATGATAGTAATTCCAGTCAAATTTCATCTGTTGCTCAAATTGATTCGCGTGGTAATGGTGGCAATGTAAGCCTTAAAACTAACATCTTAAGCGTGCAAAAAGATGCCTCTGTTAGCGCAACTAATTTAGGAATTGGAAACGCAGGTAATGTAGTTATTATTGCTGATTCAGTTTCAGTAGAAGAACAAGGAATCATCGAAGCAGCATCCCAATTCGGACAAGGAGGAAACATTATTCTTGAGACAAAAAATTTATTTTTAAATAATCGAGCCTTCCTCACTGCTAATTCTCAAGGAATAGAAAATGCAGGCAATATCACAATACGTGTGCAAAATACCCTAACCAGCAATAACAGTACCATCTCTACTTCAGCCAATCAAGCATCTGGAGGTAGCATCACTATCTCTGCACAAAATATTCGTAATCGAGGTAATAGCGATATTCGTACTAATGTCGTCAGTGGTACAGGTGGGGGTGGTGATATTACTCTGAGTGCTGATTCAATTTTAGCCTTCAATGATAGTGATATCCTAGCTTTTGCTCAAGATGGCATCGGAGGCAATATTAGTCTTAATACCCCTGTTTTCTTCGGTAATGGCTATCAAGCAACTGCTCAAGTCAATCAAAATCCAGATATTTTAGATAATAATAATCGAGTCGATATTAATGCTAGTGGTGCCGTCTCAGGTGTAATCAGTGTTCCCGATTTAACCTTTATTCAAAATAGCCTGCTTGAATTACCCGAAACCCTAATCAATACTGATAATTTATTAGCTTCTAGCTGCGTTGTTCCCAATCAACAAAAAGCAGGCACATTTATCCTAACAGGGCCAGATGGATTACCCAGTAGCCCTAACGATAATTTTACATCTCCCTATCCGACTGGAACAATAGAAACCATTCCCGAATCATCACCGCCATCAAAAATCGACGAACCACAAGGGTTTTACCGTCTTGATGATGGAAAGAGGGTTTTAAGCACAAAATGTAATTAATTAATAAAAAAATCATGAAACTTAATAATCAATGGCTGATTTTTGGTTTATTAAATAGTTTTTTTTGGTTCGGAAATATTGAAATAGCACTCGCTCAAACTTTTGAACTTGCTCCGACAACTAATCTAAATTGTCCAGTAGCCGAAAATAGTGAAAAAATTCCCATTCAAAAAATAGAAATAGTCGGAAATACTATATTACATAAAGAAATTGCTGATCTTGTTAGCCGCTTTTTGAACCGCGATGTTGCCTTTGATGAATTGCTATGTTTACGGACAGAAATCACCCAACTTTATGTACAAAGAGGTTACATTACATCTGGTGCCTTCCTCCCCAACAACCAAGATATTACTAGCGGAACCGTTCAAATTCAAGTCATTGAAGGAGAAATAGAAAACGTCGAAATTAGTGGACTAAGACGACTTAGACAAGGTTATATCCGTTCTCGTTTAGCCATTGGTATTGATAAACCATTTAATCAAAACGACTTACAAAGATCTTTAGAACTCCTGCAACTTGATCCTCTCCTAGAACAAGTTAACGCAGAATTAACCGTTGGTAGCGCACCAAGACGCAATATTCTAAAATTACAACTAAAAGAAGCCCCCGCTTTCCATGCAGCGATCGAAGGGAATAACTATCGACCTCCGAGTATTGGTTCCGAACAAGGTACAATCACTTTGAGTCATGATAACCTATTGGGTTTTGGCGATCGCATTTACGGAGAATATTCAATTTCAGAAGGACTCGATCTATATGATGTACGATATACCGTTCCGATCAACGCCTATGATGGAACCATCAGCGTTCGTTACTACAACAGTCAAACCGTAATTACCGAATCGCTGTTTCGCGAATTTGATATCCGTAATGAAAGCGAAACCTTTACCGTCGGCATTCGTCAACCCTTGTTTCGTTCTCCTCAAAATGAATGGGCTGTTGGATTAGACTTCGATCTAAGGCGTAGTCGCAGTACTCTAGAAGGTGAATCATATTGTTTTTCTCAACCCTGTGAAAACGGTTCAACCAAACTATCAATCTTGCGTTTTTCCCAAGAATGGCTTAATCGTAATCCGAATCGTATTATCGCGGCTCGTTCTCAATTTAATTTTGGTCTAGCTGCTTTTGATTCAACAGAAATCGATATCGAACCTGATAGTCAATTTTTTAGCTGGATAGGGCAATTTCAATGGGTGCAAAGAATCACATCAAGAGTCTTAGTGGTAGGTCGTGCGTATGCTCAATTAACACCCGATGCACTACCAATTATCGAACAGTTTAGCATTGGTGGGATTGATACCGTCAGAGGTTATGTACAAAACCAACTTGTCACCGATAATGCTCTTTTAGCCTCTCTAGAATTTCGCGTCCCTTTAACCAGAGATCCCAGTATATTTCAGATTACACCATTCATCGAAGCAGGTACAGGATGGAATAATTTATTACTCGATCCAGAAAATGCTACATTAGTCGGTATTGGCTTAGGTCTTCGTTGGTCAATTGTCAAGGGGCTAAGTGTTCGTTTAGATTACGGTGTTCCTCTAATTTCCAAGCAAAATAAGGGAAATACCTTGCAAGATAATGGTTTTTATTTTTCCGTCCGTTATCAGCCGTTTTAGTTAATTCTTGATTTAAAAACAAGTTTTCAGTAATAGTAACCAAAAGACCTAGGCGATTGGGTAAGAGTAAAGGTTAGTATAAACTAAGTTAGAAAAATTTATAACCTAATGGCCTATACTGTGTTCGATAAATCTAATCGCCCTCTAATATGGATTAGTGGAGTGGTCGCAACTGGTTTAACTGTGCTAGGTGTCATGACTTATCGCATGGTACAGACTCCCTCGCCCTTAGTTGAGTTAGAAAAAATGACAGTTCTAGCGCAACGGCAAACCCTAGCCGTCGAAATTGAAGCAAGCGGCAAAGTTCAACCCATTCAGAGTGTAAATATTAGCCCAAAAAATCCAGGCTTATTAAAGAGATTATTAGTAGAACAGGGAATGCAGGTCAAACAGGGGCAAACTCTAGCGGTTATGGATAATCTAGAAGTATATGCCCAGGGAATTCAAGCCGAAGCTAAATTTAAAGAAGCCTTAGCCAATCTTGAGGCAGCAAAACGCCGAATTCCTGAACAAATTCGTCAGTATCAAACCCGTTTAGTTCAAGCGCAAGCCCGTTTTAAGGAAATTGAATCACAATATCAACGAGCGCAACAAAGAATTCCTAAAGATGTTGAGCAAGCAAACTCTCAAGTTCAAGCCGCCCAGTCTCGCTTTCGTCTAGCCGAAAATCGGGTCAAACGCAATGAAACATTGGTTAAAGAGGGAGCGATCGCACAAGATCAGTTTGATGAGGTTCTCAATGAGTATCTTAATGCTAGAGCCAATTTAGATGAGGCGGTACAGCGTTTAGCACAAGTCAGTAATACAGCCTCCCCCGAAGTCGAAGGAATCAAACAACAGGGAGTAGAAGCCCAAGCCGCGATCGCAGAAGCTAAGTTTGTTCTCGATGAACGGCTCAAAACTCAAGCGACTGAAATCGCTCAACTTGAACAAGTCGCAGCCGCCGCCCGTGCCGAATTAGAGCGCATTAAAATTCAATACCGCAACACCGTGATTAATGCACCCTTTGACGGCATAGTGACCCAAAAATACGCAACAGAGGGAGCATTTGTTACTCCGACCACTGCCGCATCTGAAACCGCCTCGGCTACATCTAGTTCGATTATTGCCTTAGCCAGAGGGTTAGAAGTCGTGGCGAAAGTTCCTGAAGTCGATATTAGTCGCTTGCGTCCAGGACAACCTGTCAAAATTGTCGCTGATGCTTATCCAGATCAGATTTTTCAAGGTCAAGTGATTCGCATCGCACCAGAAGCAATTGTAGAAGAAAATGTGACCTCTTTTGAAGTAACCATTGGTTTAGTAACGGGTCTAGACAAGCTGTTATCAAGAATGAATGTAGATGTGACTTTTATTGGTCAACAAATACCTGATGCGCTTGTTGTTCCCACTGTTGCCATTGTGACCCAAGAAGGACAAACAGGTGTCATGGTTCCAGATGAGAAGAAAAAACCAGAATTTAAACCTGTGACGGTGGGTTTAGTCCTAGATGATAAAACTCAAATCCTATCAGGTGTTAACCCAGGGGAAAGAGTATTTATTGATCTGCCAGAAGATAAGAATAAAAACAAAGATCAAGATAAGTAGGTTTGAAGACATGGATTTATTAGAAAGTTGTAAGATGGCGATCGCAACTTTAACCGCGAATAAAATGCGGAGTGGCTTGACCATGTTGGGGATCATTATCGGTAATGCTTCTGTCATTGCGATGATTGGGATCGGCCAAGGCGCACAACAGTTAGCTTCTAAAGAGTTTCAAAATTTATCACCGAATAATTTGTTTGTTGTTCCAGGTTCACGAAAAGCCAGAAACGCCACCTTTGATCTTCCTAAAACACTTGTACTAGAAGATGCGGAAGCCATTGCTAAACAAGTTCCGAGTGTGGTTGCAGTTGCTCCTGAAATTAATCGTCGGGAATTAGTCACCTATCGCAATAAAACAATGGCGACTCAGGTTAGTGGGGTTACACCCGAGCATCTAAGGGTGATGAATTTTCAAGTCGAACAGGGTCGATTTATTGATTCTATTGATCTTGAAAGAAGTCAGCGTGTTGTCGCTTTAGGTGCAGAAGTAGCGGAGCGATTATTTAGAAATCAAGATCCAATTGGTCAACAGATTCGCATCAAGGATATTAGTTTCAAAATCGTTGGGGTCATGCGCGAAAAAGGTTCGATGTTAGGTACTAATCAAGATGATCTAGTGTTTGTTCCTCTGACTACTATGGCTTATCAATTAGTGGGAAAAACTTCCCCCTATGGCATAGAATTAACTTGGATCAATATATCAGCAAAAGATGAAGAAACTGTACGAGCAGCTAAGTTTCAGATTGAAAATTTATTAAGATTACGTCATCAAATTGTTGATGAAGATGATTTTGGTGTAGAAAGTCCGAAACAACTTTTAGAGATTTTTTACAAGATTACCAATGGACTAACGATTATGTTAGCTGCAATTGCGGGAATTTCGCTGGTTGTTGGTGGTATTGGTGTAATGAATATTATGTTAGTTTCGGTTGCTGAACGAACTCAAGAAATCGGTTTAAGAAAGGCAATAGGAGCAAAAGAACAGGATATTTTAGCTCAGTTTTTGATTGAGGCAGTGATTGTCTCGGCCGCTGGTGGTATCATCGGAATTGTTTTGGGTGTTGGTAGTGTTTATCTGATTGGTGCAGTTTCTCCTTTGTCGGCGAACATTTCACCCTATGCGATTGTTTTAGCCCTCGGTGTTTCGAGTAGTATTGGTTTGTTTTTTGGTGTCATTCCTGCACAACGCGCCGCCAAATTAGATCCGATTGTAGCTTTAAGGAGTATTTAGGATATTGCGCCGTTATCGGAGGAAATTCTAAGCGCATTCTAGGGTTGATGAAAATTCTGCTTGATAGAATGCTAATTTGTCAAGCTATACAAAACGGGTTAACAATTGCGACAGTAGACCCTGCAATTCAGGCCTACTCAATTATACCAATTTTCAATAATCGTAAGAAACACCAAACCCTGACGGGGTGACAACCAAGCGAAAACAAAGTCAGGGGAAGACTTAGGACAATTCGTGGTAAAAAAAGATCGGTCTTAGAAATGTTAGCAGACCGATTAAAATAAGATGTTACCAGAATTGTATCGCACTCATTTATTAAGTCAACTGAATCAATCCCAATTACTAACTCTAGAAATTTTAGTTTGGCTGCTCCAAGTTCACAAGCAAGTGAAAATTGAGAGATTAGCTGCACATTTTCCATTGCCCATCAAGTATGAAAGCCGTCGTCGGCATCTTCAAAGATTTTTAAAATTACCAGCTATGTCAGTAACACTGATCTGGTTACCAATAATTGAAGGATTGATTAAACTGAAATTCACAAAAGGAGAAAGGTTATATTTAGCCATTGATAGAACCCAGTGGTCAGATAAAAACTTGTTCATGATAGCAGTGATAATGGAAAAACGAGCAATGCCAATTTACTGGCAATTTATTAAGAAAAAAGGAGCCAGTAATTTAGAGGAACAGCAAGCTCTAATTCGTCCTGTTTTGAGGCTATTAAAAAATTATGAGCTGGTGCTATTGGGAGATCGAGAATTCCACAGTGTGGAGTTGGCTAAGTGGCTGCACTCAAAGAAAGTCTACTTTGTTCTTTGTCAAAAGAAAGATCCCTACATCCAAGAAAAAGGGAGTAATTATCAGAGATTAGATAGCTTAGTAGGGATTATCCCAGGAGCAAAAAGATTTATCGAGGGGGTTAAAGTGAGAAAAGAAAAAGGATTTACTCAAGGCTCAATCGGCATTTACTGGAAAAGAAAATATCGTGGCAAACAAGAAGAACAACCTTGGTATTTACTAACTAATCTGACCAACTTTTCAGAAGCCGTCATCTCCTATCAAAAACGAGTGGGAATTGAGGCAATGTTTAAAGATTGTAAAAGCGGTGGTTATAATTTGGAGGGGTCAAAAGCTTCTATTGAAAGATTAACTCGTCTCGTTCTTTTAATCGCAATAGCCTATACATTTTCTACCTTCAAAGGGCAATCAATTCAAGATCGAGGACAGCAAGAATACATCGGGCGCTTGCGGAAACTTAAGCAGACTCGCACCAAAAATAGTCATTTTTGGATTGGTTTATATGGAAATGTCTGGATGATTTCACAAACATTTCTTTGCGATTGGGTTGAGGAATTAATGAAACTTAGTCCTAATAAACTGCCATTTTATCACAGAGGATTGAGAGCCATGAACATTATACAGAATGCCCTTTGAGCTTCTCGTCACCCCGTCAGCACCAAACCTCTGTAAAGACGCGCCATGGCGCGTCTCTACCTTTCTATCTCTTGCATAACTTTTGAAAAATGATATTAGCTTTATTTAGTTCTAGTTCTATGATGCGTCAATTAGGCTCAAAGATCGTTTATCCTAGAAGAAGAAATAACTTTACAGAACTTTACATATTCTTTCCGCTATGGATTGTATTATTAACCGTCGAGCGCAGTTTTCTGCAAGTCATCGATATTGGTTACCTGAAGTTGATGACGCCGAAAATCAAAGACTTTTTGGGGCGGGTAGTCGATTTCCAGGGCATGGACACAATTATATTTTATATGTGTCGATCGCTGGGTTATTAGATCAGTATGGCATGGTGGAAAATCTTTCTTATGTTAAACAAGTGATTAAGAAAGAAATCACAAGCCAACTCGATTATGCTTATCTAAATGATGTTTGGCCAGAGTTTAGCGAAACTTTGCCCAGTACCGAAAATATTGCGCGGGTGATTTGGCAACGGTTAGCCCCTCATTTACCCATTGTTAATATACAACTATTTGAACATCCTGAATTGTGGGCAGATTATCAAGGTAATAATATGGAAGCTTTTTTAACGGTTAAAACACATTTTAGTGCTGCACATCGTCTCGCTTTAAGCGAACTGAGTCTAGAAGAAAATACAGAAATTTACGGTAAATGTGCAAGAACCAATGGTCATGGTCACAATTATCATTTAGAAGTGACGGTTGCGGGTGAGATTGATGCTCGTACAGGTATGATTGTTGATTTAGGTGAGTTACAAAAAATTATTGATGAATATGTAGTTGAACCTTTCGATCATACTTTTTTAAATAAAGATGTTCCTTATTTTGCCCAAACGGTTCCCACGGCTGAAAATATTGCTTTCTATATTGCTCAGTTACTTCAAGAACCGATTAGAAAAATTGGGGCAGAATTAGACAAAATTAAATTGATTGAAAGTCCGAATAATTCTTGTGAAATTTCTTGCCGTAAACCGATGGTACAAACTAATCAAACGGTCAAAGAAGCGGTTTTATCAAGATAGAATTTTGTGTTGTAGGGTTTGGCGACCAAACCCCTACGTTTTTTTAAAGATTTAGTGGCGAACCCATTTGGCATCGGTGATTAAACAAACTCCGCCTACTTTTTTGAGAATTGGATTAACTTTTTCTACAAGTTTGGTGAGTTGGTCATTATTAGTACAAACCGTCATCACATAACTACCATTAAAAACACAGCCAATATCTGAACAAGATATCCCGCGATCGCCTTTTCCTGCTGTATCTTCAATTACGGTATAACCAGAGACTTGAACCTCATCTAAAATCATTAGCGTTTTTTCTAAATGAGAATGACTGACAATGATTTCTACTCTTTTAACATCTTCAAAAAGATTAAGAATTTCACTCATTTTTTTTAAACTCCTACACCCATTATTTTAATGATTTCTAAGTAAAGCGGAATCCCTATAATAATGTTGAAAGGAAACGTTAAAGCTAAAGCCATTGAAACATAAAAACTCGGATTAGCTTCAGGAATGGTTAAACGCATAGCCGCAGGGACAGCGATATAGGATGCACTCGCACATAATACAGCAAATAATAAAGCATTTCCAGTAGTAAAAGCTAAAGCTTTAGCTAAGAGAATTCCCACAAACGCATTTAAAATAGGAATTAGTACAGAAAATCCGAGTAAAAAAGAACCTGTTTTTTGCAAATCTCTAATTCTTCTAGCAGCCAGCAATCCCATATCAAGGAGAAAAAAGGTTAATACACCATAAAAAATACCTTGAGTAAAAGGTTCTAATTTTTCCCATCCTTTCGCACCCGTCAGCATTCCAATAATTAAACTTCCCACTAACAGAAAAACAGAACCATTCAAGAAGGCTTCATGTAAAACTTTCGACCAAGAAAACTCAACATCGCTATCTTTTTTCGCGGCAAAAACTCTAACCAAAATGAGTCCCACAATAATTGCAGGTGATTCCATTAAAGCAAGTGCTGCTACCATATGTCCCCCATAGGGAATCTGTATTTTTTCTAAAAAAGAACTCGCTGTAATAAAGGTTACTGCACTAATTGAACCATAAGCCGCCGCGATCGCCGCAGCATTATAATCATCTAACTTAAATCTGAGAATAAAAAATGTGTAGATTGGCACTAGACAAGCCATAATAATCGCTGCTAATAATGACAGTACAACTTCAGTATTTAACCCACTTTCTGCTAGTTCATAGCCACCTCTAAACCCAATTGCTAAAAGTAAATAAAGTGAAAATAATTTAGGTAACGGTTGAGGGATTTCTAAATCAGATTTTACGAAAACTGCTATCATTCCCAAAAAGAAAAAGAGAACAGGCGGATTAAAAATATTAAATAAGATCAGACTTCCATCCATAAGTTATTAAGATATATTAAGTCTTGGTTAACGATGTATAAAACACTATACACGCTTAATTGTCTCATTCAAGAAAATGTATCGATATTCTTAAATAATTATCATTTTAAAATTAATAACCTAAAAATAAAAGCGCAAACATTTTATACTCTAAGTGATTGGCTCCAAACTACAGTTGATATGAGTACAAATATTCACCCTAGCTTACCTAATGTTGCTTTACTTTTTTTAAAAATTGGGGTCATTGGTTTTGGTGGCCCTGCGGCACATATTGCACTGATGGAAGATGAAGTAGTTAACCGTCGTCGCTGGATGTCTAGAGAAGATTTTCTGGATTTAGTAGGGGCGACTAATCTGATTCCTGGGCCAAATTCGACCGAAATGGCGATTCATATTGGCTATATCCTATCAGGCTTACCAGGATTAATCCTTGCTGGATCATGCTTTATCATTCCTGCCGTGATCACGACTGCTTTCCTAGCCTGGGTTTATCAGTCTTTTGGGACTCTACCCGAATTTTACTCCTTGTTTTATGGCCTTAAAGCGGTTGTTTTAGCGGTAATTTTTAATGCACTTTGGAAACTGGGACAAAAAGCCATAAAAAATCGCCAGTTATTAATGATTGCTTTAGGTGTCATTGCCTTACAGTTAGTCGGAGTGAATGAAATTGCCGCATTACTCATCGGTGGTATCGTGGGAATGCTGATTTTAACGCTACTCAATAAATCTATTTCAGCCATGATTTTAGGAGGATTTGGAGTAAGTTTAGTTGCACAAAATTCAGTAACGACCAGTCCTGTAGTAACTCCGAGTTTATGGCAATTGGGTTTATTTTTCCTAAAAGTGGGAAGTGTTTTATTCGGAAGTGGTTATGTTTTAATTGCTTTTATTGAAGGAGAGTTAATCAATCAATATCACTGGTTAACTCAACAACAATTATTAGATGCGGTGGCTATCGGACAGTTTACACCAGGGCCAGTTTCTTCCACAGCCACATTTATCGGCTATCTTATTTTAGGAATACCAGGGGCAATCGTCGCTACGATCGCTATTTTTCTACCGTCTTTTTTCTTTGTACTAGCCTTAAATCCGTTTATTCCGAAAATGCGTCAATCTAAATGGGCGAGTGCTTTTTTAGATGCGGTTAATGCGAGTGCCGTCGCCTTAATGGTATTCGTTCTCTTAAAATTAGTACAACAAACACTATTACAACCGTTTGATATCTGGGCAACTCTCATGGCAATCGTGGCGGTTGTCCTATTGTTACGTTTCAAAATTAACACAACTTGGTTAATCATCGGTGGTGCGATAGTCGGTTGGCTACTTCAAACAGTCATTTAAAATCAGAAATATTTAAGGTGAATAAAAACTGTAGAAGATAGATCAAGCTTTACAGGATCACTAATCGGGATACAATGAAAAACTAACAATCAAACCAGGGAAAAATATCATCCCAACGATGAAAACCAAAAAAGCATCCACAAAAACGTTAGGAAAGTCTCCAAAAATTGTCGCAGTGGTTAACGGTAAAGGGGGAGTCGGCAAAACAACAACATCCGTTAATCTAGCGGCAATTTGGGGCGAAAAACAAGAAGTCTTATTAGTGGATGCTGACCCCCAAGGTTCTGCGACATGGTGGATAGAACGTAGCGAGACGGGGATGGATTTTGATTTAACAAAAGAAATCAATACCCAATTACTTTCCGACTTACGCAAGGTTAAAGAATATGAGTTAGTGGTTATTGATACTCCTCCTGCTTTGCATTCTGAGGTTTTTCAAACGGTAATTCAATCATCGGATTATTTGGTTTTACCGACTCCACCTGCACCGATGGATTTGACGGCTCTCATTGAAACGGTACAATCGGCTGTAATGCCTCTAAAAATCCCTTACCGCGTTTTACTGACAAAAGTCGATTCAAGGAGTCTTAAAGAAACTTTAGAGGCTCAAAATACACTTTTAGAATTAGGTATCCCTGCTTGTCATGCGTTTATTCGTTCTTATAAAGCCCATGAAAAAGCAGTTTTAGACGGTTTACCGATTAAAGAATGGCGCGGTAAAAATGCCACTGAAGCCGCCGCCGATTATCGTCGTGTTGCTGAAGAATTAGAAAGAGACTGGAAATCATCATGAAAAAAAACTTATCTGATTTACTCCGCGAAGAAGTTACCAAAGAAACGCCCAACACTACGGCAAAATCAACCCCTAAAACTTCTCGCCGTCGCCCAAGTCCCACTACCGAACCAGACCCCAATAGCAGCATAAAATCGTTAGAAAGTCAAGTTAAAAATCTTGAATCTGAACTAGAACAACAACAAAAGCTAGTCAAAACTTTACAAGAACAAGTTCAAGACAAACAGAATCAAGAAACTGAAATCCAGCAATTATCTAACCAGTTAAAACAATCTCAAACGGAATTAGAAAAGCAGTTACAAGAAAAAGAAACGATATCAAATCAACTAGAAGATCAAAAACGATTAATTGAAAAACTCTACTCTGAGTTGATGGATAAACATGATGAGGAATTATCCTTAGGAGAACCTGAACCCAAACCCGAACCCCCTCAAGCTATTGTGAAATCTAAAGAATTACCCGCACCCTCTCAAGCTATTGTGAAATCTAGGGCATCCTATTACGTTGAACGTTTAATCGCGCCCAATGCTTCATCTAAAAGCCTTCCTGATGATGTCATCGGCTGGTTTGACTAAGAAAATTTACCAGTCATAACACCCAGTAAAATAGCGATGCCAAAGAAAAGACGATACCAAACAAAAACCCAGTTACTTTGTCTTTGTAAAAAACGAATTAATCCTGCGATCGCTAAATAAGAAAACACTGCCGAAGAAATCACCCCAACTACCAAGGGAAAAATTTCTGCTTGGCTAATGGAGCGATCCAAAACATCTTTTAATTCTACAAGTCCTGCTAAAGTAATCGCGGGAATCCCCAATAAAAAAGAAAATCGTGCTGCTGTTGAACGATCTAAATTGACAAATAAACCCGCCGTCATCGTTGAACCTGAACGAGAAACTCCAGGAATAAGGGCTAAAGCTTGGGCTAATCCCATCAAAATCCCGTCTTGAGTTTTTAGATTCTCATAACTGCGTTTATGACTGCCCATTTTTTCGGCGAGGCCTAATAACAAAGACATCAAAATCGAAGCACAACCTATTACAGCCATACTTCTAAAGGCGGAATGATCTAAGTCGGGAACAAAGACCTTTAAGAGAACACCAAAAAAAACAATCGGTAAAGTTCCGATTAAAATCCCCATTGCTAAACGAAAGGAAAAAGAATAATAATCTTTACGACGAATGGCAGTGAACATCCCCCCTGTAATTTGGGCTAAATCCTTCCAAAAATACCAAATAACGGCGGCAATACTCCCTAACTGAATAATGGCTGTATAAGTGACCCCTGGATCTCCCCAACCCAAAACAACGGGAATAACTTTTAGATGAGCCGTACTACTAATGGGTAAAAATTCTGTGATCCCCTGAACCATCCCTAAAATGATCGCTTGCCACCCATTATATTGAGAGACGGGGATATCTTGAACCGTTGTTGTAGCAGTTTGGGCGGTTGCTAATTGATTTAATACTAAAGGTACACTCAATCCGAAGACGATACCCCATGCCGTAGTTATCCCTGTTCTACTCATCTTAGTCATGCAAAATTATTCTATATTCTTGTGAAAAGTCTACTCGATTTTTGTTCCCGTCACTTGCATAAATGCCCTAGGGGGGGATATATTAGATCCAGAGCATTGAAATTTAGTGTATCTTAATAAATATAAGTAAAGTTTTGTAACGAATATTAAAAATCTTGATTAATCAACCACTATCCCCAAGCGTTCCCCTGATTCAGTCTCAAGAAAAAGTTTTAAAAAAATCTGCTCAGATTAGTCAACATTGGCTAGTTTTCCTCTCAGCAAGTTTCTTAGTTTCTGTCCCAGTCTTTTTCCAAGCCCCGCTAGTCCGATTTTGGCCACTTTTTAGCCTAAGTTTAACCATAGTATGGGTTGTAGTCGGGTGGATGTTATTCAAACGCCCTAAAACGCAAATTTACGGAGATCTGATTTTAGGATTTAGTTGGAGTTGGTTAGCGGGTTCAATTTATTGGGGTTGGTTTCGTACAGAACCTTTAATCCATCTACCGATTGAAGCAATTGGTTTACCCTTTGCCGTAGCGAGTCTATGGCGAGGTTGGGGAAAAGTTGGCAATCTGTTTTATTTAGGTTCTTTGCTGGGAACAGCAATGACCGATGTTTATTTTTATCTGGTTAATTTAATTCCCTATTGGCGCGAAATCATGCAGGTAGATCCGCAAATGGTTGGAACGATTTTCCACAATGCGATCGCACAAATGCAAACCTTCTGGGGTATTAGTTGGGCAATCATCATCATTAATATTTTGCTGTGGGTTGGATTAGCCGCACTTCAAAGCCGTCAATATGCTTGGTGGGCATTCAGTGGCGCAGTATTGAGTACCATTTTAGTCGATGGATTATTCTGGGTTGTGGCATGGTTCGCCTAATTGTTTAGCGTTGATTCTTCCTATAAACGATCTACACTGAGTATTATAGAATCATCTCGTTTGTGTCATTATTGAAGACAAAAGCGATAAATAAAACATTTATACTTACTGTTCTGTTGCGATCGCTTATGCACCGTGGAGAAATTTGGCAAAACTCCCTATTTATTACTACATACTGAAAAAGGGGAAATTTATTTTCCGCTTACACAGAAAAGCTACTGGACAGTTGGACGGAACAAAGACAATGATCTAATGATTCGGGATCACTGTATTTCCCGTAACCACGCGATTATTCAATCCACACCTACAGAAGAATTTTATTTAATTGATTTAGGAAGTCGTAATGGAACTTTTATCAATGGAAGAAGAGTCAGTATTCCAGTAACTCTACGCGACAAAGATCAAATTACTTTCGGCAAAACGGAAGTTAAATTTTATCTACCAACCACCATTCGTCAACCGAATCACCCGAATCGTGATACAGAGAGCGACTTTCAAACCTCAGCAATTCATGAACGCCGTTTAACTTCCGTCATGGTGGTTGATATGAGAAATTTTACAGTTTTGACTCGACAGCTAGATGAACAAATTCTGTCTTCACTGATTGGGAATTGGTTTCGAGAAGCGGGACATATTATTCGAGAGTCGGGTAGTTGGGTTGATAAATATATTGGTGATGCGATTATGGCGATTTGGTTTCATGGACAAGAAGCCATTACCCCAAAAGAGATGGCAAGCATTTTTCAAGCAGTGAGCCAACTAAATACTATGACTCAGACTTTAAGCGCATCCTATCCCCTGCCGTTTCCCTTAAGAATTGGTGCTGGAATTAATACGGGTTTTGCAATGGTGGGTAATACTGGAAGTGGCGCACATCCCGATTATACGGCGATTGGTGATACCGTTAATGCCGCATTTCGTCTAGAATCGGCGACTAAAGAAATTAATTTAGATATCGCGATTGGTGAAACGACTTATCGTCATTTAGCCAAAATGAACAAAGCAGAAACCTTATTTCATGGACATCAAGTTCATCTCAAAGGTTACGATGAAACCACACTAACCTATGGTATTACCTTTGAATCATTAAAAAAATTCTTAAACGCAAATGATTTAGTTTAATTCAAGACTGTAATATTTTGAATTAACCATTGTCCTTTATGTTGAGCCAAATCATAACGAACGGATAAGTTTTGATCATAAGAACGACTCGCCACAATCTTACCGTTTTGATGAAACTGTGCCGTTTCTCTTACTTTCGCTGCTACGGTTGCGTGTTCAGGCTTTTGGGCATCAGTCATTACGGATTGAATTTCTAGCTGATGTTGATATTTCCAATAGCTGTTTTGATCCTTCAGTGCGATCGCTCTTTTTTGCCATTCTAAAAATAAAGGTTCTGCTAAGATATTTTTTAATTGGTCAATCTGATAATCAGGCCCCAATGCTTGTGTTTTACTGTTTAACCAAGTTTGAATCACCTCTTTTGCGACTTCAGCAGTTAACGCATTGGGTAAAGCCGCTTGTGCATTAGCCAATGGTAATTCTAAAGGAGGATGATTAAGCGAGATCTCAAGCTGTTCACCTTCTAAAGCGAATAAAGGTGATTGACTATCTTGGATGGCTTTAACGGCTAAAACACTTAAAGATAGACCTCCCAATAAACCCAATCCCAACAATAACAGTTTAAAAGGTTGGAACTTTCTACGTTTTGAACGGGTCTTTTTTTTGAAACGGGGTTTTTTTGGGGTTAAAGATTCGGGTTTTTCGATTAAAGATGTTTTTTTCTCTTGATAGCGAGACGGTGCGCTTTGAGGGTAATCGGGAACGAATGCCAGGTTATTGTCTGTATAACCTACGGTACCACCTTCTGTACGACGTTGGGTCTGCTTCGTCTTAGATGTAGATTTTCTTTTTCCTCGATCCCGTTGCGGAAAATTGGGTTCTGGTAAATATTGATATTCAGATAAGGCGGACTTCCTCATAGCTATTTCTCCCGTTATTGGAATAAGATTATCATTTTCTTCCCTTGGATGAACAGTTATATTTCTCTCATCTTCAACATTGTTACTTTCTGATGACAAAAATTCCCATTTTGTTGTATTAGATACATCTTCTAAAGTCTTCTGGACATTTTCATAATAGTCTTTTAATGAAACACGCTCTTGTTTTAAATCACGGAATTGCGGATAAACTTCGGTTTGCAACCATTTTTCAGTATATTGATACAATCCTGGGATTAAATCAGGTGAGTCTTTAGAATTTTCTCTTATTTCATTTAAAACTGCTTTTTCCTGGGTTTTTTCGACTGATATATTCGCTAATTCAGTTAAACCTAATAACAAAGCACAGATAGCTTGTTCTAGATAGACATCTTGATGTTTACTGAGTTGTTCAAGCAGTGAAATCGCCTTGAGAATACAGTCGGGTAGTTGATGAGCAAAACCTTTTGCAATAAGAATGTAAACATTTAAACAAGCATCTACGGCTGAGTAGGGACGCGATACTGTTTCAAAGACAGTTAATTGTTCATTGAGCGTCAGATAAGGACGTAACTGTTGTATGTAGAGCAGAAAACGGTGTGAATTTAAACCCGATCCATCATTACCGAGTCCATCAATGCCCTGTCTTTCTTGTAACATTTCTTGAAGCAATTGTAGCCCTTGACTTCTCTCTTGTGCTTTGGCTAAATCTTCTGAAATAAAATTTAAAATTCGATAAGGACGCAGTTTGTTGTATTCTGCTAATATTTCTGCTTGTAATTGCGGAAATAAATTTTCTTGACTTAGCAACCTTAAACCTTTTTGGGCAATTGTCGCGGCGGCTTCATAATCTTGTTGTTCCCAGTGTTCCCGACTCAGCTCTAAATAGGCTAGGGCGAGGGTAAAAATGATTTCCTGTTGTTGATTAATGCCCTCTGAAGTTTCATTAATCTGGCTTTCCCCTAAACGGATGACTAATTCGTACTCTCCTAATTCGTTTAAGAGCAGCAACGCCCCGTCTAACTGTTCGGGTTGAATTTCGATGCTGTGAATGGGAAAATTTTCTTCTAAAGATTCAGTATTGATTAAAAATTCGGTATTCTGTTTTAAAAAATCGGCGTTATAAGCTGCCCTCTTGTCTGGATCGGATAAAATGTGATACGCTTGATCTAGTAATTGTTGACGAGAAGCGATCGCAAGTCCATATTCACGGCGTGGCAATTGTAAGCTACGATCATCATAAGCCTGTTGTAATTGCTCATGGGTAGCTTGAATCGAAACACCTAGAATTCTATAGTAATCGAGCGGAATCTGCACTATTAGCTTCCTTTATGATCGCTTCATTCATGCGCGGACGGAGTTTTTAACCATACACCCGATAATCAAGTATAGTAGAACAAAACGTTATTTTAAGGGTGGCTGGTTTTTTAGTCGGTCAAAACCATACAGTGTCAGGTAATCATTCTAGCCCAAAGATTCCAGCCAGAAGAAAAAATCTGTTACGGGTAAAAATCGGAGTGAATTTCGCCTTAAACTGAAGTTAAATTAACCTTGAATGAGGGCGAATTCTCGCTCTCGCCAAATGTTGTCTAAATAATACTACAAACTTTATGATTTCTGAGCGTACTTTACCAACTTTTAATACTGCTTCCGTCAACATTAGCAAAGAAGAAGGCTTAATCCTATATGAAGATATGGTTCTAGGGCGTATGTTTGAGGACAAGTGCGCCGAAATGTATTACAGAGGAAGAATGTTCGGTTTTGTCCATCTCTATAACGGTCAAGAAGCCATTTCTACAGGAATTATTAAAGCTTTACGCAGCAATGAAGATTATGTTTGTAGTACCTATCGAGATCACGTTCATGCCCTCAGTGCAGGGGTTCCAGCAAAAGAAGTCATGGCTGAATTATTCGGCAAGGCGACGGGATGCAGCAAAGGGCGCGGCGGTTCGATGCATATGTTTTCGTCCCAACACAAATTATTAGGGGGCTATGCTTTTGTTGCTGAAGGGATCCCCGTATCGACAGGTGCAGCTTTCCAAGCCAAATATCGTCGAGAAGTCATGAATGATCCCAATGCCGATCAAGTTTCGGTATGTTTCTTTGGCGATGGTGCAAGTAATAATGGACAGTTTTTTGAGTGTCTGAATATGGCGGCTTTATGGAAGTTGCCGATGATTTATGTTGTAGAAAATAATAAATGGGCGATCGGGATGGCACATGAACGGGCAACCTCTCAACCCGAAATCTATAAGAAAGCCAGTGTGTTTAGTATGGCGGGTGTGGAAGTCGATGGGATGGACGTTTTAGCGGTTCGTTCTGTGGCACAAGAGGCGATCGCTCGGGCGCGGGCTGGTGAAGGCCCCACTTTAATTGAAGCGTTAACCTATCGTTTTCGCGGTCATTCCCTGGCTGATCCCGATGAACTCCGTTCTTCCGATGAAAAACAGTTTTGGGGATCACGTGATCCAATCTCTCGGTTAGCTGTTTATTTAGTAGAACATGATCTAGCAACTCAAGATGAATTAAAAGAAATCGAGCTCAAAATTCAAGCCGAAATTGAGGACGCAGTAAAGTTCGCTGAAGAAAGTCCCGAACCAGATCCGAGTGAATTACACCGTTTTGTTTTTGCAGAAGACGAATAAATACAAATAAATAAAGATTTGGGTGCTGTGAGAAGATCTAGCACCCTTTTTGATTATTGGACTGTCTAAGCTTGGGCGATGTGATTTTAGAAAAAGACACTTCTCTAACTACTATCAATTTAAACCTAGTGTTGTTAGTCTGTTTGTGGATCAGGATCAATCTTAATGAAAAAGAAAACACATTAGATTGGTTATACTTGTCCGAAGCTAGTCACGACTTTACGTGGTTCTAACCCAGTTGGTTTGATTTGATATTTGACTAAATTAGCTAACTCTTCTAATTGGCTAATCGCTTCGGCTCCTTCTAACTTCATCAGTTCGCGATCGTCACGCATTTCCGTCCAAGTGATCCCGTAGTCCGAGACGAGAAAACGGATCAGGTGATCTTCTCCTAAACTGACCATAAAAGACGCACTATTCATTTGACCACCGCAGGTGTAGCAAGAGGCCAGATAGCCCTGATTTTCTAACGTTATTGCTAACGCTTGTAGGTTCATGACTAGATCTTGAACTAACTCTCGGTGTTGTTGTGCAATTCGTTTAAACACTGTATACCTCCAACCAACACTCCTCATTATAAACCTTAATACTTTTTTAAGATTTAAAATCTTAAAAATAGGCTAGTCAAAAAAACAACTTACTAGGTTGTTGAGTAACAAAATGTAACTGACCTGTTTTCACCTTAGCCTGAATCAACTAAATTGCCCAGTATCGATAGTTACATCTGTAGGCAGTTGTCAAGAAGTCATGAGGGTAAAATACCCCTGTAGGTATATACATTCAGTTAGATGAGAAGCAAAATCAGTCTGACTGTGTAGAAATTTGAGAGAATTTTAGTTACAGTGACTAACCTGACTACACCCATCATGCCTGGTTTTTAGCCAATTGAGTAGGTTTCGACAGAGAACTTAACACACGGGTCAATAGTCAAAAGGCAGATCTTGCAGTATGGTAAAAAATAAGTTGTCATACGCTTTCTCTACATTTTGAGTCAACATCTTTTTAGTCCCTATCAACCGATTGCTGCGATCGCTCTTACCCCTAGTGCTGTCCGAATTCTTTCCCCGTTTTGTCGCTCTAGTGGGGCTATCCTTCATTTAAGCGCGTCTCTAGCTGAACAGATGCCTCATTCCGACGAAGCCAAAATTTATCACACCTCATTAAAAGACCATCTAGCCACGATTTGGAGTCAATATCAGGCGTTTGTATTTGGGACAGCATTGGGGATCGTTGTCCGTCTAATTGCTCCCTTATTAGGTCATAAAACTGAAGATCCAGCGATTATCGTTGTTGCTCCCAATGGTCAATATGTGATTAGTTTATGTAGTGGTCATCAGGGTGGGGCGGATCAATTAACCCGACTCATTGCCCAACAACTCTCAGCAACTCCTATTATTACCAGTGCGTCTACTCAATTGAATTTACCCAGTGTTGATATTTTTGGGGATCGCTTTGGTTGGCGTAAAGGTCAAGGCGACTGGAATGGCGTGAGTAGTGCGATCGCTCGTCTCCAACCCGTACAAGTGATCCAAGAAGCGGGATCAACTTTATGGCAAAATCAGTTACCCACAGAACATCCTTTTTATGTTGGTCTATCTGATGACGTTTCTTTTAAAGGCCGTATTTGGATCTCTCCCACGATACGCCGTTTTGCTGAAACTTCTGAAATAGCAAAAGTACAATGGCATCCGCGTGTATTATGGGTGGGAATCGGTTGTATTCGAGGGGCAACGATCACCCAAATTACAGCAGCAGTCGAACAGGTTCTACAACGATTTCATTTAGCCCCTGAAGCGATCGCAGGATTATCTACCATTGATCTTAAAGCAGATGAAGTGGGTTTACTTGAATATGTCCAAACCTCACAATTACCTCTAAAAACCTATTCGGCCGAAGTTTTAAAAACCGTTACCGTTCCTAACCCTTCAGATATTGTAGAAAAGGCAGTTAATACCCCCAGTGTTGCCGAAGCAGCAGCCCTAGAAGCAGCTAAAGAATATGGAAAAGCGGTTTTACTTGTCCAAAAACAAATTACAGACGCGGTAACAGTAGCGATCGCTCAATCTGAAATCGAATATATTGGACGTACGGGCTATATTGGATTAGTGGGGATCGGGCCTGGTAATTTAGATCAAATTACACCTGCTGCCTCTACCGCGATTACTGCGGCTGATGTGATTATCGGTTATTCTCTTTATACTGATCTAATTCAATCACTCATTCATCAAGATCAGATTATCGAATCTTTGCCAATTACTCAAGAAGTCCAGAGAGCGCAACGAGCGATACAATTAGCTCAATGGGGTTTATCGGTTGTCGTGATTTCGTCGGGAGATTGTGGTATTTATGGGATGGCGGGTCTGGTTTTAGAACAATTATCCCTAAACAAATGGGATGGCAAAACACCCCAGGTTGAAGTTTTCCCTGGTATTTCGGCCCTACAAGCAACAGCATCAAGAGTCGGCGCACCTTTAATGCACGATTTTTGTGCAATTAGTTTAAGTGATTTATTGACACCTATAGATGTCATTGAAAAACGTCTAGAAGCAGCCGCAAAAGCAGATTTTGTTACGGCTATTTATAACCCTCGTTCTAAAACACGTCTTCAACCACTGCTAACGGCACATGAGATATTTTTAAAGTATCGAGATCCGTTAACACCTGTAGCGATCGTTCATTCAGTTTATCGACAGGAGGAAAAAATTTTCTTAACGACATTAGAGAAAATGTTAGAGTCTCCTATTGATATGTTAACCACGATTTTAATTGGCAATAGCACGACTTTTCTTCATGAAAACTGGATGATTACGCCGCGAGGATATCTAAAAAATGGCTAAAACTTTATACGAGCAAGATTTCAAGTTATGGCTTGATACTACTATTCATCAATTAAAAGAGCGTGATTTTAGTGCCTTAGATGTTGAACATTTGATTGAGGAGTTAGTTGATTTGGGTAAATCTGAGCAAGCGAGTCTAGAAAGTAATTTAGAAATTTTACTTGCCCATTTACTTAAATTAAAAGTACAACAGGATGCACCTCAGACGATGAAAGGAAGCTGGTATAATTCGATTGATGAGCATCGTAGCAGAATTAGAAGACAACTTAGTAAAATCCCTTCTTTGAAATCCTATTTGGTCACGGCGATTTTTGAAGCTTATCCTGATGCTCGAAAACTAGCAATCAAAGAAGGAAAACGGGCTAAAATGAGGGTTCGTCTTCCAGATGAACAAGAATATGATCAAACTTGTCCTTTTTCAGTAGAACAAATTTTAGATGAAGATTTTTACAGTTAAGCGATAATTAGCGTTGAGAAATAAATAAATTATTTAAAACACTAGAAATAATCGATAAAAGAATTGAGCCAAACAAAGCAGGAAAAAAGCCATTAATGTAAAAACCTGGTGTAAAATAAGCCACTAGAGAAAAGGCGATCGCATTCAGGACAAAAATAAATAAACCTAAAGTTAGAATCGTCAGGGGTAAAGTAAAAAAGAATAAAATCGGTTTAACGATCGCATTGACTAAACCTAAAACAACAGCAGCAACGATCGCTACTTTAAAACTAGCAATACTAATACCTGGTACGATATACGCGGTCAAAATTAAAGCAACGGCTGTCAGAATCCAAGTTAGAAGAAAAGAAAACATCGATCAGAAAAGCAAATAAGTTTATTTTAATTTTACTAAATTTATCGAGAAAACTACATTAAATTTGCTATTTTTACAGTAGCCTACGATACAAGACTACTTAAAATCAAGATAGCGATCTCCTGTGAAAATCGGGTTACGGATGACGAGGGTGGTCAAAAAAGCAAAGTCAGTATTCATCGGGTAAAAATTGAAATTAGGGACTATTCGCTATAACATTATTCAAGACTAAGTATTGATAAGTACGGACGATATTCCTTTGAGTACACTGATTCATCCCACTGCAGTTATCCATCCCAAGGCTGAACTAGATTCTACCGTAAGAGTTGGCCCCTATGCTGTGATTGGGGAAAAGGTGAAAATAGCTGCTGATACCGAAATCGGCGCACACGTTGTAATAGATGGTAATACAGAAATCGGAGTCGGAAATCAAATTTTTCCAAGTGCTGCGATCGGTCTTCCTCCACAAGATCTAAAGTATAAAGGAGGGGATAGTATGGTCAAAATTGGCGATTATAATCAAATTCGTGAGTTTGTGACGATTAACCGCGCAACAGAAGAAGGCCATGTAACGCAAATTGGTAGTCAGAATTTATTGATGGCCTATGTTCATGTAGCCCATGATTGTATTATCGAAGATGGAGTAGTTATTGCTAATGGTGTCGCTTTAGCTGGACATATCCATATTGAGTCTAAAGCATTTATTGGTGGAGTTTTGGGGGTTCATCAGTTCGTACATATTGGAAGAATGGCGATGTTAGGGGGAATGAGTCGCATTGATCGAGATGTACCCCCTTTTATGTTAGTCGAAGGAAATCCTTCACGAGTGCGATCGCTTAATTTAGTAGGCTTAAAACGTGCGGGTTTAAGTGATGACGAAATGAATATTCTAAAAAAAGCCTTTCGTTTGTTGTATCGTTCAGATTATTCGATGCGTGAAGCCATTGAACAATTATCCCTACTTCCAGATCATGAATCAATTCAACATCTACGTCAATTTTTATATTTATCAACGACGGGAGACAAACGACGCGGTATCATTCCAGGAAAGTAGAAAAAACTAAGCCAGTCCGACAAAAGTTATTTAAGATTTGTATAAATTTTCTCTAAATAATTAGTACAAAATTTTTTATCATTATTGTTTTTGATTAAAATTGGTGATAGAAAAACGCCAGCTAAAAAAATGAATTTTCTTAAAAGTCCCTTACGTTATCCTGGGGGAAAATCTAAAGCAATTAATACCCTTATTCAATATTTACCATTCCATTTTTCAGAATATCGAGAACCTTTTGTTGGTGGCGGTTCCTTATTTATTTATCTAAAACAAAAATACCCAGATTTAAAAATATGGATTAATGATCTTAATCCAGAATTATTTCTATTTTGGAAAATTGCTCAATCACATCTTACTGATTTAATCAATGAAATTAAACACGTTAAAAACGCTTACACAGATGGCAAAACACTTTTTAAAGAACTAACAACTACTGATGTTGATCAACTATCTGAATTAAAACGAGCCGTTCGCTTTTTTGTTTTGAACAGAATCACTTTTTCAGGTACAATAGAATCGGGTGGCTATTCTGAAGAAGCATTCCAAAAACGTTTTACAGATTCATCAATTGCTAGACTGAATAAAATCGAAGATATTTTAAAAGATGTAAAAATCACTAATTTTGATTACAGCGAGTTGTTATTTGATTCAGAAAAAGAAGTTTTTATTTATCTAGATCCTCCATATTTAAGTGTCACCCAATCAAGATTATATGGAAAAAAAGGTAATTTACATATTGCGTTTAATCATACACTTTTTGCCGAAAGACTAGCAAAATGTTATCATGATTGGCTAATTACTTATGATGATTGTCAAGCGGTTAGAGATAATTTTAAAAAATCTTATGTTTTTGAATGGGAATTACAATACGGCATGAATAACTACAAGCAACAAAAAGCAGTTAAAGGTAAAGAATTGATGATTGCCAATTATACTTCTTTCCAGCAATCTGTATCCTTAACCTGATAGCGTTGGTACTTAATCAAATTAGTACTCAAACATTCAATTTTAAAATGGCGGATGGTGTATAGTGAAATTCTCTAAATTTGTCCACGATTAAATCATCCTTCTCTTTTGCCAGAGAGAGATTTTTTTAGACATTTCCTAAAACACCCTGTTTTTGTAGAATTTGTTGCGCTTGTTCATATTCTGCTTCACCTGCAATAATCACTCGATATTGATAGGTTTTGCTTTCATCAATATCATTCGGATTCGTTTTTGGCGCATTGATGCCGCTAAGACCCGCAATTAAACCAAAACCTGCCGCCCCGACACCACTTCCGAGTAAAATAATTCCGATAGGGGACATCTGCGTAGTTCCATCACCCGCATTACCGAACATATAGCTTGGAAGACTAATTAATAATCCGACTAAACCCCCTAAAACAGTCCCTACCAATGCACCACCCGCCGCGCTTTTTTGGGCTTTAGATTCTTCAATATTGATGGTATCGGCTAATAAATAATCTAAATTTACCTGTTGTTCTGATAAACCATTCTCTCTAAGAATTTGGTATGCTCTCTCTGCCGCTTCCTTTTGAGTAAAAGCAAAAATAAAGGTTTGTGATTCGGTGTCAATGTTTTCGATGGCCATTGTTCTCTCTAATTCTGATTTAGACAGTTACCTTTAACGATAGAGGGCAGCTTCAAAGTGATCACTCTATCTAAAGTTAGGAGATTAGGACATAATTTCAGCTAAACCGAACCATCACTGAGCAAAATAGGTATTTAGTCCAGTTTACAAACTGTCCATGACCCCCTAGTAATAATTATAGATTGTGTCTATACTATTAATTGAGATAAAAAAATGTGGTGTGAGGAAAGTAGAAGCAGTTGGAGTCGAAACACGGAAAGACGCCCGACTGCTTCTTCTTATTCAATTAACTAAGTTGATTGGTTTTTTGACTATAGTGTTTGAGTAAGTCTGTAAAAATCGGTTCTAGTTGTTCTGTGTAAGCTTCAGTCGGTCTAACAAAACTTTGAAACTGTATCCAATTACCTCGAAGTTGATTGAGTAGTGAATGCTCAGAATATGTAGAATGAGACGTTGGTTTTGGATAATCTTTGTAAAAAACTTTCAACCAAGTAATTATACTGTTGGGTAGTTGATGAGTTAAGCGTAAACTAATTTTATTACTTGAAAGAGATTGAACGTAATTAGCTGTTAAATAGGGTCGATAAACTTCGGCTTGAGGGGTTATTTGTTGAATAAATGCTAAACTTAAACCTCGTGCCATTTCTCGAACAGGATCAGCTTTTTGATCCATTACTTCTTGAACTAATGTACTCTGTCCCATCGCACTATTTAGATAACTAATATCCGTCACACTCATATGAGTTGCACCCGCAGCAACTACTAAATATTTTTCTCCTTTCATCTGTTGAAAAGGTTGTAACTGTTGTGAAACAATCGGGGTAATTCCATCTTCAGTCGAGGCTAAAATTAAAGTAGGAATATTGACGGTCGAAAGGTCTTGTGCAAATAAATGACCGATAATTGGATTAAATGCGATCGCTTGGACAATTCTACGATCTTTTAAATAGATATTACCATAGGGCAATTCAGCAGCAGCACATTGCAACCAGTCAGCAGGTGAACGTTCTAAGGGGTTAGAATTTTGGCAAAACTTACGCAGTTCTTTCGGATTTAAGACCCCTCCTGCTAAAGCTAAAGCAGTATATCCTCCAAAAGAATGACCGATCATACTCACTTGTTGCGTATTAAATTTACCTTGTAAATATCCTGTCTTTTGATTAATTTTTTCTAACTTATTTAAAACAAAACTAATATCTTTTGGTCGATCTATAAATTCTGAAGCGGGAAGAATTTGACTAATTTTACCACCTGAAGAAACTTTAATTAAAGCATTAATATTACTGCCTGGGTGTTCAACCGAAACAACAGTTAAACCATGAGATGCTAAATGATAAGCTAAATATTTCAAAAAACGACGATCAGCCGCAAATCCATGAGACATGATGACTAATGGGCCACGCGGATTAAAATTATAATAAATATCAGCAACAATTCTTCGATTTCTTTCTCGATCTAAAAATATTCGAGTATCTTTGTAGACTTCTTCTGTTCCTAAAGAAGCTGGATCGAAGTTATTTAATAAAATGTGACTTGGCGTAATTTTTAAATCTTGAGTTAGTCGAGGACTCAATAACTGATTTTGCCAATAAGATAGATTAATTTGCGCGGCTATTTTGGCGATCGCACCTAAATTAACGGTTAATTCGTCTTGGGGATAAGCCTCTATAATATTTAGAATACTAAAGCTATTCGATTGTTTTATGGTTAAAAAAAGAGTTTTTTTAATCTCCTCGGCTGAACTATCAACTAAAACCGAATTAAGTTCTTTAATTAGCTTTTTTCCGTCGGGTAAGTTAATTAAATCTTTTAAAAATTTTTGAGCCAAAAAAGCATCTACATAAATTTTTTTTTGTAAAGTTTTTTGAACTTCTGAATTAAGCAGATAACGATAGGGTTGTAGATTAGAGGATAATTGACCCGTTTCTGTAAATTCTTTTAATTCTTCAATTGTAATCGACTTTTCAATAAGACCCAGTTTTAGATTAATTTTTTGGGCAGCAAAGGCAGAAGAAGCGATACAGCTACTCAACAAGCAAGTCAGTATTCCAACCTGACCGATTTGTTTGAGCCAATGGAGAGGAAAAAAAGCGCGGGACAGCATTATTTTAAACAACGGATTAAGACAATTATTTTACTGAGTAATAAGATGATTGTTCCCGTTTTTACTAAAAAAATTAACTTGCTCAATTTTACTCAATGATTAGCTCCGTAACATCACCTAAACCACTGACCGAGCAACTTAGATCACCCCGATTTGTAACAGGTCACATTTTTTGACTCAGTTATTTAAGACTAACATTGATTTTATTAAAAAAGTTAGCCTTTCTGAAATGATTTATAGCTATGCAATTAAATGAATCGTGTCATCGATTATCTAAATGATTAACATTGAGCGTCATCGCAAAAAAATTAGAACTTAACCTGAATTGTAATCAGAAAAAGTGCCGCGAAGATAGATGATCAATTGCACATCTAGATTAATCAACCGCAAAAAGCCCCTTTAGGATCGACAAACGACTAAAATGAAAATAGGTTTAAGAAAAATTACAATATTTACATCAATGGATCAAGCCCGCATCGCCCAAATATCGGCTCAACTCGATAGCCCTAACTCCAAAGATCGTCTTTTAGCCTTAGCTTCTTTAAGAAACGTACCTGCTGAAGATGCAGTACCTTTGATCAAAAAAGTTCTTTACGATGAAATTCTTCCAGTACGATCAATGGCGGTTTTTGCATTAGGAGTGAAGCAAACCGAGGAATGCTATCCTATATTAATTAAATTGCTAGAATCCGACCCAGATTATGGAATTAGAGCCGATGCAGCAGGTGCATTAGGTTATTTAGAAGATGGGCGAGCGTTTGAACCATTAGTCAGAGCGTTTTATGAAGATACAGAATGGCTAGTGAGATTTAGTGCGGCGGTTTCTTTAGGAAATCTTAAGGATATTCGCGCTAGAGAAGTTTTACTCAAAGCCTTAGAGAGCGAAGAAACTGTACTTAAACAAGCAGCGATCGCAGCATTAGGAGAAATTGAAGCCGTTGATACTGTTGATGCGTTATTGAAATTTGCGTCTTCAGATGATTGGTTAACCCGCCAACGACTCGCAGAAGCATTAGGATGTTTAGATAGTGATAAAAGTCTATCTGCTTTGAGATTTCTAGCTAAAGATGAACATTCCCAAGTCAAAGAAGCAGCAGTATTATCAATAGAAAAATTAGAACTTAAACGATTATCGTCAAAAAAAGCAGGCGATGAAATGGACTAAAATTGAGAAAGGGCAAACATTATCAGATTTAGATAAACTAAACGATTCATGGACATTAAAGAAATCATAGAACTTTGTAGCGGTAAATGGTTTTCTCAGCGAACAATTTTTCAAACCCAGGTAGAGAGCAGTAAATCAGAAATTACAGTAGAGTTTTTACCATCGGATCATCCAGAGATTATTAAATTATGTCAACAGTATCGAATTGAGCCAGAATTAGCATTAGGAGGGACTAAAGCGAGTTGGGATAATTCTGTAGATTGGGGCAAACCTAAGCAAACTGGCTATACTCTCTTGGTCTGGGTTCCTCAAGCTAATGATCCGACAAATGGGCGAATTTTACGTTATCTAAGTCAGGGACAGGTTTCTGCTCAAGGACAGTACACTATAGGAACCGATGATGCTTTAACTTTAAGTATAGAAGAAGCCAATCTCAAGAGTGAAGAACGACTTTGGTTCGCGAGTCCTAATTTAAGATTACGCACCAGCTTAGTTAAATTATCGAATGGAGCTAGTCAAATGGCTTTCTATTCGGAAATTCGTAAAGTTTCTTAATGACAGGAAGCGCGATCTATCCAAAACGTTGTCATTGAAGTATTTAGAAAAAATAATGATCCTTTTTTAATCTTTAGAAAGGGTTGACGAGATTAGGTTAATTGCGGTATCAGAAGTCAGGAATTCGATTAAATCAACAATAACCCCAGTAAATAAACTTAATACTGAAGTCTTTGAAAACTGACCGTTTATTAGATAGAATTTGTAAAGTCTTAAATAGTAATGCGCTCAGTAAAGGATTTCCAATATGTCAACAGCAGCCCCAGTTACAGATTCAAGTTTTAAAGAAGAGGTTTTAGATAGCGAAATTCCTGTTCTGGTGGATTTTTGGGCCCCTTGGTGCGGCCCTTGCCGTATGGTCGCCCCCGTTGTCGATGAAATTTCCGAACAATATGCAGGCCAAATCAAGGTAGTCAAACTCAACACCGACGAAAATCCGAATATTGCCAGTCAATACGGGATTCGCAGTATCCCAACTTTAATGATTTTTAAAGGGGGTCAGCGAGTTGATATGGTTGTGGGTGCTGTTCCTAAAACAACTTTAGCGAATACCCTAGAAAAATATCTTTAACGTCAGTTCGGGATAAGGCAATAGATAGGTGGGGGCGCGATCGCTAAAAATCAATTCATTTAGCACCCCCATTCAAAAAGCATTTTTTAATTAACTCTAAATTTGTAGTACAAGAAGTTACACAAAATTGTCGATCAACATCTCGACGCGCTATCCTAAAGAAGATTCTATTTTAGGTACAAGACGTTTTTGGATTCAAACAGAGCTATATTTTCTAGCTTTCTCGATCCGCTTCAAGAGAGCGCAGAATCCATTAAACCACTTATAGTGTGTATTTTCCCTCTCAAAAATTGTTGATCTATTGATATGTGTCGATTATTAGGTTACATTGGCTCACCACTTTATCTTGAAAAAATACTCGATAAACCTGAACATTCTCTAATTGTTCAAAGTTATCAACCCCGTGAAATGACTTCGGGTGTAGTCAATGCGGATGGATTTGGGATCGGTTGGTATCATCCGACCCTTGATACTCTTCCTTATGTCTATAAAAATCTTTTACCCATTTGGAATGATATCAATCTTCCTCATTTGAGCCGCTATATTGAATCAGGATGTGTTTTAGCTTACGATCGTAGTGCTACTGCACCCAATCCTGTCGATTTTAGTAATTGTCAGCCATTTAATAAAGATAAAATTTTATTCCTCCATAATGGCTTTATCGAAAAGTTTCGTCAAACTTTATATCGTCCGATTCGGAATGCTTTGAGTGATGAAATTTATCAATTTATCTCTGGCTCTACTGACTCTGAACACATTTACGGATTAATTTTAAATGAATTGCAAAAAGATTCAACTACAACTCTAACTCAAGCCTTACAAAAAAGCCTAGTTTTGATCACGGATCTAGCCAAAGATTATGATGTTTCTGTCTCGGCAAATATTATCTTAAGTGATGGCAAACAGTTAGTGGCTTCTCGATATTCTAATCGTCGTCCGACTCCTACGTTATATTTGTTAAAAAATGATCCCATGTATCCAAATGGGTGTTTTATTGCCTCAGAACCCATGTTTCAAGGTGATTGGAATCGTTGTTCTGAAGATAGCATTATTACAATAGGGGAAAATCTTGACGTTAGCATCAGTTCAGTTTTTGAGAGAATCACTGTTTAATGATTTACAAGCTTGCCGCGATCGCACTTTAAAACTCTTAGCAACTATACCGAGTGAGCTTTTCTTTTTACAAATCCATCCCGATTTTAGCCCGATGGGTTGGCATTTTGCTCATATTGCTTACACTGAGGCTTTTTGGATTTTAGAAAAACTTGCTCATCACTCTTCTTTATTTCCCCAATATCGTCGCTTATTTGCTGCTGATGGTTTACCGAAATCTGAACGGCAAAAACTTCCCTCAATTGAATTTGTTCAAGACTATTTAGAGGTGGTGCGGAGTAAAGTCTTATATTATCTAGAAACTGCTCCTTTAGCCGATCAAGTTCGTTTCTGGAGATGGTTAATTCAGCACGAAAGTCAACATAATGAAACAATTTGTTACCTTTTACGATTAGCTGATCCAAAGGGGAGTTATCCAAAAGCAAAGAGTCATCCAATTCCAGATCTAGGGGAAATGGTCAAAATTCCAGCAGGTGAGTTTATTGTCGGCAATGAGGGGATAGAGGCTCAGGATAATGAACGTTCTTGTCATCTTTTAAATCTAGAGACTTATTGGATTGATATTTATCCCGTGACTTGTTCTCAGTATCAAGAATTTATCCTCTCTCAAGGCTATCAAAGAAAAGAATTTTGGTCACCTGACGGATGGCAATGGAAAGAAAAGAATTTGATTTCTCAGCCTTTATATTGGATCGATACTTCTGATATTGATGATCATCCTGTGTCTGGAGTGAGTTGGTATGAAGCGCAAGCCTATGCTAACTTTGCTCTTAAACGTCTTCCCACAGAAACAGAATGGGAAAAAGCAGCAAGTTGGGATCATCCAAAAAAACGATCCTATCCTTGGGGAAATCAACACCCCCTAGGCACTCAATGTAACTTTGATAACTTAATTGGACATACCACCCCAGTCGATGCGTATCCAGAGGGACAAAGTGCCTATGGATGTTACGATTTACTGGGAAATGTTTGGGAATGGACAGATACTTGGTTTAGTGGATATCCCAATTTTACGCCCTATCCCTATCCAGAATATTCTCAAACTTATTTTGACAATCAACATCGAGTCTTACGGGGTGGGAGTTGGGTAACTCGTCCCTGGGTACTCCGTAATAGTTTTCGCAATTGGTATTATCCAACAGTACGCGAAATATTTGCGGGTTTTCGCTGTGCCAAGTCAGAAGCTTAAAAGATTTCGGCTGTCATAGCTTCTTTGAGGAGTTCTAATCCTTTCTTAACTCTTCTTGAAACCGTGACGACACTAATTCCGAGTTGTTCGGCGGTTTCTTTTTGGGTTAAATCTTGAAGGAAAACAAATTCTAGGATACAACGAGTACGGTCTTCTAGTTGATTTAAAGCTTGTTGTAAACGGATGCGATCGTCTTGGGATAGCTGAAAACTTTTACACTTAGGATCAGCAACAAGATCTCCTAAACAGACATTTCCATCATCTTCATTGCCGACAGAAACATCTAAACTAATCGGTTCTCGATTTTGGAACGCGAGTTTAATATCTTGCCATTCTTTAATAGAAATTTCTAAAACTTGAGCAATTTCAGGATCGCTAGGCTGACGATTATAGCGTATTTGATAATCTCGACGGACATTGATCGCTTGACGACCCAGTTCTTGCCAACGACGCGGAATACGGACAGAATAACCTTTATCTCTAAGATAGTGTTGAATTTCGCCACGAATATAAGGAATTGCAAAAGAACTAAAAGCGTGACCTTTTTCTGTGCTAAAGCGTTCAATTGCCCGAAGTAGTCCTAAACTGCCCACCTGCAATAAATCTTCATAGTGTTCGTTACATTGAGTTGTCCAATGATGCGCTTCTCGTCTCACTAAACCAAAATTTAATTCTAGAATACGATTTCGTAATTTGGTTTTGCCATACTTTCTGTAGTCTTGGAATAACTTTAATGTTTCGATTTTGAGGTTTTCTGGTGCCAGGACAATCATAGCTCAATTTATCAGGTTTGGCTATTGGCTGTAAGTTTCTAAACTATCTAGTTTTTTAAATAAGTAAACTAAGGACATTTAGTTACTACAGCCTTGGAATGTCTATAAATTAGCTTTTCGATGGGGTCTGACACAATGACAGTTATACGACATTTTTTAAATAAAAAAAATAAATCTTCCATGTTTATACGGAAAAATTAATCTTTAGAAAAGCTTAATTTTAAGTCGTGATAAATCTAATTTTATAAAGTGATTGAAGTCACACTCAAATAGTGATGACTATCACTGAATTTATTTAATTTACTTGACTCAGAAAAGGTAGATCGGACACAATATTAATTAGGTCGTTTCTTCTTGTTGCTACCCACTTCACATCCTAATGACGGACTCTAATCACTATCAAACGCTAGAAATCGAGCAAAACGCCACTCCCCAAGAAATTAAAGACGCTTATCGGCGGTTAGTTAAACAGTTTCATCCCGATAGCCAGAGATCTCAAGCGAGTCATGAGAGAATCATCGAAATTAATGCCGCTTATGAAGTTTTAGGTGATCCCAAACATCGTCAAGTTTATGATCATCAAATCCACCAAACTGATGATTATGTCGTCGCAACCCAACGTCAGCAACGTACAGCCGAAGCACAAAGAGAATATAAAAGATATCGAGAAGCGCAACAGGATACAGAATTCGCTCTCAATCAGTGGTACCAAAGAATTTATGTACCGCTAAATCGTCTGATTAGTCAAATCATTAACCCACTTCAATCTAAAATTGATGATCTATCGGCTGATCCTTTTGATGATGAGTTGATGGAACAGTTTCAAGCTTATATCGAAAGGTGTCGGACTCTTCTAAGCCAAGCTAAACAACTTTTTTCCTCACAACCTAACCCCTCTAAACTGGCGAAAGCAGCGTCTCAATTTTATTATTGTCTAAATCAAATTGGGGATGGAATTGATGAGTTAGAACGCTTCACTCTCAGCTATGATGATCATGCCCTACATACAGGACAAGAATTATTTAGAATTGCTTATCGATTGAAACGGGAGGCACAACACGCTACCTTGAAGTATTATTCTCATTAATGGGCTGGATATGACCAGAAAGCGTTTTATTATTGAAATGGGCATGGGGATTGATCAACATGGTCAAGATCCAACAGTAGCCTGTGCTAGGGCAGTACGAAATGCCATTGCTCACAATGCTTTACCTGGGGTTTGGGAAGTCGCGGGGTTATCTCATCCGAATGAAATGATCGTAGAAGTACAAGTCGCGGTTCCTTATCCTGAATTGGTTCAAAGAGATGAAGTTTTAGCGGTTTTACCCTTTGGTCAAAAAAGTCTGACGGTGGAATTGGGCGGTATGATTGTTCATGGGATCGCCATTCCAGAGCTTGATGATAAAAATGATGAAATGATTATTGCTAATGCGGCTGTTACAGTAATTATTGAAAAAACTTGACCGTTCCCCCTATAGTGAGGGTATATTAATCATCACAAGCCTTATCAGATTTACGGATACTCGTGTCAATTTCAAGGAAAGCCATTCATCTGAAAGTTAATCCATCGGTAGCGAGTGAGGGGCTGTCCCCGCCACCTGCGGGCGGGGCTTGTACGCCCCGTCAATTTCGGCACGTAGTTAAACGCCTTGCTCAAAAACGAACCCGTAAACGATTGACTTGGTTCGGAATGGCGATCGCTATTCTCTTCATGTTAGCGTGGAACTGGAAGTTAGTTCTTTCGACGGGATCTGGCATCAGTTTGATGTGGTTAGTCTATGCGGGTTTGGGTTGGAACTGGCGAAAACAATGGACACGCTGGCAACCTTTTTTTAAGGGTTCTCAAGGTCAACTCACCGTAGCAGTCGGAAGTGGTGGAATTGCAGCTTTATCGACTTATTTGATGGCTTCAATTTGGGCTGATGCGGAAAATCGTTGGTTAGCGACTGGTGCTATTTTACAAGGTGTGGTTACTCTCTCTACTTTAGGTCTTGTGTTATGGCAGATGTTCACGACTCATAAAAAAGATGAGAAAACAAGGTTTGAGTCATGGTTATTTGAGTTGACGGCGCAAGATGTCCTAAAACGATTAATTGCAGTACGACAATTAACGGAACTGGTGAATCAAGATGATTTACCTTTAAGTTATCAACAGCAACTAAATGAGTATTTTCGCTTGATGTTAACTAAAGAACAAGATGAAACGGTACGAGATGCTTTACTTAAAAGTCTTGGACAATGGAATGCTCAAACTACTTATGATGAAGCCCCGCCCCAACCTCTACAAATTCCTGTTACAATGAAGCGTTCCTATAATACGGTTTATCGGCAGATCTAAGATTATTAAAATTTGTTACATTATTAGGTGTTGTTTTTACTTAAGGAATTTCTGTCTAGCACAATAGGTTATTAAGGTTATTGTTCTACTCGTGTTTTTATTGTTGAAATAAAGGTTGTTTGAAAAGCAACTTCAGAGCAGGTTAGTCAGTCTTTTAACCAGTTTTCTCTTTGATGGTTGTGAGAAAAATCACAGCAATGCCTTGTTATGGATAACTATAAATGAGAAAGCTATGATTTGATGACTTAAAGCCTAGCAAGTGGTCAAAACGATCTTATCAAACAGATGCAGTAGAAACAAAAATGGTGAAAACTTGATAAATGAAGAAAAAAAATGCTTCAATTGAAAAAAATATTGCTAACTTAGAGATAGCTAAATCTCCAAGCTCAGTAAACAAGTGTACTAGCCTATGGGGCAATTCACCAATTTTTATCGTTCAGAGATTTCTATTAGCTTAGAAATCAAAGAGCAGATAGCTTTATTTTTCAAGCAAGATTGAGAATTGTTTTTCATTAGGAAATATTACTCAATAAAGACAGGATATCATGGATAGATTTGCTTTAAATGAAAGATTGGTTGGCAATAATTGCATCAAGCTATGGAAATTTAACCAAAAATCTTTACCCATTTGCTGTAATCAAAGCTACAATCAGATAGGTCTTAGGGATTAATCAGTAAGACCACTGACTTATCTAATTCATGGTATCAACATTTATTTAATCAAATTAATCTTCTAGTTAAAGCAGGATAAGGAGTAAGAGGAAAACGGCATGACGCAGGCCAACGATGTACTCGCCACTATGACTGAACCTCAGATGATGGACTGGGATTTCATTGATGAAGGCATTGATGAAATTGATGCAATGGACGACGAACTAGAAGACGTGGGTGAAGCAGACGGGAAAAAAACCCGTAAGCTAACTGCCACCCGTCGTCGAGAACAAGGTCGAAGAAAGCCTTATACTGAGGATTCAATTCGGATTTACTTACAAGAAATCGGTCGAATTCGGCTACTCAGAGCTGAAGAAGAAATCGAACTCGCTCGAAAAATTGCCGATTTACTGGATTTAGAACGACTTTTTGAACAACTCAGAAAGCGGTTAGGGCGTTTCCCTTCTGATCAAGAATGGGCGCAGGCTGTAGGTATGGAATACCCTGCGTTTAAGCGTCGTCTGTATCTGGGACGGAAAGCTAAAGATAAGATGGTTCAGTCAAACCTGCGTCTTGTCGTTTCGATCGCCAAAAAATATATGAATCGCGGCTTATCCTTTCAAGATTTAATTCAAGAAGGATCGCTTGGATTGATTCGGGCGGCGGAAAAATTCGATCATGAAAAGGGGTATAAGTTCTCGACTTATGCGACTTGGTGGATTCGTCAGGCAATAACTCGTGCGATCGCGGATCAATCTCGTACCATTCGTTTGCCTGTTCACCTCTACGAAACCATTTCACGGATCAAGAAAACTACTAAAATTCTCTCACAAGAGATGCGTCGTAAACCGACAGAAGAAGAAATTGCGACGAAAATGGAAATGACGATCGAGAAATTACGGTTTATTGCTAAATCAGCACAATTACCGATTTCTCTAGAAACGCCTATCGGTAAAGAAGAAGATTCTCGTTTAGGGGATTTTATCGAAGCGGATGGCGAAACCCCAGAAGATGAAGTTTCCAAAAATCTGCTACGGGAAGATCTTGAGAATGTTTTAGATACTTTATCCCCTAGAGAACGGGATGTCTTGCGTTTACGTTATGGTCTAGATGATGGACGAATGAAAACTTTAGAGGAAATTGGACAAATTTTCAATGTTACTCGTGAAAGAATTCGTCAAATTGAAGCGAAAGCATTACGAAAACTGCGTCACCCAAATCGGAATAGCATTTTAAAAGAGTACATTCGTTAGGTCTTAGATCAGATACTAAAGAAGCTAGGTTGATGTACCTAGCTTTTTTTAGATTTTTATACCGAGAATTAAACTGTATTTTGCTTTGACCCTTGGATTAGTAATTGGATACCCAGTAAAATTAAACCCAGAGTCACAAAGATAAAGATGAAGGTCGCTAGGGAAGAAAGTCCCATCACTAATGTACGAACGGCTGTTGCTATTCTAAACGCGAGTTGACTATCGGCTGTGACAGGTTTAGTAGCGAAGGTCGTGATAATCGCAGAAGTTAGATAGTATAAGAAGAAAGTTAACCCACCTGAAATAACAGCCCCAGTAAAGCAGCGTAAAGGCGTAACTTTTTCGTTTTCTTCAACGGGTTTAACTTTTTTTTCAATGGGTGTAACTTTAGGTTGGGTTGATGGAGTTGGTTCAGTCATAATAATCACCTTTAAGATTGAACAGAAATACCTGTATTAACTAATTGTGCGAGCCAAATCCCTAAATTTGGGTCTGGAATGGCTTCAAAGACGCTTTTTTGAATTTGTTTTGCTTGGGAAGCTGATTCACACAAGGTAAAAACAGAAGGGCCAGAACCCGACATCATCGTCCCTAACCCACCCATACGCTGCATGGTTTCCCGTAATTGGGCAACATAAGTAGGATACTCTTTTAACACAACTTTTTCTAAATCATTGTGTAATAACTGTCCGATTTTAGCACTCTCCTTATGGATGATCGCACTTACTAAAGGGCCAGAATGAATCTGTTTTGTCCGTTGATTAATTCTTTGATCATCCCTCATATAAGTATCATAGAACTGTTGACGGTAGGTTTGATAGGCCCATGCGGTTGAGACAGCTAAGTTATTATATTTAGCCAGAACTAACCAAAGATTTTCTAGAGGCTGAATTGAATCCAGTTTTTCACCGCGTCCTGTAGCGATCGCAGTTCCTCCTGATAAACAAAATGGTACATCTGAACCTAATTGAGCCGCCAGTGTTTGTAATTCGCTTAGAGTTAAACCCAGTTTCCAGATCAGATCAATTCCCACCAATACCGCAGCCGCATTCGCCGAACCACCCGCTAAACCCGCAGCGACGGGGATATTTTTTTCAATCGTAATATCAACGCCACCATAATTGGCAAAGTGTTGGGGGAATTGTTGCCGCATTAATTGGGCCGCTTTATAGGCAAGGTTGGTTTGATCACTGGGGACTTGTTCAGATGAGCAAAAAATGCGAAATTGTTCGCGTCCGTTGGGATGAAGATGAAGACGATCGCATAAACTAATACTTTGGAGAATCATCACCAATTCATGAAAGCCATCGGGACGATCTCCAATAATCTCTAAATATAGATTAATTTTTGCTGGAGCTAGTAAGGTATAACTATGTTGCATGATCTATCAAAATTGACGACAGGGCGATCCATTGATCTAAACTGAGTTCTTCGGCCCGACATTGAGGATTTATCTCTAATTGTTCCAGTATTTGGGACAGATGATCACCGTCGATGATTCCTTTTAAATTATTTCGTAACATTTTGCGGCGATTAGCGAAACCTAAATTAATCAGATTTTCTAGCTTCTTAGGGTTATCTACATTGGGTGGAGTTGGTTGAGGACGAAGCCGAATGACGGCTGAATCGACTTTTGGCGGTGGATAAAAGGCTTTTGCAGGAACATCTGTGATCCATTCACAAGATACTAAATATTGCATCTTGACAGATAGACTATTATATGCTTTTGTGGACGGTTTGGCGGTGAGTCGTTCGGCGACTTCCTTCTGAATCAGTAAAACGATTGAATGGTAAGGGTTTGCGGCTCTTTTGGCGACGGTGCCGAGTAACTTTTCTAAGATTGGGCTAGTAATATTGTAGGGAATATTGGCGACGACTTTATTCGGATGGGCAAATTTTGGGAATGGAGTGAGTCGTGAGTCGAGATCGAGAGTCAGGATATCTCCTTCTAGGAGTAAAAAGTTTTCTCGGTTGCCGAAGGTTTGAACGAGTGTTCGACAGAGATCTCGATCTATTTCTACTGCGACAACAACACCCGCCGACTGGAGTAATCGACGGGTTAAAATACCAGTACCGGGGCCAATTTCTAAAACCCGATCGCTGTCTTTAAGTTCAGCCGCTTCTATAATCTGATTAAGAGCATCTTCACTCTTTAACCAATGTTGACCGAATTGTTTTCGGGGTCTTGTCTTCATCTATTGACTAACGATCCCTAAAATCGCTAATACCGTATTGATTAAATAGAATACACCAACGATCTGAGTTTCTGCCCAGCCACTTAATTCTAAATGATGGTGTAGTGGGGCCATTTTCAATAAACGCTTTCCTATACCATTTTCATCTTTCGTCGCTTTATAGTAGCTCACTTGGGCGATTACCGAAAGAGATTCAACAAAAAAGATCCCACTTACTAAGAATAATCCCCATAAGTTTTGACCGAGTATTCCCACAGCAGCTAATGCACCACCTAACGCGAGAGATCCCGTATCACCCATAAATACTTTAGCAGGGTTGCGGTTATGGAGAACAAAACCGAGACAGCCACCACTTAAACAAGCACAGAATAAGGTTAAATTGGGTGATGTGGGGGCCACCATAATTCCTAATCCTAACAAAGCGATCGCAATTGTGCCACCTGCAAGACCATCGACTCCATCAGTGAGGTTGGTTGCATTACTTTCAGCGACTAAAACAAAACCTGCTAATACCCAGAATAATAAACCTAAAGAAAGGATGATTCCACCAGGTAACTGAATTTGGGTAATACTATTATCTTGGGTGAATAATGCCCAAATACAGAATAAAACCGCACCTAAAATCTGTAAAATCAACTTCATGCGGGGAGATATTCCTTTATTCGACTGTTGGCGTAAAATTTGCCAATCGTCTACCCCACCGATCCCCAGATAAGCTAGAGTTAGTAAAGAAACTGCGACCACTTGCGGATCAAATTTCGTCCAGATTAGAGCGACTAAAACCGCAACAGGTACAAAAAAAATACCACCCATTGTAGGGGTACCTGCTTTTTTTAGGTGACTTTGGGGCCCATCTTCTCGAATCACTTGTCCTGCTTTGAGTTGCCGTAGCCAAGGAATCACGCCAAGCCCTACCATACCACTTAAAATAGCACATACTCCAAGCGGAAATAATAGAGAGGGAGAAAGAACGATCGCCAACAGCAACAGCAGTAAAGTTAAAAGAACTAATAAGCTTGTTCCTGTTGGTTGTTTAAGACTGGTTGCTGAAAAAGATATGAAGTCCACAACTTACCCACACACTAGATTTTATGCAGCTTATTAGATGATTATCTCAGGGAATAGGTTTCAAGAGTGAATAGTTAATCGTGGATAGTGAACACACGCAATGAGTTTCAGTAGGTGGATAAAAATTTATCCACCAAACCGATTACTATTTTCTATAGAGCATCTTCATCTATGACGATCTCATCATCATCATCATCGATATCGATATCATAAGTATCATCACTATCCATAAATTCAGATAGTTCTAGTTCATCTTCTAAAATAAGTTCGCGTTCTTCTTTTTCACGTGGAATCAAACGACCAGTTCTTTCTAACCATTCTATAATCGAAGAATCTTTATTGACTGGAATCACACGTGCTGGTTCATAACGCGGTTCTTGACGTAAAGACGGATTTTGCATCGTTACTTTAACTTTAAAAATTAATCTAATTTGGGTTGTCCTTTTCTGAGTGTATCAGTCTCGCTCGGTTTTCGGGAGGATAGAAAAAAAGAAACTTTAAAATATTTCCTATTCAGGGTCAAAATTGATCATCATAGAACTATATAAGATGCTAATCAAGGATGACTTATGAAAGAAAAAGCCAAATTACTAGAAATCATCGCAGGAAGAAACCGAGGTTTACTCTCATCTGAAGCAGATAAAGTCCGAGTTCTTACCGCAGTTGAACAACTTGAAGATCATAACCCGACTTCTAACCCTGTCTTGGCAAAAGATTTACTCGATGGAGACTGGCGATTACTTTATACTACCAGTCGTGGGATTTTGGGTTTAGATAATATTCCTTTACTCCAACTCGGACAGATTTACCAGTGTATTAGAGTGAATGAAGCGAAACTGTATAATATTGCTGAAATTGTCGGGGTTCCTTTTTTAGAGGGAATAGTCAGTGTTGCGGCACAATTTGAACCCGTTAGTGATCGTCGTGTTAATGTAAAATTTGAGCGTTCTATTATTGGGTTACAACGTCTCATCGGATATCGAACACCTAGTCAACTGATTCAAAATATCGAAAGTGGTAAAAAATTCCTTCCTATAGATTTTACTATAGAAAACCGAGATCAGCAGGGTTGGTTAGAAATTACTTATCTCGATCAAGATTTACGAATTGGTCGAGGGAATGAAGGCAATATTTTTATTTTAGCGAAGGAAAAATCTTAGAATGACTACAAGGATCGATATCGGAACATTAATCGTTAAAACTCCCGATACTTGTGGGGGGCGTCCTAGAATAGCATTCTAGAAGACTATCCGTACAGCAAATTGCTGTCTTACATACTAGAGAAAAACTATCACTCCTATGAAATTAAAGAAGAATATGATGGATTGACTCTAGCAGAAGTTCACGCCGCTTTAGCCTATTATTAGGCTAATACTGATGAAATCGAAGCCTATTTAGCCGAAGAAAAAGCTGAATACGCTCAAATTGTGGCAGATACTCATAATTCCACATCTTCATAAATATCAGCGATTGTACATTGAAAACCTAAAGTACCTAAACTGACTGTATCACCATCAGCATAGGAATAGAGTACCCAATATCCTTCTGAGTTTTTCCGAAAAGATTCTACTCGTTTTCTGGTTTGACTCACTGTAACATATTCTTGTAAAGATTCTAGCTGACGATAATCAGCAAATTTATCTCCTCGATCAAAAGCTTCTGTACTATCGGATAGGACTTCGATGATTAAGCAAGGATAACGGATAAAATTACTAAACGCTCGATCTTTCTCATCACAACTCACTACAACATCAGGATAGTAGTATGTATTTAAAGATTCAATATGTACTTTAGTATCCGACACATAAGTACGACATCCTTTACCTCGTAGATGATTTCTCAACAGGGTGGATAGATTGACCGAAATCAGTACATGATTATTACTTGCACCTGCCATTGCATAAATACTTCCCCAACGATATTCATGTTTAATCGGGTTATTCTCTTCAAAGGCAAGATAATCAGTTGGAGAAATATAATTAGAATGGGCGATCATCGTTTTTAGGAACGCTTTTTTAAATTCACTATAACTTGAAGATTCCCACTACAGTAGAAAATAGAACCGCTACAAAATAAAAGTAAATGCAGCAAGGTAGTTTAGTCGAAATAGAAATCACCGATCTAAATCATACAGGTGAAGGGGTAGGAAGATTTGAAGGACAAGTGATCTTTGTTCCTGATACAGTAATAGGCGATCGTATTTCTGCAAGAATTCTTCATCTCAAACGACACCACGCAGAAGGAAAAATCCAAAAAATTATTCAAGCTTCCCCTTATCGGATACGTCCCCGTTGTATCGTAGCTGATAAATGTGGTGGTTGTCAGTGGCATCATATCGATGATCACTATCAAAGTCAAATTAAACACTATCAAGTCATCGAAACTCTAAAACGAATTGGGGGTTTTAGCGACATCGAAACCTTACCCATTCTTACAGGTACATCTTCTCTCGGTTATCGCAATAAAGCAACCTATCCATTAGGACAATCAACTAATGGTAATATCCAAACAGGTTATTATCGTCGTCAGAGTCATCACATCATTAATCTAAATCAATGTCCTGTACAAGATCCAGACCTTAATCCACTGTTAGCAGAAATTAAACAAGATATTCAAGAGCGAGGATGGACAATCTATAATGAAACAACCCATCAAGGACAATTACGACATCTTGCTTTAAGAATTGGACGAAAAACTAGAGAAATTTTATTAACGCTTATTACTACTGATACACAATTATCGGGGATAGAAGAACAAGCAGACATCTGGTTACAACGCTATTCTAATTTAGTGGGTGTCACCCTAAACTACAATCCCAAGAAAACAAATGTTATTTTTGGAGATAAAACCCATACGATCGCAGGTCTTCCCTATTTAAGAGAAAATTTTGCTGGACTCACCTATCATTTACGCCCTGAAACCTTCTTTCAAGTCAATACAGAAGCTGCCGAAGCAGTTTTAGGAGTGATTTTAGAAAAACTGGCTTTAAATGGCTCACAACGGATTTTAGATGCGTACTGTGGAATTGGTACATTTACGCTACCCCTAGCACAACACGCATTTGAAGCAGTGGGAATAGAAGTACAAAAAAGTGCTATCGAACAAGCTACTGAAAACGCTAAACTCAACGGAATCGATAACGTTTCTTTTTTTGCGGGAACTGTTGAAACGATTTTACCCGAGATCCAAGAGCAGTTTGATGTTGTTATTTTAGACCCACCCCGTAAAGGATGCGATCGTACTGTTTTAGATACACTTCTTTCCTTACAACCTTCGCGTATTGTTTATGTGAGTTGTCAAGCTGCAACTCTAGCACGAGATCTAAAATATTTATGTCAAGAGGGAAAATACCAATTAACCTTTGTTCAACCTGCTGACTTTTTCCCGCAAACTCCCCATGTTGAATGTGTCGCTTTTCTGAGTTTGGTTCATGCTTAGATTTCGTCTTGTATTGCTTTCTCTAGCTGTTCAATTACGCAAACGAGTTAAATCATCAACAATGTTCATAAATGACTTGTGCCTCAATTAGAACTCTATCACGAAAGTAATGACTTAATTCTTGAGGCGTTCTTAAATCTATTTTACGTCCATTAATCAGATCAGACAATTCTTGTTCCATACGAGCTAATGTAAAAAAACTCGGTGTTTTATTGGGTTCAAACTCAACTAAAAAATCTATATTACTTTGAGTCGTAAAATCTTCTCGCAATACAGAACCAAACAGCGACAGTTTCCGAATGTGGTAGTTTTGACAAAACTTAATGATTTGTTCTTGAGGAATATCAATAGGTAATGTCGTCATGAGCAAGCAAGTAGATTCTTATAGCTATTTTTCTCTATTATGAGAGATAGACATCAAGAATGCTATTAATGTATGACAAAAGGTCAAATATCAATTAACCTTTATTTAACCTGCGGACTTTTTTCCGCAAACTCCCCATGTTGAATGTGTCGCTTTTCTTGAAAAAATAGAATAAGACTTTTCGTAAAAATTAGACAATGAAAAATTTTTTATTAGCTGGTTCGATTTTTTGCTTGGTACTGGGACAAAATGTTATGTCTTTTGCTGCTGAATCTTCTCCACCTACTCAAACCGAAAAATGTCCAAAACCAACACCAGAAGTAACCATTTTAGATTATGGTACAGAACCGAGGCAACAACTTCGCTTTACTCTTGTAGTAGGTGATAAACAAACCATCAAATTAAAAATAATGATGGGGACAAATACATCTGAAAATCAGCAACCTCGTTCAAATGATTTTAATTACAATATAGAAATAACTGTGGATACAACCGTTAAAAAAATAGATGCTAATGGTGATATTCATTTAAGTTATATCTATTCTGAAATTATTGCATCAATGAGTAATTCAACTGATTCTGCTAGGGATATTAGTTCTAATCTGTCTCAAGTTATTGGTTCTGGTGCAACATTAATTATAGCTCCACAAGGAAATGTGAAAGAAACCTATGATTATATTTTTCCTAAAAAAGTCTCTTCAGAACTTAAACAAATCATGATGAATGAAACCTTAAGTTATTTTAATCAATTTTCGCCGCCTTTACCTGCTCAAGCGGTTGGTGTTGGTGCCAAATGGAAAATTAATCAATTTATCCCAATGATGTATATTTTATCTAAACCCAATCAGACAATTATTTATGAATTAAAAGAAAGACAGGGTGATGTCCTAAATTTAGGAATTACTCTAGAACAACAAAGAGACACTCAAGAGTCTAAAAATTCTAGTAATAATTCAACATCAAGTCAAATTACGACAACGACCACTCAGGGAAATGGACAAGCTACCATTAATTTAAACCAAATGTTACCCATTACTTCTACAGCTTTTCTTGAATCTAAAACAATTATGGAAACACAATTATCTGAAATAAATGAAACAAGATTGAATCATTATAACTGGTCGCTTAATATTACAATTAATTCTCAGTAATTTGAGATAAAAAGTCTTGAATACGTCGCCATACTTGCTTGAATAAATCATCTGAATTGACATTAAACCATTCAATTTCAGGATAGGCACGAAACCAAGTTCTCTGACGTTTAGCAAACTGACGAGTATGTAAAATGGTTAGTTCTTTTGCTTCAGATAAGGATATTTCATCTTGTAAATATTGCTTGAATTCTGCATAACCTAATGTATTTAATAAAGGTAAATTCCATCCATATTTTTTAGCTAAAAATTCTACTTCTTCAACTAATCCTAGCTTAATCATTTTATTAGTTCTAATTTCAATTCTTTTTTGTAACTGTTCTGGTTCGCATTCTAAACCAATCTGTAAAATAGGATAGTTTGGGGGATGTTCTCCTTGTTGTTCAGAAATCGGTTTTCCTGTTACATAATAAACTTCTAATGCTCTTAAAGTTCGAGTTTGATCATTGGAATGAATTTTTTTTGTAGCAATTGGATCAACTTGAGTTAAAAACGCATAAAGTTGATTTTGTCCTAATAATTCTAACTGCGATCGCAATTCATAATCAGGTGAAACTCTCGGTATTTTTAAACCCTTAGTAATGGATTTAATATATAAACCTGTCCCACCGACTAATAATAAAGGTGATTGATTAATTTCAGGTGTGTTAATAAGATTTTGCGCTTTTTCTTGATAATCAGCTAAAGTTAATATCTCTGTAGGATGGCAAATATCAATCAAATAATGTGGAACTAATTCTAATTCTTCTTGAGAGGGTTTAGCTGTACCAATATTAAATTCTTGATAAACTAAACGAGAATCTGCACTTAAAATAACTGTATTTAATTTTTGGGCTAATTCTATTGCTAATCCTGTTTTTCCTGTAGCGGTTGCACCACAAATAACAATTAAAATCGGTGACATATTTTAAAAAAATTGAAAAGATTAAGATTTAGCTCAAGCTGAAAAAAGATAAAATTATATTACTAATTGAGAAAAAATTATGTTTTGGTATGATGGTCAGCTAATTGAAAAAGATGAACTTACTTTGAGTATTGATCATCCCAGTTTACTATATGGGGCAATGGTATTTACCACCCTACGCATCTATGGACAAACACTAGACCATTCTTTGACCCATTGGCAAGATCACTGCGATCGTCTACGTCATAGTTTACAGGTTTTTGGCTGGGCTTCACCTTCTTGGAATCAAATTCGTCAAGCAGTCGAAATTTTATTATTAAATTATCCTGTCATTCGGATCGCTATTTTTCCCAATGGTACAGAATGGATCACTGGACGTACATTACCCAATGATTTAACCCGACGACAGCAACAGGGAATTATCGGTTGGGTGGCACAAGATCCCTTATTTGAACGTTCCCTAAGTTCTCATAAAACCGCTAATTATTTAGGTGCATGGTTAGCGACCAACCGAGCGCAGCATTTTGGCGCAAAAGAAGCGATACTGGTAGATCATGAGGGATCATGGCTTGAAACTGGGACGGGAAATCTTTGGGGTTGGAAAAAAGGCTGTTGGTATACTCCAAATCTTAAAGAGGGGCTATTACCTGGAATTGCTCGATCTAATTTGCTAAATTGGCTTAATTTACAAAAGCTTTCAGTTCAAGAAAACATTTGGACTTCTAGTTTTATCCAAGATTTAGAAGTCGTCGCTTACAGTAATAGTGTTATGGAAATTGTTCCCTTTGCTCAAATTTGGGACAAAGGAGCTAAACGACTTTATACACCGACTCATTCGGTTCTAGAACAGCTACGAAGCTATTATTCAGTCAATAGTTAACAGTGAACAGTTTTAGCGATAATCTACTATTCACTATTGACTATTCACTGTTTTAGGCTTCTTTGTTGACAAAGGGAAGTAATGCTACAATACGAGCGCGTTTAACTGATTCAGTCAAAGCCCGTTGTTGCTTGGCAGTCAATCCAGTAATGCGGCGTGGTAAAATTTTTCCGCGTTCGGTGATGAACTTCCGCAATAAATCTACATCTTTGTAGTCGATGGGTTGAGTTGGGGGAATGGGCGAAAGACGCTTACGGTAATAACTCATAATTAGTTCTGAGGTACGATTATTATTTAATTTCTTTGTGTACAGTGTGTCTGTTACAGTTGGGGCAGAATTTTTTAAGTTCTAGTCGTGCTGTTGTATTACGACGGTTTTTAGTCGTGGTATAACGAGAAACACCTGGTGTCCGCTTGTTGTTATTAGAGCGGCATTCGGTGCATTCTAGAGTAATAATTAGGCGAACGCCTTTTTTACTGGCCATATCTCAACGGGTAATAGTTTTTAAACATCTAGATTGACACGCAATTTACCATTATGACATCATAGAGCGTATTTTTGCAAGACATAATCATTTGAAGAAGCTTAGTTCATGTTGTGACTTATTAATATTTAAAAAATACTACTTAAGACATAGATTACGGACAATAATTTCACTTACGCAATTTGTATTTAACTTCGCGCCACAGTTGTTTAAGTCTTAAATCGAGAGAAAACCCCCGTTTACTGGGTATAATCGCCGTTTTACTAATGCGATCGTGAAAAGCTTGATTAGATTGCTCATCACCTAAAGCCATTCCACAATCCGCTAAAAGAAAAGAAGACAGGAGAATGATTGATAAAGGGTTAGGGAACGTATAATTAAGACCAATCATCGTTAAAGCCGCACCTAATCCAACAATTCCTTCACGAATCGCTAATTCAGTCAATCCAGGAATTCTCTTAAATCGTAAATCAATAACTTTCATATCCAACGCCCAACGCCCTAAACTTTGTCCTTTATTTTTCTCGACAATAACCACTCTTAGGACAAACCATACTACAATAAACGCAAAAAACTGTAACATCCAAGCTGCCCCCACAAAAGAACTCACTAGCCAAACAGTGACAAAATCGATGAGAAAAGCATAAGCACGCCGATCAATAGGAACTTTAGGAAGTCTTCTCGGTTGGAGTTCTTCAGAATGATCTGATGGATACATGATGGATGTTAAAAACTCTGGTTAGAATGTGTTTTGTGATACTAAGTAGTAGGGACTCGAATTGCCATATTTTGTACACTTTACAATCTTTTCATGATTAAATCAGAAGATGACTAAAAAATTTTTTATTAAGACTAGACAATTTTAAATCTAATAGCTATAGTAACAATAAAATCAAATCATAAAACATTCCCCATTTACTTAACAAGCAAACCCATATACTAACGTTAAACCAAGGTTCATAATAAAAGAGATGAAAACCAAACACCTACTAATAGCCAGCATAGCCGCGAGTAGCCTAGCCATGGGTACCGATCCAGCTAAAGCAGCCAATTTCTTGATTGATAGCTTTGATGTTCCCAACACTTCACCCCCAGGCTTTCCACCTAGCAGCAGTGGGGCTAACCCCATCCTTCTTAACACGGCAGGGCAAACTGAGACTAGCATCTTTACAGGGCTAGATCAAAATGAGGTAATTGGTGGAAGTCGTAGAATCACATCGAGTATTACCCAAACGAGTCCCCTCGATGCTCCACCGAAAGCCACCATCGGAGTATTTACTGGAAGTGGAAATTTTGATGGAGAGTTAAATATTGACAACAGAGTTCGGACATCCTCGCAGACCGTATTAGAGTACTTGGATCTTACAGCGACGGGTCAAGGTAACTTTAATATGCTCAGTGGAGCGAATAACGAAAGAGGGATTAAAATTGACTATACCACTGATGGAATTGCCTTTAACTTCCAACTGATGCTTTCTGACGGGACGAATATGTCAACCGTTTCACAAAACATTGATACTGATGGCTTCGCTGAAGGGTCTGCGCTTTTTAGCTTTGAAGACATTCTAGCAGGTGGCGGAGGTTTAGATAATTCATTTTTCAATAATATTAACTATGTTAAGTTAGTCATTACTGGCGATCGTGGTTATGACTTAGCGATTAATCAAATCGGCTCATATGAAGTTCCCGAACCAAGTACAATACTAGGTCTTTTGACTGTATTAGGAACAGGTGCGTTTTCTCTTAAGCGCAAAACCAAAGCAGAATAGTTGAGATTGAAAAAAAAAGGCTACCTAGCGGTTATCCATTGATTTGATTTTTATTGCTAGGTTGCTTTGGTGTTTTTAGGCTAAGTAAGTGATTCTAGAGAAAATATAAACAACTAGCCATGAGGTTAGGGTTAGTACGTTACTATGCTTAAAGACAGTAACCTAGAATACATGAAGGTGTTATGAAGCCAGACTCATTACCAACAGAGGTTATTCTGACTCATCCCCGTCAGAGCCTCGGCAAAGTACAACTAGACTGGATGCCCCAACCTGGCAACTATTTAGACCTAGAGGGCAAATACTACGCAGTATTAGAACGCCACCACCACTATCAATACAAGGTTGGTGGCTATTGTTTACAAAAAATTTCCCTTTATGTTCAAGCAGCTAAATCATTAGACGAACAAAGCTTAATTGACGGGTGTTGGGTAGTTGGTGATGCAAATTGTCGTTTTAATGCTCGTTCTGAGATTTTGCGTTGTGCAGTTAATCCTGATGGCCCCTGTGACGGTTGTCGTTCATATGAAATGCTAGTTAACTAAATATATCCACTCCAACACTAAGACGCACTCCATTAATAAAATCTTTACCTGACTGGGGTCGTTTCCCCGCTAATTGTACTTGTTGTAAAACCAGTAACCCCTCTCCTGTCTGTACGACAGGGCCAATATTTTTGATAATTCCTACAACTTGTCCTATCTCACCTTTTGTATAACTCGGTATTTCTGCTAATAGAGAAAGTTCACTCCAGTAGGGTTCAACTAAAGGAACGGTGGCAGTAATTTTGAGGGTTTGGTTGCGAAAAGTCGCAAAACAGTCTGGATAAAAACCTCTAACTTGATCATGAATTGCTACCGCCGATTGTGTCCAGTCAATTCTTAAATCTTCTTTTTGAATCAAAGGAGCGTAGGTTGCTTGGTCTGAATTCTGGGGAGTTGCTTTGATTTCGCCAAGTTCGAGTTGTGAGAGGGTTTCAATGAGAAGGATTGCACCTTGTTGACTCAGACGTGCGGCAATATGTTCAGCATTATCTAACAGTCCAATGGGAGTCCGTGCCGTCAATAACATTGCTCCCGTATCCATTCCCTCATCCATCAGCATCGTTGTGACTCCCGTTTCGGTTTCCCCCTTTCTAATACTCCATTGAATCGGTGCAGCACCGCGATATTTGGGTAACACGGAAGCGTGAACATTAATACATCCTAAGCGAGGCATCGCTAGAATTTCGGGCGATAAAATTTGTCCATAAGCCACCACTACAAATACATCAGATTGGGCTTCTTTGAGCCTAGAAAGAGTTTCTGTGTCTTTTTTGACTCTTTTGGGTTGCCAGATAGGTAATTGATGCTCTGTGGCTAATTTCTTGATAGGTGAGGGAATAAATTGACTACCTCTTCCTCTCCTTTTATCAGGTTGGGTGACGACTGCAACAACTTTAAAATCAGGAGAATGAAGTAAGGCTTCGAGTGTGGGAACAGCAAAGAACGGGGTTCCAAAAAAAACAATTTTCATGAGGATTAAATTAAGACGCAATATAGATAAGCGTAGAGACGCGCCATGGCGCGTCTCTACAAATTTATTTAATAATGACTTATTTGGTTTCAGAGAATTCGGCATCGATGACATCATCACCACTACCAGAAGTATTACCATTACCACCACCTGTCGCACCGTTATCAGTGTCTGTGGGTTCAGTGGTTGTCCCCGCTTGCTGATACATACTCGTACCAATGCTATAGAGGGTTTGTTGTAACTCAGTAGTTAGCGTTTTGATGCGGTTGTCGTCATCTTGTGCGATCGCATCTTTAAGCTCAGTGAGTAGTCCTTCAGCTTTGAGTTTATCGCCAGAGGATACCTTATCACCAAAGTCTTTGAGTTGTTTTTCCGCTTGATACACAAGTGAGTCAGCTTGGTTTTTGCGGTCAATTTTCTCACGACGCTCTTTATCAGTACCCGCATTACTTTCAGCTTCTCTAACCATACGATCTACTTCGTCTTTTGGTAGAGTAGAAGCACCAGTAATACTGATCGATTGTTCTTTACCAGTTCCTTTATCTTTTGCCGTAACGTTGAGAATACCGTTAGCGTCAATATCAAAAGTCACTTCAATTTGAGGAACACCACGAGGTGCAGGAGGAATACCATCTAGACGGAAATTACCAAGACTCTTGTTATCTTTGGACATTTCTCGTTCCCCTTGTAGAACATGAATTTCTACATTGGTTTGTCCATCAACCGCAGTCGAGAAGACCTCAGATTTTTTCGTCGGAATGGTGGTATTGCGAGTAATAATGCGCGTCATGACACCACCGAGGGTTTCCACCCCAAAGGAGAGGGGAGTCACATCAAGGAGTAGAATGTCTTTGACTTCACCAGCAAGAACACCACCTTGAATAGCGGCACCGACTGCTACGACTTCATCAGGGTTAACGCCTTGGTTGGGGTCTTTACCGAGTACTTTTCTTACGATTTCTTGAACCGCAGGAATACGAGTAGAACCGCCAACTAGAACGACTTCATCAATTTGCTCTTTGCTAACTTTGGCATCTCTAACCGCGTTTTCGACAGGAATGCGACAACGATCAATTAAATCTGAGCAAAGTTCTTCAAATTTAGCACGAGTGAGTGTAGTATCAAGGTGTTTCGGCCCTTCTTGAGTCGCCGTGATAAAGGGAAGGTTAATTTCAGTCTGAGTCACGCTAGAAAGCTCAATTTTGGCTTTTTCGGCGGCTTCTGTCAGACGTTGTAAGGCTTGTTTGTCTTTGCGTAGATCAATGCCTTCTACTTTCTCAAATTCACTAGCGAGATAGTCTACGATTTTTTTATCGAAGTCATCCCCACCAAGGTGAGTATCTCCAGAAGTTGCGAGTACTTCAAATACACCATCACCGACTTCTAGGATCGATACGTCAAACGTACCACCACCTAAGTCAAAAACAAGAATGGTTTCATTGCTTTTTTTATCTAAACCGTAGGCAAGAGATGCAGCAGTCGGTTCGTTAATGATCCGCAAGACTTCAATACCCGCAATTTTACCCGCGTCTTTTGTAGCTTGACGTTGGGAGTCATTAAAGTAAGCGGGAACGGTAATAACTGCTTGTGTAACCGTTTCACCTAAGTATTTACTAGCATCTTCGACTAATTTACGCAGAACTTGTGCGGAAATTTCTTCGGGTGCAAACTGTTTTCCAGCCGCAGGACAATCTAACTTGACGTTTCCATTACTATCTTGTAATACTTTGTAGGAAACTTCAGTAGCTTCGTTAGTAACTTCGTTAAATTTACGACCAATAAAACGTTTAACTGAGTAAAAGGTGTTTTGCGGGTTCATGACAGACTGACGCTTGGCAATTTGTCCCACCAAACGATCGCCATTTTTCGCATAGGCAACGACAGACGGTGTAGTTCTAAACCCTTCCGCATTAGCGATAACGGTTGGTTTACCTCCTTCCATGACTGCGACGCAAGAGTTTGTCGTTCCTAAATCTATTCCAACAACTTTTCCCATATTTTTTAGTGCTGCTCCAGCGTAACTATACTATCTTGTTTATCTGAACTGTCAGGGAGTCTAGCGGCAACACCAACTAAGCTTTCAGTTCAGTGATGTATCTCTATAGTGACGGGAATCAGTATATATGCGATAGTGTAGTTTCCCGAACCTATAATGACGGGTTAGTGCAGTATTGAGTCTTTTTTTAACTCTAAACTTTTTCTTCAACGCCAAAACCAACTAAAACGACATCTTTTAATGGTTCTCCTGCTGAGGGACGTTGATAATTAATGATACGACGAATTCGCAAATCTGGATTAACGAGGGTAATTGAATCGACTGATACCGTTCTAGTATAGTTAGTTGTCATCAAGAGTTCTCTAGTTTGTGAATTAAACTGAAAATGAGAAATAATCGGTCTTGCTTCCTCATAAGCGCGATCTCTGAGATAGTCTCCTTCTAGAATTAGATTATTTTCGGTTTTGGGGACAAATAAAAGATTAAGATTTTGTGACACTTCTTCCCCTTTTTCAGAAATGGTATAAAAACCAAGATTAAAACCTGGGATTTCTGCTAAATTAGCTACAGCGTCATATTGATTATCCCTGAGAACCTTATTTTTGATTTCGGTTGTCAAAGGTTCAACGGTAAATTCAGTTCGAGAGCGTTCTACTTCAGAGTAGGCTAAATAATGATAGGTTCGCTCTGTTTTCCAACTGCCAACGCAACAATTAAAAAATTCCAGAAATGTAGATGTATTCATCAGTTTGGTTGATAGGACGTTCATCAAAATTATAGGATTATTTGGCTTTTTTTCCTATCGTGTCTGAATCTTTTTCCATTTGTGAGTTGACAATCAATTTTTCATCGCGTAGGATTAAGCCCAAATTTTAAGTTTTTTATTTAGACAAATGTACTATGCTAAAACAAGCTAATGAGCATTTGAAAGTTATCTCCCTGAGGAAGATTAGTCTTTTATTCATAATAATAGCTTTGTGCTTTGGAGCGATGGTCAGAATTTTTGCTATTTTACATTTTACTGACTTTTCTGGGGATCAAATTAGAGATGCGATTACGACGATGGAAATGTGGAAGGGAAATTTACCCACATTAGGCCCGATTTCAGCATGGCGATCGGCTTATTTACCTCCTCTTTATTTTTATTTTGTTTTTCCGTTTACTGCAATTAGTCCCGATTTATCTTCGCAAGCTTTTTTTAATGGTATTACTACATTTCTTTCAATTCCATTGCTGATGTTTACTGTTTATCAATCTTTAGAAAAGGTTGAAAACAATAAACGATTTTTTCTGGCTACTCTTGCGGGTTTATGGTACAGTTTGTTGTTTAAAAATATTGTGATGAATACTGGAAATAGTTTAGCAGGTAATCCAGGTTCAGTCGTCTTTTTTCTCCTCGCTTTTATTCTGCTTTTTACTGATCTGTTAGAATTCAAATTATCTCCTATCAAAGAATTTTTTTCTTGGATAGCATATGGATTCGTTTTTGTTAGTTTAGTAAATTTACACTTTGCTCCTTTGTTTATAATGCCAATCATTTTTATGATTAGCATTTTTATTTATCTGTATAAAAATCCTCAAAAGTTTTACTATCCTTGTATGGCAATTTTGACTGTTCTTATTGCGCTTACACCTTATTGGTTAGGAGAAATTGGGCGAGATTGGAATAATACAGAGGAAATTTTAGCCATTGTTTTTGACACCAGTGAAGAGAAAAAATATTCAATGAGTTTTTTTCAAAGAGTTATTGCAGTGGTACAAGGCTATTTTGAGATTGGAAAAGAAGGATATTTTATTGGTCAATCTCGGTTGATTAGCTTGATATCTAGGGTATTTATGGGAGTTATCTTAATCTATGGACTGTTTAAATATCGCGGCAATAAAACAATTTATTATCTCTGGCTGATGATTAGCCTAGTTTTCCTTTGTGCTTATTCATCAGTAAACATGAAAAATACATATAATCCTTTATTTTATAGATTATTAATTTATTTAGTCCCAATTTTTCTAACAATTTGGTGTTTAGCTTACTTAAATTTTTCTAACCGTTCAGAGCGATTTATTATGATTTTTCTAACTTGTATGATCACAATTTGTATTTTAATCAATCTAAAATTTTACTATAACTATATAACAGCACGTGTGGGAATGCCACGAGTGCAAAATACAACTGATTTAGTAGAAATTGTTCGAGAAATACCCGATCAAGCAACGATTTGTGATGCAAAAAATTATTATCGTAATTTGCGAATCTATGGATATATAGATCGATATATCACGCAAAAAAATTTACAATTTATTGGTGAATGCTATCCCAATAACTATCTAATTTATCAAAAATATCTTTCACACCCTCAAACTTATCGTTTAATTAACAATAAACCTATTTCTGAAATCAAGCCCAAATTTACTAAATCTTATCATCTATACAAAGAAACGTCACTCTTTTATATTTATCAAGTTGATTAATTACTAGGAAATTTGCGTATTTGATATTCACTAGATTCAGTCATTTCATAAAAGATTCCGCCCAAAGCCTCGGAAAATTTTTGTTCAGTTTCTTCTAAAACAGATTGTGGAATAGTTTTCCAATCTTCCCGTGTTCTCCAGCGAATAATCAAAATTAATTCAGCTTCATTATTCGGATTAATCCAGATTTCTTTTCCTAGATAACCTGGGTATTTACTAAGAGTTGCTGTCCAAATCTCGGTATCTTTTTGCAGAAACTTTTCTCTATTTTTAGCATCAATTACAAACTTGAGCCATTCAATAACCATCGTCATTTATCCTATTGCTTGTACTTTATTCAAAAACTCTTCAGTCAGTTTAATAAAAGCTTTTGCACCGCTAGAATTGGGTAAAGCGATGGCTACTGGCATAAACATATCAACTGCTTTCGCTACATTAACATCCATTGGAATCGAATTTTCAAATAACTGTTGCGGTTGAAAATCTTGTTGTACTCTTCGCATGACTTGATTATAATAACGACTCAGTAATCCACCACCCGATAGAATAAAAACAATACCCAATAATGTCGGATTAATTCCTGTTTCAAGTTGATGACTCGCTTTTAGTTTAATAATTCGTCTTTCTAAAAGTTGCATTCCCACAACAGATAAAGGTTCTGGACGTGCAGGAATCAGATAAAATTGACTTGCTGCAATGCCACTACGAGTTAGTAAATTATATCCTGGCGCACAATCCATAATAATATAGTCATAATCATCGATAACGGGTGCAATAATTTTAGAGATTAAATCCCGTTCTAAATTATTCCAGACCTTTTCAAATTCCGCACTCTCTGATAAATTTGCTTGTTTATGTAGCATTTCTGAAACAAGATACTCATCATAAAGCTCAATGTCTCCAGGCAAAATATCTAAAGCTTCAATCTCACATACATCAGGATAAATAATATCTTCAATCGTCAACTTTTGGTGAGGATTTGGTTTAATAATTGACTCTAGTAGATAACTTAAAGTTCGTTTACGACGACGAATCTTAGCAAAGTCATGAGGCGACATTAATGATAAAGTAGCACTAATTTGAGCATCTAAATCTAAAACTAACACCCGTTTCCTGTGATATTTAGCCAAACAAGTCGCTAAATTAACTGTTAGAGTCGTTTTTCCGACCCCTCCCTTCATATTCACAGTGCTAATAATTATTCCCATACAACTAACCTAATTGTTTAGCTTGAAGATCACGACGGAATACTTTACCATTTGGAGCCATAATAAAACGCGGTAAGCTTTGAATATTGATGATCTCCAAAGTTTTCATATTATACGTGGTATAAATCGTTTTTTCTGTCCCAAAATCAATATCAACTACGGTTAAGGTTTTGGTCGGTGGTAAATTACTATTTAAGAGTTTTCTAGCCCCACTTCCTAAGGCTCCCGCGTGCAATAATTCTAATTGACCGCGTTTTCCAGGATAATAAGCGTGAGCATGACCACTAATATAGGTATGCACCTGATATTGTTCTAATAGTGAACGCAATTGTTCAGCATTATCTAAAAATTCTCCCACTTTATCGCGTCCGATGCTGATTCCATATAGGGGAAGATGTCCGATCGCTATTCGCATTTTAGCTTGTTGTGCGATTCTACTCCCTAAGCTTTTTTTCACCCAGGCAAGTTGTTGTGCTGAAATAATATTCGAGGAAGCATCCCAAACTAAATAAAAAATCTGATTTTGGGTAAAAGTATAGTAAAAAGGAAAGCCAGAACGATCAATAAAATTCAGTCTAGGTTGATGTGTCGGGTTTTTCCAGTAGGCAGTCGCTAACTCTCGTTCGGCTTGAAAGATATATTGTCCTTGTGATATGCTACCCGAACCGTCATGATTACCAATCGTAAAGCCAAACGGAATCTTAGATTTTCTTAATGGTGCGGCGATGTGATGATCGAATGCCCGCCACATATCATTAATCTGCGTTTTTGTCAAGCTCTTTTTTTGTCCTGCAATCATATCACCTCCACATAGAACGAGATTGGGTTTGAGGGTGGGAATCAGTGCGATCGCATTTGTCACTTCACTTTCATAAGTTGTTGAACCGTACTGACTATTAAGATCACTAATCACGACAATTCGGACATCACCTAAGATGGGTACTTTTAAGGCGTGAGTTTGACGGGCTAAAGTGGTAAGACCCAACCCGCAGAGACTCCCCGTTAAAATCAACAAATGGCGACGGCTATAAATCATGGCATCAAAGACGAGATAGGGATTTGATAGAATATAAGAAGAATGTAAAGGAAGATTAAGCGTATGGAAATTGTGACGAGCGCATATTGGGGACTGGGAATCATTTTAAGTGTCATGACGTTATTTTTTATCTTTCGGATCGTTTTAACTTGGTATCCTCAAATCGATCTCAACCATTTTCCTTTTAACATCATTGGCTCACCGACTGAACCCCTTTTAATTCCCGTTCGTAAAATTGTTCCACCAATTGGGGGTGTTGATATTTCGCCGATTATTTGGATTGGAATTTGCACCCTACTGAGAGAACTTTTAGTCGGTCAACAAGGCATTTTAACAATGGCGACCAGGATTCATTAAAATGAACAGACGCAGACTTTTAGAAATGGGTACCGTGATTATTGGTACAAGCTGGTTTTCCAATTATTTACTAGGACAGACAAACGCTATGACAACCTCAAAAGAACAATTTGAAATCAACAAAACCGAACAAGAATGGCGCGAAACCCTCACCCCCGAACAATTTAACGTCTTGCGGAAACATGGCACAGAAAGAGCAGGTACCAGCCCCCTCGACAAAATCTACGGAGAAGGGACTTATGTTTGTGCTGGATGCGGTGCGCCCCTGTTTACCTCAAAAACCAAGTACAACAGTGGAACAGGCTGGCCAAGCTTTTATCAACCCATTGAGGACGCAATTGGAACATCAGTTGATCGCACCTTATTTATGACACGTATTGAAGTTCATTGTCATCGTTGCGGGGGACATTTAGGACACGTCTTTAATGATGGCCCTGCACCCACAAGACAACGCTATTGTATGAATGGTGTGGCGATGAAATTTGAGCCGAAAGCTTAATTTAGAATGGGGGCTTGATTGCCAAGCCCAAGCTATGATTTAAGGAGTGGGTAAACTTTCTAAATATTGCAAAAATTCAATTAGTTGTTCATCTTCTAATAATTGGCGGGAACGCTTACCATAAGTGCTAATCAGGTAATCTCGTCCTTGTTCGCTAGTCCATCCTAAACGCTTCATTTCTAGATTAGTTTTAGCGATAACATCAGAATAATCTGTAGGTTCACTGGTTGTTACTTTTTGTGGCGGTTCAGGTACAAAAGATGGTGGTTCTTCTGTATTAATGAAAATTGGCTCATCTTCTATTTCGGCTGGCTCAGTGTTATCAAATACTTCATCCGAAGTATCATAATATAATCCTAATTCTTCGGGTTCTGAGATCGGTTCTGATTCAATCGGTGGAGTGATGGGTAAAGCGGATTTAGCTTTTTTTTCGGTTTTGACTTGAGTTACCGTTGCTTTTTGCGAAGTTACCATTTCTGGTTTTTTGGAGTTTTGCTCTTTATGGTTTGTAATTGGTGAAGCGTCGAGGTTTAGTAACGCGATCGCTCTAATTCTCGCTTGATCTTCAGCTAGTTCAACTGTATCAGCCGCCGCTAATCCCGTAGCCACGATCACCCCTTCAATTTGTACGCTCACCTTAACAATATATAGCCCGTGATCAATTTGTAATAATTCACTGAGCAGTCCACCATTAGGGTAGCGTGTCCGAAATTCATTTAACATAGATTTCTAGAATCTCTCGTTATTTAGTCTTTTTGTACTACTAAAAATAGTCTATCGTTTAATTGAGTAAATTGTCACGTTTTTTGATACAATTAAAGGTTAAGTCAAATGGTTATCTAAAGTTAAGCCTTTTCAAGGGAGCCAATCGATTAACTCACGATTGCTTTTTTAAAATTCTATTTTTAAAAATCTAGCTCGATGATCGCGCTCAGGGCCTAACTTCAAGCCAACCAAAGTAGCTGTTTTCTAGTTACAGCTTCATCTTCAGCTAGTAATTAGAATAAACTTCTGCCTCAACAAGAAAACTTCAAAACCATCTTTTGAGGACAAACAAGTTCAGGGTTGACCACTACGAAGAGAGCAAATCATTCAAGTTGTATTGGTAATTGCACCAGTTGGTAATTGCACCACAAGTCAAAAGAATGAAACCGATTGTTCTAATTCTAGTCAAAACTGATTCTTGAACTTTTTTCTTTCATGTAAAAACTATTGTAACAATTATCTGAGCTACATTCTAATTTCTGATAGACGCAATGTTTAGCGTTTTGTGTGTTTCGGAGGATCAAAGGCTCAGAGTTATCTACTGTATAAGCTTATCTTCAAAAGGACTTTCATAAATGGATTTTTCGATCGCTGCATTACTAGCCCATTTGAGTGATGATAAATTAGTCGCTGCTAAGATGCTAGAAAAAAAACTCGGATGTGAAGATGACGAAAACATTCAAAAACTACAAATCGCTCTAGACGCACTAGAGAAAATTGGCCTCGTCACCAAAGAACGCGGAAAATATCGTAAAAACAAAGAAGAAAGTGTCGTAGAAGCAAAACTACGCTGTTCTAGTAAAGGATTCTGTTTCGCCATCCAAGACGAAGAAGACGCAGATGATATTTATGTCAGAGAAAGTCATCTGAGTAATGCTTGGAATGGGGATCGCGTTTTAGTTAAAATTATCAAAGAAGGAACTCGCCGACGTTCTCCCGAAGGTGAAGTTAAACTGGTTTTAGAACGAGCTAATCCCTCTTTACTCGCTCAAGTTAAACAAGACAATGGGGGATTTTTGGCGGTTCCACTTGATGATCGTCTTCTTTTTGAACTAACATTACGACAGAATGGACAAGACTTAGCGAGTGCGATCGATCATCTAGTTCATGTCTCTGTATTGCGCTATCCCATTGGGGAACATCCACCGTTAGGGCAAGTGACACGAGTCTTAGGGAGTGATGCCGAAGCAGCAGCCGATACTGATATTGTGTGCTGTAAACACGATCTACCACAAGCTTTTGCAGACGCAATTCTTAAAGTAGCCGACTCGTTACCTACAGTCATTAATCCCGCAGACACGGAACAACGGCGAGATTTAACAGATTTACTAACTTTTACCATTGAAAATGAAACTACAGATCACGGTTTATGGCTCATCGAAAACGCTTTCACCATTGAACCAATTGATCAACAATGGCAAATTGGGTTACATATCACTGATGTCGCTCATTATATAGAACCCGACTCATCTTTAGATCGAGCCGCTAAAAAACGGGGAACGAGCGTTTATTTAGGAGAAAGACGATTACCCTTATTACCTGATGGCGTGACTCAGCGATGCTCCCTCGTTAGTGGTGAAAATCGTTTAAGTATATCTATTTTGATCAATTTAGATGACAAAGGTCAAGTTAGTGAATTTGAAATTTGTCCAAGTGTCATTAGTGTTGACCATGCGTTAACTTATCAAAGAGTGCAAACTTTACTCAGTAATCCAGATGAAGTCGAACCAACTCAGCAAGCTTTAGTAGAACGATTACAAACCCTATTACTAAACCTTTGTCCTTTAATTAAAGCCCAACGACTACAGCGCGGTAGTTTTGAAATTCAATTTGAGAAATTTACAGCCTACAAAGATGAGGGACGCAAAGGGGTGATTTTTGCCTCTTCTACTTTGCCTGTTCGTTCTCTGTTGAGTGAGTTAGCGGTTTTAGCGGGAATTGTCGTCGGTAAACATCTTTCAACTTTAGAAATTCCAGCGATTTACTGTGGGCAACCCGAACCCGACTGGGACGAATTAGAAGATTTAATCAAATTATCGAATAATTTAGGATTAGATCTCAGTTTATCCACAGAAGAAGAAGTTTCATCACAAGATTATCAAGCCTTTACCCTAGCATTCGCCACATCTTCAGCACAAAAAGTGTTGAATTTCATGCTACAAACCACCCTGAAACCCGTTAAGTATAGTAGTCACCCGATTCCTCATTTTGGTTTAGCCTATCAAGAGGGATATGTTCACTGTGTATCCCCAGGACAACGCTACGGAGATTTGTGGATACAGCGAGTAATTAAGACCTTGTTTGCCGAAGGGCGAGATAGACGGAATAAAATAGCTAAAAATGCCGTTAATTTAGGCAGTAGTACCAGTCATGGTCAAATCAACTGGAACATTCTACCCACCGCAATTCAAGAAAGTTTAACAGAAGAATTTCATGCGATCATCGCTCATCTCAACGAACGAGATAAAATTGCGGAAGATGCTGAAAAAGACTTAGAAGGACTTAAAAAAGCTGAGAAAATGAAGGCTAGAACGGGCCAAGTTTTCCGAGGTTTGATTACGGGAGTTCAGTCATATGGCTTTTTCGTGGAAATCGAAGATTTATTAGTCGAGGGTTTAGTTCATGTCAGTTCCCTCAAAGATGATTGGTATGAATACCGCGCCCGTCATAGTTGTTTAGTGGGGCGTAAAAATCGCACCGCCTATCGCCTTGGGGATGAAGTCGAAGTAGAGGTAAAAAATGTAGACTATTATCGTCAGCAAATTGATTTAGTCACCGTTGGGGGTGGAAGTACTGCCCGTAACGAAGATTTAGAAGAGGATTAAAAAATGGGCCTGAAATTTGTTGCTAGACGATTTTTACCTCTAATGATTGTCCTTCTGACTTTACTTAGTGGGTGTGTTAAATATGATGTGCGGGTCAATTTTAAAGATCAACATCATGGTGAAATTGTTCAAACGATTATCTTAGGACAACGCTTAACCACACTCAATAAAGAAGAGTCTGAGCAATGGTTAGATAGTATTGAACAAAGAGCTAAACTTTTAGGGGGGAGTGCGAAACGATTTTCACCCGAAGAAGTCAGCGTAACAATTCCATTTAATAGTAGTCGGGATTTAACCAAGAAATTTAATCAATTTTTTAACCCAACTTCTAATTCAGTCACCAGTATTGCTCAAAGCGAGAATTCAGAGTTATTACAACTCGAATCAAAAATGATCACACGTCAGAGTAATTTAATCTTTTTTGAGCGAAATTATATTAATCTGAATGTTGATTTACGCGCTTTGGGTGTTTTATCCAATCAGGGTAATGTCATTGTTAGTCCTGGCTCACTGATTGATTTAGAATTTACCTTATTAACACCTTGGCCCGCTAAACCGTTAGTAACCAGTAATGCAGAAGTTACGCCCGTCGCTAATCAATTAATTTGGCATTTGCAACCAGGCAAAATTAATACACTAGAGGCGGTTTTCTGGCTTCCTAGTTATTTAGGCATTGGTACAGGGATTATTGTTGTATTGATGCTACTGGGCTATTTATTGAAATACAAACGCTTTCCAGGTGTTAATCAACCCATCAACACCGTTTAATGTTTTAAGGTGGGACTCCCACCTTTAACCCTCAAGCGACTTGAGCCGCACCTTGTTCAAAACGCTGGATTTCATCGGGAGACAATTGAACATTAACGGATGCCACTGAATCTTCAATGCTACTGATTTTACTCGCACCAGGAATCGGTACAATACAAGGTGATTTGCTACGGAGCCACGCTAAAACCACTTGATAGACTGAAATCCCTTTTTCTTGAGCAATTTCATTAATAACAGGGATATTTTTCAGTAGATTAACCCGTCTACTGCCACCCAAGGGACTCCAAGGCAAAAAGGTTAAGCCTTCTTGTTCGCAATATTCTAAAACGCCATCATTTTCGGGTTGACGCTGCCAGGGATTATATTGATTTTGGACGGAGACAATTTCGACAATTTCTCGTGCTTGTTTGATTTGTGCAACTGAGAAATTAGAAACCCCAACATAACGAATTAATCCTGCTTCGACTGCTTCTTTAGCGGGAGTTAAAGATTCTGAGATCAGATATTCGGGGTCAGGTGAATGATACTGCCAAACATCAATTGGTCGTTCACCCCCTAGAGCTTTATGACTTTGACGAATGGTTTGACGCAAATGTTCTGGACTGCCATCACGCGCCCAACTCCCTTGGGGTCGCATTAAACCGCCTTTGGTTGCAATAACAACCTGACTGGTATCACCTTGGTATTTGTCTAGAGCAGTTGCGATTAATTTTTCGTTGTGGTGTTTGTCTGACTCATCCATACAATAGGAGTCCGCCGTATCAATCAATGTTACACCTAAATCGAGGGCATGATGGATAACCGCGATCGCGTCTTCTTGTTCAGGGCGACCACTCAAAGATAAAGGCATTCCACCCAGACCAATTGCACTAATTTTTGTCTCAGTTTTGCCTAGTTTTTTGCTTTCCATCGTTGCTAATATCCTATTTAATCGGTTGGGCATCCACACGAACACGCATGACGCTATAGGGTTTGACGCGTAAATCTTGACCATTGTGATATCTAGCTTGACGGTGGAGTTGATTGGCTGTGAAGTACAGATAACCGTCATTCGCCAGTGACATTGTATCTGGCCATAGTACACGAGGGTCATGGACAAGGGTTTCTATCTGACCATCGCTTAAACGTCGTTGAATGGCATTTTGTTCGTAATTGGTCAAATAGACTCGATTTTGGGCATCTGACTCTAAACCATCCGAACCGCCACCTTTTTCTCCAAGATCAACGACTGTTCTAGCCACCTGTTCATCTGACAACTGCTCATTAGACAGTGCATCGACACTAACACTATACAGTTTTCTGCTGGCTAGAGGACAGAAGTACAATTGTTTACCATCCGCACTAATCGCAATGCCATCCGCACCTATTTTAATCGGTTTGGGGGGTTGATTCGGCATTCGTTCTAGTAAAACCTGACCTTCAACACTGGGTAAAAATCCTGGTACTGCTTTAGTCGAGGGATGGTCATTCAGTTTCCGCCAACTACGCCCTGAATCGAGATCGACGACAATAATACCATTGGGGCCATTACTAGAAGAATCAGTAATATAAGCCATACCGCCCCGTCCCCGACGCAAATCAAAACGAATATCGTTTAGATAAGTCGTGGGTAAAGCGACATCTTGCGGAAAAAGAATGGTTTTAAAAATACGATTTTGACTTAAATCAATTCCAATCAATTTCGGGCCGCCAAAACTGGTCGGGCCAAAATTAATACTACCAGTATCTAAAATCCAGAGCCGATTTTGTGGGTCGATGACAACACTTTGAACTGAAACGAAGGATTTAGAGAGGTCACTAGAATTAGGTTTGTTGATCTCAGCATTCGGATAGGCGACTGGCTGACCGTTTTTGATTTCGGCAACGGTAAAATCAACTTGATCACCCCAACGAGGAAAGTTAACAAAGATTCTTCCTTCTTGAGATACGGTAACACCCGTCGGCATTGCTCCGTTTACGAGAACGACTGGCTCAATTTGGCCGATTACTTTTGCTTGAGGGAGTGCCGCTTGCTCAGTTATTTGATTGACATTTGGCTTAGATTGTGCATATACCGTTGTTGTAAAAGTAATGATTGCTAGAAAGCCAATAAGCCACAATCTAAAACGTTTCATAATTTTTCACTTGCACTGATCAATTATTTTGTACTAATCTGATAGCCAGCCGCTTCGATTAATTGCTTATAGGTTTCTTCGGAGGCTTCCCCATCTAGGGTGATTGTTTTTGCTTCTAAATTGATATCAATGTGAGTATTCGGTTCGGAAGTGAGAATAACTGATTTAATGTTGTCGGCTGCGTGAGAACTATTAAGAGTGGGAATAGTTAATTTAAGTGCCATATTATTACATTGAATTGCTATACCTTTCAATTGTGAGATGCAGCATTAAGGCTTTCATTGCACTTTGGATAGAGATTTATCTTGACTCAAGGAAGGAATTTTGAATGAGCTTTTGCTAAAAGGCGTTGCAGTGAGTTTATTGTAGCTTTTGAAAAATAGCATTAATATGAGAGTAAAATAAACGTGAAGCAAGACCTTACCCTTAGCTTGTAGCAAGAAGTTAGGCTTTTTTAACTTTCTTCCTAACCCGTGGGCTATAAATATAAGGGAAAAAATTAGACTCATGACTATTCAAAGCGATCCAGACTCTACTGCTAAACGACCTCCTTTCAACGCGCCAGAATTAAACGGGAAAGAGCTTAAAATTACTTCAGATGGAGAACCGAATACTTATCCCTCTGAACCGTTGCGGGCTGATTATTTATCCCCTTTATCCTTTCAAAGTACAGCGCGGCGTAGTCCTTTTTTAAAAGAGATTAAACCGACTAGCCCTAAGATTTTATTAACCGCAGTCGCTATTATGATTGTGGGTTTGATTTTTAAGTGGGCCTGGGTTGGGTTTTCTGGGGCGGTAGTCGCTTTGTTACTAGCTTTACAAGTGATTTTACCCTCATTCAAAGATTGGCTGTTTCGCTATCTTTCCCCCAAAGAACGAAGTAGTGTTTTAGCATCGATCGTTTTAATCGCATCTTTAGCAGTATTAGCCAATTATTTTGGTGTTTATAATCGGATTACACTTTGGCTGAATTCTTTTAAATATGATGAGTTTGGTTCGTGGGCAGAATGGGTAGGCGCACTCGGACAAATTATGATCGCAATTTTAGCGGTCTATGTGGCTTGGGCGCAATATGTTATATCCAAAGATTTAACCATTCAACAAAATCGCATTACACAACAACAAACGATCGATGCTTATTTTCAGGGCATTTCTGATCTAGCATTAGATGAAGAGGGATTTTTAGAAGATTGGCCGCAAGAAAGAGCGATCGCAGAAGGTCGCACATCTTCAATTATCAGTAATGTGAATGCCTCTGGTAAAGCTCAAATTCTGAGGTTTTTAAGCCAGTCGAGAATGCTAACACCTCTCAAACGGGATCGTTTTTTAGGGCGGCCGATTTTAGATGGTCAAGGTGGCTATGCAGAAGATCGTCTTGAGGGAACCAGAGTCGTTGACTTAGGTGTAATGTTAGCAGGAGCCGACATCGAAGGACAAGATTTACGCTGGACAGATTTAAGTGGGGCAAATATGGTACGGGCGAACTTAAGTCAATGTGATTTAGTAAAAGCAAATCTATCACGAACCATTCTTTATGAAGCGAGTTTACGAGGTGCAGATCTTAAGGGTGCTATCTTATTTTATGGCCCTGTTCAAACCGCCAGCCCTCGGAGTCGGGTTCATCCCCCTAACTACGAAACGGGAGCTTATACAGGGGTTGTGATCGAAAATGCGGATCTAACTGACGTGAGAAACCTAAGCCCAGAACAACGTTATTATTGTTGTGCGTGGGGAGGAGAGAGAACCCGCGCTACAATACCAGGCGGGTGTGAAGGCATTCCCAATTTACTAAAACGCTAACGTTCTTCAGTGAGTATTGAAGGATGACACTGTTTTAATTGAAGACGAATTCCTTGCGCCCCTTCTAAGTGTAAATCTTCGAGATATCCCGACTCATAGGTGCGAGCTTCATCAAGTTCATCAAATGGGCCAAAATAATATAAGCAATTCGGTTCACGGGTTTCTATTTCGATCCACCAAGGCAGAGGAGAACTAGGATCATAGGGCGTAATATTAAGGATTTTGCCGCCTTTGCGAGTAATGCGTTGTATTTCTGGTTTCATTCGACGATAGGGTACTTTAAGCGTAAAATGACTTTGGCGATACTGAGAAGGTGATTTAATTTCCTCACTTTTAAAGGACATCACAACTTCAAAGAGAAAATAACGATCGTTCAATTTTTGATTTAACTCCAAAATTGTTAAATAATCGTTGGTCACTCTACCACAAGATTAGCAACTGATTTCTAAAATGCCATTTTTTTGATTGATTTTTTGCGAATTTTTCATGTTATTTTTACATCACTCAACTAAAAAGTGATAAAACAACAAGATTATCGCGATGGATAACGGTTTCAGCCCCTTCATAACCCAATAATTCTGGGATCGTTTCTGAGTGACACCCCTTAATTCGTTCGATTTCATTGCTATTGTAGTTGACTAAACCCCTGGCAATTTCGTGTCCTTGGAGATCGCATAATTGAACGGCATCTGTGGCGGTAAAATTACCTTCAATGCCAGTAATTCCCGCAGCTAAAAGAGATTTCCCTCCTATACAAATGGCTTTGACTGCCCCTGCATCGAGATATAACTTACCCATTGGCAATAAACCATATGCGATCCAACGTTTTCGAGCATTTCCGCTACGGGGTTGAGGTTCAAATTGGGTGCCAAGTGCTTCTCCTTGTAGAATTTTGCTAATATTTTCGGGCTGTTTACCCCGTGTAATAGCCATCCTCACCCCCGCACTGGTGGCGATACGGGCTGCTGCGAGTTTAGTCGCCATGCCCCCTGTACCCCACTGAGAACCCGTTGAACCCGCTTCGACTTGCAGTTTAGCTAATTCCTCCGCACGTACTAAACTAATGGGTTGAGCATGGGGAAATAGACGAGGATCAGCCGAATAGAGGCGATCCACATCGGTTAGAATAAAAAGCCAATCCGCCTCAATTAGACTCGCTACTAAAGCCGAAAGTGTGTCATTATCGCCAAATTTAAGTTCATCGACGGCTACGGTGTCATTTTCGTTCACAACTGGAATTACGCCGAGTTCAAACAGTTCTTGAAACGTATTGTAGGCATTGACATAACAACTGCGATCCATTAACTCGCGTCGGGTGAGGAGTATTTGAGCGATCGCTTGTCCGAGTCCACTAAAGAGATCATCATAAATTCGCATCAGTCGCCCTTGTCCGACGGCTGCAACGGCTTGTTTGAGGGACATCTTTTTGGGTCGCTCGCTCAAATTGAGGCGACTACAGCCAATTCCAACCGCCCCAGATGAGACTAATACTACCCGATACCCCTTTTGTCTGAGTTGCGTCAGGGTTTCGACGAGAGAAGCGATCGTAGAAAGAGCTAATTGTCCTGTCGTCGGATGAGTGAGGCTAGAAGTCCCAATTTTGATCACAATTGTCTGATGAGTCACCAAACCTTTTTTTTCCATCAATCTAACTATTGTTATTCTTGCATCATTTAGCTTAATGCTTTCATTCTTTTCGCCTGAACCATTGCAGGCTCGACAAAAGACACGATTTCTGATAATGAGAATTTGCGTAATTCAAGTGTTTTGGTTTGAACTTGATAGACCAATTCTTGATTAATATCTAAACCCGTTAACCAGCCACTATGAAAATGATACACCCCTGTATCAATGCCTAACCAACCTGCACCCGCAGCTAAATAGCCTGGTTCAATCCCAGGAAATGTAAAGGTAATCGTATGACCTGTAATAATCAGTTTATCGGGAAAATAGGGTTTAGTCATACAATGAAACTCATCACGAATCCAGCAAAACTCCTCAACGCTTTGGTCTTCGATGGGAAAGTCTGGATGCACACCCGCATGAACTAACCAAATATCACCTAAATCTAGATACAAAGGTAAAGTTTTCATCCAATCTAGATGATCTTGGCTGACTTTGTAGTTATAACTTAAAAGAGTTTGATAACCGCCACAATATAACCAGTCTTGGAAAATTTCGGAAGTCATCATCTGAGAAGCCATCACCTGTAACAACATTTGTTCATGGTTTCCCAGTAGACATCGATAATGATTTTTCTTGACGAATTCAACCACCTGTGCACTTTGGGGGCCGCGATCAATTAAATCACCTAAAAAATAAACTGCGTCGCTGTCATTCGGTGCGATCTCATTTAACAAGACTAACAAAGCTTCGTAATGTCCGTGAACATCACCAATAATAATACGTCTCGGTGTCATAGAATTTCCCACAGCATTCTAACAGGGCGATGGGTTGCGTGAAAGATCTATTTTAGTATTCCCGTTTTCGTTCATGTTTGGCTCAAAAAGATAAACTAGAACAAAACTGTAATGTGAACGCAACGAACGTGACATCAACGATCGCCAAAATCAATTTACTGAAGACTCCCACTCAAGAAGCATGGTTACATCAAGCCCTTGCTCATCTTGATTTAATTTTATTAGATCATTCTCATTGTGAACGTAAAGCCGCAGGTGCAGCGATTAACTTTATGTTTCGCTATCCATCGTATGCCCCTCTAGTGAGAAAATTAACAGCGATCGCACAAGAAGAATTAGAACATTTTGAACAAGTCAACCAATGGTTAGATCGTCGTGGTATTCCTCTAGCCCCATTGACCCCGCCGCCCTATGGTGCTACATTGAAAGCCCATGTCCGTCCCCCTGAACCTGTGCGTTTATTAGATTCTCTGCTGATGACCGCTTTGATTGAAGCGCGTTCCCATGAACGATTAGGATTATTAGGGGAACATTGTCCCGAACCAGAATTAGCCAATTTTTATCGTAGTTTAATGGCTTCTGAAGCGCGTCATTATGGAGTCTATTGGGTTTTAGCTGATACTTATTTTGAACGGAAAGTGATTGAACAAAGACTCGATGAACTTGCTACCGTTGAAAGTGATATTTTGTCGAACCTTTATCCAGAACCGAGAATACATAGTTAGCTAGAGGTCGCGGAAGGCGGTCATCGCAGGCACCGTCCTTGCAGGGCGGTGTACCGATGACTGAAAGCTAAAATTATTGTTCAAGATAGACGGACTATTCGGGGGAGTGCTTCTAAACTAATAAAAAACGAGTTCTGTTAAAAATCATGAATCAATTAAGCCAAAAACATCAAGTTGTGATTATTGGCGGAGGCTTTGCAGGATTAAATACAGCCAAAGCTTTAAAATATGCCCCTGTCGAAGTAACTCTGATTGATAAACGCAATTTTCACCTTTTCCAACCCCTACTCTATCAAGTTGCGACAGGAACCCTTTCACCTGCTGATATTTCCACACCCTTGCGTCTTGTTTTAAGAAAACATCAGAATACCCAAGTTATTTTAGATGAAGTTATTGATATTAATCCGACCCAACAACAGGTTATCTTAAACGATCATCCTCCTGTATCCTACGATACCTTAATTGTGGCGACAGGAGTCAGTCATCATTATTTTGGCAATGATCACTGGAAACCCCTAGCCCCTGGTTTAAAAACCATTGAAGACGCGGTTAATATGCGTCGTCAAATCTTTGCAGCCTTTGAAGCAGCCGAAAAAGAAATCGATCTCGAACAACAAAAAGCCTGGTTAACCTTTGTTATTGTGGGAGGCGGGCCAACGGGTGTAGAATTAGCGGGAGCCATTACCGAAATTGCGAATAGTTCTCTTAAAGGGGATTTTCGTCGTATTGATCCTAGTGAAGCCAAAATTATTTTAATTGAAGGCTTAGATCGTCTATTACCTCCCTATACACCTGATTTATCAGCCAAAGCAGAAGAAACCTTAGTCAGTCGCGGTGTGACGGTGATGACGAAGGCGATGGTTACCGATATTCAAGCGGATCGGGTAACGGTTAAAGTAGGAGAAGACGTTCAACAAATTTCGGCTAAAACGATTCTTTGGGCCGCAGGGGTTAAAGCGTCTAAAATGGGAGAAATTATTGCCCAACGTACCCAAGCTAAGTTAGATCGAGTCGGACGGGTGATGGTTGAATCAGATCTTAGTGTAGCAGGTTATCCGAATGTGTTTGTCATCGGTGATTTAGCGAACTTTATGCACCAAGGTGATAAACCGTTACCTGGTGTAGCCCCTGTAGCAGTTCAAGAGGGTAAATATGTCGCTAAATTAGTTACAAAACGGATTAGTGGAGAAACACCCTTACCGTTTGTTTATTCAGATGCGGGTAGTTTAGCGGTGATCGGTCAAAATGCGGCGGTGGCTGATTTTAAATTTATTCACTTATCGGGCTTTATTGCCTGGTTTATTTGGGTTTGGGCCCATATTTATTACTTAATCGAATTTGATAATAAGCTGATTGTCATGTTTGAGTGGGCTTGGAATTATTTTACCAAAGGGAGAGGAGCGCGTCTGATCACGGGTGAAGCTTCCTCGGATCTTGCTTCGATGATTCCAGACACGTCCTACGAACCAACCTTAAGTAAGATGGAAAACCAGGCAACGGCTAAGGTATAACGGAAGGTTGCGGCGGTGTATAAGTCACAATGCCACAGCTAACCATTGTTTGTGCGAGGGTGGTATATTCTAAGCGACCACCCGCAAATTGATATTCTTGGCGAGGGGCGGGCAGATGACCTGCTGGTGCATCTAAGCTAAAGTTAAGATCTTCTTTAAATACAACCCAATCACCGTTTCTGCGCCAACCAACGCGATCGCCAAATCTTTGATACGCCTCGACATCCACCAGTCGTCCTGGGCGGTTCCCTGTTTCAATAAAGTAGGGAAACTGAACACTAAAGCCAAAACGATTATTAGAATATTCGCGCCAAAGATCATCAATGGTTTTGAGATCCCAACAGGAGATTTTTTTTAGAGTTTCTGGCGGTATCCAGCCTTGTTTCGCACGCCCAGTCGCTTGTAACAATAACTCGATGGTTTTTTCGTTTGCTTGTCGCCATTGTTGAGTGGCTAAAAGAATGCGTAACGGGGCGTAATCAATCTGAGTTACAGGAGAAATTAAGGCCGCGTCATTATTTTCTGTTGGTGTCGCGTCATTAGTTACTGTTGGTGTTGATTGAGCCAGCACTATATTTAAAGGTAGCACTGATAAGAGAACTGTTAAAGACAATTTTTTGATAATAGAATATCGAATCATTTAAAAATTTCCTTTTAAGGCTAATAACCAAACGTCCTACAATAGCATAGACGGAATAATTGCTGTTTGTTACATGGCTGCTATTTGGACTCGCCACCACATTCTCAGTTTAGCGGATTGGACTCCCGCAGAATATGAATCTTTACTTCAGACGGCTTCTAGTTTCCGCGAAGTACTTTCACGACGAACGAAAAAGGTTCCCGCTTTGCAAGGTCAAGTGGTGACTAATTTATTTTTTGAACCCTCAACTCGGACTCGTAGTAGTTTTGAATTAGCGGCTAAAAGGTTGTCTGCGGATGTCTTAAATTTTGCCCCAGGGAGTTCTTCTTTAACAAAAGGTGAAACCATTCTCGATACGGCTAAAACCTATTTAGCGATGGGAACTGATATTTTTGTGATTCGTCATCAACAAGCAGGGGTACCCGATGCGATCGCGGCCGAAATGGATCGTTTAGAATCTGGAGTCAGTATCCTTAATGCAGGTGATGGACAGCATGAACACCCCTCCCAAGCCCTCTTAGACCTGTTTACCATCTGTTGTTTACTCGATGATGAAAATCCACGTTTAGAACTGCTACAGGGCAAAAAAATCGCAATTGTTGGGGATATTTTACATTCAAGGGTCGCCCGTTCTAATATCTGGAGTTTAACGGCTGCTGGTGCTGATGTCCATTTAGCAGGGCCACCGACTCTATTACCGCAGTTCTTTTCGGGGTTAACGTCTCCCGCACACACAGGTCAACTTTTCTTACATTGGAAACTAGAACCCGCCATCACTGATGCTGATTTTGTGATGACCTTACGGCTACAACGAGAACGCATGACCAATCATTTGTTACCTAGTCTGCGGGAATATCATCTTAAATATGGCATCACTAGAGAACGTTTGAAACTTTGTCAACCTTCTGTGAAAGTTCTTCATCCTGGCCCAGTTAACCGAGGCGTTGAAATTAGTTCGGATTTGATGGATGATCCGATCGTGAGTTTGATTTCACAACAGGTTACCAGTGGAGTCGCGGTACGAATGGCTTTATTATATTTGATAGGAACCTTGAAAACCGAAGCCTAAAAAATGTTGTTAGGGGATTTCGGGTAAGATAGCCCATGCTTGGGTAATGATCTGACTCAACCAACGACGCTGCATTTGATCTAAGATAGTATCTTCGGCTAAGACTTCTGCCGTTAAGTCATCTAAAGATTGTCCTTGAGAACGAGCGATTTTAATCGTACCTGCGATCGCTGCTAAGATATCATCTCCGTTAACGGGTCGATAACGTAGGGCGTTTATTTCGTCTGGGTTGTTTGGAATGGGATAATTCATAATGATTTGATATGCTAGACTCACTGGGTCAAAATTGTTAAAATTTTTAAACTTTTTTAAGATTTATAGTAACTGGTAGTTTAGCTTACTTTTTACCGAATTGATTCGGTGGATATCCGTAATTTAATAGATTGATTTTTTAATATAACAATGCAAGAAATTATATACAAAGAAATCCCCACGCCTAATACACAATTTATCTGTCATTGGTTACAGCAACAATGGCAACCTCAGACAGGGTTAAGAATTGTAACACCGCATGGCATTCGTTTACAGCTTTCTCAAAATACTTCAGCCTTAGCAGATGAAATTCCAAAAAATGAATTATCTATCTTTGTTTGGTCACTACAACGAACCACTTATCTTAAAGTATTTTGTTGGGAAAACCAGCCCACTCCAGAACAAAAACGAATTTGTCAGCAATTATTAACAGACTTAGAAACTCAATTCCCACCTCAATATCCTGCTTTACCTCAAATTGATTCTGAAGCGAATATTTTTGAAGCGTTAGCCCCGCATTACCCGAAAACAGTCCATTTTTTCCAACAAATGCCCAAGGGGAAATATGACTTACAACGAGTGTACTGGTGGGAAAAACGCTGGCGTGAAAGTGTCGCTAACCCTCAAACTCCTAAACCTGTCATTTTTACTAAAGAAACAAACTCTAATACTTCTCCAACCTATGATCTAATTTATATTGGTGGTGCGTTAGGGGTGATTCATGCAGCAGTAATGGCGCGTTTGGGCTATCGTGTTTTATTAATTGAAAGATTAGCATTTGGACGGATGAACCGTGAATGGAATATCTCACGTTCAGAGTTTCAGTGTTTAATTGATTTAGGTTTGTTTAATAGCGATGAATTTGAACAAGTTATCGCTAGAGAATATGTAGACGGCTATAGTAAATTTTTTGATGGCAATAACCCTCCTCACCTCAAAGCGGCTATTTTACATACACCTACCGTTTTAAATATTGCAATTAATTCTGAAAAATTCCTTCAGTTGTGTGGAGAAAAATTAAAACATGCAGGGGGAGACATTTGGGACGAAACCGAATTTCTTCAAGCAGACATTGAACCGCAACAAGTCACCGTTAGTTTAAAACATATTGTGACAGGAGAAGAAAAACAAGCCACAGGAAGGCTATTAGTTGATGCGATGGGAACCGCCTCCCCTATTGCTTGGCAACTCAACGGAATACGCGCTTTTGATAGTGTTTGTCCAACGGTTGGCGCGGTGGTTTCTGGGTTTGAACCTGGAGTTTGGGATAGTGAATACGGCGATGTTTTAAATTCACACGGCGATATATCTAAAGGACGACAGTTAATCTGGGAATTGTTTCCCGCAGAAGCAGACGAATTAACCATTTATTTATTTCATTATCATCAAGTCCATCCCGATAACCCTGGTTCGTTGTTGGAAATGTATGAAGATTTCTTTACGATTTTGCCAGAGTACCGACGTTGTAATATGGATGAACTAACGTGGAAAAAGCCGACATTTGGTTATATTCCAGGTCATTTTAGTACCAGTAAAAGCGATCGCAAAATTTCCTATAATCGTTTATTATCTATTGGTGACGCGGCTTCTCTCCAGTCTCCTCTCATTTTTACAGGGTTTGGTTCTCTGGTACGGAATTTAGGGCGTTTAACTCATCTTTTAGATACAGCCTTAAAACTTGATTTACTCAAAGCAGAAAATTTAGACTTAATTCGGGCCTATCAAAGTAATGTTGCGGTAACGTGGTTATTTTCTAAAGGAATGATGGTACCGACTCTTAAAACTTTACCCCCACAGCGTATTAATTCGATGTTAAATACGTTTTTTGGTTTATTAGCAGATGAACCCCCAGAAGTCGCCGATACTTTTATTAAAGATAGAACTAACTGGATGATGTTTACTCGGTTAGCCATCAAAGCAGCCAGAAAAAATCCCGCCTTATTACTCTGGATACTGGAAATGGCTGGAAATAAAGATCTGATCCGTTGGTTAGGTTCATATGCTGATTTTACGCTAGATGGGGTCAAAAATGCGCTATTTAGTCCTTGGTTTAGAAGTTGGCTAAAAGATGCTCAACCTTGGTTAGAAAAGCGATATCCTTCATTATGGTTACGCTTATTAAGTTTTGCTTATAACTTAAGGTAAAAAAATGTGTCGCTGTTCCCACACTAAAATCATGCCACTCACTCCAACAAAACTCATAACCATTTGACGAAATTGTTGGGTACTCATTTGGTTTAAGATTTTTTGTCCGAACCAATTTCCTGGTAAAGCGGCTAATCCTAATAGTATTCCATATTCCCAAGTGGGTCTTGTCATCACACCAAAAGCAATATAAGCAATGATTTTCACCAAATGAACAATAATCATGTGAAAGGCTTTTGTAGCGATCAGGTCTTCTTTATCAAGTCCATAATTTAGATAAAATGGATTTAAAATTGGCCCCATACTGCCGACTAAACCCGATAAGAAAGCATAAACCATTCCTGCAGGGAAAAAATACCAAGCTTGGACTTCAAATGAAGGTTTAGTGCTTTTGCCAATATAACTTAGTGTCGATAGGATTAATAAGATTCCAAAGACTAAAGATAACCACTCAAACTGTATTTTAGTAAAAATAAAGGCACCAATCACCGAACCAACGATCGCACCAGGTAAATACCATTTAGTCAGTGTCCAATCAATATTGTTCCAATATAAATAAGTCCGTTGACTATTGCCAATCAACATACCCACCGTAAGAACGGGAGGAACAAGCGAGGAGTCGAGAAAAATGCCTAAAACTGGAATTAGAATTAGAGGACTACCACCACCTGCAAGGGTACTCAAAAAACAACCCGTACAACTGGCTAATGCAAGAATCAGCAGCGTCATCGAGAAAGCTTAAGAAAAATTTAAGATTTGATGATCTCAATATAACCTAATTGTCTCCAATTCGCTTTGATGAATCTCTCTAGGCAGCAAGGAAGACAAGAGAGGGAGTTATAGTTTACAATACCAATGTTTAAATATTAATTGAGCTAATTTGTATCATTTTGAGCCATCCAAACAAGAAAAGCGAGAATTTGGGCAACAGGTGGTAGAGGGTAATCAACTAGGTCGATCGTTACAATAGAGCCTTGTAGTTGTATAAATCGCCATTGAGAACCGTTGCTGACACTGCCGTAAATTGTGGGAATGCTTCGGTTTTTAGCTTCATTAAAGCGTTGAGCCGCAATCATGGAAGCGATACACTGTCCTAAACCAGACTTAAGATCCGCTTTTTTTGCCTTAATAATAATCACAGCAGGAGCTTCAATATCTAATTGCTCTGGAGAGCGCGACAGAAGAAAGTCACCAAAGAAATGGGTTAGAAGCCCCGTCGTTGACGACGGCTTTAGAGTA
>ERZ1066124.112-NODE-112-length-80723-cov-26.631328_pt1 | contig 80723 bp, 81 predicted proteins | sample MGYA00382771_ERZ1066124 | MGnify/ENA primary metagenome ERZ1066124 (study PRJEB33369, sample SAMEA5778354) | biofilm metagenome | biome: Industrial cooling water; feature: Water cooling tower basin; material: Biofilm | place: United Arab Emirates | collected... | reverse complement strand
CTGTTCCACAATCTGTTCTACAATCTGTTCCACAATCTGTTCCACAATCTGTTCCACAATCTGTTCCACAATATGGATAATTAAATTTTTGTAAGTTTGTTAGCGTAAGTTCTATTAAATATTTAATGTCGCCACAGGAAGTAAATTTTGAGGATAAATACCTATGTTTATTAATAATAAGAATATTGATTTAGCATTACAAAATAGTATAAATCTAACTTCGAGTTCTTCATTTGATAGCTTAACTACTGATACGTACACAGATTTAAGGCGCCGCAGTCGTTTTTATAATAATTTCAATGACAATAATAATACACCATTCTCTCAGTCATACAGTTCTAATAATGGTTACGGGTTAGTGAATGCGGGAGCAGCTGTTGCATCATCTATTGGTCAACAACCTTTTGCGGATGTGCCTGATACAGGTGGTAATGGTTGGGGTGCCGATATGTTGAAGGCTCCTGAATCTTGGGCAAAAGGGTACACAGGTAAAGGAGTTGTCGTTGCTGTTCTAGATACAGGAGTTGATATTAATCACGTAGATTTAAAAGATAATATTTGGACTAATCCCAACGATGACCCAAACGATGGCTATGCAGGAGATGTTCACGGTTGGAACTTTGTAGATAACAACTCAGATGTAATGGACAGAGACGGACATGGAACTCACGTTTCTGGAACGATAGCAGGTGAAAAGAATGACTATGGTGTAACGGGAATTGCTTACGATGCCAAAATTATGCCAGTCAAAGTACTTGATGATAATGGTTCTGGTTCGTATGATTCAATAACCAAGGGTATTTACTATGCAGTAGACCACGGCGCCAATGTTATCAATTTAAGTCTTGGTGGTGGTGGTGCTAATCAAACAATGCAAGATGCTCTTAATTATGCCAGTGGAAAAGGTGTCATAGTTGTCATGGCAGCAGGTAATAGTGGTGGAGCATCACCTATTTATCCCGCGCGCTATGCCGAAAAGACGGGCGTAGCAGTTGGAGCAGTCGATAAAAATGGTAATTTAGCGGACTTTTCCAACCGTGCCGGAAATCAACAGCTTACTTATGTAACGGCGCCGGGAGTTAGTATTTATTCAACAGTTCCCAATAATAGCTATGAAAGTTATAGTGGCACCAGCATGGCAACTCCTCACGTTGCAGGCGTTGTAGCGTTGATGCTCAGTGCAAACCGTAGTCTTAACGACAGTCAAGTTCGACAAATTCTTGCCGAAACATCTAAAAACTCTGGACAAGGTAACAATACTATTCCAAGCTTCAATTTTGGTGATATATTCTCTGGCTTTAATCCATTCTCTAACAGTATCGAATCTACTAAGCACAGCAGCAACATTTATAATTACACTAGTGGAATAAATACAACCGAAAACACTACCGTTAATACCACTTCAACAATTTACCAATACAGTACAGAAAATACAATTTACAAATCTGACGACTACTACTCAAGTATGGCCACCACAGACCCACAAGACCCGCAAAATATCTTTGAGCGCTACGGAAAAATATTTATGGCGCCGTATGAACCATACCTACGTTTATTACCTTCTTCGTAGGATATATTGTAGATACGTTACATGTAACGTCTCTACAATATGTAACGTTTGTAAATTACCTGACCGAGAAAGCTTCGCTAAATCTGCGGGTAATTGGCTCCATAATAAAGGTTAAAACTGATTTTTGGCGAGTTACGATTTCGCCATTCGCGGTCATACCAGGCGTAAATTGTACTTCTTCGCCCCGTACCATTACTGAGTGTCTATTTAGTTTAATTCGGGTTGGAAATACTAATCCTAGTTCTTTATCTACAATCGCATTCGGGCTGACTTTAGCAACCTCACCTTCAATTGTACCGAACTCTTGGAAAGGGAATGTTGCCATTTTGACTTTAGTTTTCATTCCCTGACGGATAAAACCAATATCGCGGTTAAGAACTTTTACTTCCAGCATTAGTTCTTCGCCATCAGGTAGTATTGATAATAATTCTTCACCCGATTGTACTGGACCCTTGGTTGCTTTGACTTTATATACTGTTCCTGCAACTGGTGATTTAATCGTTTCGTACTCGGTTTGTTTACGGGCTTGTTCTAGTTTACCGCTTATATCTGTATATTCTTCACGGCGCCTGTTGATTTGCGTTAATACTTCGCTTTGACGTTCAGATGCGAGACGGTCGGCTTGCTTTTTAGCGGATACAAAAGCAGCTTGCGCTTGGCGTATTTCTTGAACCTGAGCTGCAATATCTTTTTGTAGTGAGGTTACTTTGTCTTGTGCTTCGGTAATTTTATTTTGGTTATTTGTAATTTCATCGGAAGCACGGGTGGTTTCAGCATTTGCACGGTTGAGTCGGTCTTGTGCTTCGAGGTAGTCGAGTCGCGGAACGGCGCCATTACCAATTAAAGTACGCATACTTTGCTCACGCTGTTTGGCAAGTGCTACGTTTTGATCTACTTTTTCACGTAGTTGTCGAGCGTTTGCGAGGTTTGTTTGAGCGTTGGTAAGACTCGTTTGTGCGTTTGCGAAGTTTTCTTGCAAGCGAGTCAGCCGAACTTTTGCTTGCTCTATTAAAGCAGCTTGTTTATTTGCTTCAGCTTCTGCAGCAGCTTGTTTTGCTTCAAAATCTCGTAAGCGTGACGCTAAAAGCTCGTCTTGAATTGGATTTCCAGAACTTTTATTGCCTGTGCGCTCGGCATCAAGGCGCCGTAAATCTTGTTGAATGAGTTTAGCAGACTGCGCTAACCGCGTTACATCTAATTTCTGAAATTCTGGGTCACGTTCGACTAATACTTGGTCTTTAACTACACGTTGCCCTTCTTTTACACGTACTGCGGTAATCGAACCATTACCAATTGATGTTACAGGACGTACTTGAGTTGAAGCTATCAGTTCTCCAGGCGCCGTTGCCACTTCATCAACTTTAGAAAAATGTGCCCACGCGATAGTACCAAAAACTATCGCAGTAATTGTACCAGCTAGTAATCTTGTATACAGAGGTGGTAACTCTTGTACGGCTTTGCCTAGTTCAAAAGATAACTGTTCTTCTGGTCGAGCGAATACTTGTTTTGTTTGACGTGCTTGTGCAGCGTTTGCAGCTAAGGGAGAACGCATAAAATTTTTGATTGGTATTATATTGAAAGATAGCGTTTTAAGAAGCTTTCCAACGGTTCCAGGGGGAAAGTGAAAATAGCTTCTAAATTAGTAATTTCTTCAGTTTTACAGAAAAACTCGTTTGCTAGCAATGTTCTAAAGGTTCCAAAGGATTTTTGCGCCTGGGGATTAATCAATCCTAATGCACCCCGGAACCCATCGACTAAAAATAATGGTGCATTGATTATAACTGGCTCTTTATTAAAAATACGACTGAATGTACGCGGTATATCTTCACGGGTTAATATTGAAGGCCCACCCACAGCAAAAATTTGATTACGGGCGCCAATAACGCTAACTGAATTAACAGCTATTTTCGCCAAATCGTCGGTAGAAACTATCGAAGTTCGATTTTTGGGGTCGCCGATAAGTACATATATCCCGGTTTCACGAAAACGTTCGGCAAGCGGTAATAAATTAGATGCTAAACCAGCCGGACGTAAAATAGTGTAATTTAAGCCACTAGAGACTAAATACTTTTCTACTTCACGTTTTGCCTTAAATACAGGTGCATCTTCATAACCTCTGTCTGCACCTAGTACAGAAATAAATACAAAATGCTCTACTCCATTTACCTTGGCTTGGTCAATTAGTTCTATGTTCGCACGGTAGTCTAACGCCACTGCATCACCATCAGAACCATGAGTACTAATGATATATCGAACACCTTGACAAGCTTTTTTTATATCGCGCTCAAAACGTAAGTCACCGATAAATAACTCGGCGCCTCGATGTTCTAACTCACCATAATGTGAAGTCAAACGAACGAACGCACGTACTTGTTTGTCCGATTCGCGTAAAAGCCTCACTACGCGGCGCCCGATATCACCAGTTGCTCCTGTTACCAAAAACATAAGGGTTTTAGATAGATTTTGGGTTTGGGGTCTTCATCAATTTTAATGATTTACTTTTGTCTTGAGCCATCAATTATGGTTACAATAGTTGGTATCATAACTTGGTTGCATATAAATGTATGGGTATGGAACGTGAAGCTGTAACTATCCGTTTTCCGTCTGGTTTGCTTGAAACCGCAAAAAGTTTTAAAGATGGTAATGAGTCATTTAATGACTTGGTAATAGATGCTGTTGAGCGAGAATTACGACGACGCAAAGGCATTGCTGCACATCAACGAATTGTTGCCCGTAGTCAAAAAATAAAAAACAGAACTGATACACAAGAAAGTTCAATCGATTTGATTCGCAATTTAAGAGAAGGCAAAGAACGACGTGACTAAAGTTTTGTGTATCGATACAAGTGTTTGGATACCTTACTTAGTGCCAGAACAGTATCAAGCTCAAGCCAAAATATTAATGGATGAAGCTTTGAGTCAAAATATCCGTATAGTTGCTCCCACATTCGCCTGGGCAGAAGTTGGTTCGGTATTACGAAAGAAAACTCGTGCCGGAAGCATTATTATACAAGAGGCACAAGAAATTTTTGAGGATTTTTGCGAATTACCAATTGATTACATTGAAACAGAAGCGATTCGAGTTAGAGCGTGGCAAATAGCAGCAGATTATGGGTTGCCAACTCTTTATGATGCTGTCTTCTTAGCTTGTGCAGAAAGTTTCTCTGCTGAGTTTTGGACGGCTGATATAGCTATGATTAGACAACTGGCGCCTAGACCTTCCTATGTGCGTGAATTAACTGAGATAAAGGTTATATAGCGAACTAGACATAAGTCAGTAGGGTGGGCACTGCCCACCTTACAATTCCACTATAACCGGAGCATGATCACTGGGTTTTTCTAGTTTTCTCGGCGCCTTATCAATTACACAACTTACTGCGCGTTCGTATAGTTCGGGTGTTAAGTAATGATGGTCAATGCGCCAGCCCATATTACGACGGAATGCCATCGCGCGGTAGTCCCACCAACTGTAATGACCTGCTTCGGAAGTAAATTTACGAAAAGCATCCGCAAAACCCAGTTCAAGAACATTTTTGAGAGCTTGACGTTCGGCATCAGATGACATGATGTGATTTTTTATATCGGCTTTTTCGTGAATATCCTTATCTTCAAGGGCAATATTAAAGTCACCACACATACAAATGTTAGGATTCTCTAATAATAAGGCTTCCAGGTATTTTCGCAGTACGGTCAGCCAATGTAATTTAAATTCGTATTTATCACAACCGACTTCGGAACCATTAGGTACGTAGAGATTTAAAATTCTCACAGAGTCAATTACACCCGTAATAACTCGTTTTTGTTCATCCCATATTGGGTCTAATTCGGGAAGTATACTCGTGAAACCTGTACTTACTTGTTCGAGTGGTTTTTTACTAAGTATAGCAACTCCGTTATAAGATTTTTGTCCATATATATATATGTGATAATTTAATGCTTCAAACTGGTCGTGCGGAAAGTCTTTGTCAACAACTTTGGTCTCTTGCACGCAAAGCACATCAACAGGGTTTTTTTCTAAGAAGGAGGCAACATGTTCTAAGCGTGTACGAATTGAGTTAACGTTCCAAGTAGCAATTTTCATTATTTTTTATGTTAATAATTTTTATTTGTATGGTGGGCATTGCCCACCTTACGTACTATCAGTATTGATTAGTATTTTTTATGTATATAATAGCAAAATATTAGCATTCATTAATATTACAACTTAGTGATGAAATTTTGTAGTGCATCTGACTAAAATCTTAATTTATATTTGTAAAGTTATATTTTCTTTTTCGTAGTTTTTTGTTGTTCACAGGCGCCCGCTGAACGGTTACCTATTTTGTGAGGTTTTGCATAGGGTATAATATGCGCGCGATAAATCACGATTCATATTGTTTAGCGTATATTCTCGTGCTGCTTTCAATGATCCCCAGGATAGATGAAGTGTATTCATAGTTGATTGTAATGTTATTAGTGTAGTTACCTAATGATTAATGACTGGTTAGCAGAAGTCAGTAAATACATTGTGTCAAGTACGGTTAACCGGAAAATATCTTTTCTAGTAGGTGCCTTGATTTAATGTAAACTGTTGGTGGCTGAGTATAAATGCTCTACCACATCTGAAATATTGGTTCTGAAATATCAGACCATTTCACCTGTACCTTTCACAAGTTATGAAAATCGCTCAAGTAGCTCCCTTATGGGAACGGGTTCCACCTCCAACTTACGGAGGCATCGAACTGGTAGTGAGTCGTCTGACAGATGAATTAGTACGTCGAGGTCACGATGTTACTTTATTCGCGTCTGGTGATTCATATACACTAGCGAAGCTCGAAGCGGTTTGTCCGCGTGCATTACGTTTAGACCCAAATTTACGGGAATATTCGGCATACGAAACGCTCGAACTAAGCCAAGTTTATCAGCGCGCTGAGGAATTCGACATTATTCACTCCCATGTAGGGGTTCCGGCATTACTAAGCGCTAACTTTGTACCAACACCAACGGTGCATACGTTGCATGGCAGTTTTAACAGTGAAAATATCAACGTTTACACCCATCATAAAAAGCAACCATTTGTTAGCATTAGCAACACTCAACGTCAAATAGACCTTAATTACGTTGATACAGTTTACAACGGTATTAACCTAGAAGACTATCCATTTATTGCTCAACAACAGGGAACTAAGCCTTACTTAGCATTCTTAGGACGCTTTTCACCCGAAAAAGGCCCGCAACATGCAATTAACATTGCGCGTGCGACTGGATGGCGCCTAAAAATGGCTGGAAAAGTGGATCTAGTAGACGCAGAATTCTTTGAACGCGAAATAGCTCCACATATCGATGGTGAGCATATCGAGTTTTTAGGAGAAGTTAGTAATGCCCAAAAGGTTGAACTTTTAGGTAATGCTGCACTCGCACTATTTCCAATTACCTGGCGAGAACCTTTTGGTCTGGTAATGATTGAATCAATGGCAACTGGTACGCCAGTGATTGCAATGAATATGGGCGCCGTACCAGAGGTTATTGCCCACGGAGTGACTGGAATGGTTTGTACTAGTTATGAGGAAATGGCCGCAATGGTTCCTGTAGCGCTGCAACTTAGCCGTCATGACTGTCGCAAACATGTAGAAAAAAACTTTAGCGTGACTCGCATGGTTGATGGATACGAGCAAGTGTATGAAAAAATCATTCAAACTCGCATTAATCAGAACGGACGTATCCACGCAGCCAAAATCAAATTTTAATCAGTTGGGCGTGCATGGCCCTTAATCAAGAACAAATCAACAACGTTAAATAATTTAAAAGGAGAACAATAGTATGAGTATGAGAGCTAACAGTTGCCCCTGTTGCGGTAGTTCCATGCTGTTGCGTCACGTTCGCCACGGTAAAGTTTACTGGTTATGTCAATCTTGTCGCCAAGAAGTTTCTTTACTAACAGTTAATCGCGCGCCCACAGGAGGAGAATCTAGAATTCTTGGAGTTGTTTCGCAATCATAGCAGCGAAACCGGGTTTCTTTATTGATATTGTAGTAAAAAACAATTCGGGTAGAGACCCGGTTTCTTATGCTCGCTGCTTTACTTTACGGTCAAGAAGATTTACGGCTTGAACATATAAACGACCCCATACCTAATACAGGTGAAGTCGTCATCAAAGTACATGCTGCAACAACTTGTGGCACAGACTTAAAGGTATGGAAGAGGGGTGGTCATGCAAAAATGCTAAAACCTCCCACTTTGTTTGGACATGAAGCAGCAGGAGAAATTGTTGCTGTTGGTGCTGGTGTGACCAAATGGAAAATTGGTGACGCTGTGGTTGCAAATAATTCTGCACCCTGCGGTCACTGTTTCTTTTGTAAAAAGCAAGAATTTTCGCTTTGTCCGAATTTAACTTGGAACAACGGTACATTCGCACAATATCTTAAAATTCCTGCTACTATTGTTGAGCAGAATTTATTATTGTTGCCTGATGTACCATATCAACTTGCAGCAATGACGGAACCGCTAGCGTGTGTATTGCATGGTGTTGCCCGCTCCAATATTAAACCAGGTGATAAAGTTGTTTTGCTTGGTGATGGCGCCATTGGTTTAATGTTTGTTGCTAAACTCGTTTTAGATTACAATGCAAAAGTACTAGTTTTTGGTGGGAACGATCAAAGATTAGAGATAGCGAAAAAATTTGGGGCAGTAGAAGCTTTTAATTATCATAAGGTGCCAGATATTGCAGAAAGAGTAAAAGAATTAACAGATGGTTACGGCGCCGATATAGTTATTGAAGCAACAGGAGATAAAACTGTATGGGAGACAGCAATTGCTTGTGCCAGGGGAGGCGCCACTGTAAACTTATTTGGCGGATGTCCTAAAAATACAAATATTTCTGTAAGTACAGAGGTGTTACATTACAGCGAATTGACAATTAAAGGTGTATTTCATAACACGCCTTATTTTGTGCGTGAAGCGTTGTCACTAATTGCAAGTCGTAAAATTCCTTTTGAATTACTGATTAGCGAACAACGACCTTTAAAAGATTTAGAACAGGTCTTCGTAGATATGCGTGAGCGTAAAGTAATTAAAGTGGCAATACAGCCAGAGTAATTACTGCTGGAAATAAATTTGTAATTTGGGATTAAAGTAGTACAATAGACGGTACAGTAAAATTAATTTTGTGTTTTGAAAAGTAACTTTTGTAATAATTTGTGTCAATTTAGTTCAAAATGTTCGGTAAACACCCTCTGTAAAACTCGTTGGTCTCATGTCTCGAAAATCTTCACCAACTTTGAAACGCACGACTAGTAGCACTACCGCGACCACCACTTTGGCGCCGAGCCAAGTCCACCTACGTTTGGAAGGTCTTGAAATTGAACACCAAAAGCTGCTTAAGCAAATAAAGAAGAAACGCACGGAGTTAGATAAATTCATAGAGCAAATGCGTACTGTTGCAACAGAAGTGTATGGTCGAGCAACTCCAAATATTCAGAAAATAGCAGTTATTGATAAAGAAATTCACGCAATATTTAATGAAATTCTTAAAAATAAAAAGCTAAACAAGCAAAATAAAAAGAAAGTTGAAGAAATTTATCGTAGTTTACAATATGCTGAAATAATCAGTCCTCAGCCGATTGAACAAGAAGAAATAGAAATAGAAGAAAAATTTGATGGTGACGAAGATTTTAATAAATCAAATCAATCACACCAGCACTATTATTATCAATCAGATACAGAAGCACAATCTGCGTCTGCAAGTCGTAGCGAATCTTCTAAAAAAATTCGTCATATATTTTTGCGGTTAGCTGAAGTTTTTCACCCAGATAAAGCTAGTGACAGTGAAACTCAAGAGCGTCATACAGAAATAATGAAAGAAATTAATCGAGCGTATACTGAAGGAGATTTAGCAAGACTTTTAGAAATTGAGCAACAGTATCAAGTTGGAGAACAAATAGATAGTAGTAGTGAAGATGACTTAAGTCGCAAGTGTCTACGTATTGAGCAGCAAAATGGAGTTCTCAAAACGCAATTTGAAAGTTTGAAACGCTCACTTAGAGAAGCGAAAAAGACACCTCAAGGGGGAATGGTAACAGACTTTCGGAAGTTTAGAAAACAAGGAGTTGAGCCGCTTGATACAATTACCGAACAACTCGAAAATCAAATCAATATAATATCTCAGATACGTGATTACGCCCAAGACTTTAACCAAAGTAAAATTTCTGTCAAGCAGTTTCTACAGGGACCTGAGATTTTGCGCTCATTACAGCAGGAAATGATGGATGAGCTTTTAGAGGATATGTTTAATGACTTTGATAGGTATGTTAGGTATTGATAGCCTGGTTAAGAGTGCTATAATTCATCTACCCTAAATTATTGCATATGTTCTAGGGCGGACAATTTTATTTTGTCTGCCCTTTCGTTTTGTTATTTATATCGTTGATAAAGTATTTGGTTATGTAGTATATAAAGGTTTTTGCCCATGTGAAGAGAATTCTATCAAAAAAGGGAAAACTAATATTACCCCATATTTATACCAGGGGTATGTCAGTATAATCCCTTAACTTGATAAAGAAATATGAAACTAAACAAGCAATTAATTTCCCTCTGGCTATTACCTTTTACTTTTTTAGCTTTTACAAACCGTGTGCTAGCATTGCCAGGACAAAGTACCGAAGAAGTAGGCGCCTGGTTAAAAGGACATGCTACACTCAAACCGAAGCAAGGTGAACGTTTTTTAATACACAGAAGTGATACCGCAGCGCAACGTTTTACTTTCCAGGCATCTGTACTACCTCCAGGCGCCGTAAGTTTTTCCAGAGACCGTAGTAAAATACGTACAGAAAGACTATCAATGTATGATGCTATTAACGGAATGAGTTTTGAGCGTTTACAGGAATCACTAAGAATAATTTATGGTTTAGATATATATCAAGATTTTAAACGCGCGCAATTAATTTACGATTATCCAAATCAAAGTGCAATAAATTCAGCACGTCTAGCTAGAACACCTGTTCGTGAAGCATTACGTGGTCAGTTAAGAATGGGAGACCGTTATGCTTACTGGATGGAAATTGCTAAACCCAAAAATGGTAAGGCTTTTATAGGGCAGATGACTGTACTACTAAAAAGCGATATCGATAAACTCGAAGCAGAATTAAGAAACCGATAAGAGAGTTATGAGTGCTGAGTGCTGAGTGTTGAGTGCTGAGTGGAGACGGGAGTTCTTTAACTTACTACTCATAACTCAGAACTCAGCACTTTCAACTGTTTTGCCACGTTCCAGAAAAAATGCTTTCGCAAGCTGCGGAAATTCTTAGTAAGTCTTCTTTGAATAAAGGAGGCCAGTCAATACCGTTTTTACGCCCAATTGCAAATAACTGTTGTGTTCTTAAAGATAATAGGTATAAAGCATAGGTAAGTTCTCGGTCTAAAGTGGTCGCTTCTTTAAGAGCTTCAAACGCGACTTTTAAAGCTAATAGTATGGATGTTATTTGACCTGGAACGGGAGGTTTACCTTGCTGCATTCGTGTCAGCAAGGCGTCGGGATTGTCTAAATTTGTAATCGCTTGGTCAATAAGGACTTTGCGCGCGGTGTCGTAATTCATTATTAAAGATTACCGCAGATTAGATAACAAAATCCCACAACCTTATATTTGTGGGATTTAAAAATGAAATATTTTGTAAAAATACAAACTGTATATATTCTTACATGTTGTCTAGTTGTTTGCGGAGCGATTCTAGTTCGGCATCAACAACTTCTTCTGATTTTGGCGTTGATGTTGATGACTGTGGTTGTGGGGTGGTTTGTCCGGGTAATTGGGGTTGATTTGGCGCTTGCGCTGGGCCTAATGTCATTTGGGCTTTGAGTGCAGCTAACTCATCGTCAACGTCGCTACCTGCTTCTAATTTAGCAAACTGACTCTCTAAATCGGCGCCTGCCAATTCTCCTGCGGACTGAGCGCGTGCTTCTTGCATGAGGACTTTTTCTTCCATGCGCTCAAAAGCTGACATCGCGCTAGATGTATTCATACCGCGCACCATACCCTGAAGTTGCTCTTGTGCTTTAGCTGCGGTAATACGAGCTTTGAGCATCTCCTTCTTGGTTTTGGCTTCAGAAATTTTGCTCTCAAGTTGAATTAAACTACGTTTGAGAGTTTCAACTTGGGTTGTTTGCTGGTCTAAGCTTTCTTTCAGCGCGCTTCCAGAATCTGTAAAAGATTTTTTCCTTTCTAAAGCTTGACGAGCTAAGTTCTCGTCACCCTTTTGTAAAGCAAGCTGCGCGTTACGTTGCCACTTATTAATTTCGTTTTGAGCATCGTTATATTGCTTTTCAGTACGCTTTTGTGCTGCAATAGCCTGTGCAACACCCTGACGTAACTGTACCAAGTCCTCCTGCATTTCCAGAATCGCTTGTTCCAGCATTTTCTCAGGGTCTTCAGCTTTGCTCACCATGTCGTTGAGGTTTGAACTGACCACTCGTCTAATTCTGTCGAATAAACCCATAATTTTTTCCTTTGAGACTTACGCTTACTTTCAAGAACGATTTGGATTTTTACTATTAACTATCTGCCATTCTTTAAATTTAATCTTTCTTATGCGAGATTGTGCAGCAAACACCCCCTTAATATCTTTCTTCTTAAGATACGCTCAAATTTCCGCACATGCGTATTAATATTATTTTCATCACCACAGTGTTATATATTACTACTTTATCTCAGTAATAGTGCTTTTTGAGATTTGAGCCTTAATTGCTTTAAGTTCATTGTCTATATCATTATTACTTAATTCCAAAGCTAAAAATTTCTTTTCCAAATTATCTTCATGAGTAATATAGGATACTTCTTTTTGAGCTTCGAGTTGTATAATTTTGTCTTCAACACGCTCAAAAACGCTTGTAGAACCACTTTCTAGCTCGCCTACAAGTTGTTGGAGACGTAATGACGCTTGTGCAGAACGCGCACGCGCAATATACATGTCCTTTTTAGTCTTGATTTCAGCTATTTTAAGTTCGATAGCTCGCATATCCTTTTTTAGTGTAACAACTACACTGTTTTGTTGCTGAATTTGGGTATTAAGCAAAATTGCGGTATCTTGATAACTCTTCCGTTTAATAAGCGCTTCACGGGCAAGAGTTTCGTTACCTTGTCCGAGAGCAAGTTTTGAACGTCTGTACCATTCTTCGGCAGCTTCAGTAGCATTAGCAGCTTGACGTTCAGTACGTTTTTGTGTAGCAATAGCGCTAGCAACAGCCTGTCGTAACTGAATTAAATTATCCTGCATTTCAATTACAGCTTGCTGTAAAACTTTTTCTGGGTCTTCCGAAGCTGCTGCCCAACTATTGACGTTTGAGCGTACCACACGGGTGATTCTATCTAGAAATCCCATAATATCTCCTAAGTAATGAGTGCTGAGTGCTGAGTGCTGAGTATAATTAGAAGTTACTACTCAGCACTCAGCACTTTCTACTTTCCACTTATTTAACTCTGGCGTTGAGGCCTTTTTGCCTAACGTCATTTAGCAATTCTTGAACTTTTTCTTTGTTTTTAATTGCTCCAAGATAAATTAACTTGCCATCGGGTGACAAATATGCATCTGGAACTACTTTACGGGCGTTGGCAAAGGCGCCTTCTGTCGTGTTATCTATAACTACATGATAAAACCCATCACTTGAAGGTTTAATTTCAGAGATAGAAATATCTGTTGGTGTTGGTGTTGGTGTTGGTGATGGTGTAATAGCTACTGGTGCCTGAGTTGTTGGAGCGGATATGGCAGGAACTACAGGAGGCGCCACATTTTGAGGAGTTGGAGGTGCTACAGTTGGAGTCGGTTTTGGTTTGGGGGTCAAGCCAACAACATCGTTAGGACTCTTAACCTCTGGGAATTCGTATGAAGCAAGGTTGGGATATCTAGTTATGGGTGTTAGCTGTGGTTGAGCGACTGTTTTTGTTTTACCGTCACTACTGGAGCTACCTACATCACTATTAGTTGCAGTTGAACCATCGCGTTTAAACAAACCACCAAGACTAAATTGTGGCAGAAGTTTTGGATTTAGTACAACGGCACCCAAAATTATACTTGCCATTAAGAATAATAAAATAGAACCAATCCCTAAAGGCGAAAGCAAACTATCACTGTTGCTTTTTGGTCGCTTTTGTGGTTTTGGCGCCTCTTCTGTCAAACTCCGTAATAATGCCTCCGATGACTCTAAATAATTATCGGGTTGATTTTGATGAGTACTAGACTCTACATTTTCGTCTGTAGAGGCTTTGATTGTAGTAACTGGCACGATGCTGGCACTGCTAGATAATGGTGATGGCGCCGTTTCTTTTATTGGGTCAGGTATTGAGTCAGGTGTAACCGCAACTCTGGGACTTGGTGGAGGTGGGGGTGGCGGTGGAGGTGTCGTGGTTATTTCGTTTATATAAGTTACTGGTGTAACATTCGTTTCGGATATAGGAGTTTCACTAATATTTTCGTCTAAACTCGGTATAGCTGTATCAAATGGTATCGTGTCAGCTACCGGAGTTAAATATTGTAGTCCAATTACACTACTATTTTTGTCTTTTGAGCTTTGGCTAGAAGCACGATATCCACCAGTTCGTGTACGCCTGTATCTTGCTAACTCTCGGTCGAGTTGTACTTCCAAACTAGCTAGTGCTGCTGCTAGTGGTGGTTTCAAGCCAGGTGTTTTAGAAAATTGACTACCCAGATGCATCAGGGGATTTTGACTCATGAACTACTCACTTTCAAGCGATAAGACTCTAAAAAGTAAAAAAATAATTTACGCTTAGTCTTTATAATATCCCTCAAATTAAATTCGATGGCTTTCAGAACTGTAAGCGATGTATTAAAACTTTTACAAGCGCGGGGTCACTGGCAAACTCCACCTTTACAAATTTTGCTCAAATGCTGGCATGATATTGTCGGTAGTTCTATTGCACTACATACTCGTCCTATTTCTATCCATCGTGATGTTTTGCGGGTTGCAACATCGAGTGCTGCATGGGCACAAACTTTGACGTTTGAGCGCAAAACCTTACTTATAAAGATTAATCAAAAACTATCGGCACCCTCCGGGTTCGTCAGTTCAACGGGACGGAAACCGACATCGCTGACTGACTCACCGTTAAACGACATTCATTTTTCTACTGCTGGTTGGAATAGTAGCACCCGCATCATAAAACCAAGAAGAGCTTCACATCAAGAACATCCATGCTATTTAGAACCAAATATCTCTAAAACTGTAGAGAAGAATATTCCAGCAATAGGTAGTAATGCTGTAAATACAGCTTTTGATAGCTGGGTTCAAAAAGTACAAACTAGTTCACAAAACTTACCACTTTGTCCGCAATGTCAAGCTCCGACTCCTTCGGGTGAACTAGAACGTTGGGGAGTTTGTGCATTATGCGCGGCAAAACGGTTTTAGCTAGATTTTAGATTATTTTTTAGCTAATTATAGATAAAATATACATACGCCAAATAAGTCAAAAGAAGTAGAAAAAGTTAAAAAAGCGATAAAAATGTAAAAACTTTCTATCCAAAGGGCGATGAGCGAATTTATGACAAATCTATGGCGGTAATGTTAGCTTTGATCCCAATTGCTTTTAAAGGGTGATTTCCAAGAGTCCAATTTAGCTTTATGTATCGTGATTGTAACCAAAAAGTTGAAAAATATAACACAAACATAAAATAAATATAAAGGCAAAATTGGCTTGGGGATCGGTAAAACATATGCTGAATAATGGTTTGTTGGCAATAATCCGTATTTGTATCTAGGAGGAAAATAAATAGTGAAAACTATTTGCCTACGGCGTTGACCATGAAGAGCATCAATTTCTTAACTTCTGCCTGTAAATATTGTCGTCATTACAATCCAGAAGGTCGTCGCGGTGGAAACTGTCAGCAACTAGGGGCGCCAGTTCAAGGACATTGGAAAGCTTGCTCATTGGCTTTACCAGCGTTTGCACCATCTTGGGAAACCTTAGAAGGTGCATGGAGCTTGCCAGAAGCCATACCTGTTGTAGCATCAAATTTGAAGCAAGATGTTCGGACATTAGAAGAGTTACCAGTTCACCGCGCTGAACTTTCTGCGGCAAAAACTGTGTCAGTTTAATACCTCCTATTTATCAAATGTTACATTTTCTTAAATAAATCCTGAGTAAATAATCTGAATCTAGTTAACGTTCCTAGTTACCAATCACCTGGATATACTGATTGGTGCAACTGTGTAAAAAAAGTAAGAAGATAGGCTTCGGCTTCATGTATTTATCTTGATAAAAAAATCGCACCTTGAATATAAAGGTGCGATTTTTAGGATGAAATGTTAAAAAATAATTAAGGTAGCCAAGGAAAAGAGCGGAAATTTGGCGGACGCTTTTCCAAAAAAGCTTGTTTACCTTCGGCGCCTTCTTGAGTCATGTAATAAAGTAGAGTGGCGTTACCAGCGAGTTCTTGTAAACCAGCTTGTCCATCGCAGTCAGCATTAAAAGCAGCTTTGAGACAGCGAATAGCAATGGGGCTTTTTTCTAAAATCTCTTTTGCCCATTGAATACCCTCTGCTTCAAGCTGTTCAACAGGAACAATTGTATTGACTAATCCCATTTCTAGAGCTTGTTGAGCGTTATACTGACGGCAAAGGAACCAAATTTCGCGAGCTTTTTTTTGTCCAACGATACGTGCGAGATAACTGGCGCCGAAACCACCATCAAAGCTACCAACTTTGGGGCCAGTTTGACCAAACACTGCATTATCAGCGGCAATTGTCAAGTCACAAATTAAATGTAGAACATGTCCACCACCAATAGCGTAACCAGCAACCAAAGCGATTACAACTTTCGGCATCGAACGAATTAAACGTTGTAAATCTAATACATTTAATCGTGGAATACCTTCATCATCAATATAACCAGCTTGTCCCCTCACACTTTGGTCGCCACCCGAACAGAAAGCATACTTACCATCAGTATGTGGACCAATACCAGTAAATAGAACAACTCCAATAGTAGTATCTTCGCGAGCATCACAAAAAGCCTCGTAAAGCTCAAATACTGTTTTGGGACGAAAGGCATTGCGCTTATGAGGACGGTTGATGGTAATTTTCGCAATGCCATCAGATTTATGATAAAGAATATCTTCGTAAGATTTAACAGTTTGCCAATTAGTTTCCATTACAAGCGTTTATTATTGCCGAACCAGAAAATTTTATCGCATAGGGCAACGACAGCATCAAAGGCACCTTTCATCACACCATTAATTTGTAACTCTTGTCGCGTCTTGTAGCACAGGCATCCTGCCTGTGCAGTAAGTGATATTTTTTACCAATAGGGTGCGTTAAAGCACTTTACTATTCTGTTGCATTGATTGTAATAACTTTCACGCACCATTAATACGTTAAGTAAGTGCCATTCCACCCGTACCATAAAAATAAGAGTTTTGTACCAAAAAAAGGCAAACTCCGTACCAAAAACACTGTGATAAATGGCGCTGTCAGCACAGTCTTTTTAATTTCACATAGTCTGGTTACTTAAACTTCGTACCGTGGTACAGGAGCAAAAAACAACGAAAAAACGTACTTTTACACTTTCCCATGCTCAAATTTGTACCATGATTTTAGAATTATTCTTTATTTATTGGTACAATTTTTGTGCCTCGTACCTTAAAAGTTGGTACAAATTTGTAGAAGAAATGCTACGAACTCTTTTTCCGTACCATTTGCCGTACCATTGTAAGTATGAAGCTGTACCAATGATTTTTGGGTAGTCAACTTCCAACATTATTCAATATATCTTGACTCAAATATTGCTGTTGATTATTTTGTAACTTGGTAAAATTAATAACATGGACTACTAGGAATTTTGGCGCCTTCGTTATATCAACTTTCCTAGAGGATATATTTGGGTGTAATTTATCCTCTAGGAATTTGGCGCCTTCGTGATGTCAATTTTCCTAGAGGATATATTTGGATATAATTTATCCTCTAGGAATTTTGGCGCCTTTGTTATATCAACTTTCCTAGAGGATATATTTGGTATGATTTATCCTTTAGGAATTTGGCACATGTGCATTAAAATTACCATTACTATTAACCGTTGGCTTCAATGATTGTAAATATTTATCGTAAGCTGCTTCATCACCCCCAAAGGAATCTAGGCTAACTACAGCACCACTATCGTAAATAGCTTTCCTAAATTCATCCAGAGATAAGGGTACTTGTTCACAATAAGCAATTATGATTTCCCTGAAACCTGGTATCTCGTTTTTTGGTTCGTAGGTTTCAGCTTCTGTAACAACCCAGTCAGTAGGAATGGTTCTGGCTTTAAGTCCCCCTCCTATAGAAGCGCTAACTGTAAGACGTTCTCCTATTTTTACTTGCCGCTTGTGAACTGGGCGAAAATCATAAGAATCTTGAAGTATTCGGGTACAACGTCCCATCGTTAGTAAATTGCCGTCAATAGTAATTGATTGCTCCTCATGTTTAGTCATGTAAACAATCAAAGTTTCTCTATCCGCAAGGTGGTCATCAATTTCATCTGTATCAGTTGTCATAGATATTATCCTGCTTTGTTTTTATGTCAATCTAGAGACGCAAAATCATTATCAAAATATATTTTGGCAAAGGAATTGTTACAAAAGTTAGATTTTTTAATTTTTCGTAAGATAATTAAAACAGCAACAAGAGAAAAGTAAAACTCCTTTATCGGCGCCTCAATAAAGAGTGGGAGGGCTTCCCAGGCGCCACTACCATTAATAGTTTCGCAGTGTGGTAATTCCAGATGCCCTTCATTAAGGAGTTAGAGGACAGATTGCATCTCTTACAAATAACTTCGCTCTTCAGCATATTCTTTATAAAAAGAGTAAGAAATCGAGAAAGCAACACCACAACCATCACGCCACAATTAGTTCTTCTTTCTCTGAAGTAGAGTCATTACTATCCGCTGCTTTCTTCTTTTCCGATGCGGGTTTCCTACGCGCGTTACCTGATGCACACTGATACTCAAATGCATCAAAATCACGCAACTCATCTGGGCAAAATTCAATTAAATCCCACAAATCTATCTTCCTACCAGGAAAACCATTAACTTCACATAATATATTAATCGCAGTTACTATCTGCACCCAACGCTTTTCATTAATTTGTGGCATATACACCGACTTCCGCCACGTACTGACTATGTTATTGCTTACTCCCGTATCATGATTGTGCGATTTTTTGGAGTAATTTGGAGTCAATAGTAGTGAAAGAATACCGATACCCGTCAGAACGATGAATAGGTTTAGTCTTTTTCGGACTAAAGCTAGTTTCTTTGCCTCCAAATGGAATAAATGCCAGTTTTTTGGCCGCTTTCTTGACACGTCCCAATACTGAAGTACCATCTTTTCTCTTAACTTTAATTATGTCACCTGCTTTCCAGTCCTTCCTTACATGTTTTGGTGCATAATCAGAGCGAGGAAAACCATGTTTATCCATCGTTACAAATTGACGATTTCCATGTCCATTACATTTGACTTGCAATGGCTGAAAAGTCTTTAGTATCACTCCCTTTGAGGCATTTACACATCCTGCATCAATAAAATGAGCTTTGGGTAAGTTTGATTGAAATCGTATCATTTTAGTATATGCACCTGAACTACAACGTACAGGAATATTAAAATGTGTCAATGACTCAAATAATTTATTTCTAGTCGAATTAACAGCAGCAGCATCCCGGAGACTTTGTTTTTGGTGCTTCTTGATATTGTTTAATCTCACAGGGTCATTTTTCAAAAATTCTTCTACTGATTGATTACTTTTATTTTGATTACATTGGTGGCAAGACAATGTTAAATTATTGAATCTGTCTGACCCACCCTTCGATTTTGGTTGAATATGTTCTATTTCTAGAGGTACATTAACAGCATCACAGTAAGCACATTTTCTACCCCAATGTTCTAACAGCACTTCCCGTAAAGTGTACCCCTGTAAAGTACCTTGTTGATATTCAATGCCTTCTATTTCAGGGTTTTCTAACTTCTGCATGTCAAATTTGACACGTTCGACTGCGATACTCTTTATCGGCGCCAACGCCAGTATACGCTTTACCCATGTCATAGTCGTATAAACTCGGTGTTGAAGGCTTGGAGGTAACCAACCCGGTTGTTTTTTATGATTTGGTCGCATCGGACGATATCTAGTATTTCTGTTTCGTCGTCCGCGTCGAACGTTCGACCTTGCTGTTAAATTTTCGGAAATAGATAGTCCACGATGTTCCAATTCCATTGCCCAAACGATTGTTTCTGTTTCAATTTCTACAAGAGCAATGCCAGTAAATTTGGAACCAGGGTCGATGCGTAATTCCAAATAAGGTAGTGGTAATTCTTTTACAGATTTTTTGAGAATAATTGTTGCAGGATACCATTTAAACATTGCTGCTTTTTGACTATCCAAGAGTTTTCTTGCTAATCCGGCAGTACACATTGTCAATGGTTTTTTATCACTATCAAGTACGAAAATTAAATTGGTAGTCATGGTTGTGACTAATCTCCATTACCTGGGTAAAGTTTGCCTCGACACTGCTTACAGGTTTGTTGATAGTCTTCAGTTCAACGACAGTGGGAAAAATCGTTTTCATCTTTGACCGACGCTTGAGACTGGCTAATCTCATTGAATCCTGACCTGTGAGCGGACTAAAAGGGTTTTATCCCTAACGTAAAATAAACAGTTCTACGTTGAGTCTGGGCATGACCCGAAATAAGAAGGAATTACTCCTAATTACTCCGTTTTCCCGTCACGCCATACACTTTGCAAGCTGTGCTGTGCCTATCTGGCGCCTGTCCATTACTACTTTTAGGTTCTAGTGTACCGCTCCTTTTGCTTTCATCGTAAATTCCTGTGTTTGAAACCGCTTGTAAAAACCTATGAAAATCTAGTTTCCACAAGTCCAAGTCCACGGTGTAACTTACTTTAACTCAGAATGGAAGCGCAACTAGTGCTTGGAAACTACCCGACGTTTACGTTTTACCGCTACTTGCTCGGTAGTATCCTTGACCACCATCCCCCAGTTAGGTATGCTGAAATAGTCGTGCCGTGACAGTACTATGGCAGCAGTCAAAGTTAATTCATTCAATTTTAGTATCTCACTCTCGCTAGCTAAAAATCGAACATGATTTTTAGTATAATCAAGGTGCCAGAGATTGGCTAGAACATCAGTGCTAATTATTTTGGGATTGGCTTTTTTTGGTGGTTTTCAATCTGTATCATAATTTATGCAGTTACGACCTGATATGAACCACCCCACCCTACACTCGTTGTGGGTGGGGAATTCCGCGAATACGTTAAATTAAATGCATTTACTTTAAACCGATGTCACAAATATATCCTGGTGAGGTCTTCGCGAACACTTCTGACTTTGATGCTGGTATTCGTCAACTTTTGCCACGTTATGATGAAATGCTCGAAGTGATTACTCGCTGTGTACCATCTACAAGTAGAAAAATTCTAGAACTTGGTTGTGGAACAGGGGAGTTAACGCTTAAAATTCTTAAACGTTGTCCAGATGCGGAAATTATAGCACTTGACTATTCGCCACGCATGATTAATTTCGCGCGCGAGAAAGTTACTTCTTTTGGTTATCAACAAAGATGGTCGGGACAAGAAGCTGATTTTGGCGAGTGGGCGAGTTATCCTGATAGATTTAATATCGGCGCCGATTTTGATGCGTGTATATCATCACTTGCAATTCATCATCTTACGGATGAAATGAAGCAAAATTTATTTACACGTATTTATGAAAGCCTTATTCCATCTGGCTGTTTTTGGAATGCTGACCCAATTTTACCATCTTGCCCTACTTTAGCAGAAGTGTATAAATTAGCGCGAGAAGAATGGGCAACTCAACAAGGTACTACACTAGCTGATGTCCGTGCAAGAATAGGAAGTAGCAGTACCTATGGTTACTCCAGTCAAGACCAATTAGCAACTTTGGACGCACACTTACAAATGCTTAGACAAGCTGGATTTTCAACTGTAGCTGTTCCCTGGAAATACTACGGTTTAGCTGTCTTTGGTGGAATCAAATAATAGTGGATATTATGGTTTAACTACCTGACCAATCCATTTGTCAACTATGTTCGGTTTATAATTTGCAAATAAAGTTAATAATTCTTCAGGTTCTGATGCTTGAAGAACTAGTGCGCGCAAATCTGGTTTCAAAAACTGTTCTGTAACCGCTTGGTCAAATAATTTCAGCAACAGTTGTCAACCCGGTCATAATACCCCTCAATGTTTAATAACCCGCAAGGTTTCTCATGAAGTCGTAATTGTGACCAAGTTAAGATTTCACAGAATTCTTCAAATGTTCCATATCCCCCAGGTAGGGCAATAAATCCATCTGCTAATTCTGCCATCTTGGTTTTACGTTCGTGCATTGAATCTACAATGTAAAGTTCAGTAAGTCCAATATGAGCTATTTCTTTATTTGCTAAAAACTCTGGGATAACACCAATTACCTGACCACCGTTATTTAAGACAGTATCAGCAACAACACCCATTAAACCAACACTGGCGCCTCCATACACTAATTTTAATTCAAGATTAGCCAAAGTTTCGCCCAGTTTTTGCGCCGACTGCTTGTAACTTAATCAATATTATTAGCAAATTTGCCTAAATTATCTTTACGCCATTTTGCATCATGTTTACGGTTTGTTGGTAATTCTAAAATCCGAATTCCTGATGTAGGTAATGGATTTAATTTTTCTTTTAATAAATCCCATGATGTAATTATTTCATGCTCAATATCATATGTCGCAGAGAGTTTGGCAAAATCAATATCTTGAGGGGTGGCAAAAAGTTCTTCAAATGGTGGCTCAAATTTAGAAATTGGTAACATTTCAAAAATACCACCACCGTTGTTATTAATTAGAACAATTGTCAAATGACCTATAAACTTTTTTCTAATCAAAAATCCGTTTGTATCATGTAGTAAAGCTAAATCACCTGTTAGCATAACACTACTTTGGTTACGGTGAGCTACTCCTAAAGCTGTAGATAATGTACCATCAATACCATTGGCGCCTCGGTTAACAAAAGCTTTAATACCAAGATTATTGGGTTTCCAGAAAAACTCAATATCACGTACAGGCATACTGTTGGCAATAAATAAAGGTGTTTTTGGTGGTAGTATTTGTGAAAGTAACCAAGCTGCTTTACATTCAAGCATCTCGCTGATTTGTTCAAAAGTTTTATCGAGTGTTATGCGCGTTTTCGTTTCAATATGGCGCCAATCTTCAAGGTAAGTAGTAGTTGGTAACGTGGGAAATTCGTTTAATTCGCAAATGTCTACCCGCAGGTGTGAAGTTCTTAAGTGCAGCGAATCAAGATTGCGAAAGCTTTTATCGATGATTAGTAATTGAGGTTGGGTTTGCTGTAACCAAGTTCGTAGCTCTTTGCTAGTTGGCATTTCACCAATAAGGATGGCAAATTCGGGTGCAAGCTTTTCTCTAAAGTCAGCATTACGAAGAATTGAGTCGTAAGTGGAAATTATATAGGGATTTAGATGAGCGTGGTTACGAACGGGAGAAAGTCCTTCTGCCAATACAGGATAATTTAAAGCGCGTGCAAGTAATGCTACCTGATTACAATATTGGTCGTCTATAAGCGGTTGAGCAATTCCAGCAATAATAATACCACGAGAAGATGGGGGAAGGGGTAAGGGTGAAAGGGTAAGGGGTAAGGGTGAAAGGGATTTAATATGGCGCCAAAAATCTTCGCTATTTATTTCTGACTGTAAGCTAGTTAAATCAATACCATCTCTTACTGGGGCTAGAGGGTCGCGAAACGGTATATTTAAATGTACTACACCTGGTTGAGGAGATAAACAACGCTCCCATGCATGAATTATTGTTTGCCTTAAATATGTTAATAGATTTAATGTGGCGCCAGGAATTGCGAGTTCGGCTTGCCAGTTGGGATAATTACCGTATAACTTTACTTGGTCGATAGTTTGTCCAGAGTGACAAAAGCGTAATTCTTGCGGTCTATCAGCAGTCAGTAACAATAACGGTACACAACTTTCATAAGCTTCAATCACCGCAGGATAAAAATTTGCCCCCGCTGTTCCAGAAGTACAAACAACTGCCACAGGTTTTTTTGTCACTCTTGCTCTTCCTAATGCAAAAAATCCTGCTGAACGTTCATCGAGAATAGGAATCACTTCTATTTTTGGTGCTTTTTGAGCAAACGCAACAGCTAAAGGAGTCGAGCGAGAACCTGGACAAATTACAGCACAAGTCAACCCTAACCTTTTTAGAGTCTCGACAAGAACAAAAGCCCACAGTTCATTTGTATTACGAATCAATGACATTTTGGCAGTGGTGAAATCAATATTGCTCTATCTAGTATCTAGTACTTGATTACCATTACCCAATACCTATTACAATCCAACCAGGCAATTTAACGTTTTTACATAATATATGAATATGGACAACATTCATGTGACAGGTATTCGTGCTTATGGTTACACTGGGTACCTACCAGAAGAGCAAGTGCTAGGACAATGGTTTGAAGTAGATGTTAAGTTGTGGCTAGATATCTCTTTTGCAGGAAAAACTGATGCCATTGAAGATACTTTAGATTACCGTAGCGTAATCAGCATAGTGAAGCATTTAATACAAACATCGAAGTTCGCACTGATTGAAAAGCTAATAGCAACAATTGCAGAGTCGATTTTAGCCGAGTGTAATTCTGTCACCCAAGTACAGGTGATTCTCAGTAAACCAGCGGCGCCTATTCCTGATTTTGGAGGCAGAATTAGTCTCGAAGTGACTCGTAATAGAGTTTAAAGTTTTATTACCAAACGCCAAAAGTTGTTCAGCAAACCGGGTTAAGAACAAACCTGGTTTTTTTTATACATGAAAACTGTATTTACAATGGCATTCCAAACGCTTACGTTTAGCTAATATTTCGTTAGCCTGTGAATAAGTTTTTTTCGGTTACGCAGTATATAAAATCAACACATAACTGAACTATATGTTAACATAATATTTTTATTCAGTTAAGTAAAAACCGAGTATAGTTGTATTTTGAGGTAATCAATAGTCAACATATAATGATATTTTTTATACAAGTATATGCGAAACATAGCTTTGAAAGCTTGATAATGATTGCATAGATTAATCGCGGGCTTGTGCCAAAATAAACGGTTTAATCGAACAAAGAAAAGCCTAATTATGATTATTCTGTCTGACTTTGTACTAATGATAGATGCAAGCAGTATGGAGATTGAATATGATAGAATTATTTTCTCGCCCGTGATGGTTCATGTCGTTAATCGCATCTGAACCGGCTCAAGCAGGTAACTTTAGTATGGACTGTCCAAAAATCCTAGTTGTTGAGGACTCTAAAGTTCTCGCAATAGATATTAGGAATAGTTTGCTTTCATTAGGGTATGCAGTTTCAGATATAATAGATTCAGGTTCATCTGCTATTGAAAAGGTCGCAGAAACGCAACCTAATTTAGTATTAATGGACATCTGCTTGGCTGGTGATATTGATGCGATTGCAGTAGGTAATATTATCCGGACAAAGTTTCATATACCAGTATTATATTTAATGGAGTATACGGTAGAACCGAATTTATATCAAAATCACCGGAGCGAACCGTTTAGTCATATATTTAAACCGTTTGCAGAAAAAGATTTACATAACGCTGTAGAAATGGCACTTTATAAGCATCATATTGAAACTAAATTTGAAGTAGAACAGCAACGGATGCTGTCAGTTATTAACAGTATGGGTAGCGCCGTAGTTATTACTGGTATCAGTGGAGACGTGCAAGTAATTAATCGAATTGCAGAAACTCTAACTGGTTGGAAAGAAGAAGAAGTTATTGGAAAGCACATTACACAAGTATTGAAATTAGTAGATAATGACACAGGAGAAGAAATCGACTATTTGGTAAGGCAAGCAATTAAGCAGGGTCAAGTTTTAAATTTGCCAGAAAACTGCGTGTTAATCAATAAAAATGGCGATTTGATTCCTATTGGGGACAACGTTGCTCCAATTCGCGACCGAGATGGTAATATTACAGGCGCCGTTATAGTATTTCAAGATATATCGCAGCGTAAACAAAAGGAAGAGCATTTAGTACGTAACGCTTTTTACGATGCATTAACATCATTACCAAATCGAGTTTTATTTTTAGACCGCTTAAGGCAAGTTTTCGAGCGTGCAAAAAGAAGGAATAATTATCATTTTGCCGTCATGTTTTTAGATTTAGACGGTTTTAAAGGAATTAATGACCGTTACGGACATTCGATGGGAGATGATTTACTAGTTCATGTTGCTTCTCGGTTAAACTCGTGTGTGCGAAGTGGTGACACGGTTGCTCGGTTTGGAGGTGACGAGTTTGCTGTGTTACTGGAAGACATCAAGAACGTACACTTGGCAACAAGTGTAGCAATACGTATTCAAGAATCTTTCAAAGAACCATTACACCTTAAAGGATACGAGCTTATTGCTAGCGCTAGTATTGGAATTGCCTTAAGTTCAAAAAATCATGAAGAACCTCTTAATTTGCTCAACGATGCGGATATTGCGATGTACCGTGCCAAACAGCAAGGCAAAGCACAGTTCGCAATTTTTAGTTAATTGTCCTGTTTAGCAATGAAAAATTTTCTTAACGGTATTGAACTTAACAAACGCACGAATGTACGAGATAAAAATATAACCCTCGCGCATGGCAGTGGTGGTAAAGCTATGCGCGATTTAATCGATGATATTTTTGTTAATACATTTAATAACTCATATTTGGCGCCACTTGAAGACCAAGCAACTTTTAATATAGCAGCTTTAATGCAACATGGTGATAAACTTGCCTTTACTACTGACTCTTATGTTGTAGACCCGTTGTTTTTTCCTGGTAGTGATATTGGTGAGTTAGCAATAAATGGCACAGTCAATGATTTAGCTGTAAGTGGCGCCAAACCATTATATTTAACGTGTAGCGTTATTTTAGAAGAAGGGTTTGCAGTAGAAACACTAAGGCGTATTGTTAAAAGTATGCAAAATGCTGCAATTAAAGCAGGTGTCCAAATAGTCACAGGTGATACTAAAGTCGTGCCGAAGGGCGCCGCAGATAAAATATTTATTAATACAACTGGTATTGGAGTAATATCTAATAAAGTAAATATATCCACCCAAAATATCCAACCTGGTGACGTAATTCTAATTAACGGAGAATTGGGGAATCATGGTACAGCTATTTTAATCGCGCGTGGTGAGTTAGCGTTGGATAGTAATATAGAGAGTGACTGTCAGCCTTTGAATGATTTAGTCGCCACTATAATTGAAGCGTGTCCTGATATTCATGCAATGCGGGATGTTACACGTGGTGGTTTAGCAACAGTTTTAAATGAATTTGCTTCAAGTGCCAATGTAGGTATTCGTCTTGATGAAGCAGCTATACCAGTCAAAGAAGAAGTTAAGGGTGTATGTGAAATTCTTGGTTTCGACCCTTTGTATTTAGCTAATGAAGGAAAACTAGTAGTTGTCGTCAAACGTGAAGACGCGGATACAGTATTATCAGCAATGAAATCACATCCAGCAGGTTTAAATGCGTGCGTAGTTGGAGAAATAATTGACTCACCCGCAGGTATTGTTTTGTTAAAGACTGGTTTTGGCGCCGAAAGAATAGTTGATATGTTAGTAGGAGACCAATTGCCTAGAATTTGTTAGTTTTGGATATTGCTACATAAAGGACTTGATAGCTTGATATCAATGCTACCAAGCTTATGGTATCACTAACTAGTCTTCCCACTCTTCAGCTGTAAATCCTATATTCTTTTCATTGGGAAACTTTTTTTCCATTTGTGCGATTGCATCTTCTATAGAGTTAGCTTTGATATAGTGCCCTTGGCGAGAGGCAATTTCAGTTTTGCGTGCAATATCGTTAATATAAGGTTTATTGCGCGTACATTTGTAAGTTATCATGTATCAATTGTGCTAGTACCTCTACAGTATAGCTTTTTAAGCGATTAAGCGCAAGTTAAAAGCAATTATTATAGAGATTTGAGCGGAATAATGCCCTTGCAAACTATTCTAAGTGAGATTGCGTATATTAATTATTAAGTAAGTTTATTTTCGGGTCGTAATTTAAATGTGGATGTAAGCATAGCTTTATTCTAAATTATTGCTGCTTGTTAGCTTTTCTTTAACCATCTAACCACAGTCAGTGATTTATAAAAAACTGATATCTTTAAAAGATATATCGATAATTCTTATCCTAAAATAATATAATTATAGGTTTTAAGATTTTGACTCAAACCCGCATTTCATCAAAACGATAAAGTCCTAATTATTAAATCAGCACTTGTCAATAATATTTAATAAATTATAATAAACTATATATATATCACAGGTGCCGGAAACTCTTGCAGAGCGAGTTCAAGTAAAAGGTTGAGGTGGTACATTTTTTATTGGATAACTAGGTTTAAATCAGGCACATTTAATTCAAGCAGAATGAACCTTTATACTCACCTGTCACGCTTCAAGATAAGCTTCTGACGGAGCAAGCTAAAATCAATATAATGATTTTAGGTTTTGATGCAGTAAGCAACCTTGGCACGCTATAAGCGATGTATATGACAGATGCCGTTCTAATTAATCCGGAATCATGCTCTTGCAACGTGTTGTAAAAAAGATACATTTAAAAATTATATAAATCTATACAAATTGGTATTGAATGAACCCAGCAATTGCACTTACCCAAAAACAACTATCCGAGTTTCTGCTGAATGTGGCTGTAGTACGACCAGTGTTTATTTGGGGGGCGCCAGGAATAGGTAAATCATCTTTGGTGGAAGAATTTGCAAAAGAGGTAGGAATACCATGTGTTTCATTGCTTGGTAGCCAACTGGCGCCGGAAGATTTAATCGGTGTACCACAAATTATGGATGGAACAAGTCGCTTCTGTCCGCCACGAATTATTGCCCGCGAGGAACCGTACTGTTTGTTCTTGGACGAACTAAATGCTTGTTCTCACGAGGTACAAAAAGCATTTTATAGTCTTATTCACGAACGTCGGATTGGTGAGTATCATCTTCCTGCTGGTTCTATTGTAATCGGCGCCGGGAATCGCGCGTCTGATAGTGCCATTGTTAAGCCGATGTCTTCTGCGTTGCTCAACCGGATGATTCACGTGCATTTAAAAGCTTCGCATCGCGATTGGTTAGAATGGGCAAAAAATAATAACATTCATCCTTGGGTAATTGAATATATCCAAACTCGTCCCGACCATTTGTGGAGTCAACCTCCCAAACATGAAGAAACTTTTTCTACACCACGTTCTTGGCATATGTTAAGCGATGCTCTTCATGAATTTGGTGAGCGTATTACTGATGATTGGCTGGAAGTTTTGGCTATTGGCTGTTTATCTCCCCACCATGCGACCCAGTTTAAAGGGTTTATCAAACAAATTAAAAGTAAGTATCAACTGAGTGCTATTCTCAAAGGAGATATTAGTTGGCCTCATCAGCCAGAAGACAGGGATGTTTTATATTTCTTGGCACAGTCATTACGCGCGCAACTTATCAAAGAATTACCTCAAGAACAAAAAATAGCTACAGGTAATCATAAAGATTTAGCTCATCGTGCAAAAGGACTGCTGAAAGAACTAGCTTCTATTAGTTTAGAGATTGCCCAAATGGTTGTTTCTCAACCAGAAAAAGGAGATGCTTTACCAAGTTGGCTGATGGTAGAAATTGTTAGAGATTTGCCGCGTTTGGTACAAAAAGAAAATGGCAAGTAAAAAGAAGCAACCAGGCAAGGATATTGCATTAATTAATTTTAATGAAGGATGTGCAATTATCCGCCAGCATCCCATGTTTACTGAGCTAATTTACCGTGCTGATATTATACGTAGAGAAGGGAATAAATGTCCACCTCAAGGTTGGGCTGTTGTTACAAGTAACGGCGCCATTCATGTACATCCTACCAGACGCGGTTCAAAAGAAGAGTGGGCGTATGTACTAGCTCATTGTTTATTACATCTAGGATTTGGTCACTTTCAGCAAAAAACTAATTTTCGAGAATGGAATGCCGCTTGTAATTACTTTATAGCTAAATTCTTGAATGACTTAAAATTAGGTCGCGTTCCAGATGAATATAATTTCACCCTTAATTTTGCGACTCGTAATGAAGAAAGTTTATATCAGGAATTTTGCCAAAATGGCATTCCTGGGTATAACTTTATTGATATGATTATAGAGTCTACTAAAAATAATAATTACTATCTAAGTCGAAACTTTGACTGGCAAGCAAGTTTTGGCAAAGGCTTAATTCGTGCTGTTACAAGCGCAGTAAATGTTGCTGGAGGACGCGAACCTTTTTTGGGAGCAAATATTGAAAAAGATACTCCTGCAAATAGAGCAAAGTCATGGTTTATTAACAGCTATCCTTTATTAGGCGCCTTAGCAGCAAACTTTGAAATTATCGAAGACCCGTTAGTTTGTCAACGTTTAGATATTTCTGTAGCTGCTGTCGATATTCAAAACAAAGAAATTTTTATTAACCCTGCTGCTAACCTTGATGACCAAGAATGTCGTTTTGTAATGGCACACGAGTTATTGCATGTAGGGTTGAGACATGATATGCGACGCCAAGGAAGAGACTTTTACTTTTGGAACGTTGCTTGTGATTATGTAATTAACTCTTGGCTGATAGAAATGGGTTTAGGAGAATTACCAAAATTTGGTTTGTTATACGACCCCGACTTAAAAGGTTTATCTGCCGAAGCTATCTATGACCAAATAGTTACAGATTTACGACGCTTCCGTAAACTAGCAACATTGCGAGGTGTTGGGCAATGTGACATTTTAGAGAGGGGAACACCTGAATGGTGGACTTCTGATGATGGTATGGCACTAGATGATTTTTATCGTCGTTGTTTAAATCAAGGACTTATTTATCATCACGAACAAAACAGAGGTTTTCTCCCCTTGGGGTTAGTCGAAGAGATTCGCGCTTTAAATCATCCTCCAATTCCTTGGGATGTGGAATTAGCAAGATGGTTTGATAATTATTTTTCGCCATTAGTTCAAGTTAGGTCATACGCGCGTCCAAGTCGGCGCCAATCTTCAACTCCAGATATTCCCCGTCCTCGTTACATACCTGATAGCAGTGCCGAAGAAGGTCGAACATTTGGAGTAATTTTAGATACTTCTGGCTCAATGGAGCGGGAATTATTAGGGAAAGCTTTAGGCGCCATTGCTAGTTACAGTATTTCTCATGACGTTCCTTATGTGCGGGTTATTTTCTGTGATGCATTTGCTTACGATCAAGGATATATGGCGCCGGAAACTCTTGCAGAGCGAGTTCAAGTAAAAGGTCGAGGTGGTACAGTATTACAACCAGGAATCGATATGTTAGAAGCAGCATCCGATTTTCCCAAAGATGGACCCTTACTAATTATCACTGATGGATTTTGTGACCGCTTACACATACGCCGAGAACACGCTTTTTTGCTCCCCGCACAAAGATACTTACCTTTTGTTCCCAAAGGAAAGGTTTTTAGAATTAGTTAATAGTTAATATGTTTATATTGATTTTTGTTGAGATTTTAAGCAAATTTAGCCATTCACATTCGAGAATTGAAAAATGTGAGGGCGTGATACATGATTCCAGACTTTGATGAAAACGGGAACTTACCAGTAGGGGTACATTTTTGCGAATGGGAAGAATTTGTAGAGAGATTTGGTTATACTGTACAAAGGCAGCGTATGATAACTGGTCTCGAATTGGCAATGAAGCAATTACAAGAAGCTGGTTGTAGAACTATTTATATAAACGGTAGTTTTGTCACTCGTGAACCAGACCCGAATGATTTTGATGCCTGCTGGGACACGGAAGAAGTTGATATGGATTATCTGCGAAAAAATGCGCTCCCGATATTCACATCTTATAATAGTCAAGCACAAAAGTCTAAATATAGAGGTGAATTATATCGGTCAGATGAACCCGTGGGCGATTTGGGCTTAAATTCATTTGATTTCTTCCAGCGTGACAGAATGCAAAATCGGAAAGGAATTATTGCTATTGATTTAATGAGGTGGGAATCATGATAAAGAATGAAAAAGAATATAATTATAGTAAAGAATGTGCAAAAAAATTTGAATATTCTATATCAGTGATACAGCAGGATGAGGCATGGAGGCAAAATAATCCTGAAAGCTGGCAATCTGATATTGATGTTAAAAAGTCTCATTTAATGGCTTTACAAAAAGAAATTAGTGAATATGAAACTTTAATCAATTGTGAAAATAAACAATCAATAAGAATAAAAGTAGAAAATTTTAATAAGCTTCCAGACACCCTGGTTAAAGCTCGCATTGCTGCAAAAATGAGCTACAAAGAATTGGCTGATATAATAGGGTTTGAAGAAGAAAAAATTAAAGAGTATGAAGCAAAAAATTATAGATTTGCCAGTTTTAGTGAAATTCTTGAAATTAGCACAGCTTTAGGTATAGAGTTTGATGATGCGTTTGTAAAAGTAGATTTTGATGAGATTGAAGAAGTTAAAAAAATCGCTGAACAATGGCGTAGACGTAAGAAAGGCAAAGAGTTACAACCAAAGTAAAAGTTGAGGTTTGAGATAGGCACCTTTGATTCAAACAACTGATATTAACGATACAGAACGTACAAATGTCTTTAAACATTCAACAGTTGGATGAAATCAACGCGCGTGCTTGCGCTCTCTGGCATTATGAGGCGCCACTAAACTTCTATAATTTGAATTCCGATGAAATCGAACAAAACGTACAATACTTTCTTGACCCTCAAAACAACTTCTACGGTATATTTGAGAAGCTGGAATTTATTGGCTTTTGTAGTTTTGGAAAAGACGGGCAAGTTGATGGAGGTAATTACAGCGCGCTTGCTCTCGATATTGGAATGGGTATTCGTCCTGATATGACAGGGCAAGGTCGTGGAAATTATTACGTATCAGCAGTTTTAAATTTCGCTTTAAGAGAATTTAATGCTCCTCTGTTTCGGGTTACAATTGCAACGTTTAATCAGCGCGCGCTTCGGGTATGGAGTAAAGCAGGTTTTCGTCCTATTGATACTTTTGAACACCAGCCACAGGGTGAAACTTTTGTAATTTTAGTACGAGAAGCTTAAACTTAGCAGAGCATTATTAAAAGTTATTGGTTGTATGTTTTATTTTGAAACTAATTTTGGTCGCCAGTGATAATCTGTATTAACCTTAAATTAATTGCTTCAAGGCTATTTAATGCTGCATTAGTTGTACGTTGATTTTCTCTAAAATCATTTTGATGTTGTTCAAAATTTCGTTGCATAATCTCTTGATTCATTTGTAAAATACTTTGAGTATCCCTAAGTTCTAAAACAACTTCATCCAGTACAACACTCCTCGTTAGTACCCTGTTAACGTCGTTTGTAAGCGATTCAACTTCATATTGAGTAGCGCTTAATTGTTGTTGTGTGGTTTCTAGTTGCTGTTGGGTGCGTTGTAATTGATCTTCAGTACGTTCTAGTTGCTGTTGGGTGCGTTGTAATTGATCTTCGGTACGTTCTAATTGTTCTTGGGTGCGGTCAATTTTTTCCTGAGTGCGCTGTAAATTAGTTTCTGTCTGTAGTTGCTTACGTGCTAATTCTGCTAAAAGCGCGTATACTTCTTGATTGGCATTGTTTGCGTTAGTCATGATAGTGACATTCCTTAGTTGCTGACTTTTTCTAATATTTCATCCAAATTGCAGTTGAAAAAATCCGTCAATTTGTCCAAATGGTCTAACTTAATAGATTCTAAAACGTTAGATTCTAACTTCCTGTAATTAGATTCGGTCATTCCTAATAAATCACCCATATAACGCTGGGATGGTTTATCTGGATGATTAACCCTTAGATTTTTTACTTTGAGTCTCACAGGCATATGGTTAACTCTTCAAATCATAATACGTCGTTTGATTACCGTCCGTCAATTGGGCGGTTATTAGATTCGCTTATATCATAATATCTAGCATAATATTACCAAACTAATACAGTGTAGACATTTCAGTAATTTAACTGCTGTATGGTTATTTTATGGGCGGTTAAATCAAGGACGATAATTTAATAACCTTTATTAGTATTCAGGATTGATAATGACGCCCCTGCTTAGGAGTTTCTTGTTGCTAAGAAGGTTAGCAAACGAACCAAAGGCTTCCAACGAAAAGTTATTACGTTGATAACGTGCATCGTTATTAAATTCATAGCTAAACTTTGGGTAAGATGTTTGTGTGCGCGGCACCCATCAAAGCGGTTATCTGTACCATCTAAAGTGACATAAAGCTCTACAGTCATTTCTGCACGGCTCATAAACGTATAGAGATTTAAGATTGGTGCGTATCCTTAACCTACATGAAGCTACTTACAAACTTGCCCAACTTGTAGAATCAGAACAATCTAAATTTAGTTAAAATAATAGTGCTTCTCTATCGATGGATATGATGAATTTGAACTTCCTGAAAATTTTCCGACTTTACTAGCTCTACAATAAATCAATATCTATACTGTAGGCGCCAACTTCAAAACATGTGTACTCTTGACTAAAGCTGATAAATACTACTTGGTTCTAAAATATTAACTGTAGCAATCTGGCGCCAATTTACCTACGGTACACTAACATAAAGGAAAACTACCCTGCGGGAACACCACGTTTACGTTTACGTGAATAAATCTTTTTTTCTTTTCTCTCTGTGTTCTCTGCGTCTCTGTGGTAAAAAAATTATCTACTGCACAGGCGAGACGCCTATGCTACAAATGCGCCAAAATTAATTACAAGAGCTACTACCAATAATATTGCGTGATAATAATATAAATGTTGGGTTCCTCTACGTTCCACCCAACCTACGGTAGATATGCATGAGTTGAGTATTACTCAAAATATTGTAGCGATTGTTTCTGAATATGCTGAAGGTAAGAAAGTGCAGCGTGTTTTATTAGAAGTTGGTAAGCTATCGGCTATTTTACCTGATGCTATTAAATTTTGTTTTGATATTTGCTCGCAGGGAACTGTTTTAGAAGGCGCCATGTTGCAAATTAGAGAAATCCCTGGTTTGGCAAACTGTCGCAACTGCGGTACACAAATTTTACTTGAAAAGCCTTTTGGTCGATGTACGTGTGGTTGTACCGAGTTAGATTTAATTGCTGGTGAAGAGTTAAAAATAAAAGAAATTGAGATAGAGGAATTATGTGTGTAGATTGTGGATGTTCGGATGATGGAGATGTAAAAGTTACTAATTTAGAAACGGGTCATGTTGCTATGATTGATTCGCTCCATCATGATAATCATCATAATCATACACATGTGTTACCTGATGGCAGTGTGGTTACTCATACACACCATCATAATGAACCTGCTCATATTCATGCCCAAGTCCACAGCACGACTATATCAGTAGAAGCTGATATTTTAGCAAAAAATAATTTACTTGCGGCTCAAAATCGCGGTTGGTTTAAGGGACGCAATATTTTAGCTTTAAATTTGATGAGTTCACCAGGCGCCGGGAAAACAACTTTACTTACCCGCACTATCAAAGATTTAAAGGAAAAATTACCTATCAGCGTGATTGAAGGCGACCAAGAAACAATTAATGATGCTCAAAAAATCCAAGATACTGGCTGCAAAGTTATACAAATCAACACCGGAACAGGTTGTCATTTAGATGCAGGAATGATTGATAAGGGTTTACAACAGCTTAACCCACCTCTCAATTCGGTTGTGATGATTGAAAATGTTGGTAATCTTGTTTGTCCGGCTTTATTTGATTTGGGTGAGAATGCAAAAGTTGTAATTCTTTCGGTGACGGAAGGAGAAGATAAACCAATTAAATACCCTCATATGTTTCGTGCTAGTCAGGTAATGATTATCACTAAACTTGATTTGCTACCTTATGTACAGTTTGATGTCGAAAAATGTATAGAATACGCGCGTCAAGTCAATCCACAAATTCAAGTTTTTCAAGTTTCTGCACAAACAGGTCAGGGTTTGAATGATTGGTATGATTGGTTACAGTAGGACTTGTAAGGTGGGCAATGCCCACCATACTTAATACTTAATGTCACGTCCATACTTTTATAAAACTGTAAGGTAACTTTGCTCAGAATTCATAGGTAATAATCGCAACTTATGGTTTGTTAAATCTGGCTCAAGTCCTAAACGTTGCATTGGTAGCACACCTAGTAAAGCGTATGGTACTTCTGTTAGCTCTAAACAGTCAAAAGTACTTTGGCGCCCTTCAATAGATAATTCAGCATTTTGAAATATTCGTCCTTGTTGTAACCCAGCAGTGGTTTGAATGCTTGCTTCTCCTAGTTGAACTAAACCTAATTGAGTAATCACAGATGATGGTAAACATAATAATGTTGCACCTGTATCGACTAAAACATTTGTTAAAGTAACGGAACGGACTTCTTCAGGGGGAATAAAACCACGCTCGGCTAATATTTTATCTATTTGATTGGTTACGTTTAAGGTTATTATAACTTGACCCTTTTGTCTGTCTGGAAAATATGGTATCGATAGCTTACTCATAATATCCGACCTTTAAGCATTTACTACTATAATAGTTCAGCAGACACCGGAAAAAGAACTTTAGTGTTTTAATCCCCCCTAACCCCCCTTGATAAGGGGGGGACAAGAAGCTTTTTTAACCTTTTAAAAAAGAGGGGAAAAAAGAAGTTATTCTTAGCCCCCCGCGATTTCGGGGGGTTGGGGGGATTTTAAACTAATTTATCTGGGGTTAATGGTAAACTTCGCAGGCGCCTACCTGTGGCATGATACTTAATCTTGATTATTTAATTTTTTATGATTCGTCTTGCAACTGTTGATGACGCTGCCTCAATTCAAGCCATATACGCTCCGTTTTGCTTAACATCACCCATCACATTTGAAACTGAGGCGCCAACTATTGAACAAATGCTTTCTCGAATAACCAAACTTCAACAGCAGTATCCTTGGTTAGTGTATGATTCCAATGGTAAAGTTTTAGGCTATGCTTATGCGGCGCCGCATCATGAACGCGCAGCTTACCAATGGTCAGTAAATGTCAGCGTCTATATTCATGAAAGCGCGCGACGTATGGGAATTGGAAAAAGCTTATATACAGCTTTATTTGAAATATTAAAACTTCAAGGTTATTACAATGCTTATGCTCTGGTTACACAACCGAATATACCAAGTATGCGCCTTCATGAATCGTTAGGCTTTGAATACGCTGGTATTTATAAAAATGCTGGATATAAATGTGGCGAATGGCATGATGTTATTTGGTTAGGACTTATGCTACAACCAGTGGCGCCTAACCCTCAACCACCTACCAGTATTAAAGAATTTTACAATAGTCAGGAATTTAGTATGGTGGGCATTGCCCACCGTACCACATGATTACTTTTTAGTTTTGGTTTTTACGCTAACTTCAACTCCAGGTTGATAGTTTTCGCTAAAGGTACGAATAGCATCGAAACCAACGCGCGCACAAAAATCTCCAAATGTTTCACTCTTCTTACGCGACTTTTTGAAGAACACAAAAATTGGTTCAAGAAAAGTCTCTAAGTCGTCAACGTGCATTTTTTCAGTATAAGCTTGTGCCAACCGAGTTTGATTTCGACATCCTCCTAACCAAACTTGGTAGGATAATGGCGCACTACCCACAAAACCTAATTCAGCCATATAAGGACGCGCACAACCGTTCGGACACCCAGTCATTCTGGTTACAAAATGTTCGTTTGGCAACCCGACTTTATCAAGTAATGCTCTTATACGTTGTAAAAATGAAGGTATCGCGCGTTCGGACTCGGTAACTGCTAAACCACATGTGGGCAAAGCAGGACATGCCATAGATAATCTTTCTAACGAGTCAATTTTATCCAAGTCAGTGACTACGCCATTACGATTCAGAATTGCTTCAATATCTTCTTTGTTTTCTGGCGTAATGTTACATAACAGGGCGTTTTGATGCGGTGTTAGATGTATGGGTAAGTTATACTTCTCAACGATTTCGCGCAATGCTGTTTTGAGCTTAAAGTCACCTTCGTCTTTTACACGTCCATTGTCGATGGAAACACCTAAGAATAATTTACCATCTCCTTGTTCGTGCCAGCCAAGAAAGTCATGATATCTAAACTTGATGAGTTTCTTAAAAGGTTCAACGGGTTTACCAAAGTATTCTTCGACTTTCGTGCGGAACTTGTCTACACCCCAATCGTGTATTAAATACTTTAATCGAGAATGGCGCCTGTCGGTTCTATCACCATAATCGCGTTGTGTGGCAACAATTGCTTTTACCAAGTCGTAAACGTCTTCTTTCTTAACGTAACATATAGGGTCAGCAGTGCGTGCAAAGGTTTCTTCTTTATTATGAGTTCTTCCTAAACCCCCACCAGCAAATACATCAAACCCTTTCAACTCACCTTTTTTGTTGGTAATGACTACCAACGTCAAATCTTGACTATATAAATCAATTGAATTATCTCCTGGTACTGTTACGCTCACTTTAAATTTACGTGGCATGTAGTGTGTACCATAGATTGGTTCTGGGTTGTCATGAACAATTGTACCCGTACCATTCTTTTGACGTGCTGCTACGACTTCTGGGTTTTCTTCAGCGCTAATAGCTTTTTCGCCATCCAACCAAATTTCGTAGTAAGCTCCTGTTTGTGGTGTTAGTAGCTGGGCTATATTTTCGGCATACTCCCAAGCATATTGATATTCGGGTCTATTTTTGAAAGGTGCTGGTGGCGCCATGACGTTACGGTTCACGTCTCCACAGGCACCTAACGTTGAACCCATGCTTTGAACTATAGCAGCAATCGAAGGCTTGAGATTTTTCTTTAAAATCCCATGTAACTGAAACCCTTGGCGAGTGGTAGCACGTATTGTATGATTACCATATTCGTCAGCCAGTTTATCTAAAGTCAAATATAACTCTGGTGGCACAAAACCACCTGGGTTGCGTGTCCGCAACATCATTTGATAATCTTTCTCTTGACCTTTGGCACGGTTATCACGATTATCTTGCTGGTACGAACCATGAAATTTCAGAATTTGTACAGCGTCTTCGCTAAAGTGATTCGTGTCTTGAAGTAACTCAGTCGCAACTGGTTCACGTAAAAAATTACTACGTTCTTTGAGTCCTTCGACTTTAGAAGGTTTGCGGGTTTCAACGGCAGGAGGAGGAGCAGATTGTACCATTTCTGTAAAATAAAGTGTTCTTATTAACTCACCGCTACACGCCGAAACATGGTAAGATTCAGCACCCATTCGGCTACGGATGTACGGTAATCCGGTCGAGATTAAGTTGAATTATTTATATTCTACCACGTCAAAAAGCCGACTTGACTAGTGATGTAACACTAGAACAAACCCGGCAATAATACTTATTAATTATTTATAAATAGTCAATAACTCGTTGCTAATAGTTAATAAGTGGGCAGCAAATACCATTCTATATTGATAAAGTATTAACTATTAGCGAATGGAGAAGGGCAAATTTCTATCTAAAGCGATAACCAACACCACCGCTAAGGCTAACACCAGAAGCCGAGCTATTCTGATAAGCGTTGACACCAACAGTCGCGTTGCTATAGATAAGGAAATTTTTAGCTACTTCTGATTCAACACCAGCTACAACAGCAACACCGTCTTTGTTTCCACTAGGAGTTGGTTTGCCGTCTTCTTCAACAAATTGATAACCAGCACCAACATAGACGTTAGTACCTTTTGCGACAGGTACGTCTACAGTCAGGTGGGGAATAATTGCGCTTGTTTCGTCACTGAAGTTGATTTGAGTGCGTGCTGATACAGGTCCACCCAAGTTAAGACGACCATGAACATTACCACCAAAAGTTGCAGCGTCTCCATTTTGACCACCATTGGTGACACCAGCAGAAATACCAACACCTACGTAGCTTGCATCAGTACCTTTTTTAGGCACCGCACTAGCGGAACCAGCAGACATAAAAATTGGAGCAATTGCTAAAGCAGACAATGCAGAAATTGTCACAAAAGACTTCATCACACCTTTCATATTTTTAACCTAATTTGTAAGTATCGCTTTATATTTAAGGTCGAAAAAAATACTAAAAGGTTCCAGTTGTTTTTCTGCTTTTCTATGGTCAAAGTTGTTATTTATAAACAGTGATTTCAGCAGGTAATATGTAAAAAACATTATTGTTACAGCCTTTTAACGAAAACACAGGATAATAAGATGTTTAAGATGACACTTTTTTTTCTGTCACATTTTCGGGAACAAATAAGTTATAAATGATACGCAATATCTTATGAGCGAAAATGCTAAGTGCAAATAAAGTTTTATCTGGTTTAATGGGTGTTTGTGTTGGTGATGCTTTAGGAGTCCCTGTAGAATTTACAAGTCGCGTTGAAAGAACCAACACACCAGTAACAGCAATGCAGGGTTATGGGACATGGGATCAACCACCCGGTACTTGGTCGGATGATAGTTCCCTGACTTTTTGCTTGGTAGAAAGTTTATGTAATGGGTTTTCACTCGATGCGATAGCAAAGTCGTTTTGGCAGTGGTACCAAGAAAGTTATTGGACTGCCAGAGGGGAAGTGTTTGACGTTGGAAACACAACTTTTTTGGCAATTGTCAATTGGAAACAAGGCGCCTCACCCGTAGACGCAGGAGGTAAAACTGAGAACAGTAATGGTAATGGTTCGCTCATGCGTATTTTGCCTATGGCTTATTTACATAGAGAGTTAGAATTTTCTGAATTAATCAGACGGGTACATCAAGTGTCATGTATCACCCATGCTCATCCAAGGTCACAAATAGCCTGTGGTATCTATATTAGTATTGCAGTTGCTTTACTAGAAGGCGCCGAACCTTATCAAGCTTACCAACAAGGTTTAGAGAAAGTTCAGGGTATTTATAGCGCTCCTGAATATAGTACAGAGATGCAGCATTTTCAGAGAGTCTTTAGTGGCGCCATTGATAAACTACCATTAGAGGAAATTAGTTCAGATGGATATGTAATTGATACGCTTGAAGCTTCATTGTGGTGTCTTTTAAATAGTTCTGATTATGAGTCAGCAGTACTAAAAGCTGTAAATTTGGGAGGTGACACTGACACGACAGCAGCAGTAACAGGTGGGTTGGCAGGCATTTATTACGGTGTGGAAAACATACCTGCAGATTGGATAGACCAAATCGCGCGTAAAGATGACATTATTGATTTAGTAAATCGATTTATGAAAGCATTAGATAATAAATAAGATTTTTGTTGAGTAGGCAGCGAAATTCCTAGAGGATAAGTTAGATATAAATATATCCTCTAGGAAAATTCCTCTCTGTGTTCTCTGCGCCTCCGTGGTAAAAATAATACACGTACTGCACAGGCGAGACACCCGTGCTACGGGTTTTTGGTATTTTCGGAAATCCAGTTGAGATAAGGCTGTGAACCTGTGAGAATGGGAAGGACGATAATTTCGGGAACTTCGTAGGAGTGCAGTTCACGGATTTTAGTTTCTATGCTGTCAAATAGGCGCCTGTCGGTTTTGATAAACAATTGAAATTCAGGCTCGTTATGAACTTTATCTTGCCATGTATAAATTGATTGAATAGGAAATATGTTAACGCAGGCGGCAAGTTTGGATTCTACAAGGTTTTTGGCTATGGTTTCTGCTTCTTGCTGCGAACTAGCTGTCACCATTACTACGCAGTATTCCATATCTACTAAATTTATAGTGATGTAATTAAACAAACAATGAGGGCTAACTAGCTGTTAACCCTCAAGGCGCCCTGCTTAATAATGTAGTTCATTGTTCATAGTCCATCTTTAAGGTGACTACTGACTAATGATTATATAACTACACAGAGGATAATGAATAAACCTGACCGTCGATTAACAAGCGGGTTATGCCCTTAGCTTGCAATTGATAGCGGGCTTTGTGCAACATCCGGCTGTCGGGAACTTTAATCACGCGGTCGCGTTTGGTCGAAAACCGTTTTGCGACTCTATGATTATCGAATATGGGTAAGGTACGTTGCTGCGTTTCGGGATTGGGTATTTGCCCTAAGTCACCAAAATCACGCAATGGACGGGTGATTAGTTCAGCGGCGCGGTCGATGACGAGATAACAGGTTCTAGGTAAACTAGCTGCTGATAGAGGTAAAACTCTAACTAAGCTATCACCACGTCGAGTTACTAATGGTCGAGGCGCCTCCCATTCTTCATCGTCGTCATCGTCTTCATCATCTAGGTCGTCCAAATCATCTAAGTCGTCCCCTTGGTCATCGAGTAGTTCCTCGCCAAACATCTCAGCAAAAGTGTTTTGCGTTGCTTCTAACTGCATTGCTGTTGTATCAGCACGTATATCCTCTGGAATATCCTCCTGATATTGAGAATTTTGATAAGAAGGCACATTGGATGATTTTGTTTCTAGCAGTTCTAACTGTTTTGCAACAGGTCGAACATTTATAGGCGCCTCAAGTTCTGCGGAAGAGCGTTTTTTACGTACCCTGCGAACCCCAACTTCACCTTCAATTGCTTCTGTTGGCATCGGAGCCTCTGGTTGTGGTTCTTTTAGTGCTACAGGAGGCAGTTTCGTTTTGCGAGGAGTTGCTGGTTTTTCAACTTCTACAACAGGTTCGGGAATTACAAGTTGTGAGTTAAACTCTGGGATATTTTCGTAACTTACCGTAGCTCTTCCTTCTGGTGTACGCGCTGCTCGCTTAAGCGAAACAAGGTACTCATACTCATCTTCGGGCAAAGTACTTTTTAGCAAACGACTAATTGTTGAGTTGCTAACGTCGTACTTCTCCGCCAAGGTTGAAGTTGTTTCAGCACTCTCGCGATAGCACTTAAGTATCTCTTGTTTGTCTGACTCTGTTAGTTTTCTCACGGTAGATACCAAATCTAGGCTCGTTTTTTTGAACGTTCGCGGCGCGAACGATTGAGAGATGCGTCATATTCTAAGACAGCACCCATACCAAATAACACTCCACTCCATACATAGAACACTTCTAGTATCCCTCCACTTTGATAATTTTGTATCCACGTAGTAGCGTATTTTTGCCACATATCTGCGATATATAGCGAAAATGCTGCGGCTGCAATCATTCGCCAAGATAAAGAAACACGCCCACCCCAAAATGCTAGCAGTAAAGCTGTAGCAATGATTAATAACAACACGTCACTAATCACATAAAACCAGTTTAATAGTGGAGCAATTTGAACTGCCCACTCTTCAACCTTGTCTTTCTCTACACCCGCTGGTTGATTCGATATTAACCATGCAAGCGCACTACCACATATAGCAATCATCGCTATGATAATCCACTGCCAAGACTCTAGTTTAATTCGTCTCGAAGCCACTGCTAAAATCATTGCTCCCCCCACAACTATATAGGTAATCACGAAAAACACATCGCCAATTGAAGGGAATGGGTCTTGCTTTAAAACAATTTCTGTGTAGCCAAAGAATACTCCTCCTAAAAAGAAAGAAAGCATACCTATGCCCATCAACAGCCAAACATTGCGGTTGCTCACCAAAGCTTGGCTGCGCCAATTTCTTAAGCATAGAACACCTGCACCAAGATAAGCCACTGCTTCAAAAATATTTGTACCAATTATGTACCAATCCGCCCGCTTTAAACTCCCGTCACTAGAAGGAACCTCAGCGCTAAATAACAGAAAGTACAAAAGTGTCAGCACACCCCAACCTAGACTAGCTAATACGATATTCTGGGTTGAAAACAGCGTAGATGGATACGAATTCTTATAAGTGTTACTCATACTAATTTATTTGTGCTATACGTGTTGTAGTTTTTTTAACTCAGTTTGATTCGCTGCTTGCTGTTCAAACCGCTTAAACCCACAATATACTCGCTTTACCCAAACTTAAGCCTAAGTAAAACTACTAAACACTAATGCCAAATTTTGTTCACAGGCGATTGATTGAGCCAACTTATAAAAAACGAACGGTCACTTTCTGACATCTCTTGTAATTTATCGACAACAGGATGAGCAAAGTTTGTGTTTCCAAAATAAACTTTACCCAACCGATGCAGTTCAGTTAAAAACGTGACTATATGATTTTCCTGCCAGGTTGGCAATTGAGATGCCTGTAATGGGTTGACGTTTAACAAATATTTAAATGATTCAGGTAAAGATGCTTGGGGATATTGCTTTTGTCTACACACTTCTGCCATATCTTTTTCAAATAATGCGGCTTGTCGGGCGCCTAAAAGTTCTTCTATATCAATATGTATCGATTGTAGTAATAAAATACTAGCTACAAGCAAAGTCGTTGTCTTTACTGAATCTTCAGTTTCTGTACCTAATTGCTCAAGACGTACTTTTCCCCAAACGCTATAACGGTCTGGTTCTTCGAGAAGAATACAAGCTTTACCTCGATTATCCGTCAACTCACGCCATAATGCCTTGGCTTCTTCTTCTTGATTTGCTCGAAATACACTTATCAACCGAAAAGTTTGCCCCTGATAATAAAGAATGGGCACCTGCTGGTCCCGCTTTGGGTGCTGAATGGTTGATATTTCAACATCCTGCCGCTTTAAAATGAACATGACAAACGCTTCACTACTCCTGACAGGGGCATTGTTATTTTTTATAAACAGCACACTGACTCTGAAAGTCAATTGTGTTTACTTTGTATCTTGTATATCAATATACTGGATACAAGTTAGCATATTTTTACTTTTATTCAACTTAACTATCCATCCGGCGCCTCATCAATGCTATTCTGTGATTATATGAGTAACAATATATCTTACACCTAGATTTTAGTCTTTACTAAAATTTACAAAAAACTATTGCTTTTTTTTTTAAATTGATATAAAATACTTGTAACGTAGACTGGGCGTGTAACTCAGGTGGATAGAGTAATTGCCTTCTAAGCAATCTGCCGCAGGTTCGAGTCCTGCCACGCTCGTTTTAAAGCCATTTTAAAGTCTTTGGGAAGCTTTCTTAGTCTAGTAATATTGTACCATACTTATGATAAATTTACCAACATAAGAAGTTTGGTTTAAAAAAAAATTGAAGCATCATACAAAAAATAAAGGTGATTTGGCAGTCGTAAAAACAATAGTAGATTTAGTGAGCAAGAAATACGCTGTACTAACTCTTGTGGCTTGCGAACATTTACCATTTAGATAAAGTTGTGCATCCATCAATTAGTTTTGCTGGATGCAAGATAACTACCAAGTTACCATTATCCACTCAACCTTTTTATTGGTGGGAATACTTTACAGGGTTTGTGAGAAATAAAAGTGAATCTAAATACAGGAATTAAATGACGTAAAGTAGAAATACATCCTATAAATTATTTACAAATTAACTTATGTACAATGTTTTAGGAATTGATGGTGGTGGAACCAAAACTGTTTGTCTTTTGATGAATTCTCAAAAACAAATATTAGGACGTGGTGAAGTCGGCGCCTCAAATTACCAAAGTATCGGCGCCAATGCTGCTTTAATATCTATAGAATCAGCAATTAAAGCTGCAATTGAACAAACAGGAAAAATCCCAGGAAAAATCGAAGTTAAAGCAATATGTTTAGGATTAGCAGGCGCCGGACGTTCTAAGGATATCGAAGTTATACAAGCTATAGTTAGAGGTTTACAACAAAGTCCTAATTTACCGATTGAGTGGATATCACCTAATAATATAATTATTTGCCATGATGCTTTAACTGCATTAGTTGGTGGTATTGCTAATGATGTTGGTATTGTTGTTGCTGCTGGTACTGGTACTATTGTATTTGGACGTAACGAGCAAGGACAAACTAAGCGTGTTGGTGGATGGGGTTATATTTTAGGTGATGAAGGTGGCGCCTATTATATTGCTGTTGCTGGAATGAAAGCTGCGATGCGCGCGTATGATGGACGCGAACTCTCAACTAGTTTGGTTGAAGATTTTAAAAATAAACTTGGGTTAGAGAGTATTGAGGAGTTAATTGAAGTTGTTTATCGTCGTGGGTGGGGTGTAAGGGAAATTGCTAGTTTGGCGCCTGTCGTTGATAATGCTGCTGTAAATGGAGATGAAGTTGCAAAGAGAATTATTGATGAGGGTGTGAGGGAGTTGGTAAAGGCAACAAAAGTGGTGGTTACAGAATTAGTAGGGGATGATTTTGAAATTGTTACTGTGGGTAGTGTTTGGAAGGGAAAGTCTAATATCCGGGAGAAGTTTATTGCGTCTATTAATGCTGAGTTTGGTAATTTAAGAGTGATTTTGCCACGGTATGAGCCTGCTTATGGCGCCTGTTTGTTAGCGTTAAAACAACTGTAAGAATTCTTATAATAGTAGGGTGGGCATTGCCCACCATACGAATGTCCACTGCACAGGCGAAGAAGGTCTGTGCCACAGTACAGTATATGAAGACTATATTTCATTTGGCTTTTCCAATTACTGATGTTGCCCAGGCTAAAGCTTACTATGTGGATGGTTTGGGCTGTATTGCCGGTCGCGAAAATAGACATGCGCTTATTCTTAATTTGTACGGTCATCAATTAGTGGCGCATACTACTAAGGAACCTTTAGAACCTCAACGCGGTATTTACCCAAGACATTTTGGGCTTGTGTTTACTGATGAGAAGGACTGGGAAGAGTTGTTAGATAGGGCACTTCGGCGCCAGCTTTTGTTTCGGGAGGAGGCTAAGGAGCGTTTTGTTGGTAGTCCTTTGGAACACAAAACTTTCTTTCTGGAAGACCCTTTTTATAATTTGATGGAGTTTAAATTTTATCGTGACTCGGAGGCGATTTTTGGTAGTCCTGAGTTTGGTTTGATTGGTGAGAGGGGTTTGTAAGCACTGAAGTGCTTATTACGAGGGGGTGCGGGGGGGTTTGTAGTGCTTCGGCTACTGTTTTAATTGTTCGGATGTCGGTTAATATCCACGGGTGAGTTAGTGCGGGTATTATTACTTCGTTCCCAAATGGCAGTACTGAACTGTTAGGTGGCACTATTATTAAGTCGTATGGTGTCCAGATGGAAGTGAAACTGAGTTGTTTTAATATTTCTACGTCGCTGTTCAGGTCTTTGATAAATAAACTATCTGGACGCATTTGCACACAACCAGGACGTTGTGAGGCATAAGCAGCTACGGTTCCGTTGTGTGGTGAGGAGATGGTTATAAATCTTTGTGTGCGAAAAATTCCTCCTAGTCGCTGGATGTAGTACCTACTAATTAGTCCTCCCATACTAAAGCCAACTATATCTATGGGTTGTTGCAGTGCAAAGGTTGTTGATATGTACTTGGCTACTTGCCTAGCTAGGTTCTCCAGTACAACATCCCCGTTATTTGGAATCATATCGAGTGTGTGTACTGACCACCCCTCTTTTTTCAAAAAGGTCGCCATTTTGTTGAACACGGCGCCTGTATCATTGATACCGTGTACTAGTATTACTGGGTTGCGTTCCATCTCAATAATTTAACTGATGTTTTAGGTAAAAAATATAACATGCTAGCTGATATAATATCTTAAGCGTAACTGGAAACCAATGCCTAAAAGCACTTTTGCTTGAGATACCATGAGATTCTCATGCTAATTCGAGGATGAGAATCAGTTTACAGGATAAAGTTATGTAAATTTTTGTAAATAATAATGATAAAAATGATTGCCTTGAGCAGAAATAAATCTCATAATAATTTCGTGGGGTGTCATATATTTTATGGAGGTTATATTCTGGTATTATTTTAGTGTGAACTTTTTATTGAAGAAACACTGTGCTTTTAGGAACTATAGTTAACTAAGTACCTAGTTATAGGAAGTAAACTTAAGTCAAAGAGCAGTAACAATTTAACGAACAAATTAAAAGTTAGGTAATTCCCCTAGTTTTATGAGTTAATTTTTATTAGAATAGAGGCAAAGTTGGTCAAATGAAATTTTGCCTGTTGTTTGTTTAGTTGAAGCTATCAGCGTCAATTAATTATTCAAAAGGGTAAGAATTTACCTGATTCTTTACGATTTTAATCGATTAGCAAATAGAGCAAACGGAGAGTCAATAATCATGTTCGGATTTATCAAAAATTTAGCAAAAAGAAGCGACAACAACTTTTTTCTAGAACTTAAGGAAGAAGTAGAAGAGAAAATTGCTGACGTAAAGGAAGAGGTAGGACACAAAATTTCTGATGTAAAAGAAGATATAGAGAACAAAAAAGAAAAAGTTGCTGCAAAAGTAAAAGAAGTAAAAGAAGAAACAAAACCCACACCTGAAATGGCGCCTGCAACTGCTTCATCAAATGGTAAAATGACCAGAAAAGAATCAGCGGCAGCAGCAAAAGCATCTAAAATTGATGCTGCGAAGAAAGCAAGAGCAGAAAAAGAAGCAGCAGAAGCTAGACCGAAAGACCCATCAGAACTAGCAGCAGCAGCAGTAGCGAAAAAGGCCGAAGTACAATTGCCTACAGAAACCAACTTTGCTACAAAATATTTGATGACTCCTAGCTCTAACGGTCGTCGTCGTCCAGGTCCAAACATGAACTCATTCTTGGAAATGGCTAGCAAAGTCAAAACACCAACCGAGAAGAAGTAATTAAAAGTTATGAGTTAGGAGTTAGGAGTTAGGAGTTAGGAGTTAGGAGTTAGGAGTTAGGAGTTAGTACTCAGTACTCAGCACTCAGCACTCAGCACTCAACACTCAGCACTTTTAAAAAAAACTAATCCACTATATAACTGAAATGCTGAGTCCCAGTTACTTGCTTCTTTACGAAAGAGATGCACATTAGACTGAATATGACTCAGCATTTCGTTTTGGTCTAACGCTGTTTCAGCAAAAGGTGTAAAATCTGACCAAACTTTTACTTGTGGTAATTGTTCATTAAGCCAACTAGATAAATTATTCCAATTAATACGAACAGTATTTTGACTATTTGGTGGAGTAATTTCGATTCCTTTCTTCCATTCGTATCCACCATCGAATATTCTTAAAATACATTTCCTACTAGGAATATGTAAATCGCAAAATTGTGCATAGTCTAGGGTTTGAGTTTTGCGCTCAAGTTTTCCTCGCGCGTTACGGTCTACAACTTCTTCAAAAATAGGCAATAACCCAACGACACGTGCTTTAACTTCATTCCATTCAAACGTCAGCGAACCAAGTTGTTTACTTTGGTTATGACAAACAACAGTGACTTGCCTACTATTTGACTCACTCTTCTGAAAATAATCAACTTGAAAAACCTGAATTTGCTGTAATGCTGCGAGCGTTGACCAAAAACAGGGTATCTCAGCTTGCTGTAATTGCTCCCCATAATATTTTAACTCCCCTATCGCCCCAGTTCGATACAGGCGCCAACCCCGACTTGGCAATAACAACCTCGCACTATAAGCATCGATTTGAGTAACTTTCGCAAATAAGAGTGCAGCTTGTGTTTTTAACTCGTTACTTATAGGTTCTAAAATCAATACACCTGCTTCATTACCATGAGTATCTCCCATCGCTTCAGAAATACCGCGTTTACGTTCCTCCTCCTCAAACTCGCGTAGTCGCTGTAAACCTTGACGTGCTTGAGCCACTATTTTACTATTAGTTTCGTCGCGAAGCAGGCGCCGATAAATTTTTTCAGCATCTTGATATTTTCCCGACACCTCTTGGAGTCTTCCTACATAAAACTTAACCCAAGGGTCTTTTGGTGATTCTTGTAAAAGCTGTTTAAGTAACTTACCAGCAGTTTTATAATCTTTTTGTTCAAAGGCAGCTGCAACAGATTCAATCATATATATAGTATGTTAGGTTACGTCACGTTGTAAGCACTATGTTGTAAGCACTTTAGTGCTTTCCCCCCCAAAACTAAAACGTAGAAATTTCGGATATTTATTTAGAGGTGCTGATGGTAAGGACTGAAGTCCTTATTACGAGTCGTTTTCCATCTCGGCAGCCAAAATAGATAAAACAACAAAAGGCGCCGTTACAGCACGTAAAATTCTTTTACCCAACGAAACCATTTTAAACCCAGCATTCACAGCATTTTTTAACTCTTCTTTAGTCCACCCTCCTTCGGGTCCAATAGCAATAACAACCTTTACCTTACTTTCCCCAACTTGGCGCCAACACTTCAGTAAATGCGGGTTATCACCACGTCCCTCACAAATGTACTTTTGTGAAGCTTCAAATAAACTTAACCCTTGAGTAAAATTAACTGGTTCATAAATAACTGGAACAAACGCACGTTCAGATTGTTCTGCTGCTTCTGCTGCTATTCGGCGCCAACGTTCAAGCTTCTGCGAACTAGGTTTTAAAAGAGTACGCTCACTTATTATCGGAACAATTGTATCAACTCCTAATTCCGTGCAAATACGTACTACATCATCAAAGGCGTTACCTTTTGGCAGTGCTAACAATAAGCTGATAGATACTTTTAACTCTGTCTGTACCTCTAAAGCTTCTAATATCTCACCGTACTCGGACTGTAAGGAAGTTAACCACCATTTTCCCACCCCATCCATGACAATGAATTTATCACCATCAGATAAGCGTAAAACCCTAGTTAGGTAATGAAGCTGGTCTTTTTCTAATACAACCTGATTATCTCTAATTTGGTGCGGAGATATAGTAATACGTTGTAGTTGCGCCATAAAAATTTATTTAGTCCAGTATAACATCTGACACATACCTCAATACACTACCCTCAAGAACAAATTACAGTAGTTATAACAGAGCAACATAATTATCTTTTATATACAATTTATGAAAAGCCAAGTATTAGAAATAGAATATTTATCGAATAGTCAAAAAGATGCCATGTATTTGTTGCTTGGTAATCATTTTGATGGGGTTAGGCGAGATGTTTTTGATTCAGATTTGAGTAAGAAAAACTGGGTTATTTTGCTTGAAGACGAGAAAACTCAACAACTCAAAGGTTTTTCGACATTATTAATATACACTACGCAATTTAATAATGAAAATATTAATATAGTTTATTCTGGAGATACGATTGTAGACCCTAGTGCTTGGTCGAGTTCTACACTGTCTCGCACTTGGATAACTTCAGTTCAGAAAATTAGGCGCCAGTACCCAGAAGGTAAATTATACTGGTTGTTAATTTCAGGTGGTTTTCGTACCTATAGATTTCTACCGATATTTTGGCAGGAGTTTTATCCGCGATATGATAAAGTTACACCAGAAAGTATCTCTGACTTAATGCACTTTTTAGGTTATCAGCGCTTTGGTGAGTCTTATAAACATATAGCAGGAATAGTTCGTTTTCCACATCCTCATATACTTCGCGACGAGTTAAAACAAATTCCATTAGAACGTCTACAAGACCCACATATCGAATTCTTTGCCAAACATAACCCAGGTTATATACGAGGTGATGAGTTAGTTTGTTTAGCTGAAATTAGTGAAGAAAATTTAACAAAAGCTGGTAGAAGAATTTGGTTTTCTAGAAACCTGGTTTCTTCTCAAAGATTATAATGAAAATTAATTTATCGAATAGAAACCAGGTTTCTTATGTTTAATAGCCCAGAATATTTTATCGAAGGATGGTACTGGGCATTACCTTCACATCATCTCAAAAAAGGTCAAGTTAAACCTGTAACTCTTATGGGTCGAGACTTAGCAATATTTCGAGGACAAGACAGTTCAGTTACTGCTGTTGATGCATATTGTCCACATATGGGCGCCCATTTAGCAGAGGGAAGAGTAGAAGGTAATGCACTGCGCTGTTTTTTCCACAACTGGAAATTTGATGTTGACGGGACATGTATAGAAATACCTTGTATAGGCGAAGCTTTACCCGTCAAAATAAATACTTGGCCAACAGCAGAAAAGTACGGAATGATTTGGGTATGGACAGGAAAAACGGCGCCCTCTGAACGTTTACCCTTACCTTTCGTTCCTGAGTTAGAACACGAAGAATGTGATAGTGCTTTAGCAAAAAGATTTATTAAGAACTGTCACCCGAATGTTGTGATGGTGAATGCTATAGATGCTCACCATTTCAACACAGTTCATAATTTTCCTGTCAAAATAGTATTTGAGAAAAATGAGCTTCAAAACGCCATCACTTTTAGTAATACTACACGCGGAGGAGAAAATTCATTATTCCTGAAATTAATTCGTCCCTTTTATAAAAATGCTGTGACATATAATATGTGTTATTGGTATGGTAGTACAGGTATAGTGACAGTTGGTCCCGACTTTTTACATTTTCATATTATGTTTACGTTGCGACTATTAGAAGGAGGAAAAACTGAAGGGCAAACAATTTTAATTACTAAAAAGCGCGCGGGAATACTTGGTTGGATTTTTAATAGAATAGTATTGGCTTTAACTAATGCAGTTGGTAATTACTTTGCTAAAGGTGATACTAAAATTTTCCAAACGATTAAATTCGATTTGAAAACACCTACTAAAGCTGATAACTCCATCATGCAATTTATCCACCACGCAGAAAAACAACAACCGCGAGTATGGTCAACATGGGAATAACTATATTAACCTCTGTGTCCTCTGCGTCTCTGTGGTAATATCTTTTTTCACCACAGAGACACAGAGAACGCAGAGAGAAGAGAGTATTTAGAGATTATTATGAATTACAAGATTACTGGTTTTGATATACCTCATGTTTCTAAAGAAGATAAGCTGCGTCGAATATTAGACTCTGCGCTTCAAAGTAAAGTGGGGAAAATAAAATCTTCTACAGACTTAATTTACTGGGATGCAGAACATTTTGATTTACACAAAGTCGATATTTTCTCAGCTAGTACTCCAGAAGAACAAACCCAAATTTTACACCTTTGTAACCAAACACTGTTAGAAGAAGCTTACTTTATTGAAAAAGCAGGTATTGGTTACATGTCAAAAATGGTCATGCTCGCAGAAACTACCGAAGAACGAATGCTCTACGCATTATTTAGCGCAGATGAAGTCACTCACCTTGCTAAAATAAGTTCTTTCTTACCAAACCCCGAACTAGTTTCTACAAATAACCCTTTCTTGCATCTACTCACTGATGTCGCTGAAACTTCTGAGAAAGCTGTACTAATATTTGTACTGCAAGTAATACTCGAAGGATGGGGGTTAACACATTACCGAAACTTGGCAAAAAACTGTATAAACACAGAATTCAAAGTAGTATTACAAAGCTTTTTAGAAGACGAAAGTCGTCACCATGCTACTGGTGTCAGGTTATGCGAGCAAGTTTCGATAGAACATCAAAGTCAAAAAACCATTATTGAAGTACTTGCATCTTTTCTACAGATGGTACAAGTCGGACCACAGGGTGTTGTCGCAGCAGTCGAACAAGTTAAAGGCAGTTTATCACGACAGCAGAAAATCGCCGTATTTCAACAATTAGGCGCCGAATATCATAGTAGCAGTCGTTTGAACTTACTGCGCGGCTTAATGACAAACCCGCAAACTGTCTCAATAGTTCAGGAACTAGACGCGCGTAACTCTTTTACACCTTTTTCACCACAACAATGTATAACACTGTAGTCAACCGTAGACTAGAAATAAACCACAAACGTAACAAACAGCAAGACCACACTGCACTACTCGATGCTGCATCTGCTGCTTTTTGTTACGAAGATTGTAAAAACGAATACTGGAATCCTGAAGAATTTTCTTTAATGTATGGCACTCCCCTATGGGAACAAGCAACTTCTAGCCAACGCATTATTTTAAATCAACTTTACTGGGTAGCATATTACTCGCAAATTATCTCCGCAGAAATTGCCACCATTTATTTTAACCAAACGAGTGCAGCCGGACTTTACGCCCAAGAAGATTTTCGCATAGTTTGCGACACCCTTGATTTAGAATCGAGTCAAGAACGCGCGCACATCAATGCTTTTAAAACGGTAGCGAACGAAGTTGAAACAGCATTATTTGGTAAACGTATATTTAGTTATCCCATGCGAAGTCCGTTTGCCGAAACAATGGTTTTTGCCGACACTAACTATTTCAAGCGCAAATGGAAAGAACTGCAATTAAAAGCTTTTGGGTTACTTTCGGCAGATAACACCTTTTTGGCTTGTCAGTATTTTACTGTACGGGGAGTTAGAACACTCAACGGTAAACTCGTACAGCATAAGCTAAGTAACTATTACCAAAAACATCCTAACCAAGAACAGGCGCCTATACCAGCCAAAATATCTTACTATCACTTCATGGACGAGAGTTTTCACTTTAACAGTTCGACAATTATCTCCCATGATGTGATTGATTGTCTCAAACCACCAACAGAATTTGAAAAATTAGTAGCTAACCTGGGTTTACAAGGTTGTCAAAAAGACCATTATCACTTTTCTGTAGCCATCAACGGTATTTTTTGGTATGACCCCGCTTTATATAGTGCAGTTTACCAAATGTTGTGTTCACCTGTGTTTAGTATGGATGGCGCCGAAGCAAAAGAAATGATGCGACGCTGTTTTACAGAAGAAAGCGAAGGACTACATCGTAGCTACAACACACATACCGAAGCAATGGAATCTTATAAAGTTTACCTAGAAAAACTCGATTATGTATGGAAGAGTAACAAAGAAATGACGTTAATGGGGTCTAATAACATTTCTAAATATTTAGCACATCAAACTAAAAAATTCAAACAGTTTGCATCATCATGAAAATTTTCAATAACCCCAACATCATAGCCAAAGGATGGTATATAGCTTGTCCAAGTAAAGACATCCCAAAAGGCAAAGTAAAATCTTTAACATTATGCGGGCAAAAAATCGTCATCTTTCGTACAGCAAACGGACAACTCCACGCACTTAATGCATATTGTCCACACTTAGGAACCGACCTAGGAATAGGAAAAGTAGAAGGTAACTTTATTCGCTGTTACTTTCATCATTGGGCATTTGACGGTGAAGGAACTTGTCAAGATATTCCCTGTCAAAAGGAAATTCCTGCAAAAGCTAAATTACAAGCTTATAGTATAGATGAAAAATACGGTTTTATTTGGATTTATCCTGATGCCAAGGTGCCAGAAGGTGTAGTAGAATTTGACGAACTCAAAGGTAAAACATTAATGACAATGTTTGATAAACCGTTTGAACGAGGTTGTCATCACCATATTTGTATGATGAACGGTATCGATGCTCAACATTTACAAACCGTCCATAAATTGAACATCGATATGAAATTATCTTTACAAGCAAATGCTAGAGGTGACATTATAGATTTTACCCTCAGTGGCGAATTTCCCAATACAACTTCTAGAGAAAGGCTCGCACGACAAATTTTAGGAAATTATTACGAATACACAATGAGGTACGCACACGGATGTATAGGACTTTTAACAATTATGAAGAAAGTCAAATTCGTGGCGCCATTACACATGATTTATGCTTACATTCCTATAGATAAAGGAACACGCATTCAACCTATATATATAGCAGAAAAAAGAAAAGGTATATTAGGCGCCTTTAAAACAAAAATATTACTATTACTAACAAAAACCGCTTACTACTTTCTTAGAGGTGAAGACGGCATGATTTACGACAATATTAATTATAACCCTAATACACTTTTAAATATAGATGAACCCCTAGTAAAATACATGCAATATGTAAATCAACTTCAGCCTTCAATGTGGTCTAATAAACCCGAAGAAACCCGGTTTCCCCATCACTAAATAAAACAACCCAGCACTAAACACCAAAGGAAACCGGGTTTCTATTGGTTAAAATAACTCCTCTGTGAACTCTGTGCCTCTGTGGTGAAAATAAAAAAATTTAAATTAGTAGAGGCGGGCAGGGATGCCCGCTCCACAAGAGATATAACAATGAATATAAAAGTTTGTAAAATTACTTTTGACCAAAAATATCCTGATATACATCTTAACCAAGACGATAACTTATCAGAACATTTAACAGTACAAAATTCCCCTATATTATTTGGATGTCGAACAGGAATTTGCGGAACCTGCCTTGTATCTATAAAAGGAGACATTCCTCCACCAAGTGAAGAAGAAAAAGAAATCTTAGAAATCTTCGCACCAGAAAATAAACAAGCGAGACTAGCTTGTCAAATACAACTTACAAATGATATTGAAATATCTCCTTTAATATAAATATGAAATTCGAGGATTTTTGGTACATAGTTTGTGAAAGCAAACAACTCAAAACAAACACCGTTCTTTCACGTACAATTTTAAACGAGTGGTTAGTAATATTCCGAGACCCAGACGGAAAACCTGTGGCACTACGAGATAAATGTATGCACAGAAACAGTCGTCTATCCAAAGGAAAAGTTCATCAAGGACAAATACACTGTCCTTACCACGGTTGGGTATATGACAAAAACGGCAAAGTCGTAACCATCCCCTCCGAAGCAAACAACCCTCGTATATGTAACGCGCGTCAAACACTCACCTACAACACCACAGAACAAGACGGTTTCGTATACATAAAACTCTCATCCAACCCATCCGAAGATTTTAAACCTTTCGCGATGCCCAACTACCAAAAACCAGGATGGGAAACAGTACGTGTAATAAACCGTTTTCAAAACAACGTCACCAACTGTGCTGAAAATTTTATTGATATCCCCCACACAGTTAGCGTTCACCCAGGAGTGTTTCGCACACCTCGTCAACAAAAACTAGAAATGTTGGTAGAAAGAAAAAACGGTACAGTTATTGCCCAATACCAGAACGAAACCAATAACCTAGGATGGTTCGCGCGCTTTCTCAACCGCAAAGCATCACAAATACATCATATAGATACATTTCACATGCCCAATATTACCAGCGTTGAATACGACATGGGCAAACACCGAAAACTTTTTATAACAAGTCAGTCAATACCAGAAACCGAAAACTCCACCTTAGTATACACCGATGTCACATATAACTACGGCATTTGGAACAAACTCGCACGACCCTTTGTACATTGGACAGCACAATATATTATCCATCAAGATATCGAAGCATTAAAAATACAATCAGAAGTTATCGAAAAATACGGCGCCCAATTTGCCAACACACCCGCAGATACCATCCATATATTCGTCGAGTCTATACGTAATGCTATCACAGCAGGAGAAGACCCTCGTCAACTACCAAATAAATCAGTAAATGTAGAATTTTGGGTATAAAAAACTCTCTTTAATCTCTTACCTCTGTTTCTCTGTGCCTCTGTGGTAAGAAAAAGATTTTACCACAGAGACGCAGAGTTCACAGAGAAGGAATTTTATGTTAATTTTTATTGCTTTTATTATTTTGCTATTTTTAACTTTTGCCAATCAAAACATTATAACTATACTAGTCAGTAAAAATCGTCAAGACTGGCTTTTAGATATGATTGGTTTATGCTTCCAAGGAATTATTATTCCTATATTGCAAATCACAGTTGTATTCCAACTATATAACAACTTACTCCCCACTTTAAAATCCGCACTGACATTACATCCATTAATAGCATTTAGCCTAAGCTTTATTTGCGTAGACTATTTATACTACTGGAACCATCGTATATTCCACACACCTTGGTTTTGGTCAGTGCATAAAGTACACCATACAGTAACAACAATGGATGTAGTAGGAACATCGCGCAATACATTGTGGACAAGCTTTTTAATTATATACCTATGGGTTCACTCATTATTTATATACTTACTGCAAGACCCAACTTGGTATATTTTCGGCGCCAGTTTAACATCAGCATTAGATTTATGGCGCCATAGCACATTCACACCTAAACCAACATCTAAAATTTACCGTTTACTTGCACCTTGGTTAATTTTACCACAAGACCATGCATGGCATCACGCGCGTAATTACGAAGGAGGTAATTATGGAGCAAACTTTAAAATATGGGATAAAATACATGGTACTTATTCTGATAATGAAAAACAACCAGAAAATTTAGGCGCCATATCAAATTTGAGTTTATCGCAAAAACTATTCTTTCCTTTTATATGACTTTACTAAGTACAGTACTTTCTTTTTTTCCAACTTTAGTCATGCTAATGATATTCAGTTCATTTCTAGGAATTTGCTATCAACCTGGAATTATTAGCGTACTAAGTTTATTTTTTTCTATTTATATCTTCCCTTTACTGATTTATCGAATACATAATTACTTTTTACCGATAAAAGAAGATATTAGTTATCTTTGTGGCAAAGAATATTCACCTTGGTGGGGAAGTCATCAAATACAATCTATCTATATAACATTTCCTGTGTTTGAAGCAATATTGCGCTTAATACCAGGAGCGTTTTCTCTGTGGTTAAGATTATGGGGTTCAACAGTTGGCAAAAAAGTTTACTGGACACCAAAATTAGAAATCGCTGACAGAGGATTAATAGAAATAGGTGATAATGTGATTTTTGGGTATGGAGTTGGAATTTATTCTCATATAATTAAACCAAAAAAACAAGATTTATTACTATACGTCAAAAAAGTAAAAATTGGTAGCAATGTATTTGTAGGCGCCGGTAATAATATTGCACCAGGAGTAAATATTAACGATAACACCTACATACCTATATCTACCACACTTCCAGTAGTAAAATAATTATGAATATATTTATACAAATTTTTGGTAAAATTATCGCACCTGCTGCAAATAGATTTAATCGCGCGCTTAAAAACCCAGAACTAACGCAAAAAAATCTCCAGAAAGAACTTTTCCAACGTTTTGCTCAAAGTGAATATGGAAAATCTTTAAATATTACACACTGGCGCCAAATACCTATTGTAGAATACCAAGATATTGAAAGTCGTATAAACAAGCTTACTACTGAACCAATTATTTTTTACGAAAAAACATCAGGAAGTCGCAGTGCTGCAAAATTAATACCTTATACAAAAGCTTTACGTCGTTCGTTTAATCATATGTTCTGTGTCTGGGCACATGATTTAATTGTCAATGGTCCCAAATTCTCAACAGGAAGAATTTACTTTTGTATATCACCACAGTTAACTCCACCCACAGATGTTACAACTTTACAAGATGACTCTGAATATCTTGATGGTTGGTTACGTGCTATTCTCAGTCCTTTTTTAGTGTCACCTCCTGGAATACAGCATATACAAAACGCTGAAGAATTTAAACACAAACTTTCTCAAGCGCTACTACTCGCAGAAAACCTAGAAATTATCTCAATATGGAGTCCTAGTTTTCTCAAAGTCATTCTTGACTATATACAGACTCATCACAAACAACTAGCTGAGTCGTTAAAAACTAAAATATCAGCCGAACGCTACAACTTACTGTTGGAAGCACCCCAATATCATAAAGTCTGGCGCCACCTCAAACTAATTTCATGTTGGGACAGTGCGAACGCTGCAGATGGCGCCCAAACATTACGAAAGCTTTTCCCAGGTGTATTAGTACAGGGTAAAGGACTTTTAGCAACTGAGGCGCCAATGACCATTCCCCTCATACCAGCAAATGGATGTGTACCAATGTTGGATGAGGTATTTTTCGAGTTTGAAGACGAAAAAGGTAATATACATCTTCTCCACGAACTTAAAAAAGCAGAAGTATACGAAATTATTATTTCTCAAAAAGGTGGGTTATGCCGTTACCGTATTAAAGACCGAGTTTGCGTCACCCACTTCTATCACGCTACACCTTGTCTAGAGTTTATCGGACGCACACAAGAAATTAGTGATTTAGTTGGAGAAAAACTACACTCTGAGTTCGTCCGTCAAGTACTTGATAATTTAGCTTTGGCTGAAACCAACTTTAAAACTTTCATACCTACCCACATCCCAACAGCCAGATATATCCTTTTACTAGATACAGCCAATACAGATACGTTGGAACTTGCTGAAAAATTAGATATGTTGCTGCAACAGTCTCCTCAATATCGCCATGCAAGACTTTTGGGTCAACTGGCGCCAGCTTCCATAATAGTAAATCCTCATGCGGCTGAAATTCTCAGTTTAAATAAAACACGCGAAGGAAAAAAATGGGGTGACTTGAAACATGATATTTTGAATACGGCGCCTGTTAGTAGAGAATTATTAAGCGAATTGAGTAATGTTTTTTAGAATACGTGTTATGAGTACAAGAATTTAGGACACTAGCCTGTACAAAATTGCACAACTGCTTATTTTACAGAATCACAGTGTGGCGCCAATTGTTCAGATGGAATATTAACTTGGCGCCGAAACAATGTTCAATATAGCGCTGGTTTAAAAGCTGGTAAGTTAAACAACGCGAGCTGCTAGCCCTTGTGCAACAATCAATCTATTTTCGTTACTTTTTTGCATTTTCTTAAATTTAGGGCTACTAAATTGTTTAAAAGTAATGGGAGCATCAGGGTCAAGAACTGATGCCATATTAAGCCCTAGACGTTTTGCAATACGTCCTGCTGCCTCTAAAACAGCTACAGGGTCTTTTTCGAGGGACTCATCCCACCATTCTGGTAGTGCTTTCTCTTGAATAAACCTTGCTGGTAGTCCTATTGCATACAACCGCTTGTACAGCGTTGGCATTTCAAGGGTCTTACTCATATTTCCCTCCTTGCCTAATATCAAACCTTTTACCCTTTACTTGTATTTTTAGAATTATAATTAATGTCTCTACCTATATAGTGAGGTTATATTGACATTAATAATATGACGCATTAGAAAACAGTTCTAATACCTAGCAGAAAATATACTTAAACTTCATTAATTTTGTAATATTAAACTTAAGTTATTCCTAGTACATATATATTTATATCATAAGGCAATGGTGCCTAAGAATCAATATGTCATAGGTAATTTGAATTTTCTTATTAAATGTATTTTATGGGATATATCTTGTGGGATGGGCATCCTCTAGAGTCCCAAAAGTCCCAAAATTGAAAGGAACAGGCAGGGATGCCTGTTCCACAAGAGTTTTTCAACCTGACCTTACTCGTCGTATTCGGGTTGTTTTTGTCTGACTTTTTCGGGGATGTTTAATGGGGTTGGCGCCTCGTCATCATCCCAGGCATCACGGTCTAGGTCTTCGTCTTCGTATTGTATGACTGGTTTTGGTGGTTCGTAACTGGCTTTTTCGTATTTGTCTTTGCCAGATGCTTCACTCCAGTTATCGTCTTCGTCGTCGTCATCGTAGCGAGGTGCTGGTTCATAAGTGGCGCGCGCTTCCATTACTTGGCGCCTTGGTGCTGGTGCGGGTTCGTAGTCGTCTTCGTCCCATGCTGGTTCTTCGACTCGTTCGGGTGTGCGAACTTTTGCCATTGGTGCTTCGAGTGGTACACCGCTAGGAAGTTGTTTGTCTGCGGCAACTGTACGAGGTTGAGCGTAGTATTCATCGTCACCACTTCTATCCCAAGGCGCCCGACCAATACCCAAGCGTTCGAGTAAACCTACAGATAATTGTGTGAGACGTTCTTCGGCGCCTTCAAATACAATTAAACGGTTTGGACCTGTGCTGACAATTTCTTCAATTGATAGTTCGTATGTGCTTAAAACTTGTTCGGGTAGTTGAGGTAGTCCTACTGATGCAATAACTATTGTTAATAGTTTGCCGTTTGCTGTGTCAAATTTAAAGCCGCGTACCCGACCTAAAGCTTCACCCGTTTCGGTGATAACTTCCCAGTTAACGAGATTACTATAAGCTTCGACATCAATATCTTCGATTGCGTCTTCGTTGTCTACTAAGATGACATCAGCGATTTTTCTAATGCTATCTAAGTACATGTAACGTGGCACACCGGAAACGGAAATCAGGCTGTCTCGTAGGCTAAATGCCACAACCTCACGTTGGTCAACGTCTACCCATACCTGACTAATAATACCGAGTCGCCTAGCGTCGCTGGTGACTACCTGTGTGTTTAAAATATCCGAGCGTCTAATAGTTTGTTCTGAGGTCATTCTAATACCGAGTCCCGATTCTCGAATCCGGTTAATCTATACACTATTATTAACAAAAACTCAAGCCGATGTATGTTCCGATTTGAGCTTGATTCCCAAAACTTGAGTATAAGCTCCTCTCGCTTGAGTCACACCGATTGTGCGTTCGGCTGATTCTATCATTGGGCGCCGTAAACTAACAACTATAAATTGTGCAGATTGCGCCTGTTGTTTAACCATTTTAGCTAATCGTTCTACATTTGCTCCATCTAAAAACATATCTACTTCGTCAAAAGCATAAAAAGGTGATGGACGGTACTTTTGCAGGGCGAAAATAAAGCTCAATGCTGTTAGCGATTTTTCTCCCCCCGACATTGAAGCTAGACGCTGTACTGGTTTACCTTTGGGATGTGCCACAAGGTTCAAACCGCTGATGAATGGGTCTTCGGGGTTATCTAATTGTAAATAGCCATCACCATCTGAAAGTGTTGCGAAAATTGATTGAAAGTTTTCATTTACAGCATCGAATGATTCTTTAAACGCGCGTTGACGCAATGTAGTGAAATTTTCAATTCTAAATAGTAGTTCTGTACGTTCACCTTCTAAAGTTTCGAGTTTTTGCGTTAATTCCTGCAAGCGGTTTTGGGTACGGTCGTATTGTTCGAGTGCGAGCATATTTACTGGTTCCATTGCTTGCATTCGCTTGCTGAGACTTTTGAGTTCTTTTTGCAGTTCCTCTAAATCCACCGTTACGGGTACTTCGGGTAATGGGTTGGGTAAATCTGGGGCAATAGTTCGCAACTGCTCTTGAACTTGGGTTAACTCTTCTCGACGTGCGAGTTGAGACTCCTCTAATTTTTGAACTTCCCACTCAAGTTGCTGCTGACGTAATAAATGCGCGCGTAGTTCTGCTTCGAGTGCATCGCGTTTTTTCTTCTCTTCTCCCAAGTTTGCTTCTAGTTCAGTTAATTTAACGCGCGTTTGTTCTATTTGAGTGCTGAGTGCTGAGTGTTGAGTGCTGAGTGTGGAGAGTAAGGTTGTTTGATTGGTTTGTTCTTGTTGGTATTGGGTTATACGTGTTTCTGATTCTTGGATGCGTTCGGTTAGACGAGTGAATTGTGATTCTAGGTTGGTTAAGCGCTGTTCGGCTTCACGTAGTGCGGTTTCGCGTTGTTTCAATTGTTGCTCGTTATTTTTGATAACTGCTTGGACTTGCTGCCATTCGCTTGGTGTTTGTTCTGCTTCTAATGTTGCTAGGGTTTGCCGTAACTGTGCTAACTGTTCTTCTTGACCAGGTAATGAGTTATTTAATATTTCTAAGCGCGATTGAGCAGTGGTAAATTTGTTTTGGTTTTGTGAGAGTTGAGATTTTGTATTTTCTACTTGTGCTGTTAGGGTTTTAACTTCACGCTGTAGCTGTTCTAACCGTAATTGTTGTTCACGTTTAGCTTGACGACTTTCTGTTAATTCTTGTGACAATTGCTTGACGCGGGTGCCCATTGATAAAATTGCGTCACTACATCTTTCTAAAACGCGCTCAATCTCTGTTAAACGCTGCTTTAATAATCTTACTTCTTCGGTTTCTCCTGTTTCCGGTGCCCCAAATCGTAATTGCGAACGTTGCCCAGTGCTACCCCCAGTCATTGCACCACTGGGTTCGAGCAATTCTCCATCAAGAGTAACTATACGATATCTACCTAAATGCGCGCGGGCTTGGTTTAAAGTTTCAAAAATCACCGTTCCACCAAACACATAACCAAAAACATCGCGGTAACGGTTCTCTGTCTCAACTAAATTAACCGCTAAATCAATGAAACCGTTTGCATATCTTAAATCACTAACAGAAGGTGTTCTCGCTGCTTGAATTTTATTCAATGGTAGAAAAGTTGCCCTTCCTGCACGACGCTGTTTGAGTAATTCAATAAGGGCGGCGCCTACAGAGTCATCTTCTACTACAATATTCGCTAATCTGGCGCCAGCAGCTATTTCTAAAGCGAGCTGATACTGTGGTTCAACCCGTCCTAACTCAGCAACCAAACCGCAAACCCCAGATACACCTGATTGCAATACTAACTTACTGGCGCCTGTTCCTTGTGCTTCTTGTTGTGCTTGGGAAAGCGCTTCTAGTTTATCTAATTGCCTGGTTTTATCACGCTGTTCTGCTAAAAGACGCTTTTGTGTTTCTTGTTGTAACTGTAATTCCTGTTCAGTAGCACTGAGGTTTTGCGCTAAATCTTGAATTGGTTGATTTGAACTATTTACTTCTTCTTGGAGTGTATTTAACTGACTTTGTTTTTCAGCTAATTCTGGCTCAATACGCTGTAATAACTCACTTTGCTCTTGAATTTGTGTTCTTAACTGTGAATTACGCTCACTTAACTGCGCTTGTTCTGTACGCTGCGGTTCGAGAGTTTGTAGCAAAGTTTCTACTTGACGGTTGAGTGCAGTTTGCTGTTGTACCCAAGCTTCCGAAGCTTCGGCAACTTGAGCAGCAGTTTCGCGAGATTCTTCTAAAGCTGTTTGAACTAACGCGCGTTGCTGCTGACAATATAATATAGATTGTTGCTCTACAGTTTGCGCTTCGGTGATTTGCTGCAAATTTTTTCTATGTTGCTCAATTTCTAACTGCGTAGTTTGTAACTTTTTAGAGGTTTCTTGCTGTGCTGCGTTTAACTCGCTAGCTCTCCGGGTTAGCTGTTTACGTTCAGCTTCTTGGTTTGCTAACTGTGACTGTGCAGCTAATAACTCTTCACCACCCAAAGTTTTGAGGAGTAAGTTGAGTTGCTCTAATTCAATATTTTTTGCAGCAATTTGATTATTTACATTGGTCAACTGCTCAGTTAGCTCTACACTTTGCTTATCTCCAGCTTGAATTTGTGTTTGTAAGCGTTCCTGCTGATTTTGTAACGTTCGCCATGATAATACAGCTTCCCACTTTTGCTTTTCCAGAAATTCTACACGAAATTTCTGATATCTTTCGGCTTTAGCTTTATCTTGCGCTAACCTTTCGCACTGCGCTACCAACTCCGACTCAATAATGCGGCAATTATCTTCTTTTTCTTTAACTTCCTCTAAAGTCTTTTTCGCTTGGTTAATTTTTCTATCGAATGCTCCCACACCCGCTAACTCGTCAATAATTTCTCGACGTTCACGCGCGTTCATCGAGATAATACTTGTAACGTCCCCTTGGAGTACCACATTATAACCTTCAGGATGAACCCGTAACCGTTCGAGTTCTTCGTGTAACTCAGTTAAAGTGCAAGAAATGCCATTTATATAATAGTTAGAAGTATAAGTACCTTGCTGGGTTACACGTAATCTTCGCGTCACACACCAATCTTCACCCGGTTTCGCACGAATTTTTTCCTTACGGTTTTTATCATCTTCGCTAACTTCTTCTTCCTCTGGTTCCTCTTCTTCGTCTGGTAACAAGTCATCTTCAATAACCGTAACAGTTAAATCTTCATCTAACACAGCATCCGGCTCATGATCAGAAAGATCAAAGGTAACGGTAACACTAGCTTCAACCGTCGAACGTCCTTTTGACACTTGTGTTGTATTAACCAAATCAGGAAGTCTATCTGCACGCATCCCTTTAGAACCTGCCAAACCAAGGCAAAACAGTAGCGCGTCCAGAATGTTCGACTTACCAGAACCATTAGGCCCAGATATAACGGTAAAACCTGTCAATAGAGGAACTGAAGTTGTGCCGCCGAACGATTTAAAATTTGTAAGTTCAACGCGCTTGATGTGAACCATAAGCGGGTATTTGTCTTGGGTAGGTGTGTGAGGAACGTGTTTGTTTTAATGGCGCCGCTTTTATATATAAACTTATTCAAGCAAGCCAATAAAGTATAAGTGTACCAACTATAGTGATATTTGCAACAGGGAAATATTATAATCAAAGAAAAATTTTTGTGAAGCCCCAACCCCTCCTCGTAATAAGGACTTCAGTCCTTACCACTAGCCTCAAACTTTAAACCATACCACAAACCATTGTAAATACTACAATATTATTCAACCCATAAGAAATTTCCAAAAATTAAATTAATCATCTTGTGGAACAGGCATCCCTGCCTGTTCATTCAGGGCGGGCATTTATCAGTCAGGGCGGGCAAGGATGCCCACCCCACAAGATATTTATATAATTATGTTAAGATTTATATAGATAAATTCACCTTATGTCATACTTTTTTTCTCTACGTGGTTGGTTAGAAATAGAACCAGAAAAGTTTGAGACAGCGACTCAACTAATAGAGTCATTACAGCGTGACGAAGAATTAAGTACAGAAGTCAGTGATATGTTAGTGAAAGTGACGTAAGGTGCGTAACGCTGATAAAAATTTCAACGCAGCAATAAGACTTATAGCGTTACGCACCAGCTACCTAAAAATGCAAGATTTTTGAACGTCTGTGAACCTTAAATAACAACATCGTAACACTAAATATATTGCTCTTTATATTCTTATTTACTTTCCAAAGCGTATCAAAGGAACTTACCCGTATATTGTATTGAATCTATAAAGCATCTATCTTACTTTTATAAAGATTCATTATGGTAGGAGCGAAAATAATTTTCCTTTTGGTACTATTATACCATACAGGCAAGGAAAGGTTTTACAAAATGGCTACTACCCTTGATGCAAGTAATCTTACATTAAATAAAGTCAAAGCACTGTTAAAATTTCAATCAACTTTTAACAACTCCTTTACGTCTTTGTTGACTTTAGAACCTTTAACTGAATCTGAGCAGCAGGAATTAGAGGAAATTAGGGAGTTGTTTGACTCCTACTATGGAGATGGAAAAATTAGTGAAGGGCAAATAAGGTTTTTATTTTTGGCGCCTCTACTTAAGCTAGCAGGATTTTATACTCCTCGCATCAAAATACTTTTAGAAGAAAAAATCGCTGATATTTTGGTAGAAGACAAGGATAAGTTGATTAAAGGGCGTATGGATATATTAGCAGTCAACAGAGAAATTGAAGAAGAAATTGAAATAACACCATTCTGGATTTTGGTTATAGAGACAAAAAATAGCACAGTTCACCAAATGGAGGGATTGCCGCAGCTACTAACCTACGCATACAAGAGTTTAGAAAATCAACCGTTTGTTTGGGGTTTAACTACAAATGGGTTAGGGTATCAGTTTGTGTATATTGAGCGAGGAAATCCTCCCGTTTACCAACTTCTGCCTGAATTAAACTTAATTCGTCCTGATTCGTCTATTCAATTGTTACAAGTTCTTAAAGCTATTTGTAAGAAGTATCTTAACACATCAGTATAACCAATAATATTTTTAAACTGGTGAAAAAAATGACTACTACACTTGATGCGAGTAATCTTTCATTAGAAAAAGTTCAAGCACTGTTAAATTATGAAGAGCAATTTAACAACTCGTTTACTTCTCTATTAACTCTAGAGTCTATAACGGAATTTGAACAGCAGGAATTAGAAGAAATTAGGACTTTGTTTCGCAGCTACTATGCAGCAGGAAAAATTAGTGAAGGGCAAATAAGGTTTTTATTTTTGGCGCCTTTACTTAAACTAGCAGGATTTTACACTCCTAGCATCAAAATACTTTTAGAAGAAAAAATTGCTGATATCTTGATTGAAGACAAAGATAGGCTAATTAAAGGGCGAATGGATATATTAGCTCTAAATAAGGAGATTGGAGAAACTGAAGTAACGCCATTTTGGGTTTTGGTTATCGAAACTAAAAATAGTAGTATAAATGCATTAGACGGATTACCTCAATTGCTTACCTATGCATATGACAGTGTTAAAGAGCAATCATCGGTTTGGGGGTTGACGACAAATGGTATGGATTATCAATTTGTTTATATTCAACAAGCAAATCCACCCGTTTATCAATTGTTGCCCAAGTTAGATATAACTCGTCCCAATTCTTCTGTTGAGTTGTTACAAGTTCTCAAAGCTATTTGTAAACAGTATTTTGGTACATAGGCATCTTAAAGTCAATACCCGTGAATGAAATTGATAAAGTGACGGTAAAATAAGTGATTCAGGCGCCTGTTGAGGGTATGAGACACGAGTTGATTCACGGGTATTGGTCTTAAAGTTGTATGCCTTTATGAAGATTGACAGAATCTAATTAGAGTATATACAGCTACATTTATGAAGTTAAGTAAAGGTTATTTAAGAATTAAGTCTTTTTAATATGTAAGAATACGCAGGTTGGTAAGGTAGATACATAGTCAAAAATTCACGGTACTAGAAATATGAACTCATCAAATCCAGGTCAATTGGGTGTTTCAATCGCTATGGGTGTTGCTGTAATGTTGACCAGCGTCAGCGTTATTACGATTATGAGCATGTTTTAAATAAGTGTATCAACAATCATTTTGGTCATAAAACTTAATAGAGCCTCTTTCTTCACTGAGAGAGGCTTTTACATACGTATATTGCATGTCTATGACCTAAAGACTTTGTGAGGGTATATGTAAAACGTCTAATTCACTTTCATCTGTTACAATTTTCCCCAATATATCGCTAAAATAAACGACTTCATAATTAGGCGCCAGTTCTATTTGTAGTTGCTTCGGTGAGTTTAATTGCCTCTCTATCAAAATCTGCTTCTACTTCTGGATTAGAAAAGCCAGGTGAGTTTGTGGGGTCATCCCAGTTTAATGTTGTGTTGTAAACTGCTGCCCATTTATACAACCTACCTATAGTTTCTTGACTCAAAGGCAATTTCGCAGGGTCGATATTACCAACTAGGTCTCCCGATGCCCACCATAAAGGGTAACATCCGTAGTCTGCCATTAATTTAATTTTGCTTGCCATAGATGTTTTAATTGATTTTATATTAAAGAAGCAGGGTTTGCTCCTACTAATATGAGTTCTTAATAAGCAATTGCATATTTTTGGTCGTTCATAAATTTGGTAAAAATCTTAAAGATGCTTCGTTCCTCAGCATGACAGTCTTAAAGATGCTTCGTTCTTTAGTATGACAATAGTGTGGATTTTATTCGTTTGCGGTAGAATTAGCCTCCTCCGACGATTGTAACTATTTCTAAGTTGTCGTTTGCTTTGATTTGTGTGGTTTGCCAGTGTTGTCTGTGTAAGATTTCGCCGTTGTATTCGACGGCAACGAGACGGGGGTTGAAGCCTAGTTGTTGAAGTAAATCAGGTAAAAAGGTTTGCTCTGTACATGTACGGGGTTCGCCGTTTACCTGAAGTGTTATTTGGTTTGACATATTACTTGCGTTCGGGTTGAATGCGGTTCAACTGCGATAGTAAATATTGTGTTACTAAGGTTGGTTGTTCTGCTTGCATTAAGCTTCGCACTACTGCGACTCGACTGGCGCCTGCGTCGATAACGTCATTAATATTACTGGTATCGATACCACCAATCGCAAACCAGGGTATTGTGCTATGCTGGGCTGCATATTGTACATACTCTAAACCAGCTGCGGCTTTCCCTTCTTTGGTGGGTGTTTCATATACTGGTCCAACACCGATATAGTCGGCGCCATCTGCAATTGCCTGTTGCATTTCTTGCGGATTTGTGGTAGAACGACCTATCAAGCGCTGTGGTCCGAGTAGCTGACGTGCGACTGAAATGGGCATATCTTGTTGCCCTAAATGTACTCCATCTGCATCTACCGCCAACGCTAAATCAACGCGGTCATTGACTATAAACAGGGCGCCGTAATTGCGACATAAATCTCGTAGTGATACAGCTAAATCAAGACGTAGCGTATCGTCGGCATTTTTGTCACGGTACTGTATCAAAGTCAATCCACCTTTAAGTGCGGCTTCGACGGTTCCAATTAGATTTTCTGACGGGGAGGTTACAAGGTAAAGACGCGCACGCAAAAGCATTTGATGCCGCTCATAACCCATTAAATTTGTTTCTAGGGTATAAACTCGATAGCGCATTTGCTTAAAAGCAGTTCCCATATTGGAATTTACTAGCTTGCCATACTCTTCTAAAACTCGCAGCGCTTCTTGAACCCGGCAAAAGTTAGCTTGCAAAAGTGCCCTGATACCAGAACGTGTTTCTTCTTGTGGGTGACTAATTTCTGTCCCTGTATCACCTTCTGTGTCGCGTGCTGCACGTAACTCAGCAGTGTGCCAACTAGCGACTTCTTGCCGTAGCTGCTTACACTCAGAAGTCATTTGGAGGTTGTTCAACCCAAAACGACACCATTCTTCTAGAACTCGCAACCCTTCGCGCGCACGGTCTAAGTTAGCATCTAAAATGCGGTAAACAACTTGCTGTATCTGCTGTTTCTGGCTGTATGGCTCGACCATTACAACAACCCCATTAGTGCTTTCATCGTAATAGCCAGCCTGTTTCATATTGGCAACGTGTTTCGCATTCGTGTAAAGGTTTGTTATCGTCTTCAAGTTCTACTTTGTATCAAAAATAGCCAATTGGTCAATATGTCCTCTGGAAGGCTTGACTCAGTAACTTTACGTAGTCAAGAATAAAGAGTTTTAAAAATTATGTAATAAACATCATCGACATATTGACAATAAAAGTATAAAAAAGTCTTGTTGGTTAAAGGAGTGCAAAAAATTGATTAACTCTTACTCTTTCCCTAAATCGTCTCGGTCGGGCAATTTGCCAAATAGTTCGGCATTTTGTCATCATCCATCATATTGGTTCCTCAAAATTAACGAGATTACTTTGGTATTCCGTTCGTCAGTACTATTACTTGGCTTAACCATTACTGTCGCATCGACTATATTGTCAAGCGCTTTCTCTAGCACTGCCGTTGCTCAAACTCAATCGTCGCAACTTAGAACAGTTCAGGGTGAACAAACAATCTCTCAGGTTAATGTCCTATTTGTCAACCCAAGTGCTGGAGATGACAAAACCGGAAATGGGAGTACACGTACTCCATTTAAGACTATTACCCAAGCTTTGCATGTTGCGGCGCCACAAAGCACTATTATGCTTGCTCCTGGTACATATACCGAGCAAACAGGTGAAGTCTTTCCTTTGATACTCAAACCAGGAGTTTCTATTCAAGGCGATGCTAGTACTAAAGGACGCGGTATTGTAATTCAAGGTGGCGATGATTATCTTAGCCGTACCTTTGGTAAACAAAACGCTGCAATTGTTGGCGCCAATCAAGCATCTATTACTGGTATCACAGTAATGAATCCCAAACCACGTGGATACGGAATTTTGATTGAGTCAACCAACCCTACAATTAGTGATAATACCTTTGCTGGCAGTACCCAGGACGGAATTTCGATTACAGGTAATGCCACACCAGTTATAAGCAAAAATTATTTTTATCAAAATAAAGCAAACGGAGTGACAGTTTCTGGCTCTGCTCGTCCCGAAATTAGAGAAAATATTTTTCAACAAACAGGATTTGGTATTAACATCGCTCAAAGCGCGGAGCCATTAATTATTGGTAATCAAATACAATTCAACCGAGCAGGAGTTGTTGTCCAAGCATCCTCACGTCCGAAATTGCGTAATAACTCAATTCAAAGTAACCGTGAAGATGGGTTAGTCGTAATTGCTCAAGCAGTACCTGACTTGGGTAGTGCAACAGAACCAGGTGGTAACGAGTTCCGCAACAACGGACGTTATGATATCAACGCGAATGCATCAAAGCAGTTATTTTCTGCCGTTGGTAATTCTATAGCGAGTAACCGTATTGCGGGTAAAGTTGATATTAGTGGCAATACAACTCCTGTAGCCACTGCTCAATCTGTTTCAACTCCAACAGAATCTAGTAACGAGATTACCTTTACTGCCCCATCGCCAACTACTAACATTGCTCGCAATAATAATTTTATTAGCAACCGCACCTCTAGACAAACATTAAACAATCAGTTAATGCCATTGCGACCTATAAACTCACAACTAGTTAAGGCGCCTCAACCAGCCACTAATGATACACCCCAAATTAATTATGTCCGCATTAACCCAGAAACTGTAGAATTTACGGCGTCTGCTTCCGCATCAACTCAGCTATCAGCACCTCAAACCTTACAACCCATTCAAACAATTAATCCCAATATCAACACCAACACCAACACCAACAATATAATCCAAATGCCAACATCTGGAATGGCGCCAATGCCTAATAACCAGTCGTCACAAATTGCCACTGCATCTACAGGCATAAGATACCGAGTGATAGTACCCACATCAAACGAACGAGACGAAGATGTAATTCGTTTCCTTGCTCCTGGCGCCTTCCGCACTACTGTACGTGGACAAGGGGTTGTTCAAGTGGGAGTATTCAGCAACACTTTCAACGCCGAACAAATGTTAAGAGTTCTTAACAATAACGGCTTGAAAGGTATGATTGAACCTCTTAATTAGTTAAAAGTGCTGAGTGCTGAGTGCTGAGTGCTGAGTGGAAAGTGCTGAGGAACGGAGGAACGGAGTGTACTTGCATGTCATGAGTCACGCCCCGTGAAGCATCTTTATAACTATGAATATCTCAGAGATTCTTCGCTACGCTCAGAATGACAATTTAAGATTTTTTCGAACTCCTAACTCCTAACTCCTAACTCCTCACTCCTCACTCAGCACTCAGCACTCAGCACTCAGCACTTTCCACTCTTACAATAGATTTTAGTTTCGATGCGAAAGATTCGGAGACTTTGGTTTTTTCGGGAGTGAATTGTTCAATAGCAGGGTGATGAGTTGCTGGTGGCAACATTTTAACCAGTTGTGTTGCTACATGGGACTGAGATTGATGTTCGACTAGTTCAATATTTGGTATGGGTGGTCGCCGAACAACTGCCCAGTCTGGCATTGTATTATTTTTTTCGTTTTGGTACGAATTCCCACTATCAGTACTATTTTTAGTATATTGATTATCAGTATCTTTTTTATCTAACTCAACACTCAAGTTGTTTTCGGTTCGAGAATTTTGGATATATGTATTTTGATGGTTGTTTGTTTGGGGAACAGGTGGTAATGCTGGCAGTTGTTGCGATGTTGATGTGGGCGCCGTTAAAATTTGAGGAAATTTACTGCAAATCAAACGCTCAAATTCCATGTTGAAATGGAACGATGCTTGCTCACGTCGCAACCAAATATTAAGGATTTGCTCGACTGAAATGGCTTTGTATCGACCTTGATATAAGGCTTCTACCACTGCTAGGTGTAGCCAATGCAATGGAAATTGCACCTGCCAGCGTGCGATTAACTCGTTTGCTTTATAACCACCTAGGTCAAAACTGTAATGAGTTAATAAGCTTACTGCTAGGTTTGTGTAGTTTCCATAATAGTTCTCATAGCTGTCATAGTTGTCCGGTATGGAAGCGGACATCTGACTTTCAGCTTTGGGTATTAAGCAGAGATTGGTCTCCCGTCGCATATAGCTGGTTGTGCTTTTAGCTACAGTTAAGTATTTCTAAGTAGTTCTTTTATGTAAAAGAAGTGTTCTTAATTCTACCTGTAACAATGAAATTAAGAAACGATATACGGTGAATTTATTTTCGGTACCCGATTTAAGGCTACTAGCGCTTGGTATACCATAGCTGCTACTTCGCCTCGTGTTGCCTCCCGGTTTGGCTCTATTTGTTTGATACTTGGATAGTTGACGACAATATTATTCGCTGTAGCTATAGCCACCGCAGCGCGCGCACTTGAAGGAACTGTATTTATATCGCTGTATAACCCTAAATTATCACGACTGGCGCCTGAAGTCCCAATTCCGCTCACTAAGGAAACAATTACTTGTAACCTAAGAACATTTTGATTGGGTCGAAAGCTTCCATCGCTCAACCCACTCACAAATCCCCCACTTGCAGCCACCTTTATTGCACTATAACCCCAAAACTCTTTCGGTACATCCGAAAATTCCGGTGCAGACCTTTTCGCAACTGGATTAAATGCAGCAGCTACTAGTGCCGCATACTGAGCGCGCGTCATCGGTTTATCTGGTTGATATGTACCATCCGCGAACCCATTTGTTAAGTTCATACTCACTAAAGCACGAATAAAGTCTTCTGCCCAATGTCCCGTTAAATCACTAAATGAAGCTACATCCGTCACTGGCGCCACAATATAAGCTGATGCAATTGGTTTTAAATTTCCTTGTGTCACCAAACCTTGACAAATTAATGCGGCGACTTCTGCACGGGTGATATCGCGCATTGGTTGAATTTCATCAAGAGTCGGATAATTGACTACAAGTAAATTTTGTGTGGCAATTGCAACCGCAGAAGTGGCGTAACTAGGAATTTGGGCACGGTCAGTATATGCCATTAGTAAGTTAGAATTACCACCGCTCAACTTTAGCCCGTTGACCATTGATACTAGTGCTTGGACTTTAGTTAAATTTTGTGCGGGTCGAAATGTTCCATCTGGGAAACCGCTAATAAACCCCATATTCGCAGCAGCAGCAATTGCTGGAGCTGCCCAAAAATCTCGTTTTATATCTGTAAAATTGGGAATTTGGTTTTTTGATTGAATATTAAAGGCTTTTGCTACTAATGCTGCGTATTGAGCGCGGTTGATTGGTGCATTTGGTTCAAAATTACCATTAGGTAAACCTGTTATTAAACCTTTTGTAACTAATAACTCTATAAAAGGCGCCGCCCAATGTCCACCAATATCAGGAAAAAGGCTATTATCACCGGTATCAACATCATCACTAACTGCTGCGACAAACTCTACTAGTCCCTTTACTTGGACAGGGTTGACTTGGTTGCCAGCGCTAATAATTGTACTAGAAGTGGCATTTTGAATATCAAATTCACCATTGCCACGAAAAATATTTGCTGCTTGGTCTTGCGAGCTACCTAAATCTGGAATCGCGTTACCATTGACCAATAACCCACCCTGCGAGTTGTTCTCTATCAAATTGCTTCGCAGTACAGGACGTGCTTCGCGAGACAATCCAATGCCTGTTTTATTATCTATAAATTTATTACTTGCAACTAGAGGCGCCGAAAAATCACTAATCGCTAAACCCAAACCGTTTTTCTGAAAAGTATTTCGCAGTATCTCGCCTTTACTATTACGTGCAATTACTACTCCCCCAGCATTATTTTGTATAAAATTATTGCCTGATATCAAAGGCTTGGCTGTACCACTAACAAAGATTCCCTCTCTACCACACTTGTTAAATGTACAGTTCGTTATACTAGGTGTGCTGGACTCAATCCAAATACCAGTCCCTCTACTAGTATTATTCGTTACTGTTACACCCGATAAACTTGCGTCATCAAGTAGTAGCAACGTAATATTCTGGGCGCCGAAACTAGGACTGTTGTATTCACCGCTTCCGGTTATAACAATACCTTGACCGAGAGTAGCTTCATTACCAATGACAATAACCCCTTTTGGTATGACCAACGGAAACTTTTCACCTGCTTTATCGTTATAAGTACCAACAGCAAGTCGAATTACAGCAGATTTTGCCACTTGCAAGGCACGAGTAATACTTCTATAGGGAGATTGCCGTGACCCCGCATTGGCATCATTTCCAGTCACGGGGTTGACGTAGAGTGTTGCGACAACAAGGGTAGAGTTTACCATAATTTGGAGGGGTTAAGGGGTAAATAAAGGATACCGAGAAAAGAATAAATTATAAACAGCAAAACTATTCAATTTATACTTAAACCCCAATGTCAAATTCTTTCCCCTTTACCTCTAGCTTTTATAATTAGTGCTTTAATTATTTCTGGAGATTGCCGAAACGTAAAATGATTGAAGTTGAACATCTGAGTAAGGTATATGGCTCTACTAGAGCTATTTCTGATGTGACGTTTAACGTCGATAAGGGTGAAATACTGGGATTCCTTGGTCCCAACGGCGCCGGAAAAACTACTACTATGCGGATTTTAGCTGGATATTTACCAGCTACTAAGGGTACAGCACGTATTGCTGGACTTGATGTACACGAAAATTCTCTTTCAGTTCGGCGCCAAATTGGCTATTTACCAGAAAATCCGCCATTATACCCAGAGATGACGGTGGAAGGGTTTTTATATTTTGTCGCACGCATTAAAGGAGTGAGTGCCGCACTGCGTAAAGAAAAAGTTGAGACGGCACTGTCCAAATGTAATCTTATAGATAGGCGCCATACAATTATTCGCAAGCTTTCTAAGGGATACAAACAACGTGTTGGCATCGCACAAGCAATCGTTCATGACCCACCAGCAATAATTCTTGATGAACCAACAGTTGGTTTAGACCCTCGGCAAATAATTGATGTGCGAAACTTAATCAAAAGTTTGGCAGGAGACCACACAATAATTCTCTCCACACATATTTTGCCCGAAGTCAGTATGACCTGTAGCCGCGTTGCAATTATTAACCAGGGAAAAATCGTAGCAACAAACACCCCAGAAAATCTGATGACACAGTTGACAGGTGGTTCTGGTTATGAATTGGAAATTCGGGGTGAAGCATCTCTAGCTAAACAAGTATTGCAAAACGTTACAGCCGTGATTTTGGTAGAATCAATTCCTACGATGGCAACGCATGGCATGATTTTACCAGAACGAGCTTACTTACGAGTTGTAACGCAACCAGGAACCGAGCCAGGAAGCGAAATTGCACAGACATTACTGCGTGCTGGATTTGATTTATACGAAATGCGTCGGGTTAGCGCTACCCTCGAAGATGTTTTCTTAAAGCTAACTACTGAAGAAAAAATACAGCCTCCCGAATCAGTTGATGAAGTATCGGAGCTATCGAAATAATGGGCATTATATTAAGTAACATTATTGCTATTTATCGCCGCGAACTGCAAAGCTATTTTGTTTCGCCTCTAGCTTATGCCATAGCGGGTATTTTTTGGTTTTTATCTGGACTCTTTTTTATACTGATTTTACAAGATATTCTTCAGTATGTGGCAGGCTTAGATATTCAAGGGCAACAGTTTCAAGTTCCTGTACCACCCTTCGATGTCCCGTATCAATTTATTAGTGCATTCCTCGACCGTATGGGGTGGATGTTATTATTCATACTTCCAATTTTATCGATGGGGTTATATGCAGAAGAACGGAAACGCGGCACTTTGGAGCTACTCGCTACATCTCCTGTTACTAACTGGGCAGTTGCAGTTGGTAAATTACTAGGAGTACTAACGTTTTTTACTACGATGGTTATACCTTTGCTTATATTTGAAGCCATTGTGATTGGTGCTGCTAGTCCACCAATGCCACCTTTGATTTTACTATCAGGTCATTTAGGCTTAATTTTACTGGCAGGGTCTATTTTATCTGTAGGGATGTTTATTTCTTCGTTGACTGACAGTACAATTTTGTCTGCCGTCCTGACGTTCGCTGTCATTTTACTGCTATTGTTTGTTGATTTAATCGCCAAAAACATCGGTGGAACTTTTGGTGAAGCTCTTGGTCATTTATCGCTACTCAAGCACTACAACAGTTTGATTCAAGGTGTGTTTGACACTAGTGCAATTATATTATTTGCTAGTTATATGATTTTAGGTGTTTTTCTAACTGCTCAGTCAATTGACGCACTTCGCTTTCAAAGACAATAACCATTATGAAAACTATTGCTACTAGAAAGCTTTGGAAACAGATATTTTGGCTGGGGCCGTTCCTTGTCACTGCTGGTTTAACGGTTGGGTTAATTTCTGGTTTCAGGGGAGTTGTCCCCTTGGTGCTGCTCATACCTGGAGTTGCGCTTGTTGCAGCTTGGATAATAATTGAGGGTCAAAGAAATAATTGGTTGGGGCAACGTTCGACGCAAGCGGGTACAAATGCTTTATTGGCAACGCTTGCTGTATTGGCAATGCTTGGCTTAATAAATTTTATTGGCGCCCGCTACCATCTACGGACAGATTTAACTGAAACACAATTATTTAGTTTGGCACCTCAGTCGCGGCAATTAGTACGCAATTTAAAACAACCTGTAAAAATATGGATATTTGATGTTAACCAAAACCCTATAGACCGTGACCTTCTTGAAAACTATCGGCGCCAAAGCAGTAAATTCGAGTATGAGTACGTAGACCCACAAGCAAAACCAGGGTTAGCAAAACAATTTGGTGTAAAAGAAGCAGGTGAAGTTTATTTAGAAACAAATCAACAACGTAAATTAGTACAAGTAGTGAACCAGAGCGAACGTCTGAGTGAAATTCGTTTGACCAACCGTTTACAACAAATTACTTCTGGCACTTCAGTCAAAGCATATTTTCTACAAGGACATGGAGAGTCCCAACTGACAGCAGGTGAAAATTCGATATCACAAGCAGCCAAAGCTTTAAGTGATAAAAGTTTTACTACAGAACCCTTAAATCTTGCTCAAATATCTGAGGTGCCACCAGACGCAAACGTTATTGTTGTCGCAGGACCAAAACGCGCGCTGTTTGATACAGAAGTTAAAGCACTACAAAACTACCTTAACCGTGGTGGTAATGCTTTATTAATGATAGACCCAGACACCGACCCTAAACTTGACCCTTTACTTGACGAGTGGGGAGTTAAGCTAGATACTCGTTTAGCTGTTGACGTAGCTGGCAGCGAAGCACTTGGGCCAGCAGTTCCCATTGTCACCGAATATGGAAAACATCCAATTACAAAAGACTTTGGTAACGGTATCTCGTTTTATAGACTAGCCCGTCCTGTTGACACAACCCCTGTCAATAATATTCAAGCAACACCATTATTATTAACTAGACCTTACCCAAGTACATGGGCAGAAAGCGACCAAAAAAGTGAAAAATTAGAATTTAACGAAGGTAAAGACCGTAAAGGTCCTCTCACTTTAGGTGTTGCTTTAACCAAAAAACTCTCTACACCAACACCCACATCAGGAGAGTCACGTTTAGTTGTAATTGGAAACTCAGATTTTACTACCGATGGTTTATTTCAGCAGCAACTTAACGGAGATGTTTTCTTAAACTCTGTGAGTTGGCTAAGTCAGCAAGACCAGCAAGCTCTTTCAATACGACCAAAAGAACAAAAAAACCGTCGAGTTAATCTTTCTGTAGCTCAAACCCTTCTTTTGCGGTGGTCAGCACTGTTTATACTACCTTTTGTTGGCTTTATCGGAGCAGGCTTACTTTGGTGGCAACGACGTTGATGGTTGATGTAATAGTATGAAATTACAACGAACGACTTTAGTTTTGATGTTGCTGGCTTTGGGGTTAGGTGCTTTTGTCTACTATTATGAAATTCTCGGCGCCACCCAGCGTTCTGAGGTGAGTGAAAGTCAAAAGCGAATTTTTAGTTTTGCCGCTGATGATATACAGTCGCTAACAATTACAAAAGGTAACGAAAATATCATTTTAGAACGCAGTGGTACTCAGTCGCCTCCAAAATGGTTACTCAAGGCGCCTCAAACTTCACCAGCATCAAATGCATCAGTGTCATATTTGACAGATTTACTTGTAAAAGGACAAATAAATCGAACGATATCAAGTCCAATTAGCCAATTGAACGAATTTGGTCTAGACCAGCCACAAGCGACTATAGAAATCAAACTCAAAAATCAACAAACTTATAAGTTAATTTTGGGTAAACTTGATTTTAGTAAGAATTTTCTATATGCTCAAATCAACCCTAGCTCTAAACTAGATAAAATAAATGTACTACTAGTTTCCAAAGACTTTCAAAACGCTGTAAACCGTGATATATCAGAGTGGACGCAAGCTGGAGATAATCCTGGGCAATCGTCTCCATTACCATTGCCAACTTTTAATACATCATCTCCCACTCCTAAAAATTGAGAGACGTTACATGTAACGTCTCTACAGGTTAATTTTTTTCTTTTTGAAACTTAGAAGAATTAGACAGTGAAAATGACAGAGAATCTGTCAAGTTATTTTTAGAATTAATATCATCAAAGTCCTTGGAATTAGACAAATCTAATAACAAATTTATTAGTTGTTTGTTTTTCTTATGAAATTTCAATAGCTCTAAATACGCGAAAGGTACTGTAATCGGCCACAAAATGGTAGCTAACACCAAAATAAAGGTTGAAAGCGAGCGCATTTGCGGACTCATTTCTTCGTCTTCTACAAAGAAGTCGAGCCAGCGTACAAAAAATAACCCTGCAAACAATATATAAAATACTAATAACAAATAAAGCATGATTAGAAAAAGCTATTGTAACTTGGCGCTCGGTAGATACAGCACTAGTTTTTATTTTTACATTGGGCTGAAATAATTTAGAGTTTAACTCACTGAACTTATACGTACCTTTTACTTACCTAACTCTAGGTCTTTGATTATACTAGCATTTAATCGCCTCAATTACAGAATGACAAAATACATATTCAATTGTAAACGCCTTTTTCCAATATTGCAGGCACCTGCACTCAAGAAAAGTTCATCTCCGTAATTGGCAAGAAGATATTCAGTTAAAGTTCGTAAATTTAATCAATAATTAGTAGCGATTGTTACCTCTTAAAAAAGAAAAATAATTCATAAAAAATATTTATAAGTAAACATTATTAATAAAAATGGAGCAAATACTTAGTTGCTATTACTGAAAATAGCAAACTTTTTATTTCATCTTATCAGCAATTATTCGTAAAATAGCTTATACATTTACTTTTATAATGTTTAATTAATTTTCGTTTATTCAGCATAATTACTTAAAAATAATTTGCTTTCAGAATTTTTATCTGTAATGTTACGCATTAGAACAATTATTTGATACAAATATGGTTACGTGTGTGACCCTACAGGTATTACCGCTACGTTTGTAATGTGCCGAGGAGTTATGTATATTAAAATAAAATTAAGAAATGTAAATTTTACAAAAATAACTTAAACCCTGATCAAAATGAGCCAAACAGCTTTAAATTTAGTTGCCATATCAATTTTTATAATGACGGTATCGAGTTTACTCGGTCCACTGGTACATTTATCGCCTGCGGTACCTGCGGTTGCTACAATTACAATTCTGGGTATAGCTACACTCGATAGCTTTGCGCTACAAGGAAAAGGTGGAAACGTTTTTTTAGATTGGATTGCTAGTTTTTCTCCAGCACATCGCGAGCGTATCGCACATCATGAAGCTGGACATTTTTTGGTGGCAACCAAGTTAGGCATTCCAGTTGTTAGTTATACTCTGAGCGCTTGGGAAGCTTTAAAGCAGGGACAAGCGGGACTTGGAGGTGTAAGTTTTGACGATGCTAATTTAGAATTTGAACTAAATCAACGTCAAATTTCTGCTCAAAGCTTAGACCGCTACTGTACAGTATGGATGGCTGGAATCGCAGCAGAAACTTTAGTTTACAATAATGCCGAAGGTGGCGCCGATGACAAGACAAAGTTAGTGGCACTATTAAAAAGCTTAGGTTTTTCAGAATCGACATTTAACCAGAAGCAAAGGTTTTGCATGTTGCAAGCAAAAACTCTGCTCCAAGAAAACTGGTCAGCATATGAAGCGCTAGTAAACGCAATGAAACAGCGCGCATCTGTAGAAGAATGTATAAAAGTTATAAGTGCTGAGTGCTGAGTGCTGAGTGCTGAGTGCTGAGTGCTGAGTGCTGAGTG
>ERZ1066124.111-NODE-111-length-81131-cov-23.478650_pt1 | contig 81131 bp, 68 predicted proteins | sample MGYA00382771_ERZ1066124 | MGnify/ENA primary metagenome ERZ1066124 (study PRJEB33369, sample SAMEA5778354) | biofilm metagenome | biome: Industrial cooling water; feature: Water cooling tower basin; material: Biofilm | place: United Arab Emirates | collected... | reverse complement strand
TCGCCCTCAAAGCCAGGAGCAGTAACGCTTGTAAATTTCTGAAAAGGTCTAATGGAATGGTGTTTGGCGCAAATGCGCGGCTTGATGTTGCAGGGTCGTTTATGGCGAGCAGTGCCGATCGCTTAGTCTTCGGGAATGGCTTTACGTTTAGTGCTAGCGATCCGCAAACTCCGCCATTGCTCACCATCAGTGTGCCTATTGGTTTACAAACAGGTGCGAATCCAGGAGACATTCGGATTCAGGAACAAGGAAGCGGGCAAGGTGGACTAGAGGTGGGCAGAGGACAAACACTCGCGCTGGTGGGTGGAGAGGTGCGGCTTGAGGGAGGGAACTTGCGAGCAGCAGGCGGGCGGATTGAGTTGGGGAGTGTGGCGGGTGGGAGTACGATCGCGCTGACTCCAGAGCCTTCTGGATGGGGCTTGAACTATCTCGGAGTCGGACAATTCCAGGATATTTTTCTCACTCAAGCAGCGCGGGTGGATGCAAGTGGAAGCGGGGGTGGAAGAATACAGGTGCAAGGACGACGACTGAGCCTCACAGAAGGGGCATACATTGGCACTCAGACTCAGGGAACGCAAGCGGGAAGAGATCTCACAATTCGAGCAACGGAGTCGGTAGACATCAGCGGTGTGAATCCACAGGATGGGAGTACTCCTAGTGCCTTAACGACTCTAGCTGATCCAGATTCAACCGGGAGTGCGGGCAACATCACGATCGATACCGGAACGTTGAACATGATAGAGGGTGCAGCAATCATCAGTGATACCATTGGTGCAGGCAAGGGCGGAGACATCACAGTGCGAGCACAATCTGTCAATATGGTTGGCTCTCTCAGTTTTTTCTCGTCTTCGACTTCAAGCGATCAAAGTTCAACCGGAGATGCGGGCAACATTACGATCGATACCGGAACGTTGAACATGACAGAGGGTGCTTACGTCCTTACGAGTAGCTTTGGCACAGGCAAGGCTGGGGACATCACAATACGCGCACAATCCGTGAACATGGCTGGCTTTTTCAGTTTTTTGTCGTCTGGGGGTAGTTCAACTGGGGATGCAGGCAACATCACGATCGATACCGAAGCATTGAACATGGAGAATGTATTTGTTACTACTAATACTACTGGTTCAGGCAAGGGTGGCAACATTACAGTGCAGGCACAATCCGTAGATATGGTTGATAGTTATTTGTCGTCGTCCTCATTCCTCCAAAGTTCAACTGGGGATGCAGGCAACATCACGATCGATACCGGAACACTGAACATGGAGAGTGCATTCGTTATTACTGATACTTCTGGTTCAGGCAGGGGTGGGAACATTACGGTGCGAGCACAATCCGTGAACCTGGTTGGCTTTCAGAGTTTTTTTTCGTCTGAAACCAATCGAGTTCCAACTAGAGATTTGGACAGCATCACAACTGGAGATGCGGGCAACATCGCAATTGATACCGGAATATTGAGCATCACAGAAGGCGCAAGCATCTCATCCAGTACTTTTGGTTCAGGCAAGGGTGGGAACATTACGGTGCGAGCGCAATCCGTGAACCTGATTGGCTTCGATCCAGTGAATGGCTCTCCCAGTCTCTTAGCGGCTCAAGCGGGTCGAGGTTCGACCGGGAATGCAGGTGACGTTTACTTGACGGTCGATCGCTTGACTGTTGCCAATCGGGGCACGATCACAACGCTGAGTCAAGGAACAGGCGGAGCGGGCAATGTGACCATTCAAGCTGGCTCCCGCATTGCCCTCGCTGATGCGGCAAGCATCAATGCCAACACCAATGCAGGACAAGGCAATATTACGCTTACCACACCTCTGTTGTTGATGAGGCGCAATAGTAGTATTACCACTAACGCCAGTGGTGCAGCAACCGGAGGCAACATTACCATTGATACTCGCTTCCTTGTCGCAGGTCAGAATGAAAATAACGATATCATCTCGAATGCGTTTGCAGGCTCTGGCGGACAAATTCGGCTCAACGCTCAAAGCATCTTTGGCTTTGATGTTCTCACTCGTCAGGATCTGCAACAAATTCTCGGTACGACTAACCCCACGGCTCTTGATCCACGTCTTTTGCCAAGCAATGACATCACCGCCTTTTCCCAAGCCCGTCCCGATCTCGATGTTGGCTCGGTGTCGGTTCAGACTCCCGATGTAGATCCCAGCCGAGGACTTGTGCAGTTATCTACAGATCTACAAGACACGAGTGGCTTGATTGCTTCAGCTTGTCCAGCAGATGAAGGCAATTCGTTTGCGATTACCGGACGAGGTGGATTGCCAGATGATCCGCGACAACCATTGATGAGTGGCAGTGTTTGGCTGGACGATCGCGCCCCAGCGCAACCCTCACTTTCTAATCCTCAGTCTGTTCCGACGCTCATCGAAGCGCAAGGCTGGCTCAAGCAGCCAGATGGGAGCATTCATCTCGTTGCGACTTATTCGGATGGCAATGCGCAAGCTTTTCGCCCGCTCCTCTGTGCAGTGCGATCGAACTGAGTTGAACGATTAGCCCAAGAGATTCATCGGTCTTCTCATACCGCGATTAGCCCTTCGCGCAACTCCAGAGGAACCGCTCGTTGGGAAATCAATTCAGAGTTTGCAGGGTAATTAACGTGAAATAAGCTACGGAAACGCCCCCTAAAATTAAGCTCGATCTCAGTTCTCGCATATCTCTCTGAGCTACTTTTGCAACTGCATGAGCAATCAATCCTGCTGCGACTCCATTTGCAATGGAAAACGTCAGCGGCATGATCAAAATCACTAAAAATGCTGGAATGGCTTCTGCGAGATCATTCCAATCGATCGAGCGCATACCACTCATCATCCTCACGCCGATTATTATCAGCATTGGAGTCGTCGCAAAGGCGGGAACGGCAGCAAACAAAGGCGAAAACACGGTCGAAATCAGAAACAGAGCGGCGACGACGATCGCGACAAATCCACTCCGTCCTCCTTCAATGATTCCAGTTGCCGATAGTACATAAGGCATCGTAGGAGTACTACCCATCAATGCTCCAAAGACTGTGCCCAACCCGTTAGCAAGCAGGGCAGGTTGAGAACGGCGTAGTTCCCCGTCGGCATTCAGTTGGTTCATCTGATGCCCCAGCACATTAAGCGAACTGAACGTATCGGATAGCGACACAAATAGCAAAATAAATACAACTGCAACGAAGTTCCCGAACTGTGACACCGTGAGATATCGCACTCCAGCGATCGCTTGCCCCATCAATTCCTGTGGAAAGTGCGGCAAGGTGAAGAGGCTCTGAGGTAAGGGAGCCACACCACAACTCCACCCCAACAAAGCAGTACCGACAATGCCCAACGACAACGCATTTTTCACTCGTCGAATGGTCAGCAGGATCGTTAACAGAATCCCCAAGATAGTAATTAAAGTTGCAGGCTGCTTCAAGTTGCCTAAAATCGTTGGGGTTGTAGTCCCTGAGACAATAATACCTGCACCTAGATGGGGAGAAGCAACCTTTCCTGACAGTGCAATGTAGGATAGGAATAAGCCTAAGCCGACCACTATTGCTTGCTTCAATGAAGTGGGAATTGCATTGCTTACGGTGTGACGAAAGGAACTGACTGAAAGCACAGTCAATAGAATGCCTTGTGCAAGAGCAGCACTAAACGCTAACCGCCAATTCATTTCCATACCAAGCACGATCGAGAAAGCAAAGAGCGCCGCTGTTCCAGTACTCGCACTTACAGCAAAAGGATAGTTTGCAAGAACACCCACTAAAAAGCTAGCAACTGCTGAACAGAGTGCGAGTGCGACTAGAATCTGCTCAAATAAGTCTCCAGGCTGCTCTAAAAACACAGCACTGCCCAAAATATGAGCATTCACCACCAGAGTCGGAGCGAGCGCCATGAAAGTAGCGAGACTCGCTAGACACTCAGTCCGATAGTTCGTGCCCAATTGTTCAAACTGGAAATACTGACTGATCTGTTCTGGCATTGAGAACAACGTTAGTTTGAAGGGAGCAGTTCTTTGCTTGAGCATGGAAAGATACCGATACACGATGGGGGCAAATTTCGATCGTTCAGAAAGCACCTATAGGTCTAGACCCCGACCTTAAACTCCTGTCGGACGGGAGGGAAAGCTTCAATCAGTTGCCACAGAATCGGAGCAAGCTGTCTCCACCGATTTGGGTCTTCGTCTTGAACTACAGGAACCGCTCGATCGAGGACTTTCCACTCTTGCAAACTCTTGCACTGACTACTCATACAGACCATGATTTCACCTTCTTCGTCGCAGTACCACACGACAGGGATTAACTCAAAATTGATCGATTTCACCTCGCGCATGTTGCCGATCGCAGAATGCAAGTCAGCAGAACCCAAATTGGCACAATGCAAGTCGGCAGAACTCAAGTCGGCATATCTCAGGTTGGCAGAATGCAAGTTGGCAGAACTCAGGTCGGTAAAGCTCAAGTTCGCAAAACTCAGGTTAGCATGATGTAAGTTGGCAGAATGCAAGTTGGCAGAACTCAAGTCAGTAAAGCTCAAATTTGCAGAACTCAAATTGGCATTCCGTAAGTTGGCATGATGCAAATTGGCATTCCGCAAGTTGGCATTTCGCAAATCGACAGAACTCAAGTTGGCAAAACTCAAGTTAGCATTCCGCAGATCAGCGATCGCGCCTTCCTTCCCGTTCGACTGAATCCATAACTGGTGCTGTTCAATCTTTACCTTGATTTCTTCGTTAATGATTGCCATGATTAACCACCTTGCTAGTTGAGCAACTGTAGACAAAGGGGCTGATGACGTAGCCCTGTTCTCATGAGTCGTTTGCGGGGAAGCGCTCTGCTGAACTGTCTTGATCGTAGAAATTCAGCGCAGGAAAAACATCTGAAGAACGTCTCGACTCTCACGTAACGAAGTAGAGTCAACCCGATTAACTTTCGTTGATAGATCAGCAGGATTGCTTAGGTCTTTTGTCAATTGGTAATGTTCCTTGCCAAAGAGAAACCTAATTCAAGCAACCGCAGAAATGGAACCCTTGATCGCGAGTAAAATTTCAGGCGCAGTCCTGGTTGAATTGTATGGAAGGTTGAATTCAGTATGACAATGTCAGACAGTTGGGGGGAGAAGTCGGTTATTAAGAGTTTAATTGCGCGATCGCGGATTGAACTGCGATCGCAATCTCGCCAGTCGGCAAACTGTCAACCATCTGCTGTCCTTGCTCCAGCAGCAACTTTTTGAATTCAGGGTCTTGTGCTGCTTCCGATAGAATCACTTGCTGAATCAACTCAAGCTGAGTTCCTGTCTGAGTCGCGACATTCTGCCCTCGAAGTTGTCCCATGAAACTGCGTAGAATGCTAAGAACTTGATTAGAATCTGAACTACTGGCAACCAAGCTCCGAACTTGTTCTGCTGCTTCGTGGTATTCAATCTGTCCAGATCCAGCGAGGTTCGTGATTGTACTTCCTGAAATAAAGAAGTGATTGCCAAAGGTTTGCTGACTAATCCCTTTCATCGTTTCCGCTTGATTAGAAACAATCCCTAATAGCTCATTGATTTGCCCTTCTTTCGCAGAAAGTTGCTGCTTCATTTCCTCATAGATCGCACTTAGGCGAACTTCCACTTGTTGTTTAGAAGCATTCTCATTGTGCGTGACTTTCACCACCCAGCGATCGCCGCGTCGCTCAAATCCTTTCAGTTTCAAATCCAGCCCATCATCTTCAAGCTGTAATTTCTCCATCCCGAAGCTAAAAGCTCGCCAGTTCACACCTTCTTTGAAGACAAGATTGACAACATTGCCAACTTCTTGATAGAGTGCCTCGAATTCTTTGGGTTCAAAATTGCGGTCTAACGGATAGCGATCGATGGGTTCTCCTTTCTTATCTAAATCGCGGTAGATATAGTCACACTCGACATCGGTAAAGCAGGTTTCGCCATTGATGCTCCAATCCTTGTTGCAAATCCCGGTGAGGTTTGCGTCTGTGAAATCTACGTTCATGACTTGGGATCGCACCAAAATCGCTCCGCGCAAATCTGCTCCGCGCAAATCTGCTCCTGTTAGTTCTGTGTTTGTCAAGTTACAACGGCGCAAGTCGGCTCCCTGCAAACAGGCACCGCGCAAGTTTAGCCGACTCAGATCTTTATCATCTGAAGCACCGCAAGTTAGGAGTTGCTGAACTTTGGGTAACTCCAAATCGAGATAGCGGCTATCGACTTTTGCTTTTTCTAGCCCAATTGCACCGAGAAAAGAAGTCCGATAAAGCTTCTGCGCTCTCAGATCAAGATGCGCTAAATTAGCATTGCTAAAGTTAACGCCACTAAGGTCTTGATCCCGAAACGAAGGTTTTTTCCAACAGGCAAGGCTGAGAGCCAGCGATCGCATCACACCTTCAGGATTGTGTGCCGCGTTGCGAAATCGGTTTGCAGCCCAACTACTTAATACAATTAAATAGCTGAAGATCACGCCGCTAACGATTGCGATCGCTTGACCCGTTAAATCGGGCGAACTTTGAGGACGATTTTTTATCCAAATCCAAATACAGGCATAAGCTCCTAAAGTCGCTGCGAGCGTCAGAATCCCTAACCCTACCGCTTGAAATACATTACTGGTGCGCCGATCGTAGCGAACTTCAATGAAAGTGCTACTCAACCGCAACGCGAACCAACTCAAAATCGTGATGGTGAGCGGAATAAACGCATCAAAGATAAAGTCAACCCAGAATGAATTTGGAAAGATATTGGGAAATAGCTGTACAGTGGTTTGCTGAATGGCGATCGCAACTGTAAAACTAATTAACGTTGTCAAAAAGTTTGCAACTGGTTTTTGATAGATTGAGGTTGCTAGCCAAATCAGTGTAATCACACTTACAAGCGAAAAACTCAGGCGAACTTTTGCCTCAAGTATCAAAATCCCAAGGCTATTGAATGCACTAAAGTAACTTGGTAGAAAACTAGCAAAGAAATACAGCAGAATCACGAGTAGGCTAAGGAGTCCAGTTGTGAACCTCGTTTGGGTGAGGTTCGTTTGCTGATTGCTCGCGTTTTTAACTGAATCTACCGTGTTCTGATCAAGATACACCCTTTTCATACGAGATCAAATCCAAGAACGGCTTGAACACTGATACCAACTTCAATTAAATCTTAAGGGGACATTCCACCAAAAAGATTTAAACTTTGTACAATCCTCCTGAAAACGCCTGCCTCGATCGACACTCAAGCAAGTTTCTTTGAAATCAATTTATGGCAAGGAGTAGAAATGGCTTTTTCTCAAAAACCCTATGAGTCAGAAGATGCAGAGAAACGACATCAGCTAGAAGTATTCATTGCTGAAGTTCTATCATTAACTAGAACACATGGTAGTGCAGGAGAAGGAAGCGCGTCTGCGCTCCCTGGAGATGAAGCGAGTCCAAAAGCACCAGAACCGCCCCTCTCTGACGCAGAAAAAGAAGAAATCCTCGATCGCTACGTTGAACACTACCGATGCAAACTCAGCACCTACCGCCCTATCATCAGCGCCGTAATTGATCAGCCTGAGTTTCAGCCTGTTTCATTCCTCAATCTCGGCTTAGAGCGAAGCAGTGCCGTCTGCCGAATTGCGCGATATTGCTCTCGCAAAACGTTGGATGAAATTTTAGGAGATATGTATAACAACGCAGAACGGCGGCAAAATGATTTTCCGAATCTTGATCAAAGCAGTGCCTTCAATGCGGCTGAAGAACTAAAAATCACGTTTAGAATACCGGATTCAGTGTTTAGAGAAATTTTTCCAGCCACCGACACGCTGCGAGACCTGCTCGTTTGTATCAAGCGCTTGCAACAGCCCGAAAACGTCTCGCGATTGCTCCAACTCAATCCGCTCCCGATCGGTACTGGATTTTTAGTGGGGGGGAGTCATCTGATGACGAATCATCATGTGATCCCCTCTGCTGAAGTTGCGCGGCAATGTGTTGCTCAATTTAGCTATGAAGATTTGCCCCGAAGTACGAGCGTCGCAGAATATGAATTCGCTCCAGACTTGCTTTTTGTCTCCAATGCTCAACTCGACTATACCCTGGTGCAACTCAAACCGGATGCAACAACTCGGAGAACAGCAGGCTACCGATTTGGCTGGATTGACCTCGTTGAAACGACAGAAGGGATTTTGCCCACTCTCGACGGCGATCAAGTTGAAGAACTGATCAAAAGGTTGCGGAATTATGGCTACGCAGACAGTCAGCTTGAAGTTTATGGTTTGACCTCTAAGGAAGAACATCTAGCAGGCGATCGCGTTGCCATCATTCAACATCCCAGAGGACGCAAAAAAGAAATTGTTCTACAAGACAACGGCGACGTGCAACTGACAAGGAACAATTTGATCTACCGAGCCGATACAGATTATGGTTCTTCGGGCAGTCCGGTCTTTAATCAGTGTTGGCAGCTTGTCGCACTGACCAAACGAGTCATGCTAGCACCCCTTTCAACCGCCGCGAATTTCAAGTCATCCAAATTACGACTCCGGTGGATTGCCTCTGTTGGAACTCGGATTTTTCGTGTAATTGAGAATCTTAAGAAGAAAAGTGTCAATCTGCCCAAACTGCAAAGCTTTATTCAAGACTTTGTTCTCACGGCTGAGCAGTTGACTTGCCCGCCGCTTCCCATTGCCTTAGAGCTGACTGACGGCAGTCAGGTCAACTGCGGGAACTCTGACCATTTAAACACTCCCGATGCATTCACACTGGAAATTTGGGTGAAAAAGCAAGGCGGACTTCGTGAATTGATCAACCGAAAAGATCAGTATCAGATTGTATGGGGTGATGACAGAATTTGGATAGACCTCTTTGATGGGGAAAGAGGAATTCGGGTGACGACCAACCCTTCTGCTCCGCCTAGTGAAAATCAGTGGCACCACCTTGCTTTTACTTGGGAAAGAAATTCAAGAATTTGTATCTACATTGATGGAGAACTTCAAAACACGAAGACGGATTTGTCAGAACTTCGTCAGGAAAAAGAGGATGGGCTGTTGACCCTTGGCGGCAGTAAACGTAAGCTAGGTGCTTCGGTCGCGATCGCAGAAGTACGGCTCTGGAACATTGCGAGATCGCGTGATCAGATTCAATCTACCTACAAGTGCCGTCTTCACAACGAACCCAATCTCGTGGGATACTGGCGCTTCCAGGAAGGAGAAGGACGGCTGATTCGCAACTACGTCGAACGATTGCCCGATCAGTCTGCGTCTTCTATTGCTCCTCCGAATTCATCGACTCTGACTACTCTGAATCTGAATGAATCCCCTTTTGGTTTAGAGTTCAACAAAGATAGCTATGTAGACTGCGGTGATTCTAGTGCATTTGATTTATCAGACGCAATCACAATGGAATGTTGGCTAAAGTGTGAAGACACTGGCTTGATTATCAATAAAGGTGGGGGATGGGATGAAAACGGCTATTCGCTCTATTGGTTTCATAATGCCCTGCGGATTGAATTGCAGAATCGCGCTCTAACGAATGGCAAAACGACTTACGCTATTCATCACCCTAATGTTCTCAGGGATGGAGACTGGCACCACGTTGCTGTAACTTGGGAAAACAAGTCTAAGCAAATTCGAGTCTACTTTGATGCTCAAGAGCAATTTCCCGATGGAACTTCAGATCGTGACTTTTCAGATCCTACCTTTTCTGGTCCAATCGGCACCTCAATGCTGCCATTGAATCTAGGAAGGACTGCTAAGACAAGTGTTTCGGAGCTATCAATGACTGACCCGGTGCCATTATTCACGGGCGCTTTAGCAGAGGTGCGGCTCTGGAAGGTGGCTCGAACACCTGAGCAAATTCGCGAGTTCTACGATCGACATCTCTCCGAAGCAGAGATCACGGAGTTTGAAGGCTCTCTAGTCGGTTATTGGCAGTTAACGGAAAGAAGAGGCGATCGTGCAACCAATCTCGTCAATGTCGATCTGCCTGGAGTGATTCACAAGCCTCAATGGTTACGGGAAGAACAAGACTTTCATGCGGCAAAGGGGGCTTATGCGATTGTTCATAATCCGACCTGGCGAATCGGTACATTTCCCATTTTGCCGCTGCCGTCTGCTTTGGTTAGCACCGATGGAAGCTGTGTGGAATGTCCCGCAGAGGATGGCTTATCGACTCCGGGAGACTTCACGGTTGAAGCCTGGGTGAATCACAAGTTTGGGGATTGTCTGATTGTGAGTCGAGGAAAGGAAGGCTCAGAAAATCGGTTTGCACTGTCCTGGAATGACAGTACGATTCAGGTGCAATTGCAAGATCCGACTGGAACGAAAAGAACGATCGCCAAAACAGCTCAACCGATTCCGCCTGATCCGCTCTGGCATCATGTCGCTTTCACTTGGAAACCCGACAAGCGCGAACTTCCTAGCCGAGGAATTGCGATTTTCCTAGATGGCAGATGGCAAGACTGCACCGTTGTAGAGGATCACTTCGAGGGCAATTTTAAGCAACTGCAATCCGAGCTTGTGATTGGCGATCCGGATCGGGAAACGTCCTATCACAGTATTGCGATCGCGGAAGTACGACTCTGGAAGTGCAGTCGCACTCAAGATGAGCTAACTGCAAATCTATCACGTCGGTTTATCGACACCGAAACCGATTTAGCAGGTTGCTGGCGGCTCGATAGTGGCGGAGACAGCGTGTTCAGTCTAGTTTCGGGTCGTCTTGCTACAGTGCATCGCGGAAAGTGGTTCCTGCCCCCTCTTCAGCCGTAACCCTAAGTCAGGCTTCAACTTCAACGGAAAATCTAAGCTCCCCTCTCCCCTCAGCTTGAAGACGCTCAGGCAGGTTTCTTTTTAAGGATAGGAGTCGAGTACTCCTCGATTCCTGCCATCCGAATTGCATTACAGCAATCTTGCCACATTTCAATTAGCCTGAGATATCTCATCGATTGCCCTCTTCAATCAGCGTATCCATCTCTAGTTCCAGTTGCTCGATCGAGGGAAGACTATTTTTGAGCGTATCTGGTAAGCTCTCCCAGATTTTATATGTTGAAACGCCAATCGGTCGATTGATGTTGCGAAGTGCATATTCTACGATCGTGCGACTTTTCGACTTGCACAAAATCAGACCGTTGCTTGCACCGCGCTTCGCATTCGACGGTTGATCATCTGGATGCCGCAGTAGATCATCGACAGCCGCCGGATAAAAGCTCATCTTTCCGCTCATTTCCGGTGTGAACTCCGTCATCTTCAAATCAATCACTACAAAGCAAGAGAACAACAGAAACAGTGTACTCTAAGCAGCACCTCAATTTAGCAAAATTTCCGATTGATCGCGCTTGCAGGTGCAAGCGCGATCGCTCTGATAGACGGTTACCTTCGGTAAGCTTCGCGCTTCGCTTGGTGGTTTGTGCGATCGCTCCATTTCAAACCTGCTATCTATTACTCAATCAACAACTCGATCGCCAGATTGCACGGACTGAGCCGCAGCGACAACCCGATCCAGACCTTACGGCAAGCGGTGAAAGAGATTCAGAACATCGAAGACGAGTCACAGCAGCATGAGGCAATGGCAGCCACATACGTGCTGTCTGGGCTAAAATTTGAGGCAGGAGTAATTGCACAACTGATCAGGAGAGACGTGATGCGGGAGTCAGTGACTTATCAAGCGATTTTGGAAGAAGGACGTGAGGAAGGACGCGAAGAAGGACGCGAAGAAGAACGGGAATTAGCGTTGCAGCGAGAGCGATCGCTGATCCTTCGTCAGCTTACGAAAAAGGTGGGGACAGTTGATGAACCGTTGCGCGATCGCGTTTCGGCATTATCGGTAGACCAACTCGAATCATTAGGGGAAGCATTACTTGATTTTTCCAATGTTGCAGATTTAGAAGCTTGGCTGACAGAACAAAACTAGAGGAGCGATCGACATCTTGAGAAATGATAGAGCGCGCTGCTTCGCAGATACCGCAAGGGTCGCATAAGCAATCAAGCGATCGACCTCTTGAGAAATGAAAGTGCGATTATTAATCGCAAAAATCTTTCTTGAAAGAAGCTTCTATGTATCTTTCGGTAAGTATTTGAACAAATCATCCAATATCTTATTAGCTCCTGAAATACCTAATGTTCGCCATCTTTCTTGACTGACGACATAAGCTCGATTATTTTTGACCACTGCTAGATTTCTAAACAGTGAATGTTGGAAATAAAAGCTTGGTGATCGTCCGTCAACATCAACAATAAAAAGAACGTCAGTATCGTATTTATCTATCGTTTCAATGCTAAGATTCCAATCGCCATACGCTACAGATTTGTAACGCAATCCAAGATCATTGAAGACATGAGGAATTGCATAATAAACTTCATCGGAAATAAGGTACGCTGAACAACAAGATCTGTCGCCTAAAGTAGTCATGATGCTGAGTTATCAAAGTCTCCAAAATAAGCCTCGCATCTTTCAAAGCTTAACTGGAATTAGCTTGAGCGAGTTTGAAGACTTGTTGCCGTCATTTGAGCAAGCGTGGCAAGCTTATGTTCAGGAACATCACATTCAAGGCAAGACGCGCCAACGCAGCTACGGTGGTGGACGACGAGGGCAACTGAAGGCAGATTGTGACAAGCTACTGTTCATCTTGGTGTACTTCCGGTTGTATCCGACGCAGGAAGTGCAAGGCTATCTGTTCGGCATGGGACAACCGCAAGCGAATGAGTGGGTGCATAAGTTAAGTGGCGTGTTGAATCAGGCATTGGGTTACGAAAAACAATTACCCGAACGAGATGCTCGCAAGCTCGAAGCGATCTTAAACGAGTGTCCAGCCCTCGAATTTGTGATGGATGGAACCGACCGTCAGATCAATCGCCCGAAAGACAAGGAGAAGCGAAAAAAGTTCTATAGCGGCAAGCGAAAGGCTCATGCCGTGAAGAACAATGTGATTGCCGAACGTCGTGGCAAAGTGAAGTATTTGAGCGAGACGTATGAAGGCAAAAAACATGATAAAGCCATCGCGGATGAAGAGGACTATCAGTTTCCAGCAGGCAGTCGATTGTGGCAGGATACAGGTTTCCAAGGATTTGCACCAGCCGGTGTGATTGTGCTGCAACCCAAGAAGAAGCCCCGAAATCAAGAACTCACCGATGCTCAGAAACAACTGAATCGGTTGATTTCAAAGCAGCGTGTGCCGATTGAGCATCACATCGGGGGCATCAAGCGCTCACAGATTGTGATGCAGAAATTTCGGAACCGCAAGGAAGACTATGTGGATCAAGTGATGGAAACGGCGTGTGGACTGCACAATTTCCGGCTTGAACACCGCCAGCCCAGATTCGCTTAACTTGAACGAGAACTGGAGACATCGTTCTGATTCCTTCAACAATTATTTCCGATAAAGTTTAATAATTGGAAATAGATTACTCATTCAAATATCGTTGCATCGTTCTGCTCGAACGGTTCAATAGGATTTTCAATAAGCTTGTTGGCTAAGGAATTTAGGAGATCTAACAGGTGAGGCTTTTAGAAAACAGAATCAGGAATTGGGTTGCTGATAATGCTTTGCGCTTCTGACGTGCTATTTCTGCCAAGTTCCGACTCATAGAGGTGCGTTACTAAATTTCAGCAGCGCCTAGATGAGACAAATCGCCCATGTAGTGCTTCTCAATTACATTGGCTCGGTTTCCGACCCAACGGGCGATCGTCGTCGGACTCTTCCCCGCCTCAATCTGAAGCGTAATGAAAGTATGCCGAGTTTGATACTGCGGACGGTAGTGGTCAATCTTCCCCTCCTTCGCCAACTTTGTCACAATGCCATCGAACCGTTTACCGCGATTCTTACAGCCTTTCCAAACATTCGCGTTAAACGAATGAGAGTTGATCAACTTCCCAGTGACAGAAGTAAAGACTGGAGATTCCGGATCGCAGTCAGCAGGCTTGATGCTCTGTAACAGTTCGATCAGCTTGGGTAGAGAAAACAGTGGAAATTTTCTCGCTCTCTTGGTCTTCGTACATTTTCGGATGTTTTTGGAGGAGACGTTCACCACAGCTTCCGAGAAAATGATGTGCTGAAAGTCAGGAGTAATATCTTTCCACCGCAGTCCTACAGCTTCAGAGGTTCTTGCACCTGTCCAAAACAGAAATTTGACAAATGGCGCGTAGTGTTTGAAGTGCCGATGGTTTTCAAAGGCAGCAATCACAGTCTCCATTTCCTCTTTTGAGAAGCTGTCGATGTCCTTGAGTTGCTGTGAGTCGCTGAATCTAAAATCTTCTCGCATTTCGGCAAAGGGATTTTCAGCGATCAGCTTACTTCTCAGTGCCCATTTGCAGCAGGCGTTGAATTGCACCCAAATGCGATGAGCGGTGTAGCCAGAATTGTTCTCGATCAGATGATCTCGGATTGAGATCGCATCTTCCAAATCCACTGTCGGCAACTTCTGAATATGACCCGTGACCCTCGCATAATTGAGTTTCATCGTCGTCTCGCTGACTTTTTTCGCTCTCACTTCCTTGTACCGCTCCCACAGTTGAGCAAGATCAAGCTCCGGCTTTGCCTTCGGTTTCACCGCTTCAACAACCGTAAGAGTTGGTGCTTTCGGCTTGCCATATTTTTCCAGTGTGTAATCGAATCGCTCCATCGCGATATCAGCTTCGATCAGTTTTGCTTTTGCCTCAGCCATCTTGCGGTTCAGATCGGTGTCGGGCAATTCCAGCGCCAAATATTTTTGTTTGCCTCCAAACAGTTGTCGGGGCAGCCGTAACCGTAACCGTCCTCGATAAGTTTCCACGCCAACAGAACCCTTGGGCGACTTGCCTGGGTTAGCTTTGCTGTACATATTCATTTTCTGAGTAAAGAATACGGCGGTACTAATTCCGCGTTGACCCAACTTTATCACTCAAATTTGGATAGTCAACTGATAGTCAAAAGGTGTCCAAAGACCTCTAAAAATACCCAATCGATCGCCCAAAAAGAAACCCCCGAAACTTCGGGGGTTCTCTGAAAGCCTTGATTTACCTGAGTTTTAGAACGGAGAGAGAGGGATTCGAACCCTCGGTAAAGTTACCCCTACACAGCATTTCCAGTGCTGCGCCTTAAACCGCTCGGCCATCTCTCCAAGATGACAGCAACTTTTACAAGTCACAGGATTTATATCATATCAGAACTTGATGAGATGTGAATCTTTTTCATTGATCGAGACGAGTACCGAATATCGCAACAGGTGAATCCTGTGTCGATCGCGCCATTTTGCGGTATGAATAGTGAGTCCTGTCCTCAGTTGACGCGATTTATGACTTGGAATCGTCGCCACGTTCTCTCACTGGCGGATTTTACACCGACGGAATACGACACGGTGCTGCAAACAGCGAGTAGCTTTCGGGAAGTCTTGACCCGCCGCACCAAGAAAGTGCCCACGCTGCAAGGGCAAGTGGTCGCGAATCTGTTTTTTGAGCCTTCGACGAGAACGCGGAGCAGTTTCGAGCTTGCGGCAAAACGACTGTCCGCAGATACGCTGAATTTTGCGGCGAGTACGTCTTCGATTACGAAAGGGGAAACGATTCTCGATACGGCGAAAACGTATTTAGCGATGGGAACGGACATGATGGTGATTCGGCACAAAGAAGCCGGAGTGCCACAAGCGATCGCAGATGAGATGGATCGCTTAGATGTGCAAGTTGGGGTTCTGAATGCGGGAGATGGACAGCATGAACATCCGTCGCAGGCGTTGTTGGATTTGTTTACGATTTGTTCGTTGATTGATGTCGAGAAACCTCGATCGACGTTACTAAAAGGGAAGAAAATCGCGATCGTGGGTGATATTTTGCATTCGCGAGTGGCACGATCAAATATTTGGAGTTTGACGGCAAGTGGCGCAGAAGTTCATTTAGCTGCACCGCCTACTTTGTTGCCAAAAGAATTTGCGGCTTTTGTAGAAGAGAGTGATCCAGACATTCCACGCAAATTATTTGTTCATTGGACATTGGAACCTGCTTTGATCGATGCAGATTTCGTTATGACCTTAAGATTGCAAAAGGAACGGATGACGAGTCATTTACTTCCGAGTTTGCGGGAGTATCATCAGCAGTTTGGAATTACGCGCGATCGCTTAAAACTGTGTAAGCCTGATGTGCGGGTCTTACATCCGGGTCCAGTGAATCGGGGGGTCGAGATTAGTTCGGATTTGATGGATGATCCGGTGCTGAGTTTAATTTCTCAACAAGTGACCAGTGGAGTCGCGGTACGGATGGCGCTGTTATATCTGATGGGTGGCGGTAAAATAGGTTAAATCTATGCGTGTCATTGGCTTAATGAGTGGAACCTCAATCGATGGAATTGATGCAGCATTCGTTGACATCAGTGGCTCGATTGAGGATTTACAGGCGACGTTGATTGCGGGTGAGACTTACTCGTATCCAGCAAATCTACGAGATCGCATTCTTGCGGTTTGTAGCGGAGCGGCATTGTCGATTGCAGAACTAGCAGCACTCGATGATGAGATTGCGGAAAAGTTCGCGCAGGCGGCACTCCGAATTCAAGCGAACCAAATTCCCGCCGTTCTAATTGGATCACATGGGCAAACGGTTTTTCATCGTCCTCCTGCAAATCAATTAGGCTATAGTTTGCAGCTTGGACGGGGAGCGACGATCGCACATCGAACTCAAATTGCAACGATTAGTAATTTCCGAGCCGCTGATATCGCGATCGGGGGACAGGGTGCGCCGCTCGTTCCGCCGATCGATGCGGCATTGTTGAGAGATTCGATCGAGCATCGCTGCGTGCAGAATATCGGAGGAATCGGGAACGTTACTTATCTATCCCCCGCAAAATCAGGATTGCCGATTCGAGGATGGGATACGGGACCTGGAAATATGTTGATTGATTTAGCAGTCGCGCGATTTTCGGCTCAGAAATACGATCGTGACGGAGCTTGGGCGGCGAGTGGAACACCGAACCAGGCATTAGTCGATCGCTGGTTACAACAAGACTTTTTCCAACAGCCACCGCCTAAATCCACGGGACGAGAACAGTTTGGCAGTGATTATTTAGCGGCTTGTTTGCTCGATTGCGGGGATCTCAGTGCGGCGGATATTTTGGCGACGTTGACAGAATTTACGGCTGCCTCGATCGCGCAGAGTTACAAGACATTTTTGCCCCAATTACCCGATCGCGTTTTCCTCTGTGGGGGTGGCAGTCGGAATACTTATCTTAAATCTAGAATTCAAGCCTTACTACCAGATAGTGTTGTGACGACTACCGATGAAGTGGGATTGAATGCGGACTTTAAAGAAGCGATCGCATTCGCAATTCTCGCGTATTGGCGCTATCACGGAATTCCTGGTAATCTCCCGGAGGTCACAGGCGCACCGAAATCCGTACTTTTAGGGGAAATTTACCACGTAGGCTAAAAGAGTCGCGTGATAGCATAGGGAGCCAATCAGCCGAGAACTTGCCGTGAATCACACGTTTTTAATGGAGCCAGGACGCTGGACGCTCCAAGGAAATTGGCTAGAGCGGGAGAGTCTCCCGATTCCAGTGAAGGGAAAACTACTCGTCGCCTGGAATCGCGATGATTGGTTTACGCTGATTACCAAACTGACGTTTCTGAATGACGATCGCGAAGAAATTACGATGCAATATCGGGGACGATTGGATGCAGTCGATCAGCGGTATACGTTTGTGTTGCAGCACAGCGTGTGGGGGCGGATTGAGGGAGAAGGCTGGATCGCCCCGGAATCTTTGGTGCAGCGACATTGGGTATTGGGCGATCGACAACGACGCAGCGGGTTTGAGACGATCTATCGGTTAAATGACGATCGATATTATTTGGCAAGTACGATGCTAACCGGACATGCGTTGACCAGTGTGATGGAGGCGACGTTGGAACGACAGCCGGAATAATTGCGTTTCGATATTGGGTCGGTGAACAACGCGATGAATTTTGCGTTTACCCGACAACGTAGAGACGACCCGGCGGGTCGTCTCTACCCGGATTTCCCGCAGGAACGACAATTCATTGATCGGGCATATCCAATCGATCAAAATCCCATCGCACCTGCAACTGATCCCATATCTGGATCGATGCCTTGCTTGAAATTGTTCTCACTGAATTTAATCGCTGAATCCGGATCTTTCAATCCGTTTCCAGTCAGCACACAAACCACGGTTGCTCCAGTCGGGACTTGATCCTTCACTTTGAGCAATCCGGCGACCGATGCCGCACTCGCAGGCTCACAGAAAATTCCTTCATTCGCTGCCAACAAGCGATATGCCGACAGAATTTCCTCATCCGTCACCGCATTAAAGCTACTCTGACTCGCATCTCGAACCGCGATCGCTCGATTCCAGTTCGCCGGATTGCCAATCCGAATCGCCGTTGCCAACGTCTCCGGATGCGTGAACGGTTCACCATGCACTAAGGGAGCCGCGCCCGCCGCTTGAAATCCCATCATCTTGGGCAATTTCGACGATCGACCCTCTTGGTGATACTGGGTAAATCCCATCCAATAGGCGCTAATATTTCCGGCATTTCCGACTGGAATACACAGCCAATCGGGAGCATCTCCTAAAACATCAACCACTTCAAATGCTGCGGTCTTCTGTCCTTCGAGTCGATAAGGATTCACCGAATTCACGAGCGTGACCGGATAGTTTTGCGACATTTCGCGCACGATTTCTAAAGCTCGATCGAAGTTTCCTTTGATCGATAAAACTTCCGCACCATACAACAAAGCTTGAGCTAGCTTTCCTAACGCCACATAGCCATCGGGGATCAAAACAAACGCTCGCATTCCACCTCGACGTGCGTAGGCTGCGGCTGCCGCTGACGTGTTCCCGGTACTCGCACAAATTACCGCTTCCGCACCCGCTTCTTTCGCCTTCGAGATCGCCATCGTCATGCCGCGATCTTTGAAGCTTCCGGTCGGATTCAGCCCATCGTATTTGACATACACCTGCACCTGACGACCGATTTCTTGAGCGATCGCAGGCACGGGAATCAGCGGCGTATTGCCTTCGTGCAGCGTGACGACGGGGGTCTGATCGGTCACGGGCAAGTAGCGACGATATCCATGAATCAAACCGCGCCAAGCTTGGACTCTGGGCAGTTCTTCGGATGGAGAGGGATTTGCAAGAGACAGGCGTAAGGTCACAGGAATCAATCGTTAAAGAATGGTCGTGAGATCCTAGTGTACTGCGTTTCGTTGCCTCAAGTTTAGATAAATCACGATGATCGGCTATGAGGTCTTGTAATTTATCAATTTCCGCCGGAACTGAAGGGATCTGGTATCGTCTAAAAGTGAATACCAGAATACAAACTTATGTAAAGTTTAGGTTAAGATGTTCTGGTGGTGTGAGTAAGTACAAATTACTAATCGATATGAACGCTTCAAACGACCAACTTAGTAAGACTGCGGTATGTGATTCTCAACTGGGTGCATCAGAGATCGTGCAAGAGAAGGTGAAACTTCTCTATCGCGTGGATCAGCAAGTCAAGCTCCTGGATTTGCAAGCCGAGGCGGAACTGCTCCTCAAACAGCTTCAAGCCCTCAAACAGCAAAAATCAGAGCAGACCGTCAGTTCAGTTTCATAGATCCCCTTTAAAGGATGGAGTTGATTCAGCTTCATCCTTTATTTTTTGATAATCTCGTTGAGCGATATACTGAGGCAGTCTCTTGCATCGAGTGTTGGGGTATGCGATCGTTTTGGGCTGATCCGTATTTGTGGATTCATTTGGCGGGGGTTGCCGCTGTTCCGCTGTCGTTGCTGGTCTGTCTGTTGGGATTGGCAGCAGGCGACCCAATTTTGCCGTCGTGGTTAGAGTTGGGACTGGTTGCCGCTGCGGGAATTGCTCCGATCGCGTGGATGCAGCTTCAGAAACCGTTCTATATTTATAGTCTGTTGGCGGTGGCGCAGCGCCCTGAGCAATTGACGGAATCGCAAAGAAAGATTCTAGGATTGTTTTTGGCACGTCGGAATCCATTGGCAACTGGAGTGGCGGCGTTTGTATTATTTTTGGTGCTGAAACAGATTTATGCGATCGCACCAATCGCAGAGGGAATTACTCCGATTTCGTCACACGGATTGGGCTTAATTGTGGCAGCGATCGCATTTTTTGGCAGTAATTTATTTCTGCAAGTGCCTGTTAGTGTTGGTTTGGTAATGCTGTCAAGCGATGCGGAATATATGCAGATTGCGCCGATCGAGGTGGCTCAAATTCCGAAGCGATTGTTGGTGTTTGGAATTCCGGTTAATGCGATCGTGCCTTCATTGGACACGACCGCTCAGAATTAGAATTCACAACCCAGGGCGAAGAATTTTTTCAGCCAATTGAGGCAACCATCGCTGAAGTAGAAATAGAACTTTCACTTTGCCGATACGCATCTCAAAGTGAGTTTGTGACTGATCCCAGCTAGAACAAAAATTCTGCCAAAACTCATCGACTAAGGCATCCGGCGAGATTTTTCCTTTTCCGCGTCCTGCGGTCATCGGAGTATCTACGATCGGGGCAATTACCTCAAAGACTTTTACTGAAGTCGATTCGAGTTGCCAGCGGAGTGCCTTCGTCGCAATGTGTAAGCCTGCTTTACTGCCACAATAAACCGGGGCAATTTGTTTGGGAACAATGCCTAGCCCGGATGAAACATTGACGATCGCAGCTTTCGGTTTGGTGATTAGCTGTGGCAACATCAATTTAATCAATTGCAGCGGAGCAATCAGATTGATGCGTAGTTCTGTTTCGATCTGATCTACTGCGATCGCATCGTCAAGAAATTCATAGTTGTATTGAATCCCAGCATTGTTAATCAAAATATCGATTTCTGGATATCGATCGACGAATTGCCGCAACGCTTCCAAATCTGCCATGTCTGCAACTTCAGTGATCATCTCAGGAAATAGAGCTTTAACTTGATTGAGTTTGTCGGCATTTCGTCCAGTAACAATCACAGTATTTCCAGCTTGCAAGAATCGTTTTGCAAATGCGAACCCAATTCCTGAAGAACCACCTGTGATCAGAACTGTGTGACCGCTTACCGTCGGTTTTGGAAGCGTTTTAGCAGCTTGGTAAACGGTTGGAATAGTTAGCAACATTGCGATCGCACTTAAGCCATACGGTGTCACTGGATGAATATTCTGATAGACCCATCCCGCAATCAAAGGTGCAATCACTCGCGCTAAAGCTTGCACAGTTTGAATACTGCTGTTAATTCGTCCTTGTAGGCTGACTCCAACCGATTTCGACATCAACCCGATCAATGCGGTTTCTGCGATCGGTTGTCCCAATCCAACTAAAACACTTGCAACATAGAGAACCAAAGCTGATCCGGTGAGTGGAAATAAGCTATACACACCGAAAGCAATGCTACCAAGTCCTGCCCCAAACAGTGCTAACCGAATCTCACCAAGTTTTGACACAAGTTTTGGAATCACGATCGCTTGATTCAGAACACTCACAACGCCAAACAGTGCAAACAAGGGCGCAATCCGTTGGGGTGTCCAGTCGAACAACTCATTTGCAAGCGCAGGTAAATTCGAGATTAAAGCAAACATTGCAAGATTAACTAGCAGAAAACTGATCATTAACCAACGCAATTGAGGTGCAATGAGACTCGTTTGCAGTTGAGTAAAAGGATTCAGTTGTTGCCAGTTTGGAAGCTTAGAGCGACCCTCTTTGGGCAAGCTTTCTGGCAAACTAAAATAGCCCCAAATAAGAGCGATCGAGAATGCGATCGCAACTCCATACACAGGAGCCATCAGATTAAATCGAGAAAGCACCCCGCTGAGAATCGGACCAATAATTAGACCCAGCGCGATCGCGGCACTTGCCCAAGAAAATGCACAAGTTCGATTGTGTGAACTAGTCTGGTCCGCCACGATCGCAAAAACAGTACTTGCAACTCCATCCGTTAAACCAACTATCGCCCAGCCCAAAAATAATGCAGTTAATGTTCCGCCTGCGAATATCGAATACCCGATCGTTGCTCCAAATAGACTGAGCAAGAGGATTCGTCGTCGCCCGTACGCATCACTCAGCGCACCAATTCCGGGAAGTGTAAGAAACTGAGCAAGTGAAAACGTTGCATACAATAAGCCAACTTCCCAAGTTGTACCACCCGCACGATCGACTAAGGTTGGCAACAAAGGATTCAGCACTCCAAATCCTAGAAATGCGAGGAAACTAGTGTATAAAACAAAAGGACTGAGGGATTTCATTGCAGACACACAATGCCGACAGTTCTGTTTTACGGTTAAGAGATCGAATCGTCATTAACGTATGTTAATTCAGCGATCGACGAATTCGACTCAGTGACACCGGAGAAATCCCCAAATAAGAAGCAATGTGATATTGTTTCACTCGTTTTTCTAAGTCAGGGTATTCAGTAAGAAACCGTTGATAGCGCGTAGTTGCATCTGTTAAAAGGAGTTCTGCTTCTCGTTTTTCTTTTTTGATAAACAGTCCTTCGACGAATCGACAATTGAGCGTTTGCCAGCAAGAATCTTCTGCACAAAGCTGTGTGTAATCTCTGTAGTCTGCTAGTAGCAGTGTTGTGTCTTCTAATGCCTCAATGTAGAACTGAGCAGGATGATTGAGTAACAATGCACTGTAAGCCGCAACAAAATGATTTTCTGGGCAGAATGCTTTCGTGAATTCGATGCCTGCTGAATTGAGATAGTAAAGCCGTAATAGTCCTGAAACGACAAAACCAATTTGCGTCGGAATTTCACCCGCTTGAATTAGAAAATCTCCGGCTCTTAGGTGCGATCGATGAAACACCTTAGAAAGCTTTGCGATCTGATCATCGGGAATCGGGGTTAGCGATCGCACAACACAAATTAATCGATCGTAGGCATCGCGCATCATCAACTTCCAAATCCCTTGCACTTCAGAATATCAGCTATTTAAGCAGATGTTGCTCGTCCAATATGCGCCTTGGACACGATCGCGCAATTAAGCACATCCGACTGAGCAAGATTTCGATAATTCAGCGCAAGAATTGAGTATCGACACCGAGGTTGAATTCCTTAAAGTAAAGACATTCAAACCCACGGAGCAATACACCATGAATGCTTTAACCCGAATCGGAATCGCTGCATTGATGACCCTGAGTAGTGCAACTGCGATGTCAAACTATCCAGTGCAAGCAGAACCCGCTCAAATCGTTCAATCTGTTCAGCAATCTCAACTTAAGTCCGGACTCAATCGCGTGACGTTCAAAAGCGAAGGTGAAACTTTAGTTGGCAATCTGTATCTTCCTGCAAACTACAAAACAGGTGACAAATTACCGACTGTGATTGTGACTGGAGCTTGGATGACGATTAAAGAACAGATGGCAGGGCTGTACGCTCAAAAACTATCTGAGCAAGGATTTGCAGCATTCGCTTTTGATTTTCGTACCTTTGGTGAAAGTACAGGTAAGCTGCGAAACTTTGAATCACCGACGGCGAAGATTGAAGATATTAAAAATGCGGTAACGTTCTTGCAAACGGTGGATGCTGTGGATCGCGATCGCATCGCTGGTCTCGGAATCTGTGCGAGTGCTGGCTACATGACAACTGTAGTGGCAGAAGATTCTCGCATTCGATCATTGATTACTGTTGCTCCTTGGATTCACAATCCTGTAATTGTTAATGCAGTCTATGGGGGTGAAGCCGCAGTCCAAGAACGGATTGCAACGGGACGGGCTGCAAAAGCAAAATTCTTGCAAACGGGGAAAGTCGAATCGGTATTGGCAACCAGCAAGACAGACAGAAGTGCAGTGATGTTTGGTGAGATTGATTACTACCAGAATCCACAGCGGGGCGCGATTCCACAGTGGGAAAATCGATTTGCAGTGGCATCTTGGGCGGAATGGTTAACCTTTAATCCAATGCCTGAAGCGAAAAATATCAAAGTTCCCACATTGTTTGTTCACAGTGAGAAAGCGGCAATTCCTGATGGAGCACGTCAGTTCTTTGCGAAGATTCCAGGACAGAATAAGCGGTTTGTTTGGTTGAATGATAATACGCAGTTTGATTTCTACGACAAAGAAGCGACGGTGAATCAAGCGATCGCGTTAATTACCAATCATTTGCAAGCTTCGTTTTAGAGCAACAATAGGTGCTGGGTGCGAGGGGTGTTCAGTAGTACTTAGTTTAGTTAGGACACCCTAGAAATGCCCCCAAACCCCCAATTCTGGGGGCTAAGAGTCTAGCTCCCCCAGAATTGGGGGCTGGGGGGCACAATCAACCACGCATTTCGCGACTAATTTAGGACTGCTACAGCACCCCAAATTATTACCGTGTCATTGCCAACGGGCGATTCCGAACTTTCTTCATTCGTGCCCAGCCAGATAGATACCACAGGTATAGAAACACAGCACCGGAAATCACACTGCCCAATGTCCACTTGATCGATTTTTTCAGCAAATTCTTCGATCGCTGCTCCACTGCTACTTTTGCTTGAGTCTCAGCCTGTTGTGCAGTCGTTGCAATGTTCTCAATCTGACGCTTGCGAAACTCATCAGCATTAAAATTCTGGACTTCACCACCTGTCGATCGCTGAACCAATGCTTTCATCTGCTCATCGGTCAGCTTCTGAATCTGAGCTTGTGCGGCTTTAACTTGCTCTCGTTGTTGAGAAAGTTGTGAAACGAGTTGAGCATTGTTCTGATTGTGAATGCGCCAAGCGGAACTAACCCCGATCGGAGCTAACACCCAGTAGGCGATCGCATACACCATCAAAGCCCACGATAAAGGCTTTAGCAAGAATCGTTCAAACTTCGATCGATTCGATTCTTCACCTATAAAAATCAAACCAAATCCAACTAAAGGAAATCCAACCCGCTCAACGAGTCCACCAACAGTGTTAAATTCCCATTCTGAGTTAAATGCCTGGAATGGATACAAGATATCGACTAAATCAATCAAGCACAGCACTAAAATTCCATACCCAATCACGCGCAATCCAGCGATCGCTTTTCCAGATGAATCAAACTGCATTCTATTTCTCCTCGATTAAAGCTTTGGAAATCTTGGCATCCACCAAGCGTAAATCTCTTGCCAAGCGGCTTCTAACTGTTGATGCACAACCTCGATCGATCTCTGCTCGATCGAGGTTGATACTGTGACCCATAGACACCGAGCATCTCTCGGATCTTCTGTGCCTAGAACAATCGGTAATAGTCGATCGATGCGAAGGTCGTAGTTATTTCGGTTTGCAAAAAATTGCTCTCGATTGATTGTACTGGAACCACGAGAATTGATACAAGTAGTGAGATAAGCAATTCGATCGCGCTCAAACAAGCGGTAGAAGCCAGTTGAACCTTTTTTATCAATGACTTTGATGTTCTGATCGTTCAATAAGTAATTTTTTAAGTAGGTCGGAACATCACCATCTGTTGCTTGAAGATAGTGAACTTGAACATTAAAGCCTAAATATTGGTACTGATAGCCGTTGAGATCAGACCAATATTTAGGCTGAAAGCTCTTGGTCACGATCGCATTTCTTTCGATGAACTGCGATCGCTCTAAAGGTACTCGATCCGGGAACGTGAACGGTGTGGATTGATTCAGATTCGGGTAAAAGATAGCTCGACCTAACACCAGAAGCGTACAGAAGAAGGTCAGCCTCAGTAGTGGAAAATACAGCGAATAAGATGAAGTCATAGTTAGCGAGAAGATTGTTCTAGTTCTTCCGGAGCAGGTTCTAACAGAGATGGCTTATAACGTTCCATCAGAATTTGGCAATAGGTACTGAGAATCGTCATTGAAATCATCGAGAAGATTTGCGCTCCCTGCTCTCCATGCCAATATTCAAATCCTGCATTGTCCTGCTTTGAAACAAGATAGGCAAGGAAAACGACTCGAAAACCATTGATGATAAATGCAGAAAGAACCGCGATCGCAGGAACTAAAATCTTTTCTCTCAAACGAGTCGGGAAAACTAGCAGAAAGAAGATAGCAACTTTCACAGAGACGATCGCACCCTCTAATCCAGAACAACCGAGATAGATATCAACGGCTCCTGAAGGCAGCACTAACTGTGTTCCCTTGCGCTCGACTAAGAAGCCTAGATACCACATTAGAGTGTGAGCATATTTGGCTGTAAGAATCGTTGAGTGAACAATACGATCGACTCCGATCACCAGAAGTTGAGTTGGAATCGCGATGATTAGAATGATTAAGAGTTCGCGCCCATAGTGCCGAATTTGTTTGAATCCAACAGCTAAAAGTGCGATCGCACTTCCAATCAGCAAAGGGGTGAAGCTTAGAACAATACTATGCCCACCCCGCAGATTCACACTCCGCACTAACAGTAATGCGATCAAGAACCAGCCCACGAACTGTGAAACGGGTTCTCGTCTCAGCATTAATTGATCTCGTCGTTGCCAGAGTGAGTAAGCGATCGCTGACCATCCAATCAGTTCCAGCGAAATATGACTAAAATCGCTAGTAAACCGCCAATATAGCTGAAGATGAAGTGCAATCAAACTGAGTGCAACACCTAAGAGCCAATAATTTGAGTTGTTGCCAGCTTGAATGAATCGCGATCGGATCTCTGATAAACGCATGAAACTCACTTCGTATTGGATCTATCGAGTTGCTGTATCTTGTGCGATCGCAGTTCTCGCCCGACGTAAAGCGGCTCCCAAAGTTTGAAACTCTGGGTTTTTCGATAAAGCGATCAAAGCAGATCCACGTGTTTTGAGCACTAAATCGTTATAGGCACGAATCGCGATCGCCAGTGAATTTACACTAATGTCTGTGCAAGTTAGCGCGGAAGTTTCTTTACCGCATCCAGAAAGCAATCCTTCACTCGCAATCAATGTTTCTGAAACACCCTGAGCGAGTTGCTGAATCTCAAGCGCAGATAAGTTCAAATCGCCGAGTGAAAGAACAATCTTCGCAGCAGTCTGAATCGTTAGAAGAGAAGCATTTGCAGCATCTAACGCAGGTAGAACGCCAGCTAAGATAGAAGCAACTTGAGCATTGGGAGCCGTGAAAGATAGGGGTTCGTTCGTACCTTTCAATGCAGCCGAATTCGAGGTAAATCGGACTTCCATTGTTCGATCGAGCTTCGGAATCAGCACAACCTCAATGTTGCGAGTCACGCCTTGTCGATCGTTACCAAAAATCGTGAACTGTCCGCCTCTGGTTCCTAAATTCGCACTGTAGCGCGAAAACCGAGTTGCAATATTTGCAGGTGTACTTCCTTGCCGCTTAAGGTCAAGTCTGACAAACCCTGGACGCTCAATTTCTACTCCAGGTTCGTTCGGTGGAACCGCAGGCTGAGAAATGATTGTTCTAAGCTCACCGACAACTTCCATGTAGCGGTAGATTCCGGGCGGCGTTTGTAGCAAATCTGCGATCGAGCCTTGAAGCTCTGAAGTTGCACCAGGGATTTGTAGTGATCCAGTTCTAAGATCACGCACCAAAGCAACTAAGTTTTGATTAAACCGCTGCTGAATTGGAGGAGGCGCAATCAATCGACCCCCGCGATCGAACTGAAGACCGCGCACCCGTGGAAGCAAGATCGGACGAGTCGGAGGTGCAACTTCAGAACCCGTATTAATTCCAGAAGTTCCGCGAGGCGTGTTAGCCGCACTCGGAGTTGTAAAAGCTAACACGGCTCCTAAAGCTGCGACAGAGTGAAGAAAAACAGTAATTCGATTCATGATGCCTTAAAACTGATATCCGGTGTAGTTGAACCCATAGCCAATGCCGAAAGAAAACAGAGTTGCATTGTCGTTTCGATTGAGAACATTGCCTACCACAAACGTGAGGAACAATGGGGTAGTCTTGATCGGCACATAAGAGACACCCAGATTTAAGTCTTGTCCTGTCCAACTTCCAATCACTGAAGCTTGAGGAACCACACGCAGACCCGCACTCGCGAAGACTCCTACGCCGCCTTGCCCATTCTGAATGTTCTCAAACGATCTGAATCGTCCACCCCCTAACCCAAGCGTCAAAGTAAGGGGCAAGGAATCCTCAACATTACCAGGACGTAGATCAAAGACTTTCGTAGCAACGCCATACAGAGTCGAAACGGTACTATCGTTCTCTTCGCCCCAAACAATGCCCGAATCAAACCCAAGCGCGATCGCAGCTTTTCCAGGCAGGCTCCGATGCAGCTTAAATCCAATGTCACCGTTGCGCCCAAACCGTCTCAAACTGCCGATATTTGCACTCACTTCGAGTCCGAGTGCAGTTTCAGAGTCTCCCAAACCAAAACCCACACTCAGAGCACCATCGGCTTCATTGATTCTGGGTCGTCGATTCGAGAATGAGAGTCCGACAAAAGCATCTCCAAAGTTTGCGCCAAATGCAGTCGGAACACCCACCGAGGAACCGGGGGAATAGGCTGGAATCCGCAATTCTGTGAGCGGATCAATTACTAATTGTCTACGGAGGTCATCAGTATCTTGGGAGCTAGTTGCCTGAGCGATCGTGGAATTCGCGGGTACTTCTGCGAGAAGTTGCTGAGCACTACCTTGAGGTTGTTGTCTCAGAAAGGCTGCTTTAGAAGTCGCATTCGACGGGATTTGCTGCGATTCTCGCTTTGGAGACACAGTGCGCGAACTGCTCTTAGAAAATTCCGGGCGCGATTCTGAAGTGGGTTTGAGCCATGCTGCATCGCGAATCGTTAAATTTACGGGTGGCTTTTCAGCATCGATTTTGACCGGGGTTGCGGTACGTCGATCGTGTTCTGTTTTCTCGGTCGCAATTTTGCTAGAGGCTGTTTTCTCGACTTGAATATCGCTTGAATCTGTTGCGGCTGCTAATTTTACGCCTCCGAATCCGCCCAGAACAAGCACAACTGCGAAACAACGCATCCAGAAGGCTGAGGTACGAAAACGGTGAATTAATGGTCTGTCCTTCATAGTGATCACAGCTTAAAACTGTTCGTGGGGTGGAAATTAGAGCAAAGCTAACTGCACCGACAGTTTATCGGGGGATCACTTACGTATACTCCGTGTTTATCTGTAACTTTTTTGCAATCTTTAAGATTGAAGGGCGTATTCTTACGGGGATGAGTGGGGAGTGGGGAGTGGGGAGTGGGGAGAACTCAGAAACTACTCCCTACTCCCTACTCCCTACTCCCTACTCCCTACTCTAATGTCCAGCTTTTGTCGTATCATCATCCCCCTGAGTCGGTGAACCGCTTTCAGTTTGAGGGATTACTGTTTTTCCAGTATTGCCCTGACTGTAATAACCCCATTTCCATTCTTCAACTTCTGGCATGTCTTTCCCATGTTCAACAATATAACGTTTGTGTTCCGTCAATTTATCTCTAGCGATTTGTTTGACGTACGCACCTTTGGTTAAAAGTTTGGGAACTCGATCGATAACATCCATCACCAAATGGAATCGATCCAAATCATTTAGCACAACCATATCGAATGGGGTGGTCGTGGTTCCTTCTTCCTTGTAGCCGCGCACATGGATATTGCTGTGATTCGTGCGGCGATAGGACAAACGGTGCACCGAATACGGATAGCCATGAAACGCGAAAATGATCGGTTTATCGGTTGTGAAAATCGAATCAAAATCGCGATCGGATAATCCATGAGGATGTTCTTTCGGTGGCTGTAAGGTCATCAAATCAACCACATTCACCACTCGAATTTTCAGATCTGGGAAGTGATGGCGCAGAAAATCCACTGCTGCTAAAGTTTCCAAAGTCGGAACATCACCCGCACAAGCCATCACGACATCGGGTTCAGTATCTCGATCGTTACTCGCCCATTCCCAAATTCCGACACCTGCCGTGCAATGTGCGATCGCGCTTTCCATATCCAACCACTGCAATTGAGGCTGTTTGCCAGCGATGATCACATTCACATAGTGACGACTCCGCAAACAATGATCCGCAACCGATAATAAGGTGTTTGCATCGGGGGGTAGATAAATTCGCGTCACCGATGGCTTTTTGTTCAGCACCACATCGATAAAGCCGGGATCTTGGTGAGTAAATCCATTGTGATCTTGTCGCCAAACGTGTGAAGTTAATAGATAGTTCAGAGACGCGATCGATCTTCTCCAGGGAATGTGCCGACAGGCTTCTAACCATTTCGCATGTTGATTAAACATTGAATCAACAATGTGAATAAAGGCTTCGTAGCACGAGAAAAATCCATGTCGTCCCGTGAGCAAATAGCCTTCGAGCCAACCTTGGCAAAGATGTTCGCTCAAGACTTCCATCACACGACCATCGAGCGAAATATGATCATCATTTGGCAAAATTTCACCAGTGAAAACGCGATCGGTCGCTTCTAACACTGCGTTCAATCGGTTGGAATTGTTTTCATCCGGCGACATCACCCGGAAATTCCGATTTTCTGCATTTAACCGCATCACATCGCGTAAGAATTTTCCAAGAACTCGCGTCGATTCGGTTTCGACTTGTCCCGGATCATCCACTGGAACTGCAAAATCCTCGAATTTCGGCATCTTCAAGGCTTTGAGTAATACGCCGCCGTTGGCATGAGGATTCGCACCCATTCTACGATCGCCCTTCGGTGCAAGTTCTGCCAGTTCAGGAATCAGCTTGCCTTTTTCATCGAACAATTCCTCTGGCTTATAGCTCCGCATCCATTCTTCTAGCATTCTCAAGTGATCCGGCTTGCTTGCCATTTCAGAGAGCGGAACTTGGTGTGCTCGATAAGTATTTTCGATTTGTACACCATCGACGATTTTTGGTCCTGTCCATCCTTTCGGTGTTCTGAGAACCATCATCGGAAACTGTGGACGCTGCTTGAATCCATGCGTTCTCGCTTCTCGTTGAATGCCTTGGATTTCCTGCACAATTTCATCGAGCGTTGCTGCCATCAATTGGTGCATCGTGGCGGGATCGTCACCTTCGACAAAGTAAGGCTTGTAGCCGTATCCCATGAAAAGATGTTCGAGTTCTCGATCGCTCAGTCGCGCCAACACGGTCGGATTCGCAATCTTGTAGCCATTGAGATGCAAAATTGGCAAGACTGCCCCGTCTCGCTCAGGATTAATAAACTTATTCGAGTGCCAACTTGCTGCCAATGGTCCCGTTTCCGCTTCTCCATCTCCGACTACACAGCAGACGAACAAATCAGGATTATCATACGCGGCTCCGTAGGCATGAGCGATCGAATACCCTAACTCTCCGCCTTCATGAATCGATCCCGGTGTTTCCGGTGCGGCATGGCTCGGAATTCCACCCGGATAAGAAAACTGCGTGAACAGCTTATCGAGTCCTTCTTCGTCTTGTGTAATGTGCGGATAAAGTTCGCTGTAAGTCCCTTCTAGATACGTATTCGCGACCATTCCAGGTCCACCGTGTCCGGGTCCAGCAATATAGATCGCATTCAGGTCATACCGCTGAATCAAGCGATTGAAATGGACATAGATAAAATTCAATCCCGGTGTCGTGCCCCAATGTCCGAGCAAGCGGGGTTTCACCTGTTCAATCTTTAATGGTTCTCTAAGTAAAGGATTATCTCGTAAATAGATTTGTCCAACCGAGAGATAGTTTGCAGCACGCCAGTAGGCATCCATCTTACGCAATTCATCCGGACTCAGTGGAGTCTTGACGGGAGCGGAATTTGTAACTGTCATAAATCTGACTTGGATAAAAGGGTGCGCCTCAGTTTGAGAAATTCTAGGAGTTTTCATATCTACCAGGGGATAGAAATCGAGCAGGGTGCGAAGTTTAAAGATTTAGCTTCGTTCCGAAGAACGCTCATACACTGGAGAAGTACCGAGTAAAGATCTAAAGCCTCGACTGATTGCATGGTGCGACATGAGCTTCTCTACGACCCCTTTCCCGCTGCAAGCCGACTTAACGCGATCGAGTGAACTCTTGCACGATCGATACAGCATCAGTCGCCGTCTCGGTCGGGGTGGCTTTGGGATTACGTATCTTGCTCGTGATGTGCGCCTCCCTGGAACGCCCCGCTGTGTGATTAAACAGCTTTGTCCGAAAGTCCAAAGTCCGTCCGCTCTGAAAAAAGCCCGTCAGCGATTCGAGCAAGAAGCCAGAGCCTTAGCGAAACTCGGTAGCCATTCACAAATTCCTCAACTGCTCGATTATTTCGAGATCGATGGCGAGTTTTATCTCGCTCAAGAATTCATTCGCGGTCGGACACTCGCTCAAGAAGTGAGCAAATTCGGTGCGTGGAAAGAAGCTGACGTGAAGGAATTTCTCAAGGAATTTCTGCCGCTGTTGCAATATGTCCACCAACAGCGAGTGATTCATCGCGATATCAAACCCTCGAATATTGTGCGCTGCCGAGAAGATGGGCGTTGGGTGCTGATCGACTTTGGCGCGGTGAAAGAGCGAGTTGCCTTCTCTGATCCACAGTCTCGATCGATGGCGACGCATTTTGTCGGCACGATCGGTTTTGCGGCTCCAGAACAAATCGCCATGCGCCCGGTGTACAGCAGTGATATTTACGCGCTCGGAGTCACTTGTTTGTATTTGTTATCGGGGCGCGTTCCATCCGAGCAAGACTATGATCCGTACACTGGCGAACTGTTGTGGCAGAATCTCGTTCAGGTCAGCGATTATTTCGGGCGAATTCTCGACAAAATGCTGAAAGCGGCAACGCGCGATCGCTTTCAATCGGCGGATGATGTGTTCCGAGTCTTAGAACTCGAAGCCCATCTCGATACCTTACGTCCTTGTCTGAGCAGTCATCCGCTCTCTCAGGTCGAATCCGCTCCGGACAGTGATGAATTTATTTCACCCTTGGTACGAACTGCGATGGCGATTCGAGCGTGGCAAGCCCGACTTGCAGCCAAACAAGCCAGAGATCAATCGAATTTTTGATGATTCGATTTCGGCTCCAAAATCGGTTGAATCGCATAGTGATAGAGCGTGAACAAAATCCCCGAAAAAATCTGTCCACCGATCGTGCCGTGCCAAAATTCAAACGAGGCTTTCCCCCAATACACTGCTGCTAACACCATTACAGCAATGCGAAACACATTCAGAATTAACGCCATCGCAATCCCGATCGCAATTAATTGAACGATCGCCCATCCTCGGACTCGAAACGCTAATCCGATGATCACGGCAGTGACCGCGATCAAAAACGACATCGCGAAACCATCGCAACCCGGAGCCACTTCTACACTTCCCGCAGGTAACACTAAGAATTCTCGCTGCAATGTGATCGGTTGCCCGATCGCTTTTAATACCCAACTTCCACCCCAAGCCATCCATTCCGCCAACGCATTCGACGGCGCGAAAATCCCCCAAACGTGGCGGGCAACTCGTTCCCAATTCGGATGTAAACTGGCGACCAAAAGCGCGATCGCGACCCAGTGCTGCCGGAGAAATTTCAGTCCTTGATCACTTAATATGCCGCCCACGAGAATGATCATGCAGCCAAATGCTTGGGGTGCGATCGCAGGATAATACGCATAAAAAATCGCCAAACCGCCCAGCACCAGACCACTTCCGAGCCATTGATCCTCGATCGCAGTTTCGCCTACAAGACGACGCTGATTTTTCAACCGACGAACCGCCAGCCCGATAAACAGCAGATTCAGAATTAGGTGAGGAATACCGCTGACTTGAGCATTCGCAGCACGAGTCAGCCAGGTTGGAAGATACACCCCCAACCCGAATGTTGCGCCTAACAGCAGAATCCAGTTGTGCAGCGATCGTAAGCTCGATCGCAGTTCTAGAAAATCCTTACGCATCAGTGTCTAAACAGGTACAGCCCGTAGCGTCCAAGCACGAGAAGCGAAACCCCAATCACCGCAAAATTACCCACACTCAAGAAGCCACTTTTGAAAATGCTATTATTTGCGGCTTGTTTTGCGGTTTCAGTTCGAGCATTCAATTGCTGTGAGGCTTGCTCTAAACGTTCTGGAGTCACTTTTGCCGCCGCATTCGGATTTTCCTGAATCGCTTGCAGGCGTGAACTAATTTGCGAGGATTGAGCACCAATTCGATCGAAAGCTTGCCGCTGTAAGCTGAGACTATCTTGTGCCACGACCGGACAGAACAATAAAAAAGCGATTCCGATCGTGAAACAAATGAGAGAGAGCGATCGCAGCATTTTCCGCTGTTCGACTCCGTAAATCAGAAGCGCCAGACCAAATAAAACAACGATACTGCGATCGCCAATTTGTTGCAGCGTTCCCAGTCGCCAACTGGCTTCGCCAAAGTTCACCGGAAAAACGACGACCACAAAATCAACCAGAAATGCAATCAGACAGGCAAATCCAACAATCCGACAAAGCCGTTTCGCGCGAGATGATTCAATGCCTGAAGCACTCGCGATTTTTTTAGAGGTAAAAGTCATACAACAGCGACGCGAAACAAATTTCTCTCAACTTGGTAGGTGCGTCGAATTCCCTGAAAAGTTCAAATCATATTCCCGTAATTTTACCAACGTCATTTTGGCGATCGGTAAAGATCACGTAAACTTCATCCAAATTACGATCGTAGAGTTGCTCACTGAGATTCGGCGGGGGGTTCTACAGGTCTAATAATCGCAGGGGCAGGAGTCACATCCGGACGAAAAATGGCTCGTAGCGATTCTTCTAAGGTTGGAGTCATCACAATGCGATTTTCATAAGCCACGACGACTCGAACAAGCGTGGGTAAGCTATTTTGCTCAGCTTCGAGATAGATCGGTTCAACATAAAGGAGCGATTGTTCGATCGGGACAATTAAGAGATTGCCTTGAATCACTCTCGAACCTTGACGATTCCACAGTGTGATTTGTTGTGAAATCACTGGATCTTGGTTGATTCGAGCTTCGATTTGTTCGGGTCCATACACTAATCGTTCTTTCGGGAACGTATAGAGCAACAATCGTCCGTAGTTTTCGCCATCCGATCGTGCAGCTAACCAAGCGATTAAATTTGTGCGGGCTTGCGGGGTGTAAGGCAGTAAGAGAATGAACTCTTCAAACGGAACCGCTGGCAGGCTGGTGATCAGATAGTAAGGTTCGATGAGCCGCGATTCATTACCGTAGACTTCATTAGGAATCTTCCATTGATCTTCGCGATTGTAAAAGACTTGTGGATCGGTCATGTGATACGTCATGAGTCGATCGGACTGAATTTTGAAAAAGTCTACCGGGTAGCGTGTATGCCGTCTTAGGGTTTCGGGCATCGCACTCAGCGGTTTGAACAAAGTTGGAAAGATCTTTGACCAAGTATTGATAATCGGATCGCTCACGTCAGCGACATAGTAATTAACCGAGCCATTGTAAGCATCGATGACAACTTTGACTGAATTGCGAATGTAGTTGATTCCGTCTTGGGTTGGCTCTGAGTAGGGATAGCGATCGCTCGTTGCATAAGCATCAACAATCCAATACAGATAGTTCTCGGTCGGATTTGCCTGATTCGGACTGCCATCTGCCGCAACAAGATAAGGATTGGTGTCGTATCTGAGAAACGGCGCGATCGCGCGAATTCGCTGATTGATATTGCGCCGAATTAATAGTTTCGTTTCGGGTAAAAATTCCCCTGTCACAAAGAACCGCCAATCTTTTAAATAGAGGGAAAATAATGCTCGTCGCCACCAGGAACCGATCGCAATCCCGCCTTGCCCGTCATAGCTGTTATACACATTGTCGCTACCGCTCGGATAGTCTAATTCTCGCTGCCGAGTTCCGGTCATGACATGCGTATCTGTGATTTCGCCGTAGTAGATTCGAGGTCGCCCGATCGGGATACTGGCACGAATCGCTTCACTCGATGTGACTAATGCGCCACCGTTCGTATCTCCGATGTCTTTGACGAAATATTCTGGGAGTCCCCCTGCTCCAACCGTGTTCACCGGACTAATCGTGAAGCCGTAACCGTGTGTATAAACTAAGTGACGATTCACCCAAGTTTGAGCTTGTTCTGGAATGGCACTAGAATCGAGTTCTCGTGCAGCAATAAGAACTTGGCGGCGTTCGGTTGGGGTTGGGGTCGTGGGTTGGGGATTTTTGGGGGCGCTGGGTCGTTGAGTCGGGGCTTCAGTTTGGAGGGTGTATCGATCGAGATCGGCATCCGGAAATCGATAATACAGACGGATTTGCTGAAGTTGGCGATTGGTATCAAGTAGCGGTCTTTGATCCCAAAGTCGAATATTCCGAATCGTTAGCTGATTTGCTTCGAGATCGGCTTCTCTGAGTCGTCCTTGCGGATTAAAGGTTTGCACATCGATCGCATCGAGTCCAAAGGCTTGTCGAGTGAGCGCGATCGTTCTTTTAAGGTAAGGTTGTTCCCGCACGAGTTCATTCGGTTGGACGACGAGATACTGAACGATTTCGGGCACAACGATGCTGAGAATTGCAACAATGCTGTAGACGACTAACCCGATGCCGACCCAGCGACGACGTTTCGATTTCGGTCGCCAAAAGATCCAACGCCAGAGTAGATAAAGCGCGATCGCAAATGCAGTCATTCCCAATGCAATGTAAGCCGGGAGTTGGACATAAATATCGGTGTACCCGGCTCCATAAGTGACACCGCGCGGCGAATATAACAATTCATAGCGACTCAGCCAATAACCGAATGCCACCGTGAACATGAACAAGCTACCCACTCCGAAAAGATGGCGCTGTTGTTCCGGAGAAAATCCGGGGAATCGTCCTTCACTCAAACTATTTTCCGCAAGCAAATAGCTCAGAGCAACAGAAACTAAACCATACAAGGACAATGCAACGAACCAGAGCAATATTAGTTCTGCAACGGGGAGCGTAAAAATATAAAAGCTAATTTCTTGATCGAACAAGGGTTCTGTTGCATTAAACGCCGTCGGATTCAGAGCTTGCAGTACCGCGATCCAACGCTGTGAGATGAGAAAACCTAAGAGAATGCTGAATATGATGGCGATCGCGCTCAAGAAAAATTGCGGATAGATCAAAATTGCGAGAGAAAGTGCGATCGCGATCCCGATGTACCAGAGATTCGTGCTTAATTGCTGGGCAATTTGCTCGATCGCACTAAGATTAAACAGTGAAACGTTTGTCTCAAGGTCATTCTGCCAATATTGCCAAGCCAGTTGACCATAGTGAACCAGCATGAATCCGACCAACGCACTCAGAGCAACTGTCACGGGAAGCAGTGTTCGCAATCGTAGAGAAAGAATTGTGTGCGGTGCTTCGATGTCGTCTTTTAGCTGTTCAACGGTTCTGAGATTGGAGAGAAAATAAGCGATCGTGACTCCAGTTATGATCAGCCATAACAATCCCTGGGTTGCAATTCGAGTCAAGAAAACGGGAAGATATCCGACTTCCTGAAACCAAAAGATTTCTGCACCAAAATGGGCAAGGACGCTCAGTAAAATCCAGCCGCCCAAGGCAATTGTTAGAACCTTTAACAGAGGGTTTTGAAACATAGCTTTAAGCCTGGAACACTTGGCTGTTAGTGTATCGCGGATCTTCTAACGTTTCGCTGCACAAATGGCACAAACCGACCAGCGATCGAGTTCTCCGGGCGGGGTCGGACTGTGACACTCTGGACAAAGCGGTAAATGTTGAGCGCGACTTTGTACGATCGATGACCAGCGATCGAACGAACTTTTCGCATTACTGAATAACGCCAACTGAGTCTGAACTTCTGAAGACTGCTCTTGAATGCGGCTGGGATGACTTTGCCAAGGGTCAGATTCTACAGGTGTTTCTGGTTGCGGAGGTCGCCACTGAACGGTCGAAAATCTGACATCGCTTAGATCGATCGATAACCGCTCTCGAATCTTTTTCAATAGTCTCGGACGTTCAAACACCAGCGTCTGTGTCCAAACCGGACTAGATGTGGCGACTTCTAAAACGTTGCGCTGAATTGCCGTCGGTTGAGTATTCTTCGCGATCGATTCATTCACAAGCTCGTGCCAAATTCCCACAATCCGCTGTAGCTGTTGGCGTTCGTGTGATTGATAATGCGGCTCGATTCCGCCCAAAATTGCCTGTAGTCCTTCAAATGACATAGTGCAGAACTAATCCGATGAATAACCAAACGAGAAAGCACGATCGGGTTAAATTCATCGCTTGGTGAATGGTTTCGATCGTAATCGGTTGCAGCGGATCACCCAACAAAGGTTTTCGCTTCTCCACGCCTCGATAATAGTTCACTCCGCCCACTTGCACACCGAGAATCGCAGCATAAATACATTCACTCCAGCCTGAATTGGGACTGGAATCTTGCGGCGCATCTCGCTGGCACACTTTCCAAACGCGGAACGGTTGACCAGAGATCAAGCCTAACGTAAACACCGTCAAACGACAGGGGAGCCAAGTCAGAACATCATCGGTTTTCGCACTGAACCAGCCTAAATCGGTGTAGGGCGCTTCTCGATAGCCGACCATCGAATCTAGAGTACTCGCGGCTTTAAACGCGATCGCAAATCCAACACTCCCCACTGGCGTAAATGCTCCAATCAACGCATAAAACAACGGAGCCATCACACCATCGACAGCATTTTCCGTCACAGTTTCAAGAATGGCTCTGAGAATCTCTAGTTTCGATAAATTTTCGGTATCGCGTCCCACGTATAACCGCAATCGCGATCGCGCTTCGTCTAAATCGTTCAACGCACCTAAAACATCTTCTGCGGCTTTTCTCAAACTGCGTCCCGCGAAACAACTCGCTAAAAGCACGATCGCGATCGCCATTCCTAATCCCGGATGAATCCACTTTGCAAGCGCGATCAGTCCTGATGCGATCGTCATACTTCCGAAGATTAATGCGATCGTCAAAATCGCTCCCAGAATCCGAAGCGCGATCGAATTTTTAGTGAGACGAAACGCGATCGCTTTAAATTGTGCGATCGTCCATCCCATCACCTGTACCGGATGAATCCACCCCCACGGATCACCGATACAAAAATCCAGCACCGCCGCCCCGATTAAAATTCCGCCTGCATCAAACCACAAAGCTCGCCTCTTCTCCTTGAGATGCCTGCCAACTGCGTGCATCGTAGTATAAGTCCTCTAGCGAAATGCTGTACAGCGCATCTTGTAGCTTCTTATGCAGGCGATTCCACACGCTAAAAGCGACCCAATCTTCCGCTTGGGCATCATCAGGCGTATGACGTGGCAGCGGTTCGACACTTTCGCCGACCGCCGCGAGAATCTGTCCCAGCGAAATTTCTGCCGGATGTCGTGCGAGTTGGTAGCCGCCTTGTGCACCTCGAATCGAGAGCACGAGACCCGATCGACGCATTTCGATTAAGAGTTTTTCCAAATAGGGTGCAGGAAGATCTTGTCGATCTGCGATCGATTTTACAGAAGCGGGTCCATATTCAGGCTGAAAACACAAATCGAGTAATGCCTTCACGCTGTAGTGTCCGCGTGTGGTCAGCTTCATCATACGGAGAATCGCAAGTGCTCAATCCCCTCAGCCTATCAGGAAAATTAGGGCGATCGCTGTTCTGTCCATTGATTAGAGTTGCTCCAATCTCTCAGTGATTCTGCCCAATACCCCTTTGAAGTATCCGCCGGAATGCGGGTCATCACAACTTCTTGTGCAGACGACATCGGAGGTCTAACCCGGTTCTGAGAATAGACGCTGGCGGCATGACTGGGACGAGAAGCGATCGCTGGAGAAGCCGCCCGAATCGCCAGTCCGATCAGACTTCCAAGCGAGGTAAGCCAGCCTGTAAGCGCAGCAATAATTAACCATTTTTCGACCGTCTGATTCATCCCTCGACTCCGCAAACCACTCAATCAGGAACTTACTTGCAATGGACATCAGCGGCGTTTAACTGTCCAGAATTATAGCTCGATCGACGAAAAGATCCAAGGTTTCGTTCCGTTGTCAACCGTAAAGTTTGGCAAATTTCTCCGTAAGCTCCCGGAATTTCGATTAGAATCCGATGTCTCGAATTAGCAACAGATTCGGTTATGAAGCTCAAACGATTTTTTCAAATTCTGATCCCCGTGGCGATCGCGATCGTCGTTTTCCTTTTCAGTACTACGACTCCAGGAACCACTGCCATCGCTGGTAAAACTCAACTCACTTGGTATGGTCAATCCGCGTTCAGAATCACGACCCCGACCGGGAAAGTTCTCTTCGTTGATCCGTGGCTCACCAATCCAGTGAATCCCAACGGTAAAACAGAGTTAGCGACTCTCAATCGAGCGGATTTGATTTTGATTACGCACGGACATTTTGATCATGTGGGAGATGCAATTACGATCGCGAAGAAAACCAATGCTCCATTAGTGAGCACCTTTGATTTAGGACGTGCATTAACCACCGTGGGCTATCCTCAAAACCTGGTGATGATGAACACTCAGGGTAATTTTGGCGGAGAAATTAGCCTGTTAAACAACGAGGTGAGAATTGCATTTATTCCAGCGATTCATAGTTCAACCGTGGCATCGGATGGTAGTCCAGCGCAGTTCGCAGGTAATCCAGGCGGATTTCTCATCAGTGTGCAAAATGGTCCAACGATCTATCACACGGGCGATACAGACGTTTTCATGGATATGGCTTTAATTCCGCAGTTTCGTAAAGTGAATGTGATGTTGGCTTGTATCGGGGATCACTTCACAATGGGACCGAAACGAGCGGCAACTGCGGTAAATTATGTCAAGCCTGATGTCGTGATTCCGATGCACTTTGGGACATTTCCGCTGCTAACGGGGACACCTCAAGCCTTTCAAGCCGAACTCGATCGCCAAAAAGTCAACACCAAACTTCAAGTGATGAAAGTCGGTCAAACTGTTCAACTGTAGTCGCAATGCACATTCAGATTCAGACTTTCACTGTTCACAAGCGGTTTGCCCTCAAAATCAGCCGAGGCACAACCGCTCAAACGACCAATATTTGGGTCAAGATCGAGCAGGATGGCATCGAGGGATGGGGCGAAGCTTCTCCGTTTTCCATTGGTGAACAGCCCCAGACGACAGAAGCGATCGCGCGTTCTCTTCAAGCGATCGCACCTCTGCTCAAAGCGATTCATCCACTAGAACGGCAACGCATTGATCAATTGTTTGCCCAAGCGAAACTCCCGTCAGCCGCACGAGCCGCGATCGATATTGCCCTACATGATTGGCTCGGAAAGTCGATCAATTTACCGCTGTGGAAATTGTGGGGATTGGAGCGCGATCGCATTGTGCCCACTTCGGTGACGATCGGAATTAACACGCCCCAAGGTGCAAATCAACGAGTCAAAGACTGGCTCGGTAAAGGAACGATCGAATCACCGCTCCAAGATATTCAAGCTCTGAAGGTCAAACTTGGTAGCCCCGAAGGAATTGAAGCCGATCAAGCCATGTTTGAAGCAGTACAGGAAGCCGCTCCGAATATTGCTCAAATCAGTGTGGATGCAAATGGGGGTTGGACGGTTGAAACTGCGCTGAAAATGGCTCATTGGTTAAGCGATCGTAAAGTGACTTACATCGAACAACCGCTACCAAAAGGACAAGAAACCGAACTCACGAAACTGTTTTATCTGTCACCGTTGCCGATCTTTGTGGATGAAAGTTGTTTTACGAGTCGATCGATTCCGTCCTTGTGCGATCGCGTTCACGGGATCAATATCAAACTCATGAAATCCGGCGGTCTGAGTGAAGCACTCCGCATGATTCATGTTGCTAAAGCGAATGATTTGAAAGTCATGTTCGGCTGTTATTCCGATAGTGCTTTGATGAATAGCGCGATCGCACAGTTATCTCCGTTAGCCGATTACTTAGATCTCGATAGTCATTTGAATTTAATCGATGATCCATTCATCGGTGCAAGTTTCCAAAACGGTCGAGTGATTCCCAGCGATCGTCCCGGAATTGGAGTGACGCTGAGGAGACAGTCATGCTGAAATCGGTCGATCGCGTTGCTGTTTTATTGCACGATGGCATTCAAGGCACACAAGGGAAAACTGGATTAACTTTTACTCGATATCGGTCTGAATCGGTGGTTGCCATTATTGATCAACAGACCGCTGGACAGTCTTTTTCTGAGTTGACTTCGATTCGGTGTGAAGCTCCGATCGTTTCTTCGATGCCCGAGGCGTTGAACTATCAGCCCACTGTGTTATTGATTGGGATTGCGCCATCGGGCGGGATTTTACCGGAGGCTTGGATCGGGGAGATTGAGCAAGCGATCGAGGCGGGAGTGTCGATCGCGAATGGTCTACATACCGCTTTATCGCCTCGATTCAAAGACCGATTAAAGCCGGGTCAATGGATTTGGGATATTCGCCAAGAGCCACCCGGATTAAGAGTCGGAAGTGCAACGGCTCGATCGCTTTCAAATCGAAGAGTGCTCACGGTTGGAACCGATATGAGTATCGGAAAAATGTCTACGAGTTTGGAACTCGATCGAGTGGCGCGGCATCGAGGAATTCGATCGAAGTTTCTCGGAACTGGACAGGCTGGAATGATGATTTCTGGGGATGGAATTCCGCTTGATGCGATTCGGGTCGATTTTGCTGCGGGAGCCGTTGAACAATTGGTCATGCGCTACGGCGATCAGGATTTGATCCACGTTGAAGGACAAGGATCAATTTTTAATCCCGCTTCGACGGCGACATTGCCCTTACTGAGAGGAGCACAACCAACGCATTTAATTTTGGTGCATCGAGCCGGACAGTTACAGATTCGGACATTTCCGCATGTTTCGATCCCGCCATTACGAACTGCCGTACAAGTGTATGAAACGTTAGCGGCAGCAGGTGGATCATTTACGCCTTGTAAAGTTGCCGCGATCGCGCTCAATACCGCGCATTTAGATCAAGATGCAGCTTGGAGAGCGATCGCATTAATCCAAGAAGAAACGAATCTACCCTGTGTTGATCCGGTGCGATTTGGTGCGGATATTCTTCTCGATGCGATTTTGAATCACGAACCTGCACGGTAGAACGACCGGGGTTCCCAATGTTCGATCGTCGTTCATGCCGCGAAATCCGGGTAGAGACGATTCGGCGAATCGTCTCTACGTTGTCGGGTAAACGCACAATTTCCCACATCGAATCGATCGCCCTATCAATATGCACTGGCTGTCTTTCGGTGTTGTACCGCAGTAACCCCCGTCGCCTCTAGCACTTTGCCATTCTCAACCGTCGCGTACAGCAACCAATGATCGCCGCAATCCATCCGATTTTCGACTTTGCATTCCAGATAAGCCAGCGCATCCAACAGAATCGGACATCCATTCGATGCCGTCTCAGTACTGAGTTCCGCAAAGCGATCTTCTCCAGGTGCAGTTACTCTCAGGAAGTTCCGTCGCACGTTGCGTCCTTCTTTGAGAATGTTCAGAACAAACGGAGTCTCTGCCTGATCCAACACGCCTTCCGCTCGATCTTTCGGAACGGAAATAGTGATTCCTGGCGGCGTAAAGGTGGCTTGAGACACCCAAGAAGTCAGAATTCCGAAGGGTGCTCCACTGTGATTCGCAGTAATGACACAAAGGGAACCAATGACTCGCCCGATCGCTTGCTCGGTTCGATCACTCTGTGCTTCGACCGCTCCTTGTCTCGGTGCTCTAACTTTCTTGGTCTTCTTCAACGCCTGAGCAAATTCTGCTCCCGCCGCCTCACACTGCTGAATCACTTCTTCTGAAGGCTTGAATTTGACCCGAATCGTATCAAATCCGAACACAAATCCGGCATCTTGCAGACGGCTTTCAAGTAAATCGATCGCTTCTCCACTCCAGCCATAAGACCCGAACACGCCCGCAATCTTTGTTTTCGATGCGGTTGAAAGCACTAATCCTAAAGCAGTTTGAATCTGTGTGGGAGCATGACCACCGAGCGTCGGAGAGCCGATCACGAAACCATCGCATTGTTCGATCGCGCTTGTAATCTCACTCGGATCAGCTAATTCACAGTTAATTGATTCGACTTTAATTTCAGAATCGGTCAGACCTTTTGTAATCGCATGTGCCACCGATGCCGTATTTCCATACGCAGATGTATACAGCAATGCGACCGAAAGTTCCTGAGTCTTTTGCTGTTCGCACCATTCGAGATATTCGAGCTTCAAGCGGCTTTGACTGTAACGCACGATCGGACCATGACCGACGGCGTACCATTTCGGGCGAAATCGAGCCAGTTTGTCGATCGCATCTTCCACCTGTTTCGATTGAGCCGCATGAAGGCAATCGAAATAATAATGTCGATCGTCGTCAAGCTGTTTCCAGTTCTCATCAAAAATCGCATCGTCGCAAATGTGAGCACCAAACAGTTTATCGGTGTAAAGAATTCGAGTCGCCGGATCGAAGGTGCAAATGCCATCGACCCATCGCGGTGTGGGAATAAAGGCGAACTGTAGCTCGTGACCTTTGCCTAAATCGAGGACTTCTTCACCGCGAACTGCCGTAATATTTAGCGATCGATTCGGAAATGCCGCTTTGAGCGTATTCGCAGCAGGACGCGAACACACGATCGTAATCTGTGGAGCAATTTCTAAGAGTCGCTCGATCGTCTCGATTCGGTTGGAATTGACGTGACCCAGAATCAGATAATCCAGCTTTTGAAAATATTGGTGGTCGTGCAGTTCTTTGAGAAAAATATCCGTGAATGAGCCACCCGGCGGATCGATCAGGGCGCTTTTTTCTGCCTGAATCAGATAGCTGTTGGCGGTTGTGCCTTTTTGTCGTGCGTATTCGACTTCAAATTTCAGACGATCCCAAGTGCGCGATCGTAGTATCCAAGTGTTTTGGGCAATTTCGGCGACTTGTACGTCTCTGGGTTTGGTCTGAAGCATAGGACAAAAAGATCAAGGGTGTGAGGAGGGTTTTTGGGATTAGAGAAATTCTGGGGTTGCTCTCACCAAGCGTTTCTCTAGAAGGATTTACCGTGTACACACGAATCGTTATTCACTTCGTTTAAGTCAGCTTGTGCCCCCTAAATCCCCCAAATTTGGGGGACTTTGAAGCGCGAACAATCCTTGGAGTTAGAGAAATCTTTTTGGCTCAAAGTCCCCCAGAATGGGGGATTTAGGGGGCGAAAGATTTCAGCAATGACGGATTAATCAACTCGTGTGTGGGGTTTAATCTGGATTCGATTAGTAGTGATTCCCCACTTTGCGATGGTGAACCGCAGTCAGAGAATCCGCTTTCGCGACTCGTCCAGCCGTTACGGTGCTGTAAACAATCCAATGATCGCTACATTCCATCCGGCTGACGACTTCGCATTCCATGTAAGCGAGCGCATCCGCCAAAATCGGTGATCCATTCGTCGCGGGATACGTCGTCACATCCGCAAATCGATCGGCTCCCGGTGCAAATCGCTTTAAGAAGTGTTTCATCAAGGTTTGATATTTGCCTTCTTCAAGCGCGTTCAACACAAAGCGATCGCCCACGTGCAGGAACGATTCGATCGCTCGATCTTTTGCAACCGCGATCGAGACTCCCAACGGTTCAGAACTCGCCTGAGCCACCCAAGAAGCCAACATCGCACTCGAAATATCGCCTTTTTTCGCAGTGATAATGTACAGACCGCCACTGATGCGACCGAGGGCTTTATCGAGTTCGTTATCGATCGCTTTCATTTGTTTGACGGTACGATCGCGCGTCAGCCATTGTCCCAAGTCCGTTCCAGACTCTTCACAAAGCTGGTAAATCGCTTCGGTCGGTTCTGCTTCAATCTTGATCGGCTCGAATTTCTCGACCAATCCAACTTCACGGAATCGGTTCCGAATCGGGTAAACGGCTTCATCGTTGCCACCTCCGACTTCAAACAGTCCAAAGTTCTGTTTGGAATTCGCAGCCGCGAGAATGGTTCCGATCGCTGCCGCAGCATTTTCCGCTCCTTCTCCAGATTGCGGTGGCATTCCCAACACGATCGCGCTACAAAGTTCGACGAGTTCACGAACATCTTGGGGTTCAGCAATCCGGAGATCCAAGACTTCAACTGCGACTCCAGTTTTAGTGATTCCAGTCGAGATCGCTTGAGTGAGTCGATCGCCGTATCCATGCCCTGACACATAGAACAATCCAACGGTTGTCGTCGCTTTCGCTTGCGTTTGGCTCCAGTCTTGATAGCGTCCGACTAATTCTTCAAGGTTGTAGCGCAGTAAAGGACCGTGACCCGTTGCGATCGTGGTAATTTCCGGTAGTTCCTTGATTCGTTTAATCGCACCCAGAACCGATCGAGCATTCGGAGCCATCAAACAGTCGTAGTATTGACGGAATTCGGCTTCGAGAATGTCAAGATCTTCGTCGTAGGTGTGATCGTCGCAGAAGTGCATCCCGAACGCATCGCAGGTAAAGAGCGTTTGGGTTTTGTGGTCGTAGGTGAAAATGGTGTCGGGCCAATGAAGATTCGGAGCCGAGACGAATTCGAGTTCGTGACCGTTGCCTAAATCTAAGCGATCGCCACTCTTCACAATCTTGCTCTTAAACGGTTGATGCACCAGGTTTTCGAGAAATTGAATCGCGACTTTAGCGCCAATGACCGTGATTTCGGGATTCAATTCGAGGACATCCCGCACTAATCCGCTGTGATCCGGTTCGGTGTGGCTAATGATGAGATAATCGATCTCCTGTGGATCGATCAGTTCGTTGAGCGCATCGATGTAGAGTTCGCGGAATTTGGCGTGAGACGTGTCAACGAGGGCAGTTTTTTCGCCTCTGATCAAGAAGGAATTGTACGTTGTGCCGTTTTCGAGTGAGAATTCGATATCAAATCGATCGCGATCCCAGTCGAGCGATCGAATCGTGGTGGTTTCCGGTGCAATATCGCTCGTTTCGGTGGTGAGACGAACTCTCGATCGAGCGGGACGAGGAGCAGAAGCGACCATATTACGATCTCCCAAACGTGGTGTGAACAGTAAACCTTTCTCTTATAGTTTGATTTTCGCGCGTCGTATCTCGATTTGTAAAGTTTCAATAAGTAAGCCTACCTATAAATGAGTTTAATAGATAATGCCTGGATCGCGCTAAACATCGGAAACTCCCGTCTACATTGGGCTGCATTCAAACAGAATCAAATTCAAGCAAAATACGATACGCCTCATTTTCCCGGAAAATCCATCGTTTCGATGAGTAGAAATGACTCAACTTCTTCCAGCGATTCAATTAGTCTTATTTATCAATCAATTCCGGGGTTAAAGATTGACTCAGAGTTATGGATTGCGTCTGTTGTTCCTGAGCAACTCGATTATTGGCGGGACTTTGCCAACTTGTACTGCATTGGTTTAGATCAAGTTCCCCTTCGGCAACTGTATCCTACTTTGGGGGTCGATCGCGCTTTAGCCCTTTGGGGTGCGATCGAACTTTATGGCAGTCCAGCCCTTGTCATCGATTGCGGAACGGCGATGACCTTTACGGGCGCGAACAAGCGAAACGAATTAGTCGGAGGTGCGATCGTGCCTGGAGTTCGTCTACAGTTTCAAGCACTTGGACAACAGACCGCCGCACTACCGACAATCGAACAGGTCGAAACGCTTCCCGATCGTTGGGCAAGAACGACGAAAAGCGCGATCGAGAGCGGTATTCTAAACACGCTACTGGCAGGAATTCGCAGCTTTATCGAAGATTGGCATCGACAAGTTGGGAAAAGTGCGATCGTGCTAACCGGAGGCGATGCGAATTTGATTCATTCCTTGTTGGAATCTGACCAAATTCGCCTCGATCTGGATTTGGTGTTTTGGGGAATGCGATCGATTCGGGCAATTAAGCGATCGTAGTCTTGCCCTCAAAATAGTCTTGTAACTGCTTGCCATGATCGTGTGATAACCGACCGGGCGGCAAATGCGAACAATCAAACGCCTGCACGTCTGCGACTTCACCCGTATCGATCGGATTGAAGGTTCCGGTCGCTTCCACTTCTACCACGACACAAATCGAGTGCATTCTGGGATCGCGATCGGGAGCCGAATAAATCCCCACCAATCGTCGAATTCTAGTCAATTCCAGTCCGGTTTCTTCTGCCAATTCACGTCGAATCGCCGTCGGTAAATCTTCGCCCCAATCGACAATTCCACCCGGCAGACTCCACAACCCGTTATCGCGTCTGCGAATCAACACAATTCGATCGTCCGGCAGCACCGTGATGATGCTCGTTCCCGTCACAGGATGCCGGAAAATCACGCCTAAAACCGTTTGAAAATACTGCCAAAGCCGACGCATAAAATCAGGAAACAAATTGCAGGAATGATACGTCGAAAAGTCGTAACCCTTTCACTAGATACAAAGAATTTAGAGCAGATCAGCGAGAATTTGCGCCGCGTGAAGATCTGGTTTGACTTTGCGATAGATCTTTTCGATCGTACCATCTGGACTGATCACAAAGGTATTGCGAGTAATCCCTAAATACTCTTTGCCCATGAACTTTTTGAGTCCGTAGCTTTCATATTGTTCTGCAACTTTTCCGCCTTCATCAATCAGTAATGGAAACGGAAGATTGAACTTTCTTACGAACTTTTCGTGCGATTTTGCATCGTCCGTACTCACACCCAAAACGACGATTTCTTGGGATTGATATTGCTCGTAAGCATCTCGAAATCCACACGCTTCTTTATTGCAGCCCGGTGTGTTATCACGCGGATAGAAGTACAAAACTATGCGCTTTCCTTTGAGGTCTGAAAGCTTCACGAGGTTTCCATCGGTGTCCGGTAAGCCAAAATCCGGAGCGCGATCGCCAATCTTCAAACTCATTCTTTAATCCTGTTGAAATCGTTGTTTTGCAGAGTGCAGAGCACGATCGATTTGCTCGAATCCAGTGCCGCCAAAACTATTTCGAGCGGCAACCACTTGAGACGGCGCGATCGCATCGTAAATATCGGATTCAAATGCCGGGTGTAATTCCTGCCATTCTGCAAGTGAGAGGTCTTTTAGTAACTTGTTTTGAGAAAGGCACGATCGTACAACTTTCCCGACCAAGTTATACGCCTCTCGGAACGGAACGCCTTTTGATGCCAGATAATCCGCGACATCGGTTGCATTCGAGAAGTCTTCCGCGACCGCTTCATTTAATCTCGCTGTCCGAAACTCTAGACCTTCTCGAAACAGAATTGTCATCGCTTCCAGACATGCTTTCACTGTTTTCACGGCATCGAACAAGGCTTCTTTGTCTTCTTGCAAGTCCTTGTTATATGCCAGTGGTAAACCTTTCATCAGCACTAACATTCCTTGCAAATGCCCGAAAACTCGTCCAGTTTTACCGCGCACCAATTCCGGTACGTCTGGATTCTTTTTCTGCGGCATGATGCTCGAACCCGTAGCGCAACTGTCTTTCAGAGTGACAAAGCTAAATTCTTGAGATGCCCAAAAAATGACCTCTTCAGACAATCGGCTGAGGTGAACCATGATCAAACTGGCAGCAGAAAGGAACTCGATCGCGAAATCTCGATCGCTGACTCCATCCAAACTGTTCTCGTACAGTCCGCCAAATTCGAGCAGTTCCGCCGTGTAATGTCGATCGATTGGAAATGTCGTTCCCGCCAACGCTCCAGATCCGAGCGGCGATACATTCACCCGCTGATAAATCTCGCCCAATCGCGTCCAATCCCGCTGCGTCATCTCAAAATACGCCAGTAAATGATGCGCGAGACTAATCGGCTGTGCTCGCTGAAGATGCGTATAGCCCGGAATCAGCGTTTTAACGTGTTGCTCAGCAAGTCCGAGTAGAACACCTTGGAAGTCTCGAATCGATTGGCGAATTGCTTTAATCTCGGCACGCAAATAGAGGCGCGTATCGGTTCCGACCTGATCGTTTCTCGATCGAGCTGTATGTAGCTTCTTACCAACATCGCCCGTAATTTCCGTTAACCGCTTCTCAACCGCAAAATGCACATCTTCGGCATCAATGCCCGGTTGAAACTGTCCTTGGCGGTATTCTTGGCGAATCTGCTCTAATCCATTCACTAACTGATCGCCCTCTTCGGCAGAAATGATGCCAGTCTTTGCCAGCATTTTCGCGTGTGCCTGCGATCCAGTGATGTCGTACTCGATCAATTCAATATCAAAACCGATGCTGGCGTTGAATTCTGCGATCGCGGGGTGCAATGCAGATTCAAATCGCTGACTCCAAGTTTGCTGGGGTTTGTTTTCAGGGAACTGAGGGTTCAAGACAACTCAATCTCATGCTCGACGGCAAGTTCTAAGCCTACCGTAAACGGTTGAATTGCGGGGATGAAGCAGAAATTAATTTTTTCACCCCCACGGGTAGCAACTAGCCGAACGAAGTAAAAGTTCTAACAAAATAACCTAGCCCAATTCCGAGAACAAACGCCCAAACTTGTCCGGTTCTGACAAAGTGATTCCAGCTTTTGTTCACATTTCCGGCAATATCCGTCTGCTTGAATTCTTGAGCCAAAACGGAGACATCGATCGATTGAACAAAATCGCTGATGTGAGCGGTGTGATCAATCCAGGTGGAAAGGTCTAAAACGAAATGGATCATGATAACTCTCTGGGTGCGGCGTATACTTTCAGCACAGTGTTACCACATCCATTCCGATCAAGAGTCCGAGAAAATGCTAGTTCAATAAAGGCATCACTGAAGTTGCAATAATCGCGGCTTGCGTACGATCGCGTAAATTCAAGCGTCCTAAAATACTCGCCACGTGGTTTTTCACCGTTCCTTCAGAGATATCCAGCGTTCTCGCGATTTCTCGATTGCTCGATCCTTCTGCGATGAGCCGTAACACCTGACGTTCACGCGCCGTGAGTTTAGAAAATCCGGGCGGCAGGTTCGCGGATGGAGTCCGACGCTGAGAAGGAACAAACGGGAGAACGTTTGTCGCGGGAGGCTCGATCGGTTCGATCGGAGAATCCTCGATCGACGCAGCCAACGCTTTCTGCAAAATTCCCGGACTCAATTGGGTAAATCCCTTGTGAGCCGTCCGAACCGCGTTTGCAAGCTCATCCGGCGACATATCTTTGAGCAAGTACCCTCGCGCCCCAACTTGTAGAGCCGTTCGGACTGAAGCTTGATCATCGGAGGCAGTCAATACCAAGACGCGAGTATCTGGGCAGCGTTCACAGATCGTTTGGGTCGCTGTAATCCCATCCATTCTCGGCATCTTCAAATCCATCAGCACCACATCGGGCTGGAGTGCTTCGGCTTGTTCGACAGCATCACAACCATTGTCCACATCCGCGACGACTTGGAGGTCAGGTTCCTGCTCCAAAAGGGCTTTAAGACCCTCTCGAATCAGATTTTGATCATCTGCTAATAATACGCGAATCATGACTGTGCTTCCTTTTAACAGGGACTTGAGTTATGCAGTGGGCGATCGATGAACTCCCAGAGAACTAGCAAATCGTTGAGAAGAATGATTTTTTCCTTAAATAGTTTGTAAAACTTTACCAAATTATTTTTTAGTTTTTGTGTAAATAAATCAAGTCTGTTGTGACAGAAATTTACCAAAACAGAGGATAAGTCAGTATGCTGAAAGACTAGAAAACGGCAGAACAAGAATCGTGATGCGAAAGCCTGATCAATCTATCAAGTCGATTCCCTGGTTTCGGCTCGGACTTATCGGAATTTTTCTCGTCTCGTTGGGTCTTCGCTTCTGGGGACTCGGACGATTTAACACCCTGGTATTTGATGAAGTTTACTACGCCAAGTTCGCGAATAACTATCTGACAGGAACGAAATTTTTCGATGGTCATCCGCCTTTGAGTAAGTATTTGATTGCGATCGGAATTTGGATTGGTAATCAACTTCCGATCGGTCAAGATACAGTAAATGATCTCGCGGGTTCGACATTAAGCACATGGAGTTATCGTTGGCTGAATGCGTTAACCGGGTCGTTTATTCCGCTGGTGATTTCTGCGATCGCATTCCAATTAAGCCAGCGTCGAAGTTATGCGCTAATCGCTGGAACTCTTGCTGCGATGGATGGTTTGTTCCTAGTTGAGTCGCGATACGCATTGAATAATGTCTATCTTGTGCTGTTCGGATTAATCGGGCAGTGGTGTTTGTTATTAAGTTTACGATCGCCGAAAAGATTCAATTCTTTTCTAGTAATTTCTGGTGTATTTTTTGCCGCATCTGTCTCGATCAAATGGAACGGTTTATGGTTCCTAATGAGCACCTATTTCCTGTGGGGAATTGCTTGGATCTTTCGTTTCTTAAACTGGACGAACCAAGGAGCAAAGCGATCGACAGAAATTCCAAGCAATTCATTACCAACTTCACCTTTGTATCGACTTACACAAATTAATCTGTTTTCTTTCTTACTCTGTTTCGCAGCAATTCCTGCTCTGGTTTATTGGTTACTTTGGCTACCGCATATTCATCTCAATCCTGAGTTTGGATTTATCGAAGTTCAGAGAGAAATTCTGACATATCATCAACGAGTCGGTAGCGGTTCAAATATTCATCCTTACTGTTCAACTTGGTACAGTTGGATACTTATGCTTCGTCCTGTTGCGTATTATTACCAAGTTGCGAATTCGCCATCTGATCCGATTCCAAATGGAAATTCTGCATTAGTTTTAGCGCCGGGACGGGTCGTTTACGATGTTCACGCAATGGGAAATCCGGCGCTTTGGTGGCTCTCGTCTATTGCGATCGTGTTTCTCATTTGGATACTGGTAGAACACTGGAAATTCCTGCCGAGTCTCGCTAGCGTTCACGCCCCTCGATTGAGTTTCCTACCGCCTCAAGAGTTGTGGATCGTTCTCTTTTTGTTCGTGAGCTACATGGCAAATCTGTTACCTTGGATGCCCGTATCGCGATGTGTATTTCTCTATCACTATATGGGTTCGTTGGTATACGCGATCATGGCACTGGCTTGGTTTGTCGATCGCTGGTTCCGGACTCGTGAATTTCGCGCGATCGGAATTGGCGTGATCGTGATTTGTGCGATCGCGTTTGTGTTCTGGATGCCGATTTATTTGGGATTGCCATTAACGCAGGCGGAATATCAAATGCGAATGTGGTTGCCTTCTTGGATTTAAGAGGGTGTTTTAAAGGTAGCTGTTAATTGCATTCACCCGCCCGGAAATGAATCTCCGGGCTAATTGAGGGAAGCCCACTGAAGTGGACTAAGAGCCTCAAAGTAACCCTCCGAGTCCGCTTCAGCGGGGTTTCCCCGATCAGCCCGGAGATTCATTTCCGGGCGGGATAACACCGTAGCGGAGTGTCTTTCAATACCTTTAAAGCACTCTCTAACGTTTCCCAGTGACGATATATGCCACTCGCTTGCCAATATTCGCCGCGTGATCCGCCATTCGTTCTAAATGGCGAATAATCAGAACTTGCAGCACGATCGGTTCAATCATGCCTTTCACATCGTGCTGCCGCGCTAATAAGTTGTACAGCATCTCGTAATCGGAATCGACCGCATCATCGCGCTCACGGACATCTAAACCTGATTCTGCATTCAGATCAGACAGTGATTCTAAACTGAGTGCCAACATCGCACGACATCGATCGAACATTTGGCGAATTTGTCCCATGTAGGGCGATTCGGGATACGGAAATAGCTGAATCGCAACATCGCCTAAATTCTGGGCATAGTCTCCAATCCGTTCTAAATCTCGAACAAGCTGCATCAAAGCGCTGAGCAATCTGAGATCCTGAGCAACCGGAGACTGAAGCGCGATCGTATTCACACAATCAAGCTCGATCTGTTTGTAGAGACGATCGATTTTTTTATCCAATTTGCGAATTTGATCGGCGGCTTCCAGATTGCGATCGAACAGTGCTTCTCGTGCCAGACAGCAAGAACGCTCGACTAATGCACCCATTCGTAAAACATCGCGCTGAATTCGTTTAATCTGTCGCTCGAATTGAACCCGTATCGGTTCTTGACCCTCTGGCACATTTCTGTAAAACATTCTTTTTGAACCGCGAGAAAGCTGGGAACGAACGCTTCAATATAACAACAGAACTTTGGGAAGTCAGGTGTTGTAAAAAACGTTTCTATGTTTTTTATTTTAGTGCGATCGATTTCAGACAGGATCTAGTAACCTATAGACTTCTAAGTCAAACTCCCTACCACTTTTACAATAATGATCGCGAACCTTATCCCGACGAATTCCGCTATGTTTTCACCCGAAGAGTCTTTCGTTCCCTATTCTCAAGGACACAGCCTATTTGCTCAACTCCGAAGCCGTTTCCCTCAAGGGGCGCTGGTTTCAGAACTGGTTCAAGTGCATGATGGACAATTCGTGGTGAGAGCGATCGTGCAAGTCGGAACGACGACAATGGCGACCGGAATGGCTGCTGCTGACAAAATCGAAGTGGCAGAAGATCGGGCGCGGGTTCGAGCGATGGAAGTGTTAGGCATTTCACCGACCGGAGGCGCGACGACGTTCGATGTGGCAGCACGATCGGAACCAGAACCGATCAAAGAAGTAGAACCGAGTGTGCCATCAATTCCTGAAATTCCATTGCCTGCGGTTGAAGACTTAGTTCCGGAATTGCCGAAGAAAGTGACCCGCAAGAAGAAAGAAGAATCGATCGAGCCTGTTTCCGATTTGTTATCGTTTCCTGGCTTAGATATGCCGGAGATTAAATCGCCTCCGGTTGAATTTACTCGCGAACCTGTGCAGTTTACGCCTGATTTTGAAGACGACGAAGTAGAACCGCCTGCACCGGAACCGATTGATTTATCTGATGCGATCGCACAAATCGGTACGGAAATCGAGCGAATTGGCTGGACAAAGAAACAAGGTAGCACTTATCTTCAAGACACTTACGGAAAGAAAACTCGTGCGGAATTAGACGAAGATGAACTGATCGAGTTCTTGCACTATCTCAAAGCGTTACCGTCGAAAGGACAGGGAATTCCCTTCTAACTACTTATGCCATTCATTGCCGCACAGCCTTACGAGTACGAGTTACCAACTGATTCAGAAATCGCGCTAATCGTGATTGATATGCAGCGTGATTTTCTAGAACCGGGTGGATTCGGAGCCGCTTTAGGAAACGATGTCGATCGATTAACTGCGATCGTTCCAACCGTAAAGCGACTCCTCGAAGGCTGTCGAGCAATGAATCTTTCGATCTTTCACACACAAGAGGGACATCGCCCCGATTTGTCCGACTGTCCCCAATCGAAACTGAAACGGGGACGGGGCGATTTAACGATCGGTGATTCGGGCAAGCTTGGCAGAATTCTAGTTTTGGGCGAACCCGGTAACGAAATCATTCCAGAACTTGCACCGCTGCCTGGAGAAATCTTGATTCCAAAACCAGGAAAAGGTGCGTTCTACAATACCGATCTCGAAATGCAGTTGATCGCTCGGAACATTACGCATTTATTAATCGCAGGCGTAACCACTGAAGTGTGTGTGCAGACAACAATGCGAGAGGCAAACGATCGCGGTTATGAATGTTTACTCGTCGAGGATGCTACTGAAAGTTATTTTCCTGAATTTAAGCGATCGACCTTAGAAATGGTTCGGGCACAGGGCGGGATTGTTGGCTGGACGGCAACGACCGATCAAGTGATGGACGGATTGCGATCGTGGAAAGAATAATAGTACAATTGAATTATGTTTAATTGTAGGGCGCTTCATGCACCGAGATTCCATCTTCTATGCCTTGTTTCGCCGATCGCCCAGCTTACTGTTTGAATTTCTAGAAAATCCGCCTGAACAATTACAGCAATATAGGTTTGAATCCGTTGCTGTAAAAGAACCAAGATTTGAGATTGATGGCGTATTCTTGCCCCCGGAATCCGATCCACCTGGAACTGTCTTTTTTGCAGAAGTTCAAATGCAGAAAGATGAAAAACTCTACGAGCGGATGATCGGAGAATCGATGCTCTACTTCTACCGCAATCGAGACTATTACTCAGATTGGCAAGCGGTCGTTATCTATCCGTCTCGCTCGATAGAACAGAGCAATTTTCATCCTTATCGAGCATTGCTGAACAGTGATCAAGTACATCGAGTGTTCCTAAATGAACTGGGCGCAATCGAAGAGTTACCGTTAGGAATTGCTGCAATGGTACTCACAATTACAGCGGAATCTGAAACACCAGAGAAAGCAAGAATGCTAATCGATCGAGCGAATCAGGAGATCACAGCGCTACCCATTCGACAGGGCATAATAGATATTATTGGTCGAATTCTAGTTTACAAGTTCACAACGCTTTCAAGAGAGGAGATAGATGCAATGATGGGATATCGGATTGAAGACACTAGAGTGTATCGCGAAGCAAAACAAGAACGCTCTCAAGAAATCGCGCTCAACCTGCTTCGTCAGGGACTTTCGATCGAGTTAATCGCCCAAGCGACAGAGCTATCGATTACTGAAGTGCAATCTTTACAAGCTCAACTAGAGCAAAACTCTTAAGCTTATGCAATCGCCTAAGCAACAGGACACAAACGAATGGTGTCCAAGAGCAGGATTACCAGAATTTATGTACCTGCCTGTTCCAACTGGGAACGTTGATACGACACTGCTCGATCGACATATCCAACATTGGCTAGAAACACAAGATTGGGACGACGATCGACAAATCGGATTCTGGATGTACAACGCTTACCGTCGCGCTTTGCCGAATTCGATGCGCTATCTTGCCGATCGTATTATGAATCTTGAATTAGCGTTTGGTGCTGAATTGTATGAAGAGAAATTGCGGCAAACGATTCAAGGAATTTTAGCGATCGCTGATCCAAATTTTGATTGGGAGCCTTACTTGAACAAAAAGGCAGGAGCAATCAGACTGTAGAAAGCTTGCAAGACGGATCATGCTAAATATCCGCCTTGCAAAATCAAGCTATTTATCGCCCACAACTTTCTCAACGGCTGCTTCTGCTTTCTCAATCAAGTTTGCTTGATCAGGGTTCTCTTTCTTAAAGATCTTCAGATCCTTCTTGTACTCTTTATCCAATCCATTCGGATCGTTTGCAGCTTCCATCGCTTTTTCGTAGGCTTCTTGACGGTTGCTGTATTGCTCTCCGTCGGGGCTGATCACTTCTTCGCTTCCGGGGGGTTGCAGGGACACTTCAGCGAATGCAGGCGTTGCGAAACCCGTCCAAGACATCAAACTTACGAATACAACTGCAAAGAGTGCGATTAGACGTTTCATATAAAGTCCTCCGACATAATAATGAATTTGCGTTCGTGGCAATCTTACGCAATTTGCGATCGCATCTCCGTCTATCACAGGATAGAAGCAACTGAATTCGCCCTGAAGGAAAAACTTATCAGAGGCTTCTAAGCTTATTTCATCGGGCTGGCGCTAACTCAATGTTCCGCGCGTAACTCCAAGCTGATTTTGCAGTTTTAGATCACGCCAGAGTTGGACACCTGTAATTTCGCCGTTCAAGAGTTGCCGATATCGAGCGATCGTCTGTGCTATCTGATCGATCGATTCATTCAGAAATTCGATCCGAAACCGTTGTACGCCGCACTCTAATAGATGACGCACGAATTCTGCTCCGGTTTGTGCGGTTCCATTGAACACGGTGTTTCGGCAGCCTGCGTCGGCGTGGAGAACGTGTTCGATTCCGGTACGATCGCGTAATTTCACTTCATGTTGTTCACAAGGTCTTCCACAGTTCGTGAAATCGGTTCCTTCTGAGAGAAAAGCGCAGAATACACAGTGCTCCATGTGGAACATCGGAATATGTTGATGAATGGTGATTTCAAACCAATCAGAGGGACAGTTTTTAATAAGCTGTGTGAGTTGTTCGATGTTGAGATCGTACGAAGCGGTGAGGCGTTCTAATCCAAATTGTTTGAAGTAGTCTGCGGTGATGGCATTCGCAATATTGAGGGAGAAATCGCCAATTTTTCTATTCTGCTCAAAGTACTTCAAATGGTCATAGTTTCGGATTAAGTAGCCGTCAGCATTCGATCGACGAACTTGTTCTAAAATCCATTGCTCACCAGGCTTCGTAATTCTCGGTGGTGCAACCCAAATTTCTGCATTTGAAGATTGGCGAGTTAGCTCGACGGCTTGACGATAAGCACGCGGATCTTCAAATTCACAGTAAACCGTTTGAATTCCCGTTTTTAATACTGTTTCTAATTGTTTGAAATTGCGAACAAGAATGATTAATTCTGGTGTTTGAGTTTGTGATGTGTGACTTGGTAGTAGATCTGTAAACGATTTCGTCTCATCTAGTGTCCATTGTTTCGGCTGAATTCGTAACTGTTCTAATCGATCGACAATTTCCCGCCGCATCCGATTCAATTCGCTGACCGGAATCATCGCCGCATCAGTTAGATGATTATCTAATTTCCCAAGCTTGAATGGAGTATTTCCGAGTCGCCCGAATTGTTCTTGTAAGCGCTCTGTTGTTAGGGGTTTAGAATGAGCTTCAACCAGCGGTATTTCTGATTCAACGCGAGCGATGTGTCCGAGCGTATCTCTCGCGATCGCAATCAGTTTCTCACCAATCTCACCATGAATTTCAACATCAATTGATCGCTGGAATTTCGGTTGATCGCCTGCGTACGTTTGGCGGATTTGTCGATCGAGATCTGGATCGCTTGTTTTCCAAAGCAAATCACCAACACTAATTCGCCGTAAATTTAGCTGATCGCGTCCGAAGGTCAGGATCGTTTTACCATTTTGTCGATCGACGGCATAAATCCGTCCGCCTTCTTCTTTTGCCTCCGGATGTCCCGCATCGAAAACGACACCATCTCCGGGTTTTACTGGTGCTTTAGATGCGATCGTTATCTGCTCCCGACGAATATCGATCACTTCACCGAGATAGACTCCTCGCTTCTTCCCGAATCGTGCATGAACTAATTCTTGATTGTTAATTCCCTCAAACCACCCGGTATGCAATCCGCGTGAGAATGCCATTTCTAATTCATATCGCTCAGCATTCACATCAGTGATCGCTCGATCGAGTGCATTCCGATAAACCCTAGTAACATTCGCCACGTACTCCGGAGCTTTTAACCGTCCTTCGATTTTGAGACAAGTCACACCCGATCGCACTAATTCCGGCAGCACATCCAAGCCCGCCAAATCTTGAGGACTGAGCAAATAACGTCGATCGCCTAAATTGACCGTTTCCCCATCAGCAATCAATTCATACGGCATTCGGCAGGCTTGAGCGCATTCTCCCCGATTTGCCGATCGACCACCCAACGCTTCACTCGTTAAACACTGCCCCGAATACGCGACACACAGCGCACCATGCACAAACACTTCGAGCGGTAGAGTGATATTACGATCGCTCAATTGCTGCTGAATTTTGTTAATTTCTTTAATCGAACACTCCCGCGCTAATACAACTAATTGACAGCCCAAAGATTTCGCAAATTCAACGCCTGCTGCACTCGTCACCGTCATCTGAGTTGAACCATGAATCGGAAAATCTGGAGACAAATGGCGAATCAAGCGACAAATTCCGATATCTTGAACAATCACCGCATCGACACCGGACGCAATAATCGATCGTAAATATTGTTCTACTTCTGCTAATTCAGTTTGAAAGATTAACGTATTCAACGTGACATAACCTTTCACACCCCGCCAGTGTAGAAACTCCATTAACTCCGGCAGATCTGATTCTGTAAAGTTTTCTGCTCTCATCCGAGCATTAAACCGATCCAACCCGAAGTAAATCGCATCTGCACCATTCTCGATCGCGGCTTTGGCGCAGTCCCAATTTCCCGCAGGGGCAAGTAGTTCCGGAGTGTTCATAACAGAATCAGCGAGAGTGCAGATCTGCGATCGTAGCAGGTTCACTACAAAATCGGGGCAAAGAGTCGCGCGATTCTGGCAATCAATCGAAACCAAAGCGGGCGTTTTCGATAGTCTCCGGGTTCAACCATTTTGCAGAGTTCTAGATCGTCTTCGAGCATTTTTTCAACCGATCGCACAAAGGTCTGATTCAGCACAAAGACCATCACTTCAAAATTCAGTTGAAGCGATCGATTATCTAAATTCACCGTTCCGACTCCCGCGATCGCATCATCGATCAAAATCACTTTCTGGTGCATAAATCCAGGCTGATAGCGATAGATTTTGACCCCAGCCGTTTCCATTTCGTTGTAGTACGAAAACGCACAGAAATAAACCATGAAATGATCCGGTCGATTTGGCAATAGAATTCGCACATCGACACCGCGAATCGCTGCCAGTTTAAGCGCAGTGGCGATCGATTCATCGGGCACAAAGTAGGGGCTTGCAATCCAGAGCCGCTCTCTCGCTTGATTAATTGCGTTTACAAAAAACATCGTGCACGCTGGAACATGATCCGCAGGTCCAGTTGGAAACACCAACGCGGTTTGATTAAATTCCGGTTTTGGATCAATGTTCCAATTCACTTCAGGAAGATGTCGAGTCGCCCAGAACCAATCGCCTAAAAAGCTTCCCTGTAGGCATTTTACAGCCGTTCCTTGCACTCTCATGTGCGTATCGCGCCACGGACTGAGCGGCGGTTTGTAGCCAAGATATTCATCCGCAATATTCAAGCCACCCACAAAGCCGATCGCACCATCGACAATCAGAATTTTACGGTGATTGCGAAAATTAATCTGCCAGCGATTTCCTCGTCCTTTGGTGCTTTTGAAGGTTTTGACTTTTACGCCTGCGGCTCGAAGCGATCGCAAATACGATCGAGCAAGTCCCCGTGTTCCAATCCCGTCATACAGCAGATAAATCCGAACGCCTTGCTTTGCTTTCTGAATCAATCGCTTACAGAACTCATTCCCAATCTCGTCGTCATCTAACGTATAGGTTTGAAGCAGTATATAATCCGTTGCCTCTCGAATTGCCGTTAGCATTGCTTTGAATGTTTCTTTTCCATTCAGCAACAGTTCAAAATGATTCCCCGTTGTGAATGGAATTGTGGCTAACGAATCCGCTAATTTCTGGAGTGAAGCGAATTCTTTTGGTAACTCTGTTTTGTATTCTAAAGCTTCTTGGTAAACCTGTTGAGCGAGTGTATTGTGTTCAACATAAGCCGCATGGAGCGCTTCAGCATATCCGTAAAATCGATTCCGTCCCAAGATCCAATACATTGGAATCGCTAACCAAGGGAACGTCAGCAGCGATATACTCCACGCGACTGCACCACGAGACGATCGTACCGTCATTACGGCATGAGCGGCATTGATCACGCCTAAGATATGAACAACAACTGCGACAATGCTAAAGATACGAACGGAACCACCGACGCTCAACATAGTCCGACTCAAAGATGAAACTCAACTAGCATCGGTTTATGATCAGAGGATTGAATGTGATCGAGAACACGCGCTTGAAGATAGTTCTGTCGCAAACCTCGATAGAAAATATGATCGAGCGGTGGAGACAACAAAAATCGCTTGATGTTTTGAGCATCTGTTTCGGAAAACTCTGCTCTTGTTAAACCGAGCCTGCGCGTCATCTTATCAAGCATCTGCCACCTCGATCGATTCCAGGTGTTAAAATCTCCCGAAAAGATGATCGCGCCCTGGTGTTGTGCGATCGCATTTTCCAATTCTCTGAGTTGCGCCGTAAACTTCTCTAGATCAACGAAGTTAATCAGATGTGAATTGATCGTTAGTAGCGTTCCTTGTCCAAATGGATGCTCTGTGACCAACGAAACTTTTGGAGTGTTCGAGACAGGTTCAGAATGTTCAGTAATTAACGCTGTATGACTTATACTTGCAGCCCGTGACGCGGTGAGAACACCTGCATAGATGTTGTGATACTGATCGATAAAGTTTGGGGCAAAACTCCAGCTCAATTCTGCCAGTTTGAAATTCTTAGTTCGGGCACAGAGGCTAAATTCCTGAAGGAAAATTAGATCGGGACAATAGCGATCGACAATCCAATTAAAATCCGATTGCCAAGTCCGATCGTCATTGTTTTTGGCGATGTTCCAATTCAGTACCCGAATTGCTTTTTCGTTCAGCGGCGCGGTTTCCGCGTGATAGTGATGAAGAACGGTTTCATCTGTCGGAGCAAATCGATAGGGTGGTAGCAAATTTCTGAGAGGGAGATTTTCCGCGAAGCCAGATTCCAACTTGGGCATAGTTCCAGATGCAACCGTGTGCAATCTTATCTTAGTCGTTAATACAAGTTCACGATCGTGAAACGGGATTGATATCGATCGTAATTTTGATTTGCACGATTCAAACACGGACTGCGATAGATTCTGCGTTTACCCGACGGCGTAGAGACGATTCGGCGAATCGTCTCTACAAAATTTTGCATCGGGGCGACAATTCCTCAAGGCGTTCGTTCGGCTAACAGGCTATCCAATCGATCGACATATCCAGTTAACTCAACATAGCCTTTTCCTCGAATCGGTTGCTGTTTTAACTGACCTTCAAACGCTACGGCTCCCTCCCAATAGGTTGCAGTAGATGTATTTAACTCCTGATCTGCGAGCATCGATCTTCCCTGAATCGTCAAATCCAACTTAGGAATCTCGATCTGCCATTTTGACGGGTAAGTTCCCCGACTCTTCGGGCTTTTCCAGGTGTCCAAAACATTCACCTTATAGTCCTGAACACTTAACGGCTGGGTGCTGCCATCTGCTGCGATGAATGTTCCCGCTGAAGTCGCTTCTAGCGTTCCATCTTCGCGGCGTAGAACATACAACATTAAAGCCGTTCCGTTCTCAAATTGCATTGCAAACCAATCCCAGCCCACTGTTCCAGGAGTTAAGGCACTCGTCGAATACTCATGATCCTTCCAGGTCACGCCGCTGACTTTGTAAGCCTTACCCTCGATCGATACTGTTCCGTTCGTTGGTTGCTGCACAAGCGAATAATAGTAAGAAGCATTTCCGGGTTCATAGCCTTTGATGCTCAAACCCCGATCGCCTTGCAAAATCGGCGGTAGGCTTTGATTCACGACTAGATCGATCGCGACCTTCTCGGCTTTCGCTTGCAGTCGAACTTTACCGGGTTCTAGTTCAGTCGCAGACCAGTCTTGCAGCCACACATGATACGGAGAACTTTCTGCACCTGCGAGATCAATGTTGCCCCGACTGAATCGCTCGAATGGATAGAATTGTCGATCGCGAATATCACTCACGGTGAAATGCGCCGAATAGATCTGATTGCCACGTAAATGTGAAGTGGTCTGTGCTGGGTCAGAAGTTAAAGCTTGACGGAAAAAGGTTAGTTGAAATCCAAACGGGCGACCATCTTCGGCTTCTAAATTTCCGGTGTAGTACCACCATTCAGTTTGATAGTCCGGATGAGCACCGAAATCTTCGGGAAAATGCCAAGTCTGCGGTGTAAGTGCTTTGCGGAAGTGACTAGAATCTGCTGGAACATCTAACCAAACGAGTTGAGTGTTACTTGCCCAAGCGGGTTGTGTCCAGAGCGAGACACACAGCATGAGTAGAATAATTAGGATTCTCATGGGTTACTCCTGCCGTACCGCTGCTGAAATGTTCATTCGTCCGAGTCGAAAGGCGGGATAGACTCCAGCCAACAATGCTGCCACGATCGAGACAGACAAAGCCTGCCAAAAGTAGCGTCCTTCCAATGCCATCTGCAATGTCCAACCAAACGATCGCACATTGATGACATAAATCAAAATCCACGCCAGCGCATATCCGAGCGGCATCGCAAACAGTCCTGCCATTGTCCCCATCAATCCAGTTTCAAACAGCGTCAAGGTTCCAAGCTGTGTCGGGGTCATGCCTGTTGCTCTCAGAATGCCAATTTCACGAGTCCGCTCTAGCTGCAAACTCATTAGCGTACTCAGAACTCCGATAAATGCCACAACAACCGCGAGTAATCTTAGAGCATCGGTAATTGCGAATGTCCGATCGAAGATCTCTAACGAACTTTGCCGAAGCGTGACATTCGACTGCACGGACAAAGTTTGCTGGTCTTTGAATCGATCGCGAATTGCTTCGACAACCGCTTCGACATCGACATTCGGCTGTACAAACAATCCGAATGAAGCAATGCTCGAATCCTGCCAGAATCGTTCGTACAAGTCGTCATCGAGAATGATCGTTCCGCGATCGGAGGAATAGTCATAAAACACAGCTAACACCGGAAAAGTTCGATTACCTTCAGGAGTAAGCAAAGTAATTGTTTGAGGTGGCTCAGAAACGTTTTCTCTCAGAATCAAAGCTTCTGAAATAATCACACCTTGACCAGCATCGAGCGCATTCCAGGGATCTTTACCCAAGTCAGGACGAATCCAAGCATAAGGACGTTTACCCTGAGAAACATCACCATCCGCAGAAATTAGCTTCACTTGCTTGTCATAGTCCACGACTTGCACATCAGCATCGTTATATGTGACCGCTTTTTCAATCCCTGGAAATGTTCTCAGTTGTGCTGCGATCGCGGGTTCAATTTTCCCTAACACCCGATTCGCAGTCGTACTCGGTGGCGACACATAAATATCTGCTTGCAAAGTCTGATCAAGCCACTGGACGACCGTTCCGCGAAACGATCCGACCATGATCGAAACGCCCACAATCACCGAGACCGATACCATCAACGCCGCGATCGCAACTGAAGTTCGACTCAGCGATCGTAAAATATCACGCGGTGCTAACTTGCCAAAAACTCCAAGAATCTGCTGCCCGATCGCAGCAAGTCCTTGCATTAAAGCAGTCACTAATGGCGGTGTGAGTAAAGCCGCGCCCAACAACACCGCAAACAATCCACCAAACGCTGCCACCAATCCACCAGACTGCCAGCGCAATAAGAGAATGCCAGCGATCGTCATTCCGATCCACGCCAAGACCAAATTCGGAAGCAGCGATCGCACTTTACTTTCTAATGTCGATCGCTGAAGCGTCAAACTCGGCGCAGAATTCATCGCCTCGATCGCTGGAAGTGCTGATGCAAATAGCGCAGACGCAATTCCGATGACCAATCCTTTTGCGATCGTAAAGTTCGACAGCGTGACTTGCTGCACTGTCATAATAAAGTAGAAATCATTGATCGTTTGCGTAATCAAGCCCACAATACTGCGACCGAGAACAATTCCGAGCGCGACCCCAATCACAGAACCAACAACACTAAAAATCGCCGCCTCAGACAAAATCAGCGTAAAAAGTTGCTGCTGAGTCACACCAATACAGCGCAGAATGCCAAACATCGGACGACGTTGCACTACACTAAACGTCACCGTGTTATAGATTAGAAACATTCCGACCACTAACGCCAGCAAGCTCAAAGCAGTAAGGTTCAGTTCAAACGCAGCGGTCATTTGTTGAACTGCATTCTTCTGAGCTTCAGCCGTTTCGAGTTGAATCCCGGATGGAAGTTGTTGCGCGATCGCGTCTAACTCTTCCGCCTGTCGCACAATCAAATCGATATGACTGAAGCGCCCGACTTGTCCTAAAAGCTCTTGTGCAGTGGCGATATCTGCAAACAGAAAATTGCTTAACGCCCGTCGATTGAGTGAATCGCTCGTTTCAACCGTTCCAACTAATTTGACGGTTTTCGATTGTCCTGCAAGGTCTAAATGCAGTGCATCCCCTAAATGAACACCGTAACGATCTGCGGTTTCTTTTGAAAGTACGATCGCATTCGGCTCTGTGAGAAATCTAACAAAGCCATTTCCGCTACTACCCACATTGCTGAAATAGTTACGGAATGGTGATTCTGCAAATAGATCAACTCCAACTAGACGTAACGGTTGATTGCCTAGCTCATTAACTTTCGCGTAACCTTCGACGATCGGAGCCGCATCGATCTGCCCGAATTGTCGTTTGATCTGCGAATACACCGTTTCATCGATTCCGGTCGGTGCGATCGACACAATTCGATGCGTTGCTCTTCCGGTAATTGCATCGGTCGAGAGTGAAAAGGCGCGTTGAGCAGAACCATTGGCGAGATCGATCGACACCATCATCGCAACGCCCAAAGCAATGCCTAGAACACAGAGAATATACGGCAACGGACGCAATTTAAGACGCTGCCAAGCAAGCCGCCAGAGAGGACGGTTAGAAATAGAGGTCATAGCTTATTGAATGAGGAACTATACAGCAACTTCGCTCAGCGTATCGGGCTGAATCGCGATCGGGATGAGATGCCCATCTTGAACCCGCAGAACGCGATCGGCACACTTGGCAATCTCTGGGTTGTGAGTTGCCATGATCAGCGTTTTTCCAGTTTTGCGGGTGAGATCAAGCAAGAGTTGTAAAACTTTTTCGCCTGTTTCTTCGTCTAAGTTTCCGGTCGGTTCATCGGCTAGAACAAGCTGCGGATCGTGTGCGAGTGCTCGTGCGATCGCGACTCGCTGCTGTTGTCCGCCAGAAAGCTTATCGGGAAATGTCTCTGTGCGATCGATGAGTCCGACTTGCTCTAAAAGCTTGAGTGCAGAAGTTTGAGCTTCTTTGAGCGATCGACCTGCGAGTTCTTGCGGCAGTGTCACATTTTCCAGCACTGTGAGGGTCGCAATCAGGTTAAAGAACTGAAAGACGAAGCCAATTTGATCACGACGCAGTAAAGTTCGCGATCGCTCATTCATTTCCGTGATTGCAAGGTTATTAATCCGAATCACACCCTCAGTCGGTTGATCAATGCCGCTGACGAGATTCAGCAAGGTACTTTTCCCGCTGCCGCTGTTTCCCAATAAAACAACGAACTCTCCCGGTGAGATGGTTAGCGTGACTTGATTTAGAACGGTGCGCTGTGTGTCACCTTCCTGGAATGTTTTGCTGAGGTGCTCTAATTCGACCAGAGCACCCGCTTGATTCTTGGTTTGCTGTTCGCTACCCACTCGAATACCTCAGATAATCGCTTCTCGACGATTTTAGAGGAATTCGATCGAAGATTCTTTACTCCAAGCGACACATTAACTCACTGCCAAGATTCCATTGGGTGAAATCTTCTAGCTGAACTTGAATCGATTTGACGTGCCAGATGTCCTCGCAGTACTCCGCGATCGCTCGATCGGAAGAAAATTTTCCCATTCGAGCCGCATTCAGAATCGATCGACGTGTCCAAGTTGTTGCATCGAGGTAGGTTTTGCTCACTTCAGCTTGACAGTCAATATAAGCTTGGTAGTCCGCAAATAACATAAACGGATCATCAAACATTAGCTGATCGAGCAACGGTCGAAACTGACTGCCATCTCCGTGTGAAAAGTGCCCGGATGCAATTAAATCGATCGCGGATTGAAGCTGCGGATTCGATTGGTAATAGTTCTGAGGTCTGTAACCGTTCGCTTTGAGTTGTGCGACTTCTTCGGTGGTTAACCCAAACAAGAAGAAGTTTTCGGCTCCGACTTCTTGGCGAATCTCAATGTTTGCGCCGTCTAATGTGCCGATCGTTAAAGCTCCATTCATGGCAAATTTCATGTTACCCGTTCCCGAAGCTTCTAAGCCTGCGGTCGAAATTTGCTCAGACAGATCCGCTGCTGGGTAAACCCGTTGGCTGTTGGTGACGTTATAGTTCGGGAGAAACACCACACGTAAGCGATCGCGAACTGCTGGATCACGGTTAACGACTTCAGCGATCGAGGTAATCAGCTTGATCATCAACTTCGCCATGAAGTAACCCGGAGCCGCTTTCCCTCCGAAAATAAAGGTTCTAGCTGGAATGTCTAGCGTCGGATTCTGTTTGATCTGGTCATAAAGCGTGACAATGTGGAGTGCATTTAAGTGTTGGCGTTTGTATTCATGAATGCGTTTGACTTGCACATCGAACAATGAACTTGGATCAAGTGAAATTCCCAGAGTTTTGTGAATGTGATTTGCGAGATCAGTCTTGATTGCTTGTTTCATCGATCGCCAATCCTGACAAAATCCGGCATCCTCCGCAAGAGGTTCAATCTGACGCAGATCATCGAGATTTTTGATCCAACTATCCCGAATCCGATGATTCACTAATTCAGTCATGCGTGGATTACTCAAAGTTACCCAGCGTCGAGGCGTGACCCCATTTGTTTTGTTCGAGAACTTCTCAGGGAAAAGCTCATAAAAATCTCGCAGTACCGTTTCTTTGAGCAGTTCACTATGTAGCTCTGCAACACCATTGATCGCATGACTTCCTAAACAAGCAAGATTCGCCATCCGAACATATCTTTCTCCCTTTTCTTCAATCAAAGAGAGTCTAGATAAGCGATCGCGATCTTTCGGATATTTCATCCGCACTTGTTCAAGGAATCGAAAATTTAGCTCATAGATAATCTCTAAATGTCGAGGAAGCAAACTCCCAAACAAGCTCAGTGCCCATTTTTCTAAAGCTTCTGGCATGAGTGTATGGTTCGTGTACGCGAAGGTCTTCTGCGTCATTTCCCAGGCTCGATCCCAATCGATTTCATGCTCATCGACCAGTAATCGCATCAATTCTGCAACTGCGATCGCAGGATGTGTATCGTTTAACTGAATCGTGAATTTCTCAGGGAATTGCTCGATCGATAATCCTTGTCCCTCAAGAATGCGAAACATATCCTGCAATGAGCAAGACACAAAGAAAAACTGCTGCTCTAATCGCAATTGTTTTCCAGTCGTTTTTTGATCATTCGGGTATAGCACTTTCGTGAGATTTTCTGAAGTGACTTTACGATCGACGGCTCCGTAATAGTTCCCTTGATTAAACACGCCGAAATCAAACGATTCCACCGCTTCCGCTTTCCACAATCGTAATGTGTTTGCAGTGTTGACCTGATAGCCCAAAATCGGCGTATCATAAGGAACGCCTAAGACTTCACGATCTGCAACCCAACGAACGCGATCGCGTCCTCGCTCATCTTTGTAATGCTCGGTACGTCCGCCAAATTTCACATGCACAGACCACTCCGGACGCACGATTTCCCACGGATTTCCATGCTTCAGCCATTTATCCGTTCGTTCCACTTGCCACCCGTGGCGAATCTCTTGCTCAAAGATGCCAAACTCATATCGAATGCCATACCCTAAAGCTGGAATTTCGAGCGTTGCTAATGAATCGAGATAGCAAGCTGCTAATCGTCCCAAGCCGCCGTTTCCGAGTCCAGGTTCGGCTTCTTGGGCAAGGAGTTCATCAAAATCGAGTCCGAGTTCTGCGATCGCTCTTTTCACTTCATCATAGATACCCATGTTGATCAAGTTATTGCCCAAATGCGGACCCATGAGAAACTCGGCTGAAAGATAGCACACCGTTCTCGATCGACCTCTGGTATAAGCTTCTGCCGTACTATTCCAGCGGTGCAACATTCGGTCTCTCACTGTATAGGCGAGTGCTAGATAGTAATCTTGTTGGGTTGCTAAAGCGACAGGTTTTCCTTGGATGAAAAAGAGGTTGTCAAGAAACGCACGTTTTAGAGTTTCGAGACTCAACCCGGTGCGATCGCCTTCTGAATGTGAAGTCAAAATTCCGGGTGTGGGAACTGGGATAACCGTTTGCTGGGGAGGATTCATAGTTTGCTCTGCCTCTTGCCGTACGCGACTGACAACCCTTCCAATGAGACTAGAGCAATGCAAACGGTTTTGTGATTTATACTACTGACCCGAACAAGTTCAGATTTTATTAAGATTTCGATGCCCTATTTCGATAGCGTATCGAGTCGATCGCTTAATCCACGCAGTTCATCGTTTAAGCTTCTTTGTTGCTGAATTAATCGATCAAATTCTTCTTTAGTGGCGAGTTGTTCTCGATTGAGGCGAATGGACTGATCGACTTGTTGCAAACAGCGATCGAGAGCTGCGGCAAATTCGTATCGAGTCATTGCTCGATCACCGCGAAAAGTGCCATCTGGATAGCCAGCAAGACAGCCTAAAGGTGTGTTCCTCTGAGTTGGAATCACAGGGGTCTGTGCCAATACTTTTGGGGCTGGAATGAGTAGAGTTGCAAGCAGTGAGGATGCAACAGTGAGAGACCAGAGTTTCATTGTTCAAGCGAATGGATTAGGGGATACTTTTTTTATAGCGGTTTTTAGATAGGTTTGCTACTTCTAGTGTCGAAGACAGCATTTGAAGCGTACTGTTCACTGCATCAGCCCGCCCGGACTTTCAGTCACGGGCGGGTGAACGCCATGATCGATACTTTTCAAACATCCTCTAGGACAAGCTCTATTCTATCTGCCATTGATCCAACAGAAAAGCATACTCAAATGCTATCTCCTTCAACCGCTCATATCGCCCAGACGCGCCTCCGTGTCCGGCTCCCATGTTCGTTTTGAGCAGCAGAACATTAGAATCTGTTTTTAGCGCTCTTAGCTTTGCTGTCCACTTTGCAGGCTCCCAGTAAGACACACGCGGATCATTTAAGCCAGCCGTGATCAGTAACGCTGGATAGTCTTTTGCTTCAACATTGTCATAAGGTGAGTAGCTCTTCATGTAGAAGTAAAAGTCTCGATCGTTCGGATTGCCCCATTCTTCCCATTCTGTCACCGTCAAAGGCAGCGAGCTATCTAAGATCGTTGTCACTACATCCACAAAGGGCACTTGCGCGATCGCGCTTTTAAACAGTTCTGGACGCTGATTGACCACGGCTCCCATTAACAATCCACCTGCACTACCGCCCGAAATTGCTAAATGATTTGAATCTGTCCAACCTTGTTGAATCAGCGTTTCTGCACAAGCAATAAAGTCACTGAATGTATTTTGCTTATGCAGAAATTTACCGTCTTCGTACCATTTGCGTCCTAGTTCAGAACCGCCTCGAATATGTGCGATCGCAAGAATCACGCCTCGATCGAGCAAGGCTAACCGATTCGAGCTAAATGAATCCGGATAGCTAAATCCATACGATCCATATCCGGTCATCAATACTGGATTGCGACCAGTGCGATCGATGCCTGTTTTGTATACGATCGATAGAGGAATCTTCGCGCCATCAGGAGCGATCGCTTCGAGTCGTTCGCTTTTGTAGAGATCGCGATCGTATCCACCTAATACTGGAGTTTCTTTCTTCAGTTCACGAGTTTTTGCATCGAGATCGTAATCAAAGATCGAACCTGGAGTGACCAGCGAAGTATAACCGAATCGTAGAGTTTGTGTGTTGAAATCGGGATTAGCAGATTCTGAAACTTCGTAAGTTGGTTCTGGAAAGGTAATCCTATGTTCCTCTTGCGTCGAGAGCTTACAGACTCGGATATTGGGAATGCCGGATTCTCGATCGTAAATTACTAAATGATCGGCAAACGCACTCACGCCCATCAAGAACACATCTTCACGATGTTCGATCACAGTTTCCCATTGTTCAGGCTCATTCACTGATGCTTTCATCAGCTTAAAGTTCAACGCATTCTCATTCGTCAGAATGTAGAACGTATCGGTATGATGCTCTACTTCGTATTCAACACCAACTTGCCGAGGACGAATCACACGAAAGTCCCCGGTCGGATTGTTGGCATCAAGGTAATGCACTTCTGAAGTAATTTTGCTACCTAAACCAAAGAGTAGATAGGCTTCACTCCGAGTTTTATCAACACCAAGGAAGTAAGCATCATCGGCTTCGTGAAACAACAATTCATCGGTGCTTGCATCACTGCCTAATTGATGTCGAAATAGCTTATATGGGCGATTGGCGGGATCGATTTGGGCATAAAACACGGTTCGATTATCATTGCCCCAAGCAAACGAAGCCGTATCAAGAATCGATTCGGGATAGAGTTGACGAGTCGCTAAATCGAGAAAGACTAAAGTATAGCGTTCGGCTCCGGTTGTATCAGTTGAATACGCCAGAATTTGATGATTTGGACTAACTTCTAACACTCCTAAGCTGAAATATTCAGTGCCTTCAGCTAATTCGTTTTGATCGAGTAAAACTTCTTCCGGTGCATCCAAAGATTGATACTTGCGACAGTGAATCGGATAAGCTTTTCCAGACTCAGTGCGTGTGTAGTAGTAGTAATCGCCCCAGCGATATGGCACTGATAAATCATCTTCTTGAATGCGAGAGAGCATTTCTTCGTAAAGCTTAGTTTGCAGCGATTCAGTGTGCTGCATCATTGCTTCGGTGTAAGCATTCTCCGCTTCTAGATAAGCAATGACTTCGGGATTGTCACGCTCACGTAGCCAGAAATAATCGTCAATGCGTTCGTCGCCGTGAAGTTGGTGAACATGACGATGTTGGGGGGCGATCGGGGGTGTAAGTTGTCCCCGATCGAGATTATCGTGAGCAGTGAGCGGTGACATGGAGCTAATCAAAGAACAACCACAATTAGTCAAGCATCTGATCCAGGTTTTGTCACTCCTCACTTAGAGTGGCTTTTATTCGTCGCGTCCGTGGACTTGAGCGGGTGGACTCGTGGCTTCGATCGCGCTAAAGGACTCTAAGATTTTGTAGCTGTGTGAGGCTCCTTTTGGCACAACCCAAGAATCTCCTGGCTCTAGGAGCACCATTTGTCCTTCAAGATGCAGTTCCGCTCGACCTTGAAGCACATATCCGACTGTTTCATACTCCCGTTGTGTCGCAGGTTTTGCATCCGCAGGCTGTTCATTCTCCCAAAGCCGCATTGCGACTGTTTTACCTGAAGCTAGATATTTCTGTCCCATCTCACCAGTGGGTGAAAACTGAGCATCGACTTTTTGCACCGTGCTATCTGTCATTGTAAATTCCTCGTGAGTTGCGTACTGCCACTCAACTTAATTCTGGTTGAGAAGAAGTACCTCTCGCTTCAGGTGGATCACAGCCATGCAAACTCAATTGTTAAAAATCATACTTCAATTATTACAAGGTCAGTAGCATTACCAATCACGATCGCACATTTCACTACCAATATTCACGATCGCAAAACCTCATCACAAAATCTTATATTGGTTGACATAACTTCTCGAAATGAAGCAGAGTGTTAGGTCTGAGGGTGTCCCAGCTTCTAAATCTCAAATTTCGTATACTTAGCAATTCTGAAACCATCTCTGCGTCTTCCTCGTAGGTTCTACCCCCCGACAGAGTGATATGAAGCAGCAACGAACCATTCTGATTGTCGATCGCTCCCCCGTTGACCGACAAATCTATCAGCAGTACTTATCTCAAACAGGTGACATCGATTACCAATTCCTCAACGTGGATTCCGGTCTTTCTGCGCTGCAAATCTGTCAGGATTCTAGCCTTCATGCGGTCTTGCTCAGTTCAGAGCTATTGGATGTTTCTGCTTTGGAATTGCTGACCAAGATCGAGCCATTTCTGCCGATCGTGGCGATTGTGCCCTCGATCGCGATCGCGCATCAATTTTTACAGCTTGGTGCAAAAGACTACATTCTCAAACATCAGATCACACCCGAAGTATTACAGCACACCCTACAAAGTGCAATTCTAAGACAGCAATTTACCAATCCGGACTTAACTCAACAATTACACCGAAGTCAAATTGCGCTGAAACAAAGTGAAGAACGATTGAGACTTGCACTTGAAGCGGCTCAGATGGGAGCTTGGGAATGGGATTTAGTCAGCGGAGCTTTGTCTTGGTCGCCGAATTATGCGGAACTGGTTGGACTTGATCCGCATAGTTCCCCTACTACGATCGAAGGTTGGGAAGCGATCATTCATCCTCACGATCGTCCTCAAGCCCAAGCCCAATTAAACCTTGCACTCAAATCGGGAACAGATTTATACAACGAGTATCGCATCATCAAACCCTCTGGAGAAATTCGCTGGTTGAATTGCAAAGGACAAATCGAGCGCAATGATCAGGGTACACCGATCCGAATGTTAGGAGTCACACAAGATGTAACAGAAGTGAAACGTCAAGAATTACATCGATCGCGATTGTTGAAACAAGAAAAAGCAGCACGAGTCGAAGCAGAAACCGCAAATCAGAGTAAAGATGAATTTCTCGCAATGGTGACTCATGAATTGCGAACCCCGTTGAATGCGATTTTAGGGTGGGCGAAACTGCTGCGAACTCGAAATTTGGACTCGAATTCTATCGATCGTGCTTTAGAAACGATCGAGCGAAATGCTGAATCTCAATCACAACTAATCGAAGATTTGCTTGATGTCTCTCGAATTATTCGCGGACGACTGACTCTGAAATTAATGTCGGTGAATTTGTATGCGGTAATTTCTGCTGCGATCGAAGGAGTCAAACTTTCTGCTGAATCGAAACAACTTCAAATCGATTTCAATGCAATGGATCTTGATGCAACGATTTCCGGTGATCCAAAACGATTGCAGCAAATCTTTCTCAATTTACTGACGAATGCCATCAAATTCACGCCGCAAGGTGGAAAGATTGTTGTGCAACTGACAAGCAATGATACAACTGCACAAGTTCGCGTGATTGATACGGGGATTGGGATTCAATCGGAGTTTCTGCCGCATGTCTTCGATCGATTCCGTCAAGATCAATCAAATGATGCTTCTGAACAAGGTTTGGGATTAGGACTCGCGATCGTACGTCAATTAGTCGAGCTTCATCAGGGTTCTATCTCAGTCGAAAGTGCAGGCGAAGATCAAGGAACTACTTTCACGATGGGCTTTCCATTGTCAGACCTTGATCGGGAGACAGACTGAAAAGCGAGTCCGACCAGGAACTGAATCATAAGTCAGCGCCCCTTGATGGCGATTTTCTACGATGCGACGACACAGTTCTAGTCCTAATCCAGTTCCTTTGCCGACGGGTTTTGTTGTGAAAAATGGTTCAAACAACCGCGATCGAGCATCTTCAGAAACGCCAGATCCTGAATCAATAACCTGAACTTCGATGCGATCGTGACAGCAAGTAGTCATGATTTCTAGCACTCCACGATCGCCCATTGCATCAATGGCATTATCAATCAAATTCGTCCACACCTGATTCAGTTCGCTTCCATACGCCAGAATCTTCGGTGCATTGCAATCATAGTTCCGTCGAATTTCAATCCCTTTCTTTAGCTTAAAGGCAAACAATCGCAAGGTATCTTCAATGCCTTCATGCACATCAACAATCTGCTGCACCCCTTGATCGAGATGCGAATAAGACTTCATCGCCTGCACTAATTCAGACATGCGTTTTGCTCCATGCAATCCACTGGTAATCATGCTCAGCACTTCAAACGAGAGTGCTAACCAGCGAAATCCTAAATCGCGTAGTTCTGTTTGAGAGTTCCGCCAGGGTTCGATTAAGTGTTCTAACTGCTCGATCGTCATTCCAGCGGAAGCCAATGGCTCTGCTAATCGCCAAGCATCATCGATTCCGTAGTCTTCAAGCCAAGTCAAGAGTTCATCTTCTCGGTCGCGCACCTTTGCAAAGTCGATCGGATGATTCAACAGCGTGTCATATCCTTGATCTCGTGCCTGAATCCATTCTTTGGTATGCGCTTCATCTTGCTGAGTCTGTCCAGCAATCAACGTCATCTGCTGAAGTTCGATCAACGCTGGAACCACATCTTGGAGCGCTCTCACGACTGCCGCAGCCGGATTGTTCAACTCATGCGCCAGTCCTGCTGAGAGTGTTCCTAATGCCGCCATCTTTTCTCGCTGTCGAATAAACGTCGTTAAGCCTTCGACTCGTTGCTGAACGGTCTTGAATACTAATCGTTCAAACTGCCGACAAGAATGCAGTACTTCCAGAAAATCCTCACATGTCAACCGATGTAATCGACAAGCGCTAATGGCTCGAATCGTGACCAGGACAGGTTCTTCAGTGAGAATCGGAACTTCGCCAAATGACACTGGAGCATCATGCTGTCCGAGCGGCATTTCATTCCCTTCAGTCGATCGTGTAATTCCCAATCGTCCCGCCGCCAGAATGAAGTATCCTTTGCCCGCATCACCTTCATGCACCAGAACTTCGCCCGGATCAAGATGCAATTCCTCGGCGCGATCGCAAATCCAATTCAATCTCGATTCTGGTAGCGTACGAAACAATTCGAGCGTTTGTAAATCTTTGATACAAAGCATGACTCTCATTCCTTCACGAAACGATCGATTCCGGTATTGTAACGAGCAATCGTATCGATTAATCTTAAATATCTCTTCACCGGGTTCTAGTTATGGCGAAACCCATTATTCTTACCGTTGACGATGACGTTGACGTTTTGAGTGCGATCGCACGTGATTTACGCAAACAATACGGCGATCGCTTTCGGATCGTTCGAGCCGATTCAGGTACAAGCGCGATCGAGGTCGTGCAACAAACAAAACTGCGAAATGAAACGATCGCTTTGTTTCTCGTCGATCAACGAATGCCAATGATGAGCGGTGTGGAATTTCTCACAGAAGCCTTGCAAACGTTTCCAACCGCAAAACGGGCACTACTAACGGCGTATGCAGATACGGATGCCGCGATCAATGCGATTAACACCACCCAAATCGACTATTACTTATTGAAACCTTGGAACCCTCCCGAAGAGCGGCTTTATCCAGTGCTCGATGATCTCTTAGACGATTGGATGTCTGCGTATCGTCCACCGTTTGAAGGGATTCGCGTGATCGGAAACCGCTGGTCGCCGCAATCTCACCAAGTCAAAGACTTTCTTGCCCGAAATCAAGTCCCGTATGAGTGGTTCGATGTTGAGCTTTCTACCGAGGCACAACAGTTAGTTGAATATGCAGATTGCGATCGCTTACAGTTGCCGTTAGTCCTCTTTCCCGACGGATCGAGTGTTCTGCAACCGACTCCCGCACAAATTGCCGATCGCATCGGACTCCACACGCAAGCGGGCAATCCCTTTTACGATCTGGTAATTATCGGTGGAGGTCCCGCCGGACTCGCAGCCGCCGTCTATGGGGCTTCTGAAGGACTCGATACAGTGATGATCGAACGAGAAGCACCGGGTGGACAAGCAGGAACCAGTTCTAGAATCGAGAATTATCTGGGCTTCCCAGTTGGACTCAGTGGCAGCGATCTAGCCCGTCGAGCAGTCACACAAGCGAAACGATTCGGAGTTGAAATTCTGACTCCACAAGAAGCAACCGGAATTCGGATTCAAGACGCTTACCGAATCGTGACGTTAGCGGATGGCAGTGAGATCAGTTGCCATGCGTTAATTCTGGCATTGGGTGTTTCTTGGCGACGATTGAACATTCCGGGTATCGATCGATTAACCGGAGCCGGGGTCTACTACGGAGCCGCTCAAACAGAAGCGATCGCTTGTCGCGATGAAGATATTTACATTGTTGGTGGCGCGAATTCCGCTGGACAAGCTGCGATGTACTTCTCGAAGTATGCTCGACAAGTCACGATGTTAGTCCGAGGAGAATCACTGACGAAAAGTATGTCGCAATACTTAATCGATCAGATTGATTCCACTCCGAATATCACTGTAAAGACTTTTGCGAGCGTTACGGAAGTGAAAGGCGAAACCAGTTTAGAAGCGATTACGATCGCGAATGCAACCACGGGAGAAACAGAAACCGTTCCAGCAACCTCATTGTTTATTTTTATCGGGGCAGAACCGAGAACACGCTGGCTCGATGGGGTCATCAATCGAGACGATCGCGGATTTATCTTCACAGGCGCAGAGTTACAGAAGCGTCCGAAAGGATGGATGCTCGATCGCGATCCGTATTTACTTGAAACGAATATTCCCGGTATCTTTGCGGTGGGTGATGTGCGGCACAATTCGGTAAAGCGAGTGGCATCTGGTGTCGGAGAAGGCTCGATTTGTGTTCAATTCGTGCATCAATATTTGAGTAAGGTTTTGTAGAGGTTGAATCGTGCCTTGGCGAATAGAATTCGCCAAGGCGCAAAGATTTGTACAAAAGCTCTTTTTAATCTCAAAACTTATTAGACCGCGAATTCAACGATCGATAATCAGTCATTTCTTTTACTCCTCCCTATGCAAACCTACGATTGGATTGTGATCGGCGCAGGTATCACTGGCGCATCACTCAGCTACGAACTCACTCAGCAAGGCTTTTCTGTTCTGCTGCTCGATTCTGATGCCGATCCTCCTTCTGCAACACGATTTAGTTATGGTGGGATTGCTTACTGGTCAGGAACAACAGATCTCACTCGCCAACTCTGTGCAGAAAGCAAAGCAATTTATCAATCTCTATCGGCTGAACTCGATGCCGATACTGAGTTCCGAGAAATTGACTTACTATTGACGATTTCCTCCGAATCGAATCCCGAAACGCTGACTCAGAACTATTCTCACTTTGCAGATCCACCAAGATTTCTCACCGTTGAAGCGGCTTGTGAACTAGAACCTTTGCTTGATCCGAATGGAATTGCTGGAGCATTGACAGTTAAACATGGACATATCGATGCTGGAAAAACAGCGCAAGCATACATCAAAGCAATGCAAAGATTGATCGGGACTTACAAGATTGCTACTGTAAAGAGCTTAATCGCAGGTGGAGTGAGTACCACTGAAGGCGAATTCTTTGCAGCAAATACCGTCGTTTGTATCGGAGCATTGACGCGGCAGTTTTTGAAAGATGCGGGATTGTCGATCGCTCAATATTTCACCCATGCCGAAATCATCGAACTTCCTCAGAGTGAAATCCAGTTAAATACCTTGGTGATGCCAGCAGAGGCGGAACGATTCAAGCTCGAAGCAGAAGCGACCCGCGATGATGCCATTTGGGATCAACCGGGACAAGAACCAGCACCACCGATTCTCGATGCGGGAGCCGTTCAATTTCGCGATCGCCGAATCATTATCGGGCAAGTGAGCCGCACATTAACTGATCCCAATGCTGCGATCGATGCCGCTCAAAGTGAAGCCGATTTACGAACAAAAATCAGCCGCGTGATGCCGAAAGTTGGAAAACTTCAAGGCACTTGGCAGCATTGCTTGATCGCATTTAGTCGCGATCGATTGCCACTAATCGGAGCCGTTCCGGATGCTGAAGGCGTGTATGTTTTCTCTGGCTTTAGTAATCCACTTGCACTTGTACCGCCGCTCGCTCGACGATTTGCAATTCAAGCGAAAGGTGATACTGATTCAGTCTTGAAGCAGGTATCACCGGAGCGATTTCACTAACGATTCGAGGCTTGCTCATTCGAGCGGTCTCGCCACAACGTAATCGAGTTATTAATCGGTTGCAGTTGTGTACCAGGGAAATAGAAGCTAAGAATACGATCGCTTGTCCAGCCCAATCGACCCAAGTTATATGATCCAAACTGGCTCATTCCCACCCCATGTCCAAATCCGCCACCCACGAAGACAAAGCCTTTCAGCGTTTTATTCTTCTCCCGCACCGGATCAACGTAGAACAAGGTACTCGCAGGGGCTTCAAATACGGTTTGAATATCGTCCTTCTCAAGCTCGATCGTGCCTACATCGGTTGTGATTTTCGATTTCAAAATTCGTCCACCATTCGATCGCTGTGTAACCTGGATGTTCTGAATCGTTTTGAAGTTCGCTAGCGGATGACGAACCGCTTTGAGATAGTCTCGTAGCTCTCGATTCAAGTCCGTTAAAGAGACTTGATATCGCCATCGGAACATATCTGTACCATCTTCGTTAAAGCCTTTCTTTTGATTGATAAATGCTCGGAAATTGCGCTCATCAGATAAGCTCCGCGCCTGAAGATCCCAGATCGGATTCACAGAATCAACAACGGCTCTTAAATAAGGACGATCCCATCCATGCCAAATATCGTTAAAGCCAGCAGTCACACCGCCACTGGTCGAGGAATAGACCGCATCCACGAGTTCGTTTTGATGAGTCAGCACCAATCCGCGTGTTGCCGCGATCGCGCGATCGGTCGAAGGTGCGGCTCCATCTAATCCGCGATACACCTGACACTGCGTCGTGGCACAGAGTTGATAGTTATCGATTGCAAATCGCCGCAGATTCCGAAGCGCATACGTTCGAGCGAGGACTGCCTGAGCTTCTAGAACAGGTTGCGGTGCCCAAGTGCCAATCTCATGGGGGACGACTCCTCGCAGATACGTTTCCACTCCAACAAAATTGACGAGCGTAAAGTTACCATACGCATTCGGTTGAATTCGCAATACGCCACCGTAAGGGCGATTCGGGAGATCGTCTTTTTCTCGATCGACTTGAATCACGCCTGATCCCGAAGCGATATCCACCACATCGCGCGTATACCGGAACCCGTTCAATACCCAAGTCGGACGAGGCACTTCTTGAATCACTCGGCTCTCAATTCGTGCGGTTTGAATTCCTTTTGCCTGCAAACTTTTTAATAACAATCGCCGGACGAGCGGAGTGTTATAGACATCGCGTTTCGCCCAGACTTGCCAGCGATCGGGTTGAGCAATTTCCACCTCAATCCCTTGCGCTCTCCATTCTTGCGCCTGATCTTCGGCAGACTCAAAACTCCGATGCGTACTGAAAATGACTCGCTCTTCCACCACAGGCTGAGAAAGTTTTTGCATCGTGGTTTCGAGCTTGAGTTCCTGTGCGGTGAGCGTTTGAGGTTTACCATCTGTATTGAATCGAATGGTTAAACGATCGCCTGAATTTGCTTTCAACGTCATCGTATCTTTTGTACGATCGCCAAATCGCTGCACAATCCCGACTTGAATTCCTACATCTTGCTGCGCGTGGGCAGATGTCGTGAATCCTACTGCTAGGGCAAAACCGAGAACAAAGGGATTGAGTTTAGTCAATGTCAGAGCCAAGGGAGTCAAGCCTCTTTCTATTCAAGGAAGGAAACGGGCGGCGGGTGAAAACCTGTGTCTGATTGTAAGGGCAATTTTACGGATCAGAGTGTGTCGATCGCGCATTTTCATAGAATCAATGTCCGCTGCTATTTCCACGATTCCGGAGTCAACACTCATCAATTTCCCAAAAATGGTTGCAAGTCGAAGTCATTATGAGTATGATATAGAAGTCGGGTGAAGAGAAGATTCATGAGAGTTCAAGAAATCCCCATCAATCAGATCCGCCGTCCCTTATTTCGGCAGAACGACCAAGAGAAAGTGAAAACCCTCATGGCATCGATTTCCGAAATCGGGCTACGAGAACCGATCGACGTTTTAGAAGTAGACGGGCAATATTACGGCTTTTCAGGCTGTCACCGCTACGAAGCTTGCAGCCGTCTCGGACACGAAACGATTTTGTGCAATGTTCGCCGCGCCCCGAAGGCAGTTCTTAAACAACATTTAGCTTAAGTTTCGATCTGGCTGCGAGATAATAGCCAGTACCGGAGCGCTCACTCTTTTTCAGATTGTAGTAGGAGAACAGAATGGTTACTCAAGTTGCAATTGGCATCGAAGACACGAAACGGCAAGCGATCGCAGAAGGCTTATCGCGCTTGTTGGCAGACACTTACACGCTGTATTTAAAGACCCATAACTTCCACTGGAATGTCACAGGTCCGATGTTCCAAACGCTGCACACGATGTTTGAAACCCAATACACCGAGTTGGCGTTGGCGGTAGACCTGATTGCAGAACGGATTCGGGCATTGGGATTTCCTGCACCAGGAACCTACAGCGAATATGCAAAGCTGAGTTCGATCGACGAAACTCCCGGTGTGCCGAAAGCTGAAGAAATGATCAAGCTTTTGGTGCAAGGACAAGAAGCAGTCGTGAGAACGGCTCGATCGTTGTTCCCGCTCGTGGATGAAGCGAACGATGAACCGACCGCAGACTTGCTCACCCAACGGATGCAGGTGCATGAAAAGACCGCTTGGATGTTGCGGAGCTTGTTGGAGTCGTAATTCAGTTGAATAAATAGCGTGAAGCCGCCTGATTGGGTGGCTTTTTTTCTAGGGCGGCAAAGTTCGCTGGAGTAATTTCTGCTCCAGTTGAGCCA
>ERZ1066124.109-NODE-109-length-82056-cov-26.907965_pt1 | contig 82056 bp, 73 predicted proteins | sample MGYA00382771_ERZ1066124 | MGnify/ENA primary metagenome ERZ1066124 (study PRJEB33369, sample SAMEA5778354) | biofilm metagenome | biome: Industrial cooling water; feature: Water cooling tower basin; material: Biofilm | place: United Arab Emirates | collected... | reverse complement strand
TAGCGCCATGAAATAAATTTCATGCTCAAAGCTTAAACCCGTTAAAACGGGTTAAAATAAATATTTATTGATTTCAGTTAGCTTTAGCTAACTTTAGCTTTGAGCCTGCACTTTAGCAATAGCGCCATGAAATAAATTTCATGCTCAAAGCTTAAACCCGTTAAAACGGGTTAAAATAAATATTTATTGATTTCAGTTAGCTTTAGCTAACTTTAGCTTTGAGCCTGAACTTTAGTTCAAGGCTTTTGCCAGAGGTCTAATTTTCTCACCTGCTCACCTGCTCATCTTTTTCGATCTCAGCATCATGACGGCGCACTACTAATTTACCGACGCCCCAAGCTAAGCCAAAGGTGACTAAAGTGCCGACTAAACCGGCGATGGGGGTAGCGATCGCTTCCGGTACGCCGCGGGCGGCATACTCGTCAAATACCTGATAGAAAGGTAACTTTTTAGCCGCTGTTTCTTCAGTCGCCTTTTCCTCAAATTTTAAATCTTGGGCGACGCGATCTAAACCATCGGGATCTTGGCTAGCGAAGGGAGAAATTAACACTGCAATTAGCAGGGAAACACCCAAACCAGCAATAATAAAAGCCCGGTTGCGCGCTGACGAACTTGTATTACTCATATGGTTACTAACTCCTTATCGCGATGAAAGAGGACGAGAAATAGATGCGCTCCTTTTGCGGGGCGGATGATAAAGTAAATCCGGACGATTCCGCCAAACAAAACTGACTGCCACCAATGTAATTAACGCTTCTCCAATCCCAATTAATACGTGCCAGCCAGCCATTGCTCCTAGTGCAATTCCTAATGGTATGGTTTCCGATAATGCTAGTTGAATTGCACAAAAAATCGCGGCAATTACTACGCTTGTCCAAGCTGCAACGGCGGTAGCAATGCCAATGCCTCTCCAGCTATCTCTGCCCAGGGCATGGCGAATTGTGCGATAAAGATAGTAACCGCAAAATGTGCCAATTAATCCCATATTGGTGATGTTTGCACCCAAGACGGTGATGCCCCCATCTTGAAACACCACTGCCTGCACGATAAATACTACCACCATGACTAAAGATCCAGCCCAAGGCCCTAATAAAACACCTGCTAGCGTTCCACCTAACAAGTGTCCTGACGTTCCTCCTGGGATGGGAAAGTTAATCATTTGAGCCGCAAAAATAAACGCCGCGCACACTCCCATCAAAGGCACTGCCCGTTCTTGATATTCGCTCTCAACACGGTTGAGACATAGTGCGATTAAAGCGATCGCAAGTATCCATGTTACGAGGCTAACGGGTAGGCTCAAGAAGCCATCGGGAATGTGCAAAGCTAACTGCGGCTGTATCGTCCAGCGCAGCAAGCTTGAAATTGAGATTGAACTGTATGGGATTGTCATCATTTGCGCTCACCAATTGCCTGTTGACTGTTTACAAACCCCAATATAATTTGGGGATTTTTGACCGATAATCCTTTTCTAAACTCCGATTTTAAACGATTGCAATCTTCTAATAAAACCTGTTTTAAGTCAAATATGCAATCCTACGGGGGGGTATTTATAACTAATTTAACTGAGTCTAAAAACGCCTAGTCTGACTCAAATCTACCTTTAGATAGATGCAACCCAAATGTATATATATTAATAAAAAATAAAATTTTTTGATTTGAGATTTAAAAAAAATATTAACTTATCCCTCGTCAAAAGATTGTAATCCTTTAATTCAAAGAATACCCCTTATTCTTAACAATTAATTTATAAACTCTGGGTATTAAGCACTTTGTCGGGCGAGTTGTGCGACGGCGGAAATTAACCCAGCGGGTTCGACGGGTTTGGGCAGGTGCATGTGGAAACCGGCATCGAGGGCTTTTTTGCTATCTTCTTCCCGTGCATAGGCGGTGAGGGCGAGGGCGGGAATGTTAGCGATTTTAGGAGATGGGGAAGATCTCACTTCATGGATAAGTGCGTAGCCATCAGCTTCGGGCATTCCAATATCGCTGATCAGTAGGTCGGGATGGTATTGTTGCAGGAATGCGCGAGCCTCCTCTACCGATGTCGCACTCGTTACCCGCGCCCCACCTTCTTGTAGCGCTGCCATCAAAAAGTCACGAGTATCCCCATCGTCATCAACTACAAGTACGTGCAAATTACTCAGGGGCTGAGGGGCTGAGGGGCTGAGGGGCTGAGGAGAAGTGGAATTTACTTCCTCTTCTGTTGCCGGAGTTGCTTCCAACAGGGGCAACATCACGGTAAATGTCGCTCCCTGTCCCTCTCCTGGACTATCGGCGCTGACTATACCGGCGTGGAGTTCAACTAAATGACGCACAATTGCCAGCCCCAATCCCAATCCACCGTAGGATCGAGTGGTGGAACTATCGGCTTGACGAAAACGCTCGAACACATAAGGTAGAAATTCAGAACTGATACCTTTGCCGGTATCGGTGACGGTAATTTTGACATAATTGGTAATTGGTAATGGGTAATTGGTAATGGGTAATTGTTCGTTTTCACTACCTATTACCGATGACCTATTACCCATTACCACTGAGAGTTTTACTTCTACTCTTCCGCCTTCGGGTGTGAACTTAACTGCATTTGAAAGCAAATTCCAGATAACTTGCTGCAAGCGTTCTGCATCTGCGAAAACACGTAGGGGCGGGTTTAACCAAAGATGTGAGCTTTCAGCAGACAAGCTGTTTAAACCCGTCCCCGCCCTGACAGATGAAAGATCTGAGCTTTCAGCAGACATGCTGTTTAAATCTGCCCCTCCAAATTCAATTTGAATATTCTTATTTGCCGCTGTTGGTAAGACGGAATTAATCGCCGATTGGATAATGGGTACAAGGTTAATCTGACGCATGTTTAGACGCACTTTGCCTCTAACTATGCGCGAGATATCTAAAATATCTTCGATCAGTTGTGCCTGAGATTTGGCGTTGCGTTCGATGGTTTCGAGGGCGCGTTCGGTTGTGGCTGCGTCGTATTTGCGCGATCGCAACAATTTCGCCCATCCTAAAATAGAATTCAGCGGTGTCCGCAATTCGTGAGAAACTATCGCTAAAAATTCATCTTTGATCCGGTTTGCTTGCTCTAATGCTTCTGCCTGTTTCCGCAAAATTTCGCTTTTTCGCAGCGCTTCTTCTGCTTGCTGACGTTCGGTAATATCAATCCCGCTACCAATAACAAACTGAGTCGAACCATCGGTATTCATCAGCACCGTATTAGACCAAGCAATCAAGCGGCGAGTGCCATCTTTTGCTACCCAGTAGTTTTCATGCTGATTGGGAAGACTATCCTTTTGCAGTTCTTGAAAAACAGCTTTGACTGCCCCTACTTCTTCCGGAATTAATAACATATCCCAAGGATACTTACCTTCTACCTCAGCCCACTGATATTGGGTTAATTCCTCACAAGCGCGATTAAACCGGACAATTCGCCCTTGAGAGTCCATCACTATCACCAAAGCCCCCGTAGTATCCAGAATGGCAGAAATAAAGTTGCGCTCTTTCTTTAAGTCTGCCTCTATCCGCTTGCGTTGGATAATTTCATTTCTTAATTTTTTATTAGCTTTTGCTAACTTATCCGTCCTTTCTTTAACTCGTTCTTCTAAATTTTCATTAGCACTTCTAATTTCTTGAAATTTTTGATGCAGCGCCACTGACATGCTCTGAAAATTTTGAACTAAAGCTTCTATTTCTGACACAGAACTATCTATCCAGCCAATTGGTTTTCGCTCCATTATTTTAGTGGGCAAGTTAGTCGTTTCGCTGGCTAATTTTGCCATCGGGCTGACTAACTGACGACTCAAAAGCCTTGCGGAGAGAAGTGCCAAAAGGGCGATGAAAAGTGTAATGCCCAGGTCGATAATATAAATATTTTCTAGATAGTTGATATAGGGTGCAGCCGGAACTGCAACAATTAGTTTCCAGGGAATGTTTCTACCAAGCTGAGTTTGTTTGACATAAAATGATTTTTTCCACCGCATCATAGCTGCCAGTTTTCCTTGAGGCGGCAACCATTGATAAATCCCATTATTTTTTGGTTTAATTTCTCCATTTGGGCTATTTTCTAAGCTTTGTATTCCCCCTGGTTCTGCTTGACTGCTGGCAATAATTTTCCCTGTTTGATCTAAAATATCTATTCTTAAGTCTTGATTGTTAACTTGGGCTTTTAGCAGCTGATTGATTTCTTTGAGGTTTAATGTAGCATGAACTAAACCCCTGAATTGTTTATCCACAATAACGGGAACACCTATATCAACTTTTGGCTTAGAATTTCGCTCCATATAAACATCAGTTATTTGGGAAACTAAGCTAGTTTTGACTTGTTGAAAAATCGGTTGGCTAGCTATATTTAAACCCAGGGCGTTTCCTCCTGCTTGATTGCTAATTGGATAGGCAGCAATAACAGTACCGGCGAGGTTAGTAACTTTAAGTGTGGAGAAACTGGAAAATGTCTGCTGAAGCAGTTCTGTGCTTTGCTGAAGCTGGTCACGCGGTGTATTTCTTTCAGCAACTCGCGCTAATTCTGTAAGTGCTTGCAACCGTTGATCGTACCAAGATTGCAAATCAAAATCTAAATCTGTGGTAATAGATTGCAGTTCGCTCTGAATTCTATTTTCCGTATTCAGCATCACCCGATTGCCATCGAATACCATCAGGATCAGCGCCGGAAAAAATACAAAAGCCACGAACAAGTTTAACAAGCTGCGCCGAAATGAAATAGTTGTTTTTAGCTGGGGACGGCCTACCAATTTATAAATAGGTAAATGTCCTATAATTAGGTTGGCAACTAAAGCGTTAAAAATCCCGTTTACCGATTGTTTTAAGACCACAAGCAAAGCTTGTTTTGTTTCAAAATTAAGAAAACCTGCATAAAATATCCACACCAATGGCATCCCGATGAGCAACCAGTAAAAGCCATCTAACAGCAATATATTTTTGCGTTTTTTTTGGAAGAAGTAGCCGACAAATATGGCTTCGCAAATCAGAACAATTGCTGCATAGGGATGGTTCCAAAGAATCAGTGTATGCCAACTAGCGATCGCTGCGGCTAAAATCCCCCAACTTAGCCCAAACAGGTACAATACCAGCAATACGGCAATACTGCCAAACAAAAAATCTATCCCAAAAAACAGTGAAAGACTAAAATAGTTACCTAAATACGCTGATGCAATTAGCGCGACTAGAGCCAGTGTTGATTTTCTTTTAAGTTTTTTAAACATTAGCATCATTTTATTAAAATGCCAGGAGCAATTTTTTATAACTAAAGGCTAGGGGAAGAAGAACTGATAATCAAGGGTTTCAGAGATTAAGCATGTCCTCAATACCTTGACTGTTGCTATAAATTTATGAAATCGGCAAAAAACGTAAGTTTTCACCGTAGTAGATTATATTGTATAGCTAATAAATTTAAACTGGTCAACTTTCTTGGCTATGATAGTTAAATAAAAAAATGTTGAAAAAATCAAGTATCTTTGGTCATAGGTCATAGGTCATAGAAAAAATTATAGGACTTAGGCAAAGAAACCGGGTTTCTATGAAAAATCGTTGGTTTAGAAACTAGAGATCTACGAAGAAACCCGGTTTCTGGGTTCGGCGCGTAAGTCCTAAATTACTTAAAGCCATGATCTAGTGTTAATGCCAAGCGCGAAAGAAAGTATTATCCTGCCAAGCGCTAGATGTGCGTTGCTCAATTTCTGCTAATGCGTTTTCATCTAAAGGTTGAAATGCCTGCGCTACGGCGATATTTGACTCTAGTTGTGAGACTGTTTCGGCAGCAATAATCGCACAATGTACTCCAGGTTGCGAAAGCGCGTATCCAAATGCTTGCTGCATTCCATCCAATACGCCCGGTTTAAATAAACGTCCGTATGCTGGCACTTTCATGGCAATTATTCCCACATTTTTTTGCTGTGCCACTGGTAGCACTTGCGGCATAAATGGACGCGGATGGTGTTTATCTGCGGCGTTAACGGGGATGAGTGCGGTATCGAATGGGTAGCGGCGCAATCCTTCGGCAATTATATCGGGTTCGTGGTGTCCGGTAATGCCAACAAAACGCACCAGTTTTTGCTGTTTTGCTTCTTCTAAGGCGCGCGCCGCACCATCAGGGGCGGAAATTCGCTCTAATTCTGCGGCAAAGGAGACGTGGTGGAGTTGCCACAAATCGAGGTAATCTGTTTTGAGGCGGTTGAGGCTGCGCTCTAATTCTCGCCATGCACCATCGCGATCGCGCGCTGCTGTCTTACTCGCCAAAAATATTTTAGCCCGGTACGCTGGCAATACTTTACCTAAATAATCTTCGCTTGGCCCGTAATCTGCGGCTGTATCAAAGTAGCGGATTCCCAATTCTAAAGCGCGTTGGATAATTGCCACGGCTGGCTGTTCGGCATTATCCCACGATAGCGGCGTTTGTCCCGCACCCCCTAAACCGAGAATCGGGACTTTAACGCCTGTATTTCCTAACAAGCGTTCGGGTATTCTTGCCGATATTGAAGCCGATGTCACGTTGCGTTTGATTGCCGTACTCCCTACTATTGTCCCCGCAACGGCGATACTTGTGGCTAAGAAAGCACGCCGCGTTTTTTTTCCCGTCATATGCGATATCGCACCAGTAGCTTCAATACATTTTTAGGGTGCAGGGAGACTATCTAAGTCAAACCTTACACCCTACACCCTATTCTTGCTCATTCCTCAAGGATGAGGTTTATCTACTTTTTGGCGATAATCCAAATAGCATGAACTAGCCCTGGAACGTATCCCAAGAGCGTCAAAAGGATATTCAGCCAAAAATGCCCCCCAAGACCAACTTGCAGAAATACTCCTAATGGGGGAAGAAAAATAGCAACTACGATCCGGACAATATCCATGCCATCCTCCTGTTCTGCTTGAGAGCGCGATCGCATCGCGATGGATCGCATTATCGCTGCCTCTATGATAGCGATCGCTCAGGAAGAGCGGGAGAGCAAGAGGGAACCAAAGAAAGATAGCCAAATAATTTTAGGAACTTTTAATTATAACAACCTTGCATTTCCCGTTACTTGGAATTGCTGAGCATCAAAACTTCCCTATTTCGACCCATTCATACAACCCTCTTCCTCTCCCTTTTCTTTACCTCCAGTTAGGTTTCAAAAACAGCCAACTGACAAAGAAGAAGGACGCTGTAGACAGTAAAATGATATCCCAAGCCGATAGATAGCCATCCGCCAAGGCTGCGATCGCTCTATCGGTGATACCGAAAATCCAAGATGAAATTCCCACAAACCAAATACCGCTTCTGAGGTTTCGCAAAAATGTGGAAACGTCGGATTGTTGCTCTTTGTTCATAACTTCCGCCTTGCTTTTGGCAATAAAATTCCTCTCAAGCCGCAGTTGCTGCGCTTGAGCCTTTTTGAGTATTTGCACCCCTGAGTTACTCCTATGTTAAGAAATATTATTTCTTCTTGCCATAGTGCCAAAGATATACATGAATGGCTGTATCGCAGATAACTTTCGCCCCTGTTCGGTCAGTATCCTCTTGTGAGGATGGGGCTTTTATAGAGGTGTAGGTTAGCTATGAAACTGCTTTACTACCCAGAAACGGACTCGCTTTACATTGACCTGAACTCAGGAGCTAGTGAGGAATCGCTAGAAATTGCAGATGGGGTGGTGATAGACTTCGATGCCGAAGGTAATATCGTCGGCATCGACATTGACAACGCCTCAACAAGATTGGATTTGAAAACACTCGAAGCAGTAAACTTCCCTGCTTTAATCGATCAAAAGGGGTGGACTATTAAAGTTGCGTAGCATGGGGACGAAATTGGAAAATATTGAGAATTTCATGTGAATGGCAATTCATGGCGATCGCAATCGATTTCGGTACAAGCAACACGGTGATTACCCGCTGGAATCCTGTCACAGGGCAACCTGAAACCTTGAGTTTACCGGGTTTTTCCCTAACTCAAGCGCAAAATCCCCCTTTGATTCCCAGTCTCCTCTATGTCGAAGATGCCTCTTCTGATAAGGTTGTGGTCGGTCAGGCGGTGCGGGATAAGGGCCTCGACCTCAAAAATGACCCCCGCTTTTTCCGAGGCTTTAAACGCGGTATAGGTGCGGATATTCAAGGGTTTCTCCCCGAACTCGATGGCAAAATTATCACTTTCGAGCAAGTCGGGCAGTGGTTTTTAACCGAAATCATCCAAAAACTCCAATCCGCTTTGCCTGATGTGGGGGAATCTTTGGTATTAACTGTGCCGGTAGATAGTTTTGAAGCTTACCGCAATTGGCTTTCGTCTGTTTGTCAATCTCTGCCTGTGGAACAGGTGCGGCTAATTGATGAACCTACGGCGGCTGCTTTAGGCTACGGCATGACTGACAAGCAAATTTTACTCGTCGTTGACTTCGGCGGCGGCACTTTAGATTTATCTTTGGTGCGTTTAGATGCGAGTTCTCAAGCTGGGACAAAGCCTTTGGGTTTTATTCTGAAATGGGGGAACAAGCAATTAGAAAATTCTGCCCAAAAAATCAAAACTGCCCGCGTTTTAGCCAAAGCTGGACAAAATTTGGGCGGTTCGGATTTGGATAATTGGCTGGTGGATTATTTCGCCCAAACTCAAGGAATTGCATCGACGCCGCTAACGACTCGTTTGGCAGAAAAGATCAAGATTCAACTATCTTTGCAGCCAAAGGCAAGCGAAGTTTATTTTGACGATCAAACGTTTGAAAGCTACGATTTGCAATTGGAGCGATCGCAGTTTGAATCGATCCTCAAAGAACGCCACTTTTTTGACCGTCTCGATGAGTCGATGATTCAGGTACTCCAGCAAGCAAGGCGTCAAGGAATTGAAGTTTCTGATATCGATGCGGTTTTATTAGTCGGCGGTACGGTACAAATTCCGGCGGTACAAACCTGGGTGCAGAAGTATTTTGAGCCAACAAAAATCCGCTGCGAACGACCTTTTGAAGCGATCGCTCAAGGTGCCCTTCAACTCACCCAAGGCATCGAACTAAAGGATTTTCTCTACCACAGCTACGGTATCCGCTACTGGGATCGACGTCAAAACCGCCACAACTGGCATCCGATTATTAAAACTGGGCAACCTTATCCGATGAGCGAACCTTTTGAATTACTCTTGGGTGCATCGGTAGAAAGCCAGCCCAGCATTGAATTAATTGTGGGAGAATTGGGGGTGGAAACTGGAGGAACTGAAGTGTATTTTGACGGCGATCGCTTGGTGACTCGTTCCCTCGCTAGCGGTGAAACCCAGGTACAACCCCTCAACGATCGCGAGGGTGCGAGGACTATCGCCCAACTGACGCCGCTGGGTTTTCCGGGAAGCGATCGCATCAAGGTCTTTTTCCAAGTCGATAGCCAACGTTTCCTGAGAATGACGGTTGAAGATTTACTCACCAACCAAACTCTTTTAGATAATCAACCTGTCGTTCAACTCAGTTAAAGGCAATTGCAGATTTTAGATTATAGATTGCAGATTGATTTAACTGGAGATTTTAGATTTCAAATTTCAATCAAATCTTAAATCTCAAATCTGAAATCTAAAATTCCCTATCTTACAGCGGATTGCACTCCTATGAGGTACACCTTTGTTTGTGTAGCGGCACCCTTAAGGGTGCCGCTACACAAACAAAGCCTGAAGGCTGTACCTCACCCGCTATAAATCTAAAATCTGCAATCTCAAATCTCAAATTCCCTAACGCACTACTACTCTTGTCCCTACTCCCGCCCAATTATACAGCCTGCGGGCTTGACCTACGGGCAGATTGACGCATCCGTGGCTGACTGGTGTGCCAAAGCGATTGTGCCAGTAAGCGCCGTGGATGGCATAGCCGCCAGAGTAGAACATGGTGTAGGGGACGTTAGGGGCGACGTATCCCCGTCCCCGCATCGTCTTGGCGCGGTACTTGCTTTGAATGGCAAATACACCCCGGCGAGTGGGAGTCGAACGCTTACCGCTGGATATTACCGTGGAATAAACGATCCTGCCGTTTTCCCAGGCGATTAAACGCTGTCTGGACAAGTTTACTTCGATCCAGCGTCCCCGGCGGGCGGGGCGGTGTTTGACGCGCAGGCGGGCGCGATGATGGCGACTCGATACCGATGAGATTCTTTGCCGTTGCGATCTGGGTGCCGCGTTTGCAGGCGTCGCACAGGGAAACATACTAACTACAATTAGCGCGTTCGCGATAGCGATGCGGAGCATTATCGCTGCCCATAAGCCTAGCGATCGCCTCATCCACATCGACCGAATAAAGCTTCCCATAATTTACTTCCTCCTCAAACTACAAAACTGTTTTACTTTACGCTAATAATTCCCCGATTTAGATCGCTTACCTTTGCTGCTCTAAATCTGGAAAATTTTGTGAAATATTGCTGCCCTCCTCCAGATGCGCTCGCTTTCCTTTAATTTTGGGCTGAATTCTATTGTGCAATGCTAAAACTGAGTTGCCAAGCATTTAACGGTAAAGATTAGCAAGTAAATCGTTAATATTTGTTGTCGAATATTGCTTTTCATCCCGTTTTGAGCATGATTAGCGATCGCGGTTGGTTTTAGCTGGTGCGATCGCTCTTTTGAAATTCTTCATAACAGACTCTCTACAGCGTCCAATCTTCGATGGAGAGTTTGGGAACTTGACCAAAGTCTCGTTGGTTGCGGGTGACAACGGTAGCACCGACGGACAAGGCAATGGCTGCAATCCGCATATCTTTAAAGTTTTGAATACAGTGCAGGTAGGTTATGCACTAGGGACGGATCGTTAATCCTGCCACTCCAGCCATTGAAGAGTTCTTGAACCGTGACAATATACATACTGCACGGCATCCTCGAAATCGCGAAAATTCAGTGCAATTGCTCGTTCCAGCACCTCTCTATCTACTGGACAAATGTTTAAATCTGTCAGGATTTGGGCGATTGCATCTTGAGCCACTACCGCCCCTGCTGCTTTACGAACTATGTAATAGATGTTGGTAATCGTCGTTGCTGCAATAAATCCCTCAATCTCTCCAGCATCAATCCGCTCAAATAGTGCCGCCGCATTTTCTACAAATGGCTCTCGCTCTTGTAAGAAATCAAGAACTATATTGGTATCAATTAAAACTTTCATTACCGATACTTTTCTGTGAGGTAGGTAGCATAATCTTCTTTATGATCGGTACGATCTGCTGCCACCGAACTCTTTGCAATTCCTCGCAGCCGAGACAGATTTCGCGGCTTCAACATAGGGAGTGTTTCCCGTTTTAGTGACTCTAGAATAGTTTGCACTAACTGCCAGCGATCGCTAGTTGGCAATTGCAGTATTTCTTTTTGCAGTTCTTGTAATGTCATCTGTATTAAATATACCAAGCGTGAATTTTACCTTTATTGTACCGCAGATAGCGATCGCTCTTGATGCCTGGTGGTGCGATCGCGCTTTCGGTTGGGAGGCGATCGCTAGAGAGTCCAATCATCGCATTGTCATGGTGGAAATGGATAAGATTGTGAGTGAAAAAAGAGGTTGGGTTTCCTTGTTTCAACCTAATCTAATTAATTATTTGATGCGATTACTCTGACGGCTCACTACCCAGAGGAGCTTGGCGGCTGTGACGAACGTGTAATATTGCAATGGTATCGCCCTCGACTACAAACAGAATCCTATAGGTTCTTCTTTTACCAACCCACAGTTGTCGAATTTCCCGACCAATTATGGCAGCTTCAGGTGCAACTGAGCAACGGTAAGGAAACTGTTGTAGGGATGCGATCGCGTCTTGAAGTTCGTAGTACCACTGATTTGCAGCATCAGCACTGAGATAATCGCACATCCAACGGTAGGCGGTTTCAATTTCTGCAAAGGCGGGTGGTTGGATGAGGACTTGATAACTCATGGACGTGAGGGAATGTTGAACTGTTGCTGTAGCGCTGTCATGGCTTGATCGGCTGGGATACCTTCACCTCGTGAGAAGCTTTCGAGTCCTTTGCGGATACCGATGACGGCTTCGAGGTAGTCGATTCGCTCTAGCAGTTGTTCGTAGATATTGAGTTGGCTGTGTGGAGAAGATTTGAGACTTCGCACCAAGCTCAGAAGCTCTGTGAGCAGTTCGTCAGGGGTGCTATCGATTTCTTGGATCAGGAGTTCTTTGATAGTCATCGCTGTATCTTGGGAGGATTGATATTTTGAGTATAGCGATCGAACAGCGGAAGGGAGGCGATCGCTATCCGTCCAATCATCGTATTGTCATGGTGGAAATGGATAATATTGTGACTGGAAAAAGAGCTTGGGTTTCCTTATTTCAACCTAATCTAGAAAGAAGGGCGATCGCACTCATCACAGGCAGCTAACAAATCTGAAACGACGCATAAATTCCTGAAAACCTGGACGATGAGCAAATACCCCTGTCTCTGACCATCGTTGTCCAGTCCATGCGTAAACTTGACCATTGGCAATTGCAATGTAAAGTGGTTTCCCCCAATCAGATGTACCGTAGTAAACAGGGATGCAATTATTCTGAGCAATCAAAACAGATGATTGACTTTCCTGGTTGCTGGATAGGTTTCGTAAATCACCAGCATAGGTTGACGAAGTAAATAAGGTCGAATATCCAATGGCAACAGCAAATGCTGTAGTAGTCATTAACTTAATCATGGGAAGCAAGGTAAAGTAGAAAGTTAGTTCACAGTCAAGACAAAATTTACACTTTAATACTTTTTCGATTATTTATTTTTATCCAGGCTAGCAGTTATTTTTTCTTTTTACGCTTGCAAAAAGTTTGGTAGTTATCGGGACTTTTCCAGGTGATGACCTGCTCGAAAATGGGGAAATATTGGGAAATGTTGGGAAATGTTGGGTACAATACAACCAATCCTGACTTCTAAGCTACTGTATGAACCTTAAGGAAGTGATAAAGCTGGCAGACGATCTGGTGTTTGCTAGAACAGGTAAGCACCTTAGTGACTTGCAAGAGAAGATTCTGCGCGGCACGTGGGAAGATGAGGACTACAAAGAAATTGCTAAGGAGGTTAATCGCTCTGAAGATCGTGTTAGAGAGGTAGGAATGGAATTATGGCAGATCCTTTCACAAGAATTGGGAAAAAGAGTCAAAAAATCAAATTTAAAAGCAACATTTTCACATTTTGAGCAACACCATAACCAAAGTAGCTATATGATCTGTGGGCATACTTTATACCTGCCAGGTATACCAAACTCAGATCCACCTAATCAGGAAATAGCTAACCCAAAACAAACTGAAAACTCGCATGAAGATTTAAGCGAGATGCCGGAGTTGGGTGCTTTTTACGATCGCATACCCGAACTAGACACTCTCACGACCTGGATTTTACAACAACGCTGTCGCTTAATAGCGCTTACAGGCATCAGCGGAATCGGCAAAACAACGCTAGCTGTGCAACTCGTTCAACAAATAAAACATGAGTTTGAATACGTCATTTGGTGCAGTCTAGACGAATCACACACCCTAGATGAATTTCAACATAAACTAATAGAGGTTTTCTCCCAGTCAGAAAAGCTAGATTCACCTGCAACTAAACAAAAACCTTTACCTATAATTAAGTATTTACAAAAGTATCACTGTTTAATAGTGTTAGATGACGTTCACAATCTTTTCAGTAGTGGGGAATTAGCAGGAAAGTATAAACCAGGATACGAAGAATATCGCTCTTTTTTCAAACAGATAGAAAATTTATCCCATCAAAGTTGCTTTCTGTTAATCGGTTGGGAACAACCAAGAGAAGTGCCTCAAGTCAAAAGCCAAAATACGAGCATTCGTACCTTACAACTTGCTGGTTTAGATGTAGCAGCGGGGCGGGAAATATTGAGAGATTATGGATTAGCAGACATCGATAACTACTCAGCACTGATTCACCGCTACCAAGGGAATCCTTTGTGGTTAAAAAGCGTGGCAAGTCAGATTGTTGAGTTGGGAGGATGGGTGAATGAGTTATTACCAAATGATACGATATTGTTGCCGGAAGATTTGAAAGATGTTTTACAACAGCAGTGCGATCGCATATCCGCCCTAGAAAAACAAGTCCTCTCCTTATTAGCAAAAGAAAGCTCTCCCATTAACCTAGCAAAACTGCTAGAAAATAGCACAATTCCATCATCAGATTTACTAAACGCGCTGCAATCTTTATCGCGGCGGTGCTTGATAGAACAACAAGCAAATTGTTACATTCTGCCACCTGTATTGAGGCAGTATATCAAAGGAATGCCTAGCGATGAATAACTACCGGCGTTCCCACTGAAGCCCAATCGAACAACCTTTCAGCGCGATCGACTCTGACATTAACGCAACCGTGGCTGACTGGCGTACCAAAGCGATTGTGCCAGTATGCGCCGTGAATCGCATAACCTCCAGAAAAGTACATCGCGTAAGGAACATTAGGAACGTTATAACCTTCGCCTCGCATCCGATCTGAAATGCGTTTAATTTGAACCGAAAACACACCAGTCGGGGTAGGAGTTGTAGCCTTACCAGTGGAAACAAGATAGGAAAAAACTTGCGTTTCGCCTTCCCAACCAGTTAGCCTTTGATCCGAGAGATCGATTTCAATCCAACGTCTAGGCGATCGCTTGAGTGTCACAATAGTTTGAGCAATCCGATCTTGTCTAGTTCCCGCTGACTCTGGTACTGCTATAACCGGGAAAGAAATCGCACACAAAGCTGCAAACGATAATGCCGTACTTGCCCACAAAATTCCAGTCTTAGCTTTCATTGCTTTAACCTCCTCAATTCCTTTCCGAAGGTTAACTACAAACTTTCCAACCCCAATTTCAGCAAGTTGGATAATTTTTTAATGCTAAAAGGTTTCAATACCAAATCCGGGTTCTAAACCCCCTTTATTTTATAGCCCGCGTTCGCGCAGCGTGCCGGAGGCATAGGCGGGCTTTGTTTGTGTAGCCGCGACTTTAGATTTTATAGCCCGCGAAGGCGGGCTTTGTTTGTGTAGCCGCGACTTTAGTCGTTCGGCATCAAAGGGGCGATCAAAGCGGATTTGGTATTAGATCGTGTCCGCTTGCATCCGCACCGCGCTCATGGCGGGTTTATCAACACAATTCGCTTGGAATCAAAGGTATCTGGTAAAACCCGCCCCTACGACGCAATTAACCACACGAGTAGAGACGTTACATGTAACGTCTCTACTAGCGGACATGATATTACGAGAATTTTATTGTAGGGGCGGGTTTTACCAACAGAAACCGGGTTTCTGTGCAAAATTGTTGAGCAAGGAAAGAGATCGACGAAGAAACCCGGTTTCTAGGTTGTAGTTGCTGTCAACTGTCAACTGTCAACTGTCAATTAATTATGCACAACTACCGGCGTTCCCACCGAAGCCCATTTAAACAACCATTGAGCATGATCCACCGCTACGTTAATGCAGCCGTGGCTGACGGGAGTGCCAAACTTGTTATGCCAGTATGCGCCGTGAATCGCATAGCCTCGATGGTAATACATCGTATGCGGCACGTTAGTCACATCGTATCCTGGCCCGGTCATGCGAGTGCGGACATGCTTGGTTTTAACCGCAAAAGTCCCGACGCGAGTGGGTGTTGCACGTTTTCCTGTGGAAACAATCACGGCGTAAACGGGTGTTGCACCTTCCCAAGCAATTAGCCTTTGACTGGAAAGATCGACTTGAATCCAGCGTTGATCGGATTCTTGCAAAGAGAGAATTTTGTTAGCGATTTTATCCTGTACTGAAACAGTATTGGATGGGGATGGTTTCGTCAAAGCCGAAGGTGATGGTCTTGACCAAGCCGACAATGCACCGATGCTTAGCACAGTACCGACAGCTAAGACCGAAGAACAACGCAGCCAGAAATAAGAGATCGATTTTTTCATTTTTGCATCACTCCTCAGACAGAAAATTTAAAACTAGCTGCCCTAGTTTTTGCAGCGATCGCACCAACTAAGGCATAGTTTTTTTTATGGTAGATCGAGCTAGTCCGATCGAACACTTGAAGTTAAACATTCGCGCGACGAGCCTAGAAACCGGGCTTCTGGCTGCGATGTAGAGACGTTACATGTAACGTCTCTACATCAAAAAGATGGTTCAGAGAAACTCGGTTTCTTTGTATCAGCCCTTTTTAAGTTAAATTTTCGCGCAAGCGATATGCCTTGTAGCGGATGCTTTCCCAATCTCCCAGTTGCACTAATTTTTGCGGAAATAATTCACCGGCTAATCCTACCGCGATCGCACCAGCTTTAATAAATTCTTTCGCATTTTCCAGGGTGACTCCCCCAGTAGGAATCAGGGGAATCTCACCCAACGGCGCTTGCAAGCTTTTGATATAGCTTACTCCTCCTACCGCAGAAATGGGGAAGACTTTGACGCAACTCGCACCCGCTTGATATGCGGTGACAATTTCCGTGGGCGACATCGCACCCGGTATGATGGGGACTTCAGCTTCTACGGCTGCGTGAATTAGGACTGGATTGACGTGGGGGGTAAAGAGGAACTGCGCCCCAGCTGCGATCGCTTCTCGCAGCTGGAGAACGTCTAATAGAGTCCCACTTCCGATCCTACAATCTGGAAGTTCTGCGCGCAGATTGCTAATCAATTCCGGCGCGCGATCGCTATTCCAGGTAATTTCAATCAGTTTGATTCCCCCCGCCGCCATCGCCAGCGCCATTTGACGCCCTAACTCCATCTTTGGGGCGCGGATGACTGCGATCGCTCTTTCGGCGCGCAACAGCTTTAGCCAAATTTCACTATTATACATCTAGTCAACTTGTTTCTGCGTTTAATTTAACATTCTCAACTGTTTTTAATACTTAGTGATTTATTTTTTATTTTTTCTTATATTAATTACGGTTGATCGCGAGCGAAGCTAACCAAAAATATTTTAACTGAGTTAGTGTCTGTAATGGGCAATCTGTAGTGGCAGGGATATGCCTCCCTTCGAGTTAGAACTATGGCAAGAAACCGGGCTTCTATGAAAAAACGTGGAAGAGAAGCTATAAATCTGCTAAGAAACCCGGTTTCTCTCGCTCTGCTCAACCCTTTTAATCGGTCTTGAGACAAAAGAAGGTTTATCAATTTTATTGTAAGCTTAAGTGAAAATTTACGCATCTACTTTTTGGCAGATTTCTAGGACGGTTAAAGCTCAAGAAAAATCAAAGGCAATAAATCATCCTTGCAGCAGGTGGAAAAGGCAAGAAAGTCAGTCCGTAGTAAGAGGAAGGCAACTAAAAATATTAATAAATTAAAGAGTATCAGATGCAAAAATTTTGAGGGACAGGCATGGCACTTCTAAAATTAGAAGATTTCGATCCAAACTATCGCGAAACATTTGAAGGTCAGGATGTAAAAGGTCTGGGTGTCTACGCCCAAGGCGATGAAAAGATTGGTACGGTTAGCGATGTGCTAGTCGATGAGAACGGTCATTTTCGCTATTTGGTAGTTGACTTAGGTTTTTGGATTTTTGGTAAGAAAGTATTGCTACCAATTGGTCGCACCCGCATCGACTATAACGCGGATCGCGTATATGCGATTGGGATGACAAGAGAGCAAGCGGAAAACTTGCCAGAATATAGCGATCGCATGACAGCGGATTACGATTATGAAGAGCGAGTCAGAGGCGTTTACCGCAGTCAACCTGTAGAAGCATCGGCACCCGTTGACACTACCGCTAACTACGGCAGTTACGATCGCGATAACTACAACTACGAGCGCGAACCCAATTTATTTGGCATGAACGATCGCGATCATCAAACCTTCAGACTTTACCAAGAACGACTGATTGCTAACAAAAACCGCTACAAAGCTGGAGAAGTTGCAGTTGGTAAGCGCGTCGAAACCGAAACCGCGCGAGTTTCCGTTCCCATCGAAAAAGAACGGGTTGTAATTGAGCGAGTTACCCCAACAGAAGCTGGCACGGTTGTTAATCCTGCCGAAGCTGCTTTCCAAGAAGGAGAAGTTGCCCGCGTCGAACTCTACGAAGAAACTCCCGACATTCACAAAGAAGCCTTTGTGCGCGAAGAAGTGCGCGTCCGGAAAGTCGTAGATCGCGACACCGTTGAAGCTCAAGAAACCATTCGTCGGGAAGAATTAGATGTCAATACCGACGGCACACCTATCGTTGAGCAACCCAATAACACCCGTTCTGACCTAATTTAAGCAGCTTGCCTCACGAGCGCGATTTAGTCTAAAAGTAGGGTGCTAAAAAAGTACCCTACTTTTAATAAAAATACTTGCTTTCACGAAGGTTTAAAAAAATGACTAACACAACGCCCATCAACAAAATTGAATCTTATCAGCACAATCTTCGGATAAAAGTTTTAATGGAAAAATTGAAGAGTAAGCTGAAAAATTTTTCCATCCTAGACAAGCAAGGCTTCATCATGGGGCAAGTAAAAGATGTGGTGATAGACTCGGCGCGGCAGCTAAACTTAGTTGTATCTGAAGCTGATAATTATAACGCCTCTCGCTTGTTTTTATTAAGAAGCAGTCACATTCAGCAAGTAGACTCGGAAAATAAATCGGCAATCGTGGACTTAAGCAAAGCCGAAATAGACAACTTGCCTGAATATATACCCTCGCAAAAGCAAGAGGAAGAACCTAAAATAAGAACAGATCAACCCGCGGAAATTGCTAGAAACATTTCAGAAAATGTAACTGGCTCGCAGTATGAGTTGCCAGAATATTCTGAACCGCTGGATATAGTGGAAGAAGAAGTAATTCGCTTACTCGAAGAGCGGCTGGTGGTTGACCTAAAAAAACAGAAACTGGGCGATGTAATTGTCCGTAAAGAAGTCGAAACCAGAATCATCCAAGTTCCCGTCCGGCGCGAAAAACTAATAGTAGAACAAGTCGGCCCAGAACGCAAACAATTAGCAGAAATCGATCTGGGACAGCCCGAAGAAATCCCCGCAGTTGAACCAGAGCAAATAGCTAGCCAAGACAATCAACTAACTGTAAAAGGAGTATTTAATTCTCCCAGAACGGCTAGTTTGCTGTTAGATGCAATTTCCAAGCAGAAAAATAACGGATGCAAGTCGGTGCGCGTGGAAATTGTCCTGGAAGACGATGCACATCAGCAAACTTATCAAGAGTGGTTTAATCGCTGTTCGGGGCAGTAAGACAAACAATATTGGCGATCGCAGTCGCTAAAATATCAAACTATGGGGTGGGTATATTGCCCGCCCCAATTTTTTGGTTAGGACTACAGTCCTTGACGCTAGTTGTGCGATCGCATCCTATACTACAGATACAGTACCAATATTAACGGTATATTGCCCCCGCCCTTGAGGCCGATTGTTTTTAAGGCAGAGTTGAAATCCCCGTCTTAAAAACCTCCCTGTCAACTGTCAACTGTTAACTGTCAACTGTCAGCCATGAGCCTTTGCATTAACCCTGTCTGCCCTCAACCAGAAAACCCAGCCGATGGTAACAGCCGCTTCTGCCAAGGTTGCGGTTCACCCCTAGAAATAGCGGGGCGATATCAGGTAACTCGCCTTTTGAGCGATAAAACAGGCTTTGGCAAAGTTTATGAAGCTTACGAAGGTAACAAACCCAAAATTCTAAAAGTACTCAAAGAAAACCTCAACCGCAACCCCAAAGCCATAGAATTATTCGAGCAAGAAGCAGCCGTATTAGGACAACTAGATAACCCCGGCATTCCCAAAGTAGATTGCTATTTCCAATATCAAACCAGAAATGGCATCCGCTTGCACTGCATCGGCATGGAAAAAATCGAGGGCGTCAACTTAGAACAATGGCTAGAACAACGAGGCAATCAACCAATTAATCAAGACCAAGCCCTTAATTGGTTAGAACAAATAACTGCAATTTTACATCTAGTCCATAGCCAGCAATATCTGCATCGCGATATTAAACCATCTAATATCATGCTGCGTCCCAACGGACAATTAGTATTAATTGACTTTGGCACCGCCAGAGAAATGACTTATACTTACCTCGCCAAGATCGGCAGCGGAGAAAGAATCACCGCAATCGAATCATCAGGATACACCGCACCCGAACAAGCATTTGGTCAAGCCATACCCCAATCAGATTTCTATTCTTTAGGGCGCACATTTGTCTTTTTACTCACAGGACGGCATCCTTTAGATATGTACGATAGCCGCAACGATGTTTTAAATTGGCGCGGTTATGCCACCCACGTTTCGCCATTACTGTTAGATTTAATCGATCGATTAATGGCAAAAGAAATCAAACAGCGCCCCGCTAATGCTCAAGATCTTTTGCGACAAATCGCAGACATTAAACGCCAACTAAATGAAACTGTCAATGTAGGCGGTATCGGTACAGATACAACATTTGTGCCAGTAGTACCGCCCCCAAGAAGAGCAAATACTACCTTAATACCAAGCTTAGTGCGCTGGGTAGGAGGTCTAGCATTACTATCAGCATTACTGAACTGGATTAAGGCCAAAACAACCACCTTATTGCCCTCTCGCCAGAGGGAAGAAAACGATAAATTACCCCTTATAGCTTTAATTGCCGCGCTGCTACTAGCCTTGGGATTAGTTGGTTTAACTGCCTTAGCTTGGAATGGTCTAAGGCGCATTCCTATATCAATTCAAAGACCAGAAAGAAAAGGTAAAGTTGATTATTTTCCATACACAAAAGGTGCAGATAGTCAAGGCAGAACGGCAGAATTTAGCGTGGCGGTGCTTTCGGTTGAATATAAATGGTCTTTTGGCAGCACTTATCAAATTCAACATAACAACCAAATTATCACCCTGGAAGATTTAAGAAAGAACCTAGAACAAGAAGGCATCCGCCGCATCATGGAAAACCCGACTGAAATTATATCCGTGGGCACCGCTTCTTGTGAGGGAAATTTAGCAGAAGAAGAACGGCGGGCATTTGCGCGATCGCAGCAAATACAGCTTGTAGCTAAAAGAATATTTAGCAATGTGCGTAGCGTCGAAGGTTACCGCTTATTAAACTTAGGGCAATTTAGACGCAGCGGTTGTCAAGCCAATCAAGATTTAACCTCATACCAAAGAAGCGTGATAGTTATTGGAGTTAAAAACAAAACACCAGGCGTAAACGTCGATGAAGCATTGCGCGACAGATTAGAAAAGAAACCCTTTTCCGACTTCAAGCTAGAAGATTACTCCCTGGGTTCGCCCGATAAATTTAGGACGATTTCGAGTAATTTAAACTAATCAATCGCCTTGTATACCCCCACATTTACCCTTACCCAACCGCGTTTTCTGTTTCCATTACACAAGACGTTGGAGAAAGCCTTCGTTACCCTTTCTTTGCTAAATCGATCCAATTTTTCTACTTGATTGCCAAAGAACTCTTGGATGAGCTGAGAATTAGTGACAGGGGATGGCTTTTTCTTCTGTAAAACCAATCGGATAGCATCGCTAAAAGTTGACACGCTCCTATATTCTGGATTCAATTGTAGCCCCGCGAGCGCAGCAACCCCAAAAGGAATAGAACTTTTAGAGAGAGAAATTGCAGGGCTATCCGCTGTTTCATCCGCTTCATAGCTGCGATCTAAACTGTAACAGCCTGGTTCATCGGGAACTGCCAACCATCTCCCATCTTTAACACCTGCCGACAAGGCTTCTTTAACTCCTGTCGCGGCAATATTAAAAATTTCTAAATTTAGTGACCCGTACAGTTCTCTAATTATAAAATCGACATGTAAAATACTACCCAAATGCTCTTGCAATACTTTTTCTATAGCGTGAAAAAGGTCAACTCCTTGATAATTTGGCAGCAACTCAATGCTATCTGTTGCTTTTGATTCCTTGGTATTTATATCAGCAGCATTTTTATCAACAGCGTAGCTTGAGGTTGCTTCATCTTGATTTGTTAAAATATCGGGAGATTTAACCCCATTTTCAGCGATTGTTTCATCTTGTGTTTTGGTCGGAATGCTAGCATATGGTAGAGTTAACATTACATCTGAATCAGGCTTTTCGGGAAGCTGGTTTTGGATTGTGTTACTTGGAGCTGCTACCAATTCTAAGCCTGGTTGTGGTGAAGAGTCATTGGTATAACCTAAATGTTCGCCCTTAATTTGGGGATGCCAACCTTGTAGCAATGCTTCTATGTGGGCTAATTGTTCGCTTGCCTGTGCAGCAAGTCGGGTGTACTCTTCTACCAGATCTTTATAATAAGAATGCAACTGGATTAGGGGTGTTTGCAACGAGTGCGGGGGTGGTTCTAATTGTAAGTGCTGTTTAGTCATTCTAAGAGTTGCAACTGGCAACTGAAACTGGTACTGCGATTATGGCATAGAGATCGAGCAAAGGTAACAAAGGGATTATGGCTTCTAAATACGTTGAAGTGCGGGAATATACTGTCAGCGCCCACGTGCGGCTGATACATACAAGGGTATTCAAGTTTATCTGCAAAGGATGCGATCGCCCAACCCAACGGGAAACTTATGGCCCCAGACCATTATATTGCGAATTTTGCCGCCCTCCTCAACCAGGCAAGCCAAAAACAACTAAACCAAAACCCAAAACTTCAGGCACAAAAAAATCTGCCAAGCCAGAAATATCGGCAGACAATCCCCAACAACCAGTAACCTTTGCTCCGACTTATAACCTAATTGCCTTAAAATCTGGACAAAAAACACCTGTAATGCTATTGCCCACAGAGCGACCTGGATTATTCCAAGTTGTCTCGGCTAAATGTTGGGAAAATAACACATTTTTGATGGAATATGACATCCATCGCGGCTTAATGCGTCAGGGGAATTTATTACTTAATTACGATTTAGAATCAATCGAGAATTGAGGCTAGGTTTATACTGTGGCAGCCTTTGAACGCCAAAGCAATTAGTCTCCCACATATTCCAAAGTAAAAATTCCTTTTGTTTCATCAATAGCCAGCTTCATTAAACTCAGCCATTGACGACAAAACAGAATTTCCGCCAAGTCCGAACCGACGTGAACCGGGACAATAAATTCTCTGCTGTCCACAATTACCCGACCTTCATAAATATCAAAATATTCAGTTCCTCTAGTTTAACATCAGGGAATTTGGCAAATTATGATTAGATATAAAGGTGCGATCGCACAACATCCCCCGAATCAAAATCGCTTTAATTCACACAAGCGATATGCCTCCGGCACGCTTCGCGATCGCACCATATCCTTACACAAATCCAACACTTGAAATCAATCAGATTTGTTGTCCAAATCGGGCAATTCAGTCACTACTTGATCTGAATATTTAGTCAAAATGCTCATGACTTTACCAGGAATACGAGCGCGTTGCAAAGGACTCCATTCGTAAAGTTGAGCATAGCCCATTGCAAACAGCTTGTGCCTTTCTCGAATTACCCTTTGACGAGAACCAACCAGCAGCACTCTCAAAGGATCGCGGTCGTCGCCTGACCTTGAGGTAGGATTTGGCGTTGTAGGGCTTTCGTTGGGTTCAGGTATGTCGTTATTGCTGATTGATAGTCAACCGTTTGTTTTGAACGGACTAATGACAATTGTCATAACAATAATAAACAAGGCACATGACAATAGTCAAGATTTACGTAAATATCTATGTCTGGAACAATCGGAGGTATGGGCAGAGCAGGTAAAGCACTAAAAAAAGTCTTGGAAACCTATGGCATTAGCCAAAACAAGCTGGCGATCGCAATGAGGATTGATGCCTCGAATGTGAGTCGGTGGGTAAATGAGAGCAGAGATCCATCGGCTGAAGCAGTATTTGAGATCAAAAACGCCCTGGACAAACTTAACCCAGAAGCGGCTGAAGAGTTCATAATGCTCTACCTGTACAACTCAAACAAGGGCGAGTAATATCAAGCTCTTACCTAATGGGTAACATTTACGGGAACATCAGCGCTTTGACACAATCAGGGGCATGGGAAAAGCAGGGAAAGCGCTGAAAAGGGTATTGGAAACCTACGGCATTAGCCAAAACCAGCTGGCGATCGCAATGGGAATTTCTCCTGCCAATGTGAGTCGCTGGGTAAATGAGAGCAGAGATCCGATAGGAGATGCAATTGTGGAAATCAAAAACGCCCTGGAAAAACTAGATCCAGCGGCGGCTGAAGACTTCGTAATGCTCTACCTATACAATTCAAACAAGGATAGCGAGTAACCTCTCTCCACCTCTCTTCTCTGCGTCCTCTGCGTCTCTGCGTTAAAAAACAGAGGCTAGAGAAAGCAAGCAATATCTCTCCCTACCTCTCTTCCTTGGCGTTCTTGGCGTCTGGGCGGTTAAATAAAAAAATTAGGGAAACCCTGGCAACAGCCAGAATTTCCCCAATCTAAAATCTGCAATCTCAAATCTGAAATTAAGCGATCGCAGCCATCTTCACATCGCTATTCGCCAACAACTCTTGCAACTCGTCGGCGTCAACAGTTTCTTTCTCAACCAACATATCCGCCAGTCGATCCAGAACGTGCTTGTTAGTCACCAAAACATCTTTAGCGCGCTTGTAAGCTACCGCTACCAGCTGGCGAACCTCATCATCGATCACCGCAGCAGTAGCTTCGGAGAAATCCCGTTCCGCCATGATATCGCGACCGAGGAACATGTTACCGTTCTGACGACCCAAAGCGACTTGACCTAAGCGATCGCTCATGCCAAATCTGGTCACCATTTGACGCGCCACCCGCGCCACCTGTTGCAAGTCGTTAGAAGCACCAGTAGTAACTTCTTCCTCACCGAAGATAATTTCTTCAGCAACGCGCCCGCCTAAAGCGACAGCCATTTGATTTTGCAAGTAAGAACGGCTATATAAACCAGAATCCAACCGATCTTCACTCGGCGTGAACCAAGTCAAACCACCGGCACGACCGCGGGGAATAATGCTAATCTTCTGCACGGGGTCATAATCTGGCATCAGCGCACCCACGAGGGCATGACCAGCTTCGTGATAAGCGACCAAAGTCTTGCGTTTTTCGCTCATGACGCGGTCTTTCTTCTCCGGACCAGCCAATACGCGGTCAATCGCATCGTTGACTTCATCCATCGAAATTTCGGTTAAATTGCGACGCGCAGCCAAAATCGCCGCTTCGTTGAGCAAGTTAGACAAATCTGCACCAGTAAAACCAGGAGTCCGACGGGCAATCTTTTCTAGATCTACATCCTTCGCCAAAGTCTTACCGCGGGCGTGAACTCGGAGAATTTCCAGCCGTCCGCCGTAATCGGGACGATCTACGACAACTTGACGGTCAAAGCGACCCGGACGCATTAAAGCTGCATCCAGCACGTCGGGACGGTTCGTAGCGGCAATAATAATGATGCCAGTATTGCCTTCAAAACCGTCCATTTCGGTCAGCAACTGGTTGAGGGTTTGTTCCCGTTCATCGTTACCGCCGCCTAATCCTGCACCCCGCTGACGACCAACGGCGTCAATTTCATCGATGAATACGATACAGGGCGCGTTGGTTTTAGCTTGTTCAAACAAGTCGCGGACGCGGGAAGCACCCACACCCACGAACATTTCAACAAACTCAGAACCGGAAATCGAGAAGAAAGGTACGCCAGCTTCCCCGGCGACGGCGCGCGCGAGCAAAGTTTTACCCGTTCCTGGAGGGCCAACTAGCAACACGCCTTTGGGAATTTTCGCACCCACGGCGGTAAAGCGGTCGGCGTTTTTCAGGAAGTCAACAACTTCGTTTAATTCCAGCTTGGCTTGGTCAATACCGGCAACATCCCCAAAGGTTACTTGAGTTTGGGGTTCCATTTGCACTCTGGCTTTCGACTTGCCAAAGTTCATTGCCTGAGAACCGGGGCCATTTTGGGCGCGGCGCAGCAAGAAGAACAATCCCACTAAAAGCAGGATGGGGAAGAACAAGCTGCTTAATGCCCTCAACCAAAAGGCATCGTCTTGGGGAGGCAATACTTCAATATTGACCTTGTTTGCTGTCAGGATATTAATAAGATCGGGATCGTTGGGGAGGTTGACCCAGATCGGCGTCCCGTCTGGAGCTTTAACGCGAGCTTTAGTCCTGTCGGCGGTGATGCTGACTTTATCTACCCGTTTTTCTTGAACTTCCTGAATGAACTGACTGTAGCGCCAGGTCTTGCTAGTCTGGGGTTGCTTGTCAAAAAATGCGGTGGCTAATGCAACCACGACCAGGGCTAGCAATGCGTACAGCCCTGCATTTCTCCATTGTTTATTCACGTTTAGTCAATCCTCCTAGCTTTTATCATCCAGGACTTTTTGTAATTACCTTGTGTTAATTTATCTTAACTTATCTCAGAATTGGCGACCTACTGAGTTAAAGATGCAATTTTTGCAAGGCTGGGTGGGTAATGGGTAATGGGTAATGGGTAATTGGCATTTTTACTTGCTCGCCTGCGGTGCTGCTGCTGATGATGGTGTGGATGGGGACGACTTCGACCACGCTGTTGGAATAGGCTAGAGCTGCCAATCCTGCCACAAAATCAGGCGTCCAGGGTGCTTCCCCTACTTTCTCATTTTGGCTGTGCAAGCGATCGATGAGCTGCTCTCTCATTAATCCTGGTAAAATTCCGGCATCGAGGGGCGGCGTCCACCACCTACCATCTTGCCATCCCCACAGATTTCCGGTGCTGGTTTCTAACCAATTGCCAGAGGCATCTACTAATATGGCTTCTTTGGCTCCGTATTTTTGGGCTTGCTGCAATGCCAGCCATGCTGCGAGGTAATTACCTGTCTTGTTAGTGGGAAGCGATCGCCCCCATTCCCCCCTTTCCGCCACCCAAGCCGCTATACCATATTTCTGTCTTTCTGTCAAATCTGCGGGTAAGTTTCGCCCGGTAATCCATTCGCGCCCATCGGGAAATATAGTAATTCTGAGAACGGGATAGTGCGCCTTTAAAATTTCAGCACCTTTTCGCACTCGTTCCCAGTTTGGCATCTGCCAGTCGAAGGTTTGCAGAGAGGAAGAAAGGCGACGCAGGTGTCCGAGCCAATTCGTTTTAGGATGAGCCAAATTACCATCATAAACCCGTAGCGTGGTAAAAACCGTCGCGCCGTAAAGTAAACCCGGATCGTCTATCGCGAGTTCTAGGGTTTTATCTGCAATCAGATTACCGTTGTACCAAAAAATATGATTCATTCTCCTGTTAACTTAGAAGAGCATCATATTCATTATGAGTACCAATCCAAAACCAATTACTTCCATGTTATCGTGCAACTACCGCGCGATCGCACTTTAGCTATGACTAAAGATTATCTGCTGCTGGTTGCAGAAGATATTGTTCCCGCACATTTCTCAATAACTTAGTCTTGGCACTATTTGGTTGTAATACTTCTGCCACTTGCCAAAGTTCTTGCTCGTGCTTGAGGTTAATCGAGCGGCGAATTTCCTTCACCTCCTCACGAGAAACACCTAGTTGATCTGCCATGCGGTTATGAAGGTGCAATTCTGGCGGCTCAATTTTGCCATCTGCGATCGCAATTTCCCAAGCCGTACACAATATTAAACGATGCTTTAACCGCTCGTTATCGCTTTGACTACAAGTATTTTTCCGATGTTCGTCATCAAAAATAATACTTGTATGCATAATATCGTCAAATTTTTGGCGTTCTTTTATAGCTTGAAGAACCACATCTCGCTCTTCCTTTCTCAAACCGGAGGTAGTCATTAACCTCTTTATAGTATCTTCCTCTTTTTCAGCTAGTTCACCGTCTATCCAAGCCATCGGTAAAGCAGCGATAATAATTTCTGCTAAAAACTTACTTTTCTTGGCGGCTTCTGCTTGATTGTTCCAGTTCATCAAACCGCTGTAAACCCCCACCGTCGCCAATACTCCCAGTCCAACAGGAGCAGCAAGCGTCAGTAATGAGTAGGTTGATGCACTGACAACAACACCCGTTGATATCCCAAACCAGCCCTGGATTGTTGTCCATATACTAGCCTGTACAAATACTGATGAAGCAGCTGCTGAAGCCCCAACACCAGCCACAGCCCCTACAGTCGCACCTGTCCCTAGTGAGAAAGCATCTTTTGTCCAATCTTTGCCGTTGTTTTGCTTTAATAAGTCTGCATTTATACCTTGATACTCGGCAAATGAACTTTTTCCAACATATACATTTAATCCCTCTAATTGATGGTTAACATACTTTTGATAAGATTTGTCGTTAAAGTTGATGCCACGCTTACTCCCCTCTTCGTAAATTTTATTGCTGGCATCGTTAATAGTGGATTTAACTTGCTGCCATGACTTGCCAAAAATATCTTTTAAGCCTCTAATATCAGCTTCTATGTCATCTATTCCAGCAAAACCTTCTCTTTCTAGCCGCTTTCGGTAATACCCCTCATTCATCGCAAAAATCGTATCCAATACTGCTAGTGCAACCACAATAGCAATAGCACCAGCTATTGGACTGGTAACAGCACCGAGCAGGGGTACACCCGTCCAAGGTATGAGGGAATAAGCCATAAAAGTCAAAATGCTGCCAATTACCAGGAGTCCCCCAGTAATAATTTTTCGCTCTTTGGCAGATGAATCAATATCTGAATACAAAATTTTTATCAGGCGAATATAAGATGGAATTTTAGGGATGCGAGTCAAGGTGAAATTGATAACAACAGCTAGAAAGGGAACCAAAAGAGTGAAAATGGTGGTAAGGACAGGCAAAACAGCCTGAATGACAAAGGGAACAACTATCGGCATAGCTAATTACCTAAAAAAAACTTTCAATATAATTTATTAACTAAGTTATAGCAACTTGAACAGAGAAAAATTACTGAATTTTTTTAGAACCTTGGTTAGTAGTGCCGTTATATACGTAAATTCACTAAACAAACCAGGCATTTATCTGGGTAAGTACGTAAAACTGAAATATGCGATCGCTCTATAGTTGAGGTATTTTTGGGATAATGGGTGAGCAATGCGCGAGCTTCTCCTCTTACAAGGGATCTGCACTCGCAATAACACACAGATCCCCGACTTCTCGCGCGAAGTCGGGGATCTAGCAGGTGCGATCGCTTATCTTCTAGGGCAATATTTCAAAGTACTCACAGTGTCTGGGACGAATAAGAGAAAAGTCACGGCGATCGAGGGTGAGTATACGAATAATACCAATCCTTTCTGCAATTGCAATGATGGCAGCATCTACAAAATCAAGCCGACTGTCAGCATACTCTTCTAAAATCTGATTAACTCGTTCTAGATCGGTTAATGTCAGTGTTTCAATCTGAGTATCGCTAGCTGCTAGATTAGCCAGGAAATGACGCATTGCTTGATGACCTAACCTAGATGCAATCAGATAACAAACTTCAGGCAGAACAACAGCAGGAATAATTAGTGGCTCATTGATAGCCCCAGCAACGGCTAAAACACGAGCATGATTGCGATCGCCTTGGTCAGTTAACGCGAATAAAAAGCTAGTATCAACGATAACAGTCATACAGACTCGTCTCGATTAAGAGAAAAGCCACGAATCGGATCGACTTCATTAGCCAGAATCTCTTCATCTCGCTCTGAAACATTGTTGTTCCCAGAGTTTCCTATTCCTGCAACTGAAACCAAGAAATTAACACTAGATTTTTCTTTCTTTTGTTGTACAGTTGATTTATAATTGAGGTAATCAACAAAACTGACAAGTTCTATTAGAAAATCATCTGGCAAGGTGTTAATTAACTCAATTATCTGTTGCCGTTGTATAGTTGAAGCTTCCATGAATCAATACTATAAATGCTATCTCCCATATTCTAGCGGGCAAACAACTCATTTCTAGATACATCTTTGCGATCGCTCCTTATGGCGACGTTAAACAATCTGGCTCCCTCCCCGTGTCGGGGAGGGATGGGGAGGGGTTATCATGGTTAAGTCAACTGACTACGAACCTAAGACGGGACACTTTGATCCAAGGGCAAGGAAGACAAGGACGACAAGGGAGGTAGATTCTTTTCTCCTCTTGTTCGCGTACAACAAGCGATTACGAAACAGTTACGTCGTCTTGGCGTAGATGTTATTACCGCATGTCCCGGCTGCTAATTATGGCTAATCGACCGGACATGATATCACAACTCAATGATAAAACTCTCCCGCAAATGAAAGTTTGCCTCCCCACCTCGATGCGTCAGCGCCCAGTAACTAACCTCACCATTTATACGTTTAATTACTGTAGTAATCGCCACATCAAGTAATTGTTCTTCTGCCACAATTTTATCTAAATCCATATCCAGGGAAAGCGTTAATCTATCCGCTTGATTCTCAAAGGTAAACGGTAGTGTTTTAAAAGCTACTTCCTCTTGCATCCCTTGACGATATGCATCAAAATGATAAACATTCCAGTGTCCGGCAGGGGAAAGGTTGAATTCCCAATATTCCTCGGAATTTTTGATACCAAGGAAGAACTCGAAGCAAGTTTCTTGCCACAATTGGTGCTGGCGTGCGGGTGTGTTTGATGGGGGAGCGATCGCAATTTCTTTTAATTCACCTGTAACCTCATAACGGATGGCAATTTTATTACTATTTCGAGCAATATCGCCTGCAATGCTTAAATTCGGCAGTGGTTTGTTAGACGGAAATGCTTGCAAAGAAAACATCATAGTTTTTGCTTTTAGAGAACGGCTTTTTTAGACAATACCTTAGTCAAAATACGATACCCTTAAGGGTATCGCTATACAAACAAAGGCTGCCTCCGCAGCCTACATTTGATGTTAGCCTGCCTTCGCAGGCTTTGTTTGTAACGCTGCCTTTGCAGCCTACAATTGATATTAGCCTGGGGAGGCAGGCTTTGTTTGTGTAGCCCCACCCTTCAGGGTGAGGGCGTTTGATCAAAATCGCGAAGGTATTGTCTAAAAAACCCGGTTTTTTCTGGTCAACTTATTTCATATCCTCGATCATACTACGAATCGCTATTTCCTGAGATTCAATACTTTCAGTAAGCTTAAATTGTACCAGCGCCCGCGCCAGATTGTGTTCTGCATACTTGACTTTAAAGTAAACATTTCCGGCTAAATGATCGGCAAAGAATCTCAATCCTAATTCAAAGGCAATCAAACGAATTGCATCGTAAATGTAAGCATAATCATTCTCGGTGAGAAATGCTTTGGCAACCGAAAGGTAACCCTGTAATATTCCCTGAGATAGGTCAGTATCAAAACGAACGCTCTCCCAATCTGCGGTTTCTTCTCCGGCGGGATTGCAACCGGAGCGCAAACAGTCTCCGATGTCGTAATGTACCAAACCGGGTTTAACGGTGTCCAGGTCTACCACGCTGACGGCTTTCCCCGTGGCAGTATCAAACATAACGTTATTGATTTTTGGATCGCCGTGCATCAGGCGTAATGGCAGCTTGCCTTGGGTTTTGGCATTTTCTAGGATATGGGCTAAAGGAGTGCGATCGCTCACAAACTGCAAGCAATAATTCACTTCCGGGGATACCCTGGCGCTAGTTTTCGCCAAAACTTCCTCGTAGTACTGAAGGTAACCAGGTGTAATGTGAAACCCTTCGAGAGTATCGGCAAGTTTTTCCGGCGGTAAATCGCCGATCAGATTGTGGAACATCCCCAATGCATAACCAACTTCTCTAGCTTGTTCTGTATTCTGCATCGTATCGAAAGATTGGGAACCTTCAATAAAGCTAATCGCCCGCCAAAAGCAACCGTCCCCATCTGTGCAACAATCTTGACCATCTTTAGTTAACAATACGCGGGGTACTTCCCAACGACGATCGAGGGGTGCCTTCAATAGGCGGTTTTGAACGTGTTCGGTGAAGGTACGCATGTTCTGCATCACCAATTCGGGTTGGCGAAATACTTGCGTATTGATGCGTTGTAGGATAAAGTGCCGTTCTCCGGTAGAATCCACTGTTACTAAGAAGGTGTCATTGATATTGCCATTTCCAAATTGTTGAATGTCTATCAGCTTCCCAGATTGAGTGAATTGGTTAGCAACGGCAACAAGATTTTCCATAGAGTGATGTTTTCGGGGTAGGCGCAGGTTTTACAAACGATCTCTGCCTCAGACAAATATTTTAGAGAAACCCGTCCCGCCTTTATGTTAAAAAAAGCGATCGCTTGTTGTCTGGTTGAAGAATGCGATCGCGAGTCCCCAGAACGAAGAATGTAGGGGCGAAGCATTCGGGCGACAATTAATCGGGATCGCCAACTAATTTTATTCCCGAATGCTTCGCCCTGCCGAGGTTTATCTATACACCCACATCATATTGCTTCTGTCAACCTTTTTTACTGGACTGGCACTCTAGAGCGTTTAGTTCAGATGCGACAAGAAATCTACCAAAATCAGGGTATATATCCAGGTAATATAGTTTCCGAAGTCCGAGCGGAACGAGAAAAACAAATCGATCGGATAATCACAGGGGAGTCTTGAAAATCGTACCGGACGCTAATGTTGTTATAGCACTGGTCATTCCTGTTGCCTATTCTGGGAGACGTAATATTTGAATAGAAAAAAGCGATCGCTCTATGATAGAGCGATCGCTTAATCTCCAACCCAATATAGTTCGATCGAATTACTCGATAACTCCCAAAACCGGCGCTACTTTAGATTCGGCAATGCTAGGAGCCAAAACCTTCTTAGCATAGAACTGGGAATTCTTTTGCGCGACTTGGGTATACGATTGACGCATTTGAGCGTTGACTGCAACCGTTTTCGCGTCGTAAATCTGGGTAGCGAGTTTGGGATATACCCCAATCCCGATAATCAGCACGAAGAAGCAAGCAGCGATAAACAGTTCGCGAGGTTTGGCATCGTTATAAACTGCATTCCCAGGAAGGACGCAACTCGTACCGAAACAAACTGCTTCGTCATCGCCATTTTTGCTATTGCTTGCACCGCCGAGAACGCAAGCGGGTGCGGCACCAGGGTTGTAAAATACTTGTCGCAGCATCGAGAGCAGATATACCGGAGTCAGTATCAATCCAACTGCGGCGAGTAATACTGTCAGGATGCGGAAGGGGGAACTGTAGATATCGCTAGTTGTTACACCCACGAAGACTGCGAGTTCGCTGACAAAACCGCTCATTCCAGGCAGCGCTAGGGACGCCATTGAACCAACCGTAAACAGGGCGAACACTTTGGGCATTGCTTGACCGATATTGCCCATCTCGTTCATTGCCATTGTATGCGTGCGATCGTAGGTTACACCGGCGAGGAAGAACAAGACGGCGGCGATTAAACCGTGGGAAATCATTTGCAGCATCGCACCGCTAATTCCCAAGTCTGTGTAGGAAGCAATTCCCAGCAGCACAAATCCCATGTGGGAAATCGACGAAAAGGCAAGGCGGCGCTTCATGTTCTTCTGAGCAAACGAGTTCAGCGCACCGTAGATAATGTTGATGACGCCCAGCATTGCCAGAATTGGTGCAAAGCGAACGTGTGCGTCAGGTAGCATTTCCATATTCAGGCGAATCAAACCGTATCCGCCCATTTTCAGCAATACACCAGCCAAAATCATCGATACAGGAGCAGAAGCTTCGCCGTGAGCATCAGGTAACCATGTATGCATCGGGAAGATAGCCAACTTGACGCCAAAGGCAACCAGCAATCCGGCATAAAGTAGCAGTTCTAAACCAAGCGGGTAATTTTTCAGACCCAATTCCACCATGTCGAAGGTGATATTGTCGCCGTAAAACGCCATTGCCAAACCGGCGACCAGAATAAATATAGAAGCGGCTGCGGTGTAGAGTAAGAATTTGGTAGCCGCGTAGCGACGATTTTTACCACCCCAAATCGAAACCAGCAAGTAAACCGGAATTAGTTCAACTTCCCAAGCAATAAACAGCAGCAGAATATCTTGCGCCACGAACACCGCAATCTGTGCGGAATACAGCAGCAGCATCAAGAAATAGAATAGCCGCGGTTTGCGATCGACTTGCCAAGCTGCAAACATCGAAAGCGTCGTTACCAGTCCAGCTAGCAGTACGAGGGGAACAGACACCCCATCGACTGAAACTGCCCAGTTCAGACCTAACTGAGGCACCCAGGCATACTTTTCTACGAGTTGAAAAGTAGCGCTGCTGGCATCGTAATGATTCCAAAAGGCGTAGCACATCAAGAAAAAGTCGGCGATACCTACACCCAGCGCATACCACCGCACTTGCTTGCCTTCTTTATCCGGCAGGAAGGGGATAAGCATGGAAGCAACGAGCGGGAGCAGGATGATAGCGGTGAGCCAGGGAAATCGTTCCATCATGGCGGGTAAGCAAAAATACTTATTTGTGTATGATGTCATTCTACTAAACTTTGTTAAGTTTTGTTCCAGTCTTTTTCATAGATCTTTATCTTAGTTTCCTATAGATTAATCTATAGTAAAAAAGCGCATAATTATATCATCAAAAGGTACCGTTTTTAGATAAATTAGAGTAGGTTTTGCTGATGCAATGTCTCCAATGATTTGGGAAACAGATCGATTAATCTTGCGTGCCTTTCAATATATAGATGTTGAACCTTTTGCGGCATATCGCTCAGAGCCGGAAATAGCCAGATTTCAGTATTGGGATATACCATTTACCGAGGACAAGGCAGCTAAATTCATTGAAGAGATCGAGGGGATTCAGCCAGGAATCCCAGGGGAGTGGTATCAAATCGCCATCGCACTGAAAACGACGCATCAATTAATCGGTGATTGTGCGTTTTGTATTCTTGCAGAAGATTCCCAACAAGCAGAAATTGGTTTCACTTTAGCGCGTCAATATCAAGGGAAAGGCTATGCAAATGAGGCTGTGGCGCGGCTTTTAGATTATCTTTTCGGTGAATTGAACCTGCATCGAGTGCGCGCTATCTGTCATGTAGATAATCTCGCTGCGGCTAAATTGCTGGAGCGAGTTGGGATGCGGCGCGAGGGTAAATTTATTGAGAATATTTACTTTAAAGGTGAATGGATAAGCGAGTACTGGTATGGAATTTTGCACCGCGAATGGGCTGCTAAACGCGATCGATAATTTCTCCTAATCAATCGTCAAAATCATCTGACATTTTGGCTCAACCCTTAGCACTGCCAGATGGGAGAATTGCTGCTATTAGCTTTATCGTTACAATTCTTAACTATGTGAGTAGGTAGGAGAGAAAATTCATCGTTGAGGCAAGGCAGGAGGCACAAGCGAAGATAGTTTTACATTAGTTAACTTTCCGTTACATACTGCGGTTTGTTTCTGCCTTTATGCCGATCTGAGCTGGGAGCGATCGCGTATCATCTCAACCCGCGTCTGTTACGGAAGAAACTGGCGATCGCGTAGCGTGCCCTTGGCATATCGCTTCCGATGCAGCTAAAACTATCGCCAGCATTGCTACAAAATTGTTACCAAGTTTCGGTTGGCTACCGATTAGGTGATGCGATTGAGCGGGATGCGCTTGGTAACGATGCTCATGTATTCCCCATTAGGAGCAGGCATAAGAAAGCTCCACTCGTTGACAAAAGCGAACCTGAGCGTGTACAGCCAACGAATGGTGTAGCTGACTCCATATGGTGAGCCATAAATCACCACCCTCACGGATTCAAAGTCGCCCCTCGAACCAGGGAGACTATCCGCAGCCGAAATGAACGACGGTAAAGTGTCACCTCCTCCAGGCACAAAGCCCAGAGTTTGCGAGTACACCAACTGCGGCGGGGAACTTAGCAACGTTCCCCACCCGATACCAAAGTTTGCCATGATAATTTAGCCTCCTAGTCTGTTTAGGGGGAAGTCGTCGTGTAGGGGATGTGTGAGATCCTCTACGCGGCGCGATTACTTCTATGCTGGCTGCATAATAGCAATATTTCGGCAATTTACCAATAGATATTTGGTGAAAATTAGGAGTTTTATATTTTTGGTAATTCACCTTTTTTTTCAATGAATCCGCACAGGTAAATTTGCTACTTAGCGCATGGGTGAAATGGCAAAAAGGCGAAAATATGAAAATTTATATTTCCGAAATTACGCCAAGGCGAAAATCTAAATAAAAACCTGGCTATCGCTCACCGCGCATAAAATACAGCGGGTTGCGCTGTTATGAGGTACACTCGCTAGCTTTTGGAGCTTTCTTGAGCTGAGGGAGATAGGGAAATAGAACTAATGACTTCGCGATCTTGCTCAGTATCAGTAATGCTGTACCTCATAACAGCGAGAATCGCTGTATCATTCACAGGACTTACGCAAAGAAACCGGGTTTCTATGAGAAATCGTCGCGCAAGAAACTCAAGATCCACGCAGAAACCCGGTTTCTAGGATCGTCGTGCGTAAGTCCTGATTCAAATACCTCTGGATTAATCCCCATTGCTCTTAACTGCAAGAGCCAAAAGCTCAGCGCGAAGACGTTCCTGTTCGCTCGTTCAAATTCCTTTATCAAGTGTGGGAAAAAACCGGCGGTCAATTGTGGTTTAACCACCTAACTCAAACTGATACCAAAGAGAATAGAAAGCACCAAATTTAAATCGCTAGGAACGGCGTATGTGTTGATATCTTTGTGAACGATTTTTTCTTGACGCTGAAAGATACCAAATTTCCAGGCATCACCTGTTGTGACAGTGCCATAGAGCATTGGAACTGTTGAATCAGTCCATTGATCTAGAGCAATCAATTCTACCGCCAACTGAGTAAAACCTCTGGCTAAATCAGCATTTTTCGCTTCAATTACTAATAAATTTTGTTGAGCAGCAATGAAATAATCAAAACTGCCTTTGAGCCAATTGCTGACTCGCACAGGATATTCAATTTTGAGTGGTGCTTGAATGAACTTACAAATCGTCTTGAGAATCGGAAAGATTAGTGCTTCACGTCTAGCTATCTCTGAAACGGGATCTACTAAAGTGAGATTTTCTTGCAGTTCTATTCTCAGTGGTTGTGGATCGATTGGCAACTGCTGTGGGAGTTCGAGTGAGGTATTGTTGAGGGTAACTCCAAATTCAGCTAGGATATCGGCGCTATCGTAGGCTAATTCGGCATATTTACTAAAGGTATAGCTTTCGGATGGGTCAAGAATCCTGACTTTGCTCATAATTACGCTCGAGCGCCAACGCTAACTGAATAAATGGTCTTACCAAGAATTGTACTGAAAATATTTAACAGGCGTGTTTGGCGATCGCCCCACAGCCAATTTAAAATTGACCTTAATAACGCCGGAATTAAGTTTTGCAGCTCATTATCCACAGGGGTGTCGTCAGAATCGGGCAATTCGTCGCTAGAAGGCAGATTGATCCCCCCTAACCCCCCTTAAAAAGGGGGGAACCGGATTCTTAGTCCCCCTGATTAAGGGGGATTTAGGGGGATCTAAAATGCTTGACCTCATAACTAGCAACTTGAGTTAATAGCGAAAGTCCATTGAAATCGACTGCAATCTACTAGCAAGCATTTAGTCCTCTTAAGAGGACTTTCGTTATTAGCCAGCGAATTGATTCGCTGGCGGGTAAGCGGATAGGAGCAAGATCTGAGTTGACTCACATCTTGCTCCACCGGAGGTAGAACCTCCCAGATCTCGTTCCCAGGTTGAACCTGGGAACGAAAATACTGAGGCTCCGCCTCAAGGTGCAAGATGTGAGTTGATAGACTTGCCCAGTTTTTCAATTAAGCATCCCCAACGGTCGAATCAGATGAATCTTGTGGCAACTGCATCACCAATACTTTATCAACGCGATTGCCATCCATATCCATCACTTCAAACCGAAAACCTCCCAATTCAAAACGATCGCTGGCGATCGGAATCCGCCCCAAATGGGTCATGACAAAACCACCCATTGTGTGATAGTTACCTTTTTGTCGTCCGGGTAATTCTTCCATATCGAACAACTCAAAGAAATTATCTACCGACAACATTCCATCTAATAACCAAGAACCATCTTCCCGCCTGACGGCTTGCGGTTCTTCGGGTTGATATACCGAGGGAATATCGCCTACCAGTTCGATTAAGATATCGTTCAGGGTAACCAATCCTTGGATAACGCCGTATTCGTCTACCACTAACACGATGTGAGTGCCGGATTGCTTGAACATTTCCAGCACTTTTAACCCGCGGGTGCTTTCTGGTACGTATAGCGGTCGATGCAGCGAGAGGGTTAAGTCTAAAGGTTCCCCAGCCAGACTGCGGGAGAGTAAATCGGTTACTTCCAAGACGCCTAAAACATTATCCAGTTCGCTTTGGCAGACTAAGACGCGGGAATGGTCGCTATCGATTAGTTTTTTCCGATTCACCTCGATCGAGTCATCTAGATCGAGCCAAACAATTTCTGGTCTGGGTGTCATTAAAGCACTGACGGGGCGATCGTTGAGGTCGAATACCCTTTCGACGATGTCTTGTTCCGCAGCTTCAAACGTGCCTTCTTCGGTTCCTTGTTCGATTAAAACGCGGATTTCTTCTTCTGTAACTTCCGGTTCGGCAGAGGGTTTCATGCCTAAAAGGCGCACTACTACGTCGGTAGAAGCGCTCAGTAGATGTACGACGGGGGCAGCAATTTTCGCCAGCATCCGCATCGGGATGGCGACGGTGGCGGCGATCGGTTCTGGGTTGTTGAGTGCCAATCGCTTCGGTACCAGTTCGCCGATAATCAGCGTCAGGTAGGTGATGATCAAAACTGCGATGATAGAAGCGATCGCATCCTTATAAGGTGCGATACCCGGTATCAACTCCAACAGCACCCTCACTCTTTTGGCGATCGTTTCTTCCCCAAACGCACCGGAGAGAATCGCCAGCATCGTGATCCCCACCTGCACGATCGCCAGAAACTGATTGGGAGAATTCGACAAATCCAAAGCAACGCGCGCCTTGAGATCCCCCCGTTCAGCCATTTGTTGCAGCCTCACCTTGCGGGACGATACAATCGCCAGCTCTGACATCACAAACGCAGCATTGGCGAGGATCAGTACGAACACAATCACAAGATCGTTGTTTGAAGACATTACTGCTATTCGGCTGCTAGCCTTGGCGAATGGTGAGGCGAAAAGAATCCACAAATAAAGGTATCTGGTATTGAAATTAGCATCTTGTCGGATCGATAAATCTGTCTGGAGAGCGGTTATAGTTTGACTCGCCCTTTAAAATTATTAGAGTAGGAGCGCAGTCTCGCGCTGTTTGGTCACAATATAGGGCGGGTCTAGCCACGATACCTACCTAATTTATGGCTGAAAAACCCGCACAGAAGCAATTTCTCCAACACATGGTTTTCTCTTCTATTATTCGCACCCTGAAGCGATCGCCCCTCACAACAGAACTCCTTTCTAAACTCAATCGCACCAAACACCTCCGGCTTTGTGGCGTTGGACGCCTGCCTAAAGGTTTGGTTGCTTCTACTTTGGCACAAAGTGAGGAGCGAAATCTGTTCGTCGTGACCGCTACTTTGGAAGAAGCTGGACGCTGGGCGGCGCAGCTGGAGGCTATGGGCTGGGATACGGTGCATTTTTACCCCACGTCGGAAGCTTCGCCTTACGAGCCGTTTGACCCCGAATCAGAGATGACTTGGGGGCAGATGCAGGTGTTAGCCGATTTGGTGATGGGTAATCGGTCATCGGTCATTGGTAATGGGGACAACTCCGACCAATTACCAATTACCAATTACCAATTACCTAAAATCGCCATTGTGGCGACGGAGCGGAGCCTTCAACCCCATCTGCCGCCAAAAGATGCTTTTGAACCGTATTGTGTGGCGCTGCAACGGGGTCAAAGTTGGAATTTGGACGTTTTTAGCACGCGCTTGGCTCAGATGGGTTACGAGCGCGTACCGTTGGTGGAAACTGAGGGTCAATGGAGTCGGCGGGGAGATATCGTCGATGTGTTTCCGGTGTCGGCGGAGGTGCCGGTACGCTTGGAATGGTTTGGGGATGAGTTGGAACAAATGCGGGAGTTTGATGCGGCGACGCAGCGATCGCTCGATCAAATTGAGCGGTTGGTTCTGACTCCGACTGATTTTGCTCCTATTATCCGAGAGGGGTTGAAGAAAACGAACCACAGAGACGCAGAGGACGCGGAGGAAGAGAAGGAAGAGGAGGAGGGTGTTCGGCGGTTACTTGGGTTGGCTTTTGAGCAACCGGCGTCTTTGTTGGATTATTTGCCGGATAATACTTTGGTGGCGATTGATGAGTTGGAGCAATGTCGCGCTCATTGTTCGGTTTGGGTTGAACATGCTGATGAGCAATGGAACCAATTACCAATTACCAATTACCAATTACCGAAAGTTCATCGATCTTTTGATGGATCTTTGGCTGCGTTGGCAGGGTTTAATTGGGTTGAGTTGTCGGAGTTGGCTGAGGAAAATAATGGGTTAAATTTGGCTAGTCGTGCGGTTCCGACTACGCCGCATCAGTTTGCGAAGATTGCGGAGGTGTTGAGGGGGGAGCGCGATCGCAATTTTTCGATTTGGATTGTGTCGGCGCAACCTTCGCGTTCGGTAGCGTTGTTACAAGAACATGATTGTCCGGCTCAGTTTGTGCCGAATCCTAATGATTTTCCGGCGATTGATAAGTTGCAGATTCAGCACGTACCAATTGCGCTGAAGTATTCGGGGATGGCGGAATTGGAAGGGTTTATTCTGCCTACTTTTCGGTTTGTAATTGTGACTGACCGCGAGTTTTTTGGTCAGCATTCTTTGGCTACTCCTAGTTATGTTCGCAAGCGCAGGCGGGCGGCGTCGAAGCAGGTAGATCCTAATAAGTTGCGTCAGGGAGATTTTGTGGTTCATAGGAATCACGGAATTGGGAAGTTTTTGAAGTTGGATCGGTTGGAAAATCGCGAATATTTGGTGCTTCAATATTCGGATGGTTTGTTGCGGGTGGCGGCGGATCAGGTGGGTTCTCTTTCCCGCTTTCGCAGTACGGGGGAAAAACCTCCGGAACTCAATTCGATGTCTGGGAAGGCATGGGAAAAAACTAAGAATAAAGTCCGCAAGGCGATTAAGAAGTTGGCGGTGGATTTGCTGCAACTTTATGCTCAACGGGCGAAGCAGGAAGGTTTTGCTTATCCACCTGATAATCCTTGGCAAGTTGAGTTGGAAGATTCTTTTCCCTATCAAGCTACTCCGGATCAGTTAAAGGCAACTCAAGATGTAAAGCGGGATATGGAGTCGCCTCGCCCAATGGATCGTTTGGTTTGCGGGGATGTGGGTTTTGGTAAAACTGAGGTGGCTATTCGGGCAATTTTTAAGGCGGTTACTTCTGGGAAACAAGTCGCTTTTCTCGCTCCAACGACGATTTTAACTCAGCAGCATTATCACACGCTGAAGGAACGGTTTGCTCCTTATCCGATTAATGTGGGTTTGTTAAATCGTTTCCGCACGACTGAGGAACGTAAGGATATTCAACGCCGCCTTGCTACTGGGGAATTAGATGTGGTTGTGGGCACGCAAGCGCTGTTAGGGAAAGGGATTGTTTTTCGCGATTTGGGAATGTTGGTGGTAGATGAAGAACAGCGGTTTGGGGTGAATCAAAAGGAAAAAATTAAAAGCCTGAAAACGCAAGTTGATGTGCTAACTTTGACGGCGACTCCTATTCCCCGCACGCTTTATATGTCGCTTTCGGGAATACGAGAAATGAGTTTGATTACGACTCCGCCTCCTTCTCGGCGTCCGATTAAAACTCATTTAAGTTCTTACGATCTGGAGGCGATTCGCACGGCAATTCGTCAAGAATTAGACCGAGGCGGGCAAGTTTTTTACGTGGTTCCCCGGATTGAGGGAATTGAGGAAACTTCTGCTAAACTGCGGGAGATGATACCGGGAGCAAGGTTAGCGATCGCTCACGGTCAAATGGATGAGGCAGAATTGGAAGCGACGATGCTTGCTTTCAATGCTGGCGAGGCGGATGTTTTGGTTTGTACGACGATTATCGAATCGGGTTTGGATATTCCTCGGGTTAATACTATCCTGATTGAAGATGCCCAACGCTTCGGTTTGTCTCAGTTATATCAGTTGCGCGGCAGGGTTGGACGTGCGGGGATTCAAGCTCACGCCTGGTTGTTTTATCCTAAACAAAGTCAGCTGAGTGAAGCGGCACGGGCAAGGTTAAGGGCTATTCAAGAGTTTACTCAGTTGGGTTCTGGCTATCAACTGGCAACGCGGGATATGGAAATTCGCGGGGTAGGTAACCTTTTAGGCGCTGAACAATCTGGTCAAATGGATGCGATTGGGTTTGACCTTTATACTGAAATGCTACAAGAAGCAATTCAGGAAATCCGCGGTCAAGAAATACCCAAGGTTGACGATACTCAGATCGATTTGAAGCTGACGGCATTTATCCCTGCTGATTATATCGCCGATTTGGATCAGAAGATGAGCGCCTATCGCGCGGTGGCGGCTGCTAATTCTAGTGAAGAATTAAAGCAGATTGCGGCAGAGTTACGCGATCGCTACGGCGATATCCCCAAGGCGGCGCAGCAGCTCTTGCGCGTGGTAGAACTAAAGCAGATTGCCAAAAAGCTCGGCTTTTCCCGCATTAAACCAGAAAACAAGCAGCACGTTATCCTAGAAACGCCGATGGAACAACCTGCTTGGAACTTGCTGGCGGCGAACTTGCCGGATCACTTGCGATCGCGTTTCGTCTATACTCCCGGTAAGGTCACGGTTCGCGGTTTGGGCGCCCTCGCCCCCGACCAGCAGTTAGAAAATTTAATCGATTGGTTGGCTAAAATGCAAGGGGTGATTCCGGAGGTAGCGATCGCTGCTAATTGCTAATTGCTAATTGTGAGTAGAGTTTAATATGGGGTTTTTTCTGCCATTACCCATTCCCAATTACCCATTCCCAATTACCCATGAATACCGAACAAAAAACAACTACCACTTTATCCACCAGCACCGATGAACGCCTGCGCTTCCTGCAACAAATACCAATTTTTCAAGAAATAGAAAACCAGAATTTCCTCCCCCAACTCGCCGCCCATTTAAAAGAAGAAACATTTCCAGCCGATCGCACTGTTTTTAACAAGGGCGAAGAAGGAAATTTACTTTATATTCTCCTGGATGGGCGCGTTCAAGTTCACATCGAAAACTTTCCTCTCATCCAGTTAGAGACGGGCGCTTATTTCGGCGAAATGGCTTTGTTTGATTCTAACGTTCGCTCCGCTTCAGTCACGACTTTGTCCGAGTGTAAGTGCCTGATTTTAACTCGCCAACAAATCCATCAAGCGATTAAAGAAAATCCCGCGATCGCTATCAACATGATTCGCGTCCTCGTCTCGCGGGTTCGCAAGCTCAATCGTCTTTTTGGCGCTTCTGAAGATTTGTTTTACTTCATGTTAAAGGAGAAGCTATCATGAAAACATTCTGTTAATTATACCACAGGCAGTCAGAGAATTCAAGAGTTGATTAAACCAATAAAAGGACAAACTTTGAATCGCTTATGATGCTAAGTCAAGAAAATATCCAACTCCTTCAAGATGTACCAATTTTCAGAGACATCGACCGCGAAACGGCTCTAACAAGACTGGCGCTGAATTTAGAAGAAGTTCAATTTCCTGCCGGTCATACTATTTTTAAACAGGGTAAATTAGGGCCAGCGCTATATATTTTAGTCTCAGGGGCTGTAGAGGTTCACCTGGGGGGCTTGCGCTTGGCTAAATTAGGGCCGGGTAAGTATTTTGGCGAGATGTCTTTATTTGACTCAGAACCGCATTCGGCTTCGGTCACAACTTTAGAACCTTGCAAGTGTTTAGTCTTAACTCAGACGCAAATTTATAAAGCAATTCGCGAAAATCCAGAAATTGGCGTCAATATTATTCGCATTCTTTCTAAGCGGGTGCGTCTATTAAGCCTGCACGTCAGCGCTTGGTTGCGCGGTTTATTAACCATTGCTTGGGCAGATGGTGAATACAATACAGAAGAGAAAAAATTAATTGAAGGATTGGTTAAGGATGACCTTTGTCCTGAAATCAATATCGGTTCGCTCAAACCGATTTCCGGGGTAGAATTAGCCGATGCTTTTGGTCGCAATACCGCTACGGCAGAAAACTTCTTGAGAACGGCGGTAATTGTTGCTCTCGCTAACGGAACTTATTCTGAAGCTGAAGATAAAGTTTTGCGAGAATTCTGCACCGCTTTAGGTCAAAAAGCAGAAATTCTAGAAATGCTGCGGTTAATGCTTGCCTTCGATGAAGGGACGCAAAAAGAACCAGCATTTTCCCTGAAAAAACCGGCTTTATCGGCGCAAGTCGATGTATTGCAACCGATGCGTAAGTGGTTAGATGAAATGGACATCGATACCCCTTACATGGCGCGATTCTTGTGCAAAATGATTCCATCTCAGTGTCCGTTTGAACGAGATATTGTGTTATTTGGCAAAAAAATCGTTCACATTCCGCCTATGTGTAAAATTAATCCTTTGTACGAGCAATTAGTTGGTTTGCGCTTCCGCGCTTTGTCTTATCTGGCGGATGAATGTAAAGAGGATGTAACGCCTTACTTGTAGGTTGAAATATAAAATAGGAGAAAATTGTCAATGGAAACGAAACAAACAAGCGCAATTAAAATCGAACGTCAACCAAGTCAAGAACGTCTGAATCAATTAGGCGTTGCTAAATGGCCTATTTGGACTAAAGAAGTTTCGGAATTTCCCTGGACTTATGATGATGAAGAAACTTGCTATTTCCTAGAAGGAGATGTAATCGTCACTCCCGTGGGCGGAGAACCCGTACAAATGGGTAAAGGTGACTTGGTAACCTTCCCCGCCCGCATGTCCTGTACTTGGAAGATAAATCGGGATGTTAGGAAGCATTATCGATTTGGCTAATTGCTAATGGCTAATTGCTAATTGTTAGGGAAAATCAATCAACAATTAGCGATTAGCGATCGCCTGCCAAAAAATTGCCTTTCTCCTGTATTTGCTGTGGGAGTTACTATTGGATCGGCGCGGAAAATACCGCTTGTACCATCAGCCAAGCGGGCAAAAAATGCAACCTGCCCAGAATTGTTGAATCCTCCTGGAGATAATACCAGACTGCGAACCTTGGAACCAAATAAGTAATCTCCAACTGCGATAACTTTTTTAACTGTTGAACCCGTGGCAATAAAGATGCCTTCATCCCTGCCGTTGACGTTAGCCCGAAAAGCGATCGCACCGGCGTCATTCAGCGAGGGAGAGGCGAATTGGCTAAAGCAACCGCTGGTATGGGCAATGTTGGTAATTTTACGACCATTTCGTTTGAAGATGCCGTAGCCGCCTTGGGTTGGATAAGCCAAAAATGTGACGCTGCCAAAGTTGTTGATCCAGGGATGGGTGAACCAGCTAAACAAGTTGCTGGTATCGGCAATTTTTAAGATCCGCTGTCCATTTCCTTTGAAGATACCATAGCCGCCTTTTTCTTTGGCGGCGCGAAATGCTACATTTCCTTGGTCGTTAATTGAGGGGGAAGCTAAAGCAGTAAAATAATCTTTCGTATCGGCAATCTTGGTTAGATCGCGACCGTTTCCGGTAAAAATTCCTTCACCTCCATCTTCTAAAGCAGCCCAAAAAGCGACGTTTGAGGCATTGTTAATCGAGGGAGTACCGGAGAACCAACAAAAGCAGCTTTTGGTATCGGCAATCTGGATCAGATCGCAACTATCCCCGGTAAAAATACCTTTGCCACCTGTTTTCAGGCTAGCCACAAAAGCTACAACGCCAGCATCGTTAATCGAGGGGGAGGTAAACCCTTTAAAAAAATCCCCCGTATCGGCAATTTTAGCGATCGCGCGACCATCGCCGGTAAATATAGCCTCTCTTCCCCCTTTTAGCAAGGCTGCTGCTTGAAAAGCTACAACTCCTCTGTTGTTAATTGAAGTTATATAACTAAACTGCATAAAAAAGCCGTTTGTTTCAGCAATTTTTGTAAAGTTATATCCTTTAAATTTTTTGCTGTTTGTCAAGGGGTGGAAAATATTATTTGCTCTTGTTTGGCTGTTTAAATCTAGTTTCATAATGCTTGTGCTTCTACAAGATTGTGTTTCGTGGGTTGGTTGTCGGAACTGTTGCAAAGCCTTGTCTGAGCGAGCAAGGGATGATATTTATTACAGATAGAAGCACCTATAATAATTGGGGAGCGTTCGCCCGAGAGACGCTCTTCTGTGCTACCGATTGCCAAAATAATCTCAACGGCAACCGAGTAAACTATGACAAAAACCCCGATAAGTTTGTTGAAGTTTTAACGCTAGACAAAAGTCACCTTACCTCAAGCAATTGGCAAGTAGGGTGTTGTGACGCAGTCAGCTTTAAAAATAGGTAGACGCTATCAAACAACCATGAGATGACGGTGCTGCGATCTCGCGATGGTTTGAAGCTTGCAGTTACCGTTACGCAAAATTACACTTTATGGGCGGCTTCTATCTTTTGGTAGATAAGAATTATCCCTGCTGATAGAAGTTCTGCGTAAGTGCTGGCAAAAGTGTTGTTACTTATAATCTAAGTTTACTTTCATCGTGGTAAAAGTTTAACCGTATTAATATTTAATTGATTATTTAAAATTGGGTAAAGTTTCAGTAGACTTTCAGTAATTCAATCGTGCTTACGGAAGCGATCGCATCATTAGCACCGATTCCTGAAAAATACAACCGCGTAATTACCGCTAAACCGAGACAAAGCCAGCATTGTGCGGGGATATATCACAAAAACTTTAAGGTTTTATTTTACTCGATTCTTGCTGTTGAGTCAGCCTAGAATTTGTTGCTGGCGCTGTCTACTGCCACAGAAACCAACAATCCTGAAAGCTTGATGAAAGAGAAACGCTTTCCGTTTCACCCAGCTTTCAGGATTGTAAAAGTGTTTTAACTTACTTAGCGATCGCGAATCAAATAGATCCGACGGGGATTTTACTCAGCCGTTGCCAATCCAGCATCCGTATCGGGTTCGGTGCTGCCTTGGCTGCGTTTGCGAGTCAGGGTGTTGTACAGCAGCAAACCAATCGCTTTGATCAGATTGCCTTCGAGTTCTTTGAACATCTTCATGTTCATGCCAAACGCGGCATTAGCTTCATCGACGATGCGATTTGCCTTTGCTTCATCAATCGGCAGATCGTTCAGCGCTTGGCGATATTTATTCTTAAACGCCTTTTCGTCGGAAATATCTTGGAATTCGTAGAAGGCGGTGCCTTGCCCATTCAGGTTCATCCCCCGTTGAGCAATGCCTTTGAGGATTTGACCTCCTGATAAGTCACCCAGGTAACGGGTGTAGGATTGGGCAATCAACAGTTCCGGTTCGCTTTGGGACACTTCCCGAATTCGCTGTACGTAAGCTTCGGCAGCTGGGGAGGCAGCCACTTGTTCGCGCCAGTTTGACCCGTAGTAGTAGCTCAGATCTTGCTCTAAGCTCTTCTTGCGGTTCAATTCCTTGAAGTATATATGGGACAGAATCGGATGGTTTTTGTGCCGTTCCATCTCTTCTTCAATCGCGGAATACACGAAGTAGAGGTTGGCTACCAGTTTCCGGTATGAGTTTTTTTCGACTACGCCTCTTAAAAAGCATTTGACAAAACCGACGTTTTCTGCGGCTGTATGGGCTTTTTTGGTGCCTTCGCGTAATTTCGTGGCTAAATTAGTACTCATGCTAAATTACAGTCCCTAAAGTTTAGTGAGGATTCTGTTTATGCGGCTCAGGTTTAAAACCCCTAAATCGTTACATTAAACTGAATTGATGAGAAATTTCATTAAGATTTTTTACGCAACCAGGAGAGGAAAACGCGGCAACAGGTCGAGGATTGAGGGAATCCCCGCGTCACCGCGTTCTTCTAAGTCTATGCCCGAATTAGATATCTAGATCGGTGAGGTTGAGTTTGGGGCCGTAGGTTTCGATGAACTCGCGGCGGGGTTGCACTCTGTCGCCCATCAAGATAGTAAAGATGCGATCTGCTTCGGCGGCATCTTCGATCTCGACTTGTTTGAGCGTGCGCGTTTCCGGGTTCATTGTAGTTTCCCACAATTGGGTCGGCATCATTTCACCCAATCCTTTAAATCGCTGGATGGTGTAGTTAGCATTGGCGGGGAATTCGCGCAGCTGGTTTTGCAGTTCGCGATCGCTATAACAATAGTAGTGCGAGCGACCCCGTTCTACTTTATACAGCGGAGGACAGGCGATGTAAATGTAGCCTTGGTCGATCAGCGCCCGTTGATACCGATAGAAGAAAGTTAACAACAAGGTACGGATGTGCGCGCCATCTACATCAGCATCAGTCATTATGACTATGCGGTGATAGCGTAGCCCAGATGCATCGAATTCTTCACCTTTGACGCCCAATCCCAGGGCTGTAATCAACGATTGGATTTCGTTATTTTTGTAGATTTTGGCGTCGTCGGTTTTCTCGATGTTAAGGATTTTACCGCGCAAGGGGAGGATGGCTTGGAACCGGCGATCGCGTCCTTGTTTGGCGCTATTGTGAACGAATATACCACTTGCTAAAGCGAAGTTGTGGCTGTTGGGAACTTCGATGTCGTAAACGTCGTAACGTTCTTCTACGGGTTCGATTTTAACCACGCGGTGGTTGTAATTCTTGACGGCGCGCTTCGCTGCGGTGACGTCGCCGTAGAAGTAGCGATCGCAAAAAGTTTCAAATGTCAACAATGACTTATCCCGCAGGCGGCGACGGTAGCATTGATAAAGTTCCAAATCCAGATAGCCGTGACCAGAAATTTCAACTTTCTTCAATGCCTCAATGGTCTTGCGATAGTAGGTTTTGTCTAACGCTTCCTTCCGCTTGACTCGGTATTCATATGACCTCCATTGTTCCTTTGTCTTTTCCCGTCGCCATGCCAACAAATCCTCATTTTCCCATTGTTGCTTAGCTGCGACTGAAAAAGCTTCTCGCACTTCAGGATTATTGGCAAAGTAATTCCGCACCCGTTCAGCTTGTGCTAAACGATTCGCTTCATCGCTCCAATATTCTTGCTGCGCTTTGTCCAATAGTTCCTGATTTTGCTGGCGATAAGCTTCGTTAGTCTCATAAAAATCACGCCATTTTTGAGTCATGTAAGCTTTGTATTCTTCATCTTGCCACTGAGCTTTCGCCTGTTCTGATAGAATTTGTCGCGTTTCCGGTTGTTGCATCCGTTCGCTCATCATGGCGCGAAATTCTTCGCTCATATGAACTTGGCGACTCTTTTCTATGACATCAGGTCGATGCAAGGTTTTCTCTAGATGCGCCCGATGCAGTGCTAAATGTTCTTCCGCCGGAAGTCGCTGAATATTTGTCGGATTGTTGTTGCGTTTATTGAAGTCAACGTGATGGCGATGATTGCCATCAGATGCCTGATAAACTCCGTGTTTTAGGTTATAAAAATCCGCCAAAAGATGAGTGTAAATCCACTTATCATTCAGGGGATTCAAAACCATTTCGTAACCGTCAAGTCCCCAGCCATTTTTATCTTTTTTGGAAAGCTGGCGGTGAATTGGCATCAACGAATCTTCTGGGGTTAGCAATGCTGCTGCTTTATAGCTGCCATCCCGCAACATGAACGGATGATCTGGGGTACATACCAGGATTTCCCCGTTATCTAATGTCAGCTTTATTACTTCGGCATTTGCCTTGGTCATCCGAGCGTTAATAATCCGCTCGATACCGATGTTTCCACTCTCCCGGATGGTGTAGCAAAAGTGTTCTTTCCCTTCTGCTTGTTCGTCTACTATCTCTTTGATAGTTTTTTCTGAACCATCTGCCAGTAATATATAAGTAGAACTGATCCAACAGCCCCCGGCTGAGTCGCCTTCTACTAGGTATATCTCGGATTCAGAGGGATCGCGGGTGCTGCAATCGGCTAATTTACCGGGTAAAGGTGAGGATTCTAAGACGGATTTGCGGCGGACTAAATCCCTGGCGCGACGGGCAGCTTCTGCGGCTTTAAATGCCTGAACTGCTTTTTCGATGATGGCGTCTGCTACTGCTGGGTGAAAGTCTAAGTATTCGGTGAGAATTTCGCCGACGATGGAATCGACAATGCCTCGAACTTCGGTATTGCCGAGTTTGGTTTTGGTTTGACCTTCAAATTCTGGGTTGGGGACTTTGACGGAAATGACGCCGGTTAACCCTTCGCGGACGTTTTCGCCGCCGAGGTTGGCTTCGGATTCTTTAATTTTATTGCGCTTGCGAGCGATCGCATTCAATGTCCGCGTCAGTACCGCCTTCAACCCTTCTAAGTGCGTCCCCCCATCTACTGTACGGATGTTATTGGCAAAACCCAATAAATTATCCGTATAAGCATCGGAACACCACTGCAACGCCACTTCCACCTGGACGTTGTTGCGCTCTCCCTGTACGTAGATAATTTCCTCATGCAGCTGTTGCTTATCCCGGTTCATGTAAGCAACGTATTCCCGAATCCCACCTTTGTATTCGTAGATTTCGACTTTGGGGGTATTGCTTTTGAGCAATTCGATGCGGTTATCGGTAAAGGTAATTTTGACCCCAGCATTGAGGAAAGCCAACTCCCGCAGGCGTCCTGCCAAAATCGTATAATCGAATTCCGTACCCGTGGTAAAGATTTCTCCATCGGGAACGAAGGTTACCGATGTCCCCGTGCGGGCTTCTTTAATCGGGTTAGCTTGTAATTCCGTAACTGGCTTACCTCTTTCGTAGCGCTGCTTGTGAACCTTCTTATCCCGCCAAACGGTAACTTCTACCGATTCCGAAAGGGCGTTTACCACCGAAACACCTACACCGTGCAGCCCTCCGGAAACCTTATAGCCGCCGCCGCCAAACTTACCGCCTGCACCCAAAATCGTCAACACCGTTTCCAGTGCCGATTTACCAGTGCGGGGATGAATATCTGTAGGGATGCCCCGCCCGTCATCGGTTACCGTTACCGAACCATCGGCGTTGAGATCGACTTCGATGTGGGTGCAGTAGCCAGCCAGCGCCTCATCGATCGAATTGTCCACTACCTCGTAAACTAGATGGTGGAGTCCTCTTGGCCCCGTAGAGCCAATGTACATTCCCGGACGTTTCCGAACGTGTTCAAGATTTTCTAGAACTTGAATGTCGTCGGCGCTGTAACTACTCGTCATAATAAGGAATTCTCCAATAGAGCCTTTTCTTCGCCTTTCAGCGTCATTAAGGAAAAAACACTCCAAAATTCTAACACAAAAGGCTTCCAGGCGGCTCTAGGCCATTATAAATGATTATTTATCTGGGGGGTGTACCCTTTTCAAGGGGGAAAGGGAAAGGGGGAAAGGGGGAAAGGGGGAAAGGGAAAAGGGAAAGGGGAAAGGGGAAGAAGGGGGGAAAGTGAATAGCTAAAGCAATATATCTGTTTTCAGAGTCGATTCCCATCCCACATATCTATTCCTCCCCAAGAGTGTTCCCCTTTCCCCCCTTCCCCCCTTCCCCCTGCTCCTCTGCTAAACTTAATGACCTATGACCAATAAACCACTGATAGTTATTTGCGGTGCTACGGCGACGGGGAAGTCGGGGCTGGCTTTGGATATCGCTCAAAGACTCAATTCTGTTATTATTAGCGCTGATTCGCGGCAGGTTTATCGGGAATTTGATATTGGCACGGCTAAACCAACACCTGCGGAACAAGAGAGAGTATCGCACTATTTAATTGATATTTGCAATCCCAGAGAAACTTTAACGGTTGCAGATTACCAGGAACAAGCTCAAAACTTAATTGCTCAGTTTCACGAACGAGGATGCATTCCTTTATTGGTGGGGGGGACTGGTTTATATATTAAATCGGTGGTGCGGGGGATGAAAATTCCCAGGGTAGCGCCGCAGAAAGAATTGCGCGAGCAACTAGAATCCCTCGGTCAATCTCAAGTTTACGCTTTTCTGCAACAAGTCGATCCCGCCGCCGCCCAAAAAATTCATCCCAACGATCCGGTAAGAACATTACGCGCCTTAGAGGTGTATTATGCGACGGGAATCCCCATTTCCCAACAGCAAGGCGAAATTCCCCCCACTTATCCTATTTTACAACTTGGCTTAGATTGCGATTCGTCTCATCTGTTAAAACGGATTGAACAACGTACCGAAAAAATGCTCAAAGATGGTTTAGTCGCTGAGGTAAAATTGCTCTGCCAAAAATATGGTATGGATTTACCTTTGCTCGATACACTCGGCTATCGAGAAATCAAACAATATCTGGTGGGTGAGGTTTCCCTGTCTGAAGCGCAAGATTTAACCGTTTTGCATACGCGACAATTTGCCAAGCGACAGCGCACCTGGTTTAAAGCTTATCCCGAAATTGAATGGTTTGATGCAAACCAACAGAATTTGTTAGAAACCGTATGGCATCGCATCCAAGGATTTATCGGGAGTATGGGATAGTTTTATCTGGCAAATTGGGTTTAAATTTAACTTGGTGACGCCACATTGCAGAAGCAATCAAACCAGATCGATTAGCAGCGACAGGAAATCAGCAGCGATCGCATCAGCAACTTACTTAGAATAGTTTAGCTGGTGAGCGCGATCGCTCCCTCAGCCACTTCGACCCTACCATCAAGTCGGCAGGGCACTTTTCTAGATCTAAATCGCAGACGTTTCGGTAAAATCATGTCACAATGCGATGAGCAATATGCTTTGGTACATCCCACGAACGTCATGCTCGGACAAACACTGCGCGGGCGCTACCATATTATTGGGCAGCTCAAAAGCGGGGGGTTTGGCGAGACGTATCTAGCTGAAGATAGAGATCTCCCCGGTAATCCCCTGTGTGTCGTTAAGCAACTGAAGCCAAAAGATGCAGATGCTTCGGTATTGCAAACGGCAAGGCGTTTATTTGACAGAGAAGCCCAAGTTCTATACCGTTTGGGATCGCACGATCGCATTCCCCAACTATTTGCTCACTTCGAGGAAAAACACGAATTTTATCTAGTACAAGAATTTATAGATGGGGACGACTTGGGAGTCGAATTCGCCAATTTTACCAGCGGTGAGGGATGTCTCAAAGAAGCTGATGCGATCGCGCTGTTACAAGATGTCCTAGAAACCCTAGTTTTTGTCCACCAGCAAAATGTCATTCATCGGGATATTAAGCCAGCAAATTTAATTCGCCGCCGCGTGGATGGCAAGTTAGTTTTAATTGACTTTGGAGCGGTAAAAGAAATTAATACCCTAATTGCCAATTCCCAAGGGCAAACGAGTTGTACGATTTTAGTAGGTTCCCCTGGTTACATGCCCAACGAACAACAGGGAGGAAAACCGCGTTTTAACAGCGATATCTACGGTTTGGGAATAACGACGATTCAGGGATTAACGGGAATAGTACCAGAGCAATTGCAGGAAGATCCGCAAACGGGGGAAATTATCTGGCGTCAATCTGCCCAAGTGAGCGATCGCCTAGCAAATATTTTAGCCCGGATGGTGCGATCGCACTTTCGCGATCGCTATCAATCAGCCAGCGAAGTACTCAATGATTTGCGTTGCTTACAGAATTTTACGGTAGCTCCGACTAAATACTTTGTCTTGTCAAAATTGAGACAGCAGCAATTTTTCAAGCCTTCACCGTTATTGCTGGTTCTGGTAACGTTTGTATTGACCTTGGGATTATCGCAGCTGTTATACTCTACACCCAAAGATGAACCGAGTTTCTCTGTCGCAGTGAATACACCCACGCCCACACCTGCTGTACCCGAAGCCGTGGAATTATTTAATCAAGGTCATACCTTAGTGGAATTGCGACGGTATGATGAAGCGATCGCCCTGATAGATAAAGTCTTGCAACTTCAGCCAAACTATCCCGAAGCTTGGGTAAAACGCGGCGAGGCGCTGTTGGAATTGCAAAAAAATGACGAAGCACTCAAAGCGTTTGATGAAGCGCTGAAACTCAAATTAGATTATGCAAGAGCTTGGTATGGTCGCAGCAAGGTGCTGGATAAAATGCAACGCCATGAAGAAGCATTAGCAGCTTTAAATAAAGCACTGGAAATTCAACCCGAGGACGCCACGGCATGGTACTCTCAAGGCACGGTGCTGGAGCGGCTGCAACGCTATGAAGAAGCATTAGAGTCGTTTAATCGAGCCGTTCAAATTCAACCAGACGATGCCCTTGCGTGGTATCAGCGAGGCGCGGTGTTAAATAAACTACAGCGCTACGATGATGCTTTGATATCGCTTGGGGAAGCGGTGCAAAAAAAGCCAACCTATGCAGAAGCTTGGACGCAAAAAGGCGAAGTGCTGGGACAATTGCAGAGATACGAAGAAGCACTAGCATCTTTAGATAAAGCGCTACAACTAGATCCCAATTCACCATATGCTTGGGGAGAACGGGGTCATATTCTGGGAAACTTGAAACGGTACGATGAAGCACTAGCTGCGTTAGACAAAGCAGTTGGGATTAAACAAGACGACGCGGAAGCTTGGTACAACCGAGGGATAATTTTAGAACAGATGCGGCGGTATGAGGAAGCAATAGGCGCATTTGACAGAGCAGCGCAGATTAAGCCAGACTACTCTCAAGCTTGGTATCGGCGCGGCGCAGTGTTAGAAAAAATGCGAAAATATGACGAAGCGATCGCTGCCTACGACAAAGCCATTCAAATTTGGCCTGCCAATACAGAAGCCATCGAGAATCGCAAGCGACTGAGCGGAAAATTAAAACGCTAACGCTCTATCTATTTTAAATTACTTTTTGTCACAATATCTTTTAGACCCAACCCGCAACCAACCACCCATGATTCTACAAGAAAAACAACAGCGAAACTGGCAACCCATCCTCAAACAATTTGCAGCCGTAGTCGGTAAAAACAGCGTCGTTCAACGTCGCGAAGAATTGCTAACCTACGAATGCGATGGACTCACCAGCTATCGAAAAAGACCAGCAGCAGTCGTGCTACCAAAAACCACCGAACAAGTAGCAGAAATCGTCAAAATTTGCCACCAAAATAACATTCCTTGGGTAGCGAGGGGGGCGGGGACGGGTTTATCTGGCGGTGCATTACCAGTAGAAGATTGCGTCCTCATCGTCACCGCCTTGATGAAGAAAATCCTCAACATCGACTTAGAAAACCAGCGGGTTGTAGTGCAACCTGGAGTGATTAATAACTGGGTTACCCAAGCCGTCAGCGGTGCCGGTTTCTACTACGCACCCGATCCTTCCAGTCAAATTATCTGCTCAATTGGTGGCAACGTTGCCGAAAATTCCGGCGGCGTTCATTGTCTCAAATACGGCGTCACCACTAACCACGTCATGGGATTAAAATTAGTCCTTCCCGACGGTTCAATTGTCGATGTCGGTGGCCCAGTTCAAGAAATGCCAGGATATGACCTAACGGGTTTATTTGTTGGTTCCGAAGGCACGCTAGGAATAGCCACAGAAATTACTTTAAGAATCCTCAAAACAGCCGAATCAATTTGCGTTTTACTAGCTGATTTTACCACAATTGAAGAATCCGGAGCCGCCGTTTCAGATATTATCGGTTCTGGGATAATTCCCGCCGGTATGGAAATTATGGATAATCTCAGCATCAACGCTGTAGAAGATGTAGTCGCCACTGGCTGCTATCCCCGCGACGCTGGCGCTATTTTGCTCGTAGAAATAGACGGATTGGAAGTAGAAGTAGCGACGAATAAACAGCGCATTGCCGAAATTTGTAAAAAGAACGGCGCGCGCAACATTACCACGGCAAACGACGCAGAAACCCGATTAAAATTATGGAAAGGACGGAAAGCCGCCTTCGCCGCCGCCGGACACGTTAGCCCAGATTATTACGTGCAAGATGGGGTAATTCCGCGCACCCAGTTATCTTTTATTTTGCGAGAAATAGAGGAATTGAGTCAGAAATACGGCTATCGCGTCGCGAATGTATTCCACGCCGGAGACGGGAACTTACACCCACTGATTCTTTACGATAACTCCGTACCGGGAGCATTGGAAAAAGTTGAAGAATTAGGCGGAGATATTCTGAAACTTTGCGTACAAGTTGGCGGTAGTCTATCTGGAGAACATGGAATTGGCGCAGATAAACGCTGTTACATGTCAGATATGTTTAACGAGATTGACTTAGAAACCATGCAATGGGTAAGAGAAGTTTTCAATCCCCAAGGTTTAGCCAATCCGGGTAAAATGTTCCCCACACCTCGCACCTGTGGAGAAGCCGCGCGCGCCGTTCAAACTGAGAAAAAATTTGAGAACTTAGAGGTGTATTAAATGAGAAACCCGGTTTCTTGAAGAAACCGGGTTTCTGGGGAGAGTCATTAGGGGAAGAATGTCCGTAATAAGAGAAGCTTGCGATCGCATCCTGAATTGCTTACAGAAGTATTCTCCTTGGGATGCTGAACGGTTTCAACCAGGGCTTTCTCGCTGCTCACATTCATGTTAAACGAGATCGGCAACTTGCCAAGTTTTGGCTTATTCCTGTATCTCTGGAAAAGAATCGAGGTTTCAAAGACCACGAGTTAAACCAAATAGCTCGGCTTGTGGAGGAACACCAACAAACTTTACTGGAGGCTTGGCATGACTACTTTGATACTTGAGACAGAACCCCTTGCAACTAAAGTCACTGTGACAGATGAAAAGTTGATTGTAGACTTAGCTGATGGTCGCAGTTTAATTGTCCCCTTAAGTTGGTATCCTCGCTTGTTGCACGGTTCCCCAGATGAGCGACAAAATTGGCAGCTACTGGGAGACGGTTACGCAATTGAATGGACTGATTTAGACGAACATATTGGAATTGAAGGCTTGCTAGCTGGTAGAAAAAGTGTTGAAAGTCAGAGATCCTTTGAACGTTGGTTAGCTACTAGAACCACGAGGTGAACTATGCAGGATGAACAAACTTCAATCTGCCATTTTCAGGCATAGTCTGCTATGTTTCTCAAAATTCTATTTTCTGCGGTTAATCCAGTCTTCGCCACCAGGCAACTGTGCTAAATGTTCCTCAATTAGCGCGGGTAATTCTTTGGGAGAATGGGTATAAGTCAGAGCGAGTAGTTTAGTTGCTATTTGAATTAATTGAGGTTTATCTAACATTTCCGCTAGTTGAGAACGGGTATATTTTCCGTTCATGACTTCTTCACTTGCATCGGCGATCGCATCCTCAAGCACTGCTTCATCAATCAAGTTTTCCCATTCATCTTCATTGATGTAGTAAGAAGTTTTATTATCTTTAAGATTTAGCTTTTTAATTTCTCGGATTGAGTTCCGAATCGAATTAGCCCAAGACGCTGTTAACCGTTGCTCAATTTGGTTTTTAATCAAGTGAATCATCAAAATGAGCAGATAAGATTGAATTGTCCGCAAAATTGCTTGTTTGCTCATTCCTTCTAACTCATCTACAATTGCCAATGCATCGTTGTATCGACCTTCTAAGATACTGGTTCTTAAATCTATAAGTTCTTGTGTCATATTTTTTGACCTCTTCAGCCTAGTTTATTATTTAGACACGTTGCTCGTATCTATTATTGTACTTTCTTCAAGTGTAGAAGTTTATTTATTGATTATACCATCAAGCTAAAGGCAGGAAAAATCGAAAAATACTGCCTTTTCCTAACTTACTTTCTACCTCAATTTGACCGCCTTGGAGTTCGACTAACCGACGGGTAATCGCCAAACCAATGCCGGTTCCTCCAGAATGCCTAGCACGAGATTTATCGGCTCTAAAAAAGCGTTCAAAAATATGGGGTAAATCTTCAGGTGAAATGCCAGATCCTGTATCGCTTACTGCAATCCAAAGCTTACCGGGTTCAGTCCAAGCATTCAGCGTAATCGAACCCGCTTCAGTATAGCGCACGGCGTTACCCAAGAGATTAACCAGTACCTGTTCTACTCGGTCAATATCTGCTAATACCAAAGGCAACTGGGGAGAGCAATTTAATTGCAAAACCGGGCCATCTTCCAGCAGTTGATCGGCAAATCTTTGTACCAATGACTTGAATAAAGGCAGCAAATTAACGGGTTTTAATTTAATTGGTAAATAACCCGCTTCGGCTTTTGAAAGTTCTTGCAAATCGTTGACTAACCGTTCTAAACGCTTTGTTTCTTTGGCTAATTGCTGATAAATTTCTGGCGTTGGATCGATGCTACCATCTGCTAATTCTTCCAAATAACCGCGAATTACTGTTAGCGGGGTTCGCAATTCGTGGGTTAAATCTCCTATTAGTTCTCGCCGTCTTTTTTCTACCCCTTCTAAACTCGATGCCATGCGGTTGAAACTAACACCTAATTGGTTCAGTTCTGGAATTTCAATTGCAGGCATTCGCTCTTTCATTTTTCCAGAGGCGAATTTTTGGGTAATATTTTCCATTTGGTTCAAAGGTTGCATAATCCGCTTCGATACCCAATAACTCAATCCACCCGCAGCGGTAGCACCCGCAATCACTGACCAAAAAGTTGTCCGACTCCAGGCAATTTCAAACCCTTGTACTAAGCGGGTGCGATCGTAAAATAACCCCGAATTAGTATCTTCGATTTGTTCCAATTGCACGATAAAAAAGCGAGGGGAATATACTTTCCCAATGATTACGAGGCTGCCTACTCCGACTAGCATCACTAGGAGGTGGGAAAAAAATAAGCGATCGCGCAAACCAAACTTAGCCATAATTTGAGATTTGAGATTTGAGATTTTAGATTGGGGATTGGGGATTGGGGATTTGGGATCGCAGGTTAAATCTGAAATCTGCCATCTCAAATCTCAAATTCCTCATTAACAGTGATTTGGATCTTCAAATTTATAACCGACGCCGATTACCGTTTTAATAAAAGTGGGATTTCCCGGATCTGGTTCGACTTTTTTCCGCAGTCTGGCTACGTGAGTATCTACCACCCGTTCATCCCCAAAAAAGTCATCGCCCCAAAGTTTATCAATCAATTGAGTGCGGTTCCAAACTCGATTTGGTTGACTGACAAACGTACTTAAAAGATTAAATTCCAACGCCGTTAAGTCTAAAGTTTCCGATTGATTGGCATTCAGATGGCGGGAAGCCGTGCGCTGGTCTATATCAACGGTAAAATGTTGGGTGCGATAAACCAAACTTTGTGCGCTGTGACGGAGACTGCGACGCAATAATGCTCTTACCCTCGCAACCAATTCTCTGGGACTAAATGGTTTAACTAAATAATCATCTGCGCCTGTAGATAAACCAATTACTCGGTCAATTTCTTCGCCTTTTGCTGTTAGCATTAAAATATAAGGGTCTTTCGCTCCTGGTTTTTGCCGGATGCGGGCGCATACTTCCAAACCATCCAAACCAGGCAACATTAAATCGAGGACGATCAGATCGGGTTGCATTTCCTGAAATAATTGTAATGCGGTCAGTCCGTCCCCGCATCGCTGACAGGAAAAGCTTTCGGCTTCTAATGCCCTTTGGATCAGTTTGGAGATTTCTGGTTCGTCTTCAACAATTAAGATTTTCATCTTTAGAATTTACAGTTTCAAAGTTGAGATTGAATTTACTTCTTCCCTGCTATCAAAATACCTATTTAACTAACCGCAGAGGTACAGAGAACGCAGAGAGAAGAGAAAAGAGAAGAAAAGATAGGTAATCTGAAAGTGGGAAGGTAGTTATTTTAAATATAGCGCTGATTGACTGCAAAGTTACTAAAGTTTTACAATCAAGGGGAGTCATGGGGGATGGAAAACCGTTTATCCTATGACGTATAACCCATGACTTTCCCAGCAAAATATGGCAGCAGGACAACACAACTTTATTCTGGATCTGACATTGGTGCTGGGATCTGCGGCGGTGGGAGGTTATATTGCTAACCGACTGCGCCAACCTGTACTGATCGGCTATTTAGTCAGCGGTTTAATTATCGGCCCTTTTGGCCTCAAATTTTTGAGCGAAGTCGATCAAATTAAACCTTTGGCAGAAATTGGCGTCGCGTTTCTGTTATTCGCCCTTGGGGTTGAGTTCTCGCTAGCGGAACTTAAACGGGTAAAAGATATTGCGATTCAAGGCAGTTTATTGCAAATTGGTTTGACTATTGCTCTGGTAACTTTATTGACCAGTGTCATCGGTTGGGTGAATACGCCGATTCAGGGAATATTTCTGGGTGCGGTGCTTTCGCTTTCTTCGACTGCGGTTGTGCTGAAAACCCTCACCGAGCGCGGCGAAACTAATACCCTCCACGGTCAAGTAATGTTGGCGATTTTAATTGCCCAAGATTTGGCTTTAGGTTTGATGTTAGCAATTTTACCGGCACTGAATAACCCGGCTAATCTTGTCCCTGCATTGGGGGCAGCTTTACTCAAAGTACTGGTATTTTTAGCAGCAGCGATCGCAGCCGGTAAATGGTTAGTTCCCCTCTTAATTAAAAGCATTGCCGAAACTGAAAGCGGCGAGTTATTTCTGATTACCGTAATTGCCCTATGTTTGGGTGTAGCTTTAATTACTGCACAACTTGGCCTTTCGATTGAAATGGGGGCGTTTGTTGCTGGTTTAATGATTAGCGAAATTGATTATGCCGACCAAGCTTTAGCGAAAGTTCTGCCGATGAGAGATACGTTTGCTAGCTTATTTTTTGCCTCGATTGGAATGCTGATCGCCCCCGATGTTTTGATTGGTAATTTTGGGCAAATTTTGGGCTTGGTGGCGATGGTGATGCTGGGGAAAGCAGTAATTATTTTGCCAATTGTGATGAAATTTGGCTACTCGTTTAAAACCGCAGCGATCGCGAGTTTCGGACTGAATCAAATCGGGGAATTTTCCTTTGTTTTAGCTTTGGTAGGTTTGCAACAAGGGTTTATCGACCAAAGAAAGTATTTTCTATTAGTAGGAACGACAGCAATTACTTTATTACTAACTCCAGCGTGGGTGCGATTTGCTCCGGTTTTAGCCGATAAAATCGGCGAATTGCCCTTTTTATCCGATTACCTGCGTCGGTTTCGCGATACTAAAGATTTGTCGATTCCAGAAGGTTTTAAAGATTACGTAGTCGTCGCTGGATATGGGCGAGTAGGACAAACTATCGTCAATGTCTTGCAAGAACAGGGTCACCAAGTTTTGGTGATTGAAAATAGCGAAGCTGCGATTAAACGGTTAAAAAGCGAGCAAATTCCCTATATTTTTGGCGATGCAGATTCAGAGTTGGTGTTAGAAAAAGCACATTTAGAGAAAGCTAAAGCATTAGCGATCGCTCTCCCCGATCCGGCGAGTACCCGCTTGTTACTCAAACGCGCCTTAGAATTAGCCCCAGAGTTAGATATCGTCGCCCGTTCGCATCAAAATGATGAAATTGATATGCTGAGTCAGTTAGGCGCAAAAGAAGTGGTACAGCCGGAATTTGAAGCAGCTTTGGAAATTGCCGCGCATTTATTAGCAACTTTGGGCACTAACAGAACGATTATCTATTCAATTATCGATGGGCTGCGGAGCGATCGCTATCAAAATATTCGTCGCCAAGGTGCAAGACCAAAACCACAACCAGATTTGAGCGCCGCCGCACCAGAACTCAACCAAGAGTGGGTAACTTTGGATACCGCTTCCCCTCTAGTGGGAATGACGCTGGCGGCGGCAGATATTCGCAACTTGACAGGGGTCACGATCATGGCTATAGATCAGGCCGATGAAACTCTGTATTATCCACCTGCCAAGACAGTTTTAACTGCAAAAGACCGCTTGCTAGCAGTGGGAGAACGAAAAGAATTGGCAGCATTTAAAGATTTGGTCCAGGGTGGCTGCACAATCGGGGAAGGCTACCATCAGTGGGTGACGCTATCAGAAAACTCCCAACTTTTGGGAATGCCAATAGCTGATTTGCAAAGTCAATACAACCTGCGCGCGCAAGCAATTCGCAGACACGGTAAGTATGATTATAAAGTAGATGGTGCGGTGGTATTAGAGATAGGAGATTGCATCTTATTGCAAGGAGAACCGCCAAGTATCGAGGCCGTTGTCAAACTTGTTAAAAATGATGATTAATACCAATTTAAGTGTCGTTTGGGAGTGCGTGCGATCGCCCACCAAATCCCGTAAACTAAAAGTAGTAACCACCAGGCAAAAACCATGACGCTTACAGCCACAGAATATAAATACATAGAACTCGACGAACGCCATGTCCCAATAATTGCGGGAACTACAATGAAAGTTGTAGAATTAATCACCTCGGTAAAAGCTTACAACTGGACTCCAGAACAATTGCTGGAAAACTATCCTCACCTTACCCTGAGTAAAATTTATTCGGCATTGGCTTATTACTGGGATAATAAAGAAGAACTTGATGCAGATATGGAACGACGCTATCAATATGCTGAAAAAATGCGCCGAGAAGCTGGAGAATCTCCCATTGTTAAACAACTCCGCGCACAAGGATATATAAAGTGACGATAAATCTCTACATGAATTAGAACGTACCTCTCCCCATTACAGAGGGTTTGCGACGCCGAGATGTCGATGTTTTGACCGCGCAAGAAGATAACCGTGGAGGTACGCCAGACCCTATTTTACTTGACCGCGCTACCGAACTACAGCGCGTTATGTTTACGCAAGATGAGGATTTTCTAATCGAAGCAAACCGCCGTCAAGTTGAGGAGATAAATTTTTCTGGTGTTATCTACGCTCATCAACAAAATATTGATACTGGTGATTGTGTGCGGGATTTAGAAATTGTCGCTAAAGTCAACGAACCGGAAGATTTAGCAAACCAAGTTTTATATCTGCCTTGTAGTTTTACCTCCCAAATACCCAGAAACCCGGTTTCTTGAAGAAACCGGGTTTCTCAGTTTTTAACGGCAATAAGTCAGATAGCGAGAAGATACGTAACCCCGCATCGGAGCGGAAATCGGCACCCAGCCATTTGCACCGCGATTTACAATCGTAACGCGGGTTCCGTTGCGTAATTTGCCGATAATTCGACCGCCTGGGGTTGAACGCACATTCAGCGGCGTACCTTTAGTTACAACTCGGCGACACATGGAATTGTTTCTGACTGTAACCAGTTCCTCTTCAGCGGCATTTTGGTCAAATGAACGCGCCGTTGTAGTAGCATTGGCAGAAGAAATCAAAGCTAAACTAGGAACGGAGAGGGATAAAAATGCGATCGCTGCTAAAAAGTTTGTGCGGTAATTGATAGTTTTCATAAGGTTAAATCCTTAGTTTGTTTACTCTTTCATTCTCAGCAAGCTAACTAGAGTTTGGCAGTACCATTAGCGGGTACTTTTAATAGACTCAGATCTGGCACCATTCTCAACAATCCTTCAAAAGCCGGGTTTATTGACGAAAAATCTAGGCTTTCAAGCTGAGCTATTTGCAAGAAACTAAGGTGCTAGCCGCGGTGCAAGATCTGAGTAGAGATAGGTAACAAGGAGAGAAAAGCGGGATGGGTAACGCTGGATATGGAGCGAATTCAAGGGAAAATAGTACTATAACTGTTCGCCTGCTCAAACCATGAACAATTCATCGATTAAACAGTTACTCGAAGATCTGAAAAACCCCGATGACACGGTGCGCCAGGAGGCATCATCGGAATTGTGGCATCTCTGGTTTCGCCAAAAGGGTTTGCTGGGATTAGAACTACTACAGCAATCTCAAGCTTTTCTGGAGGCGGGAGAGTTGAAGAAGGCGGAAACCGTCCTGAATCAAGTTATTGCAGATATGCCAGACTTTGCGGAAGCTTGGAATCGCCGCGCGATCCTCTACTATATTCTCAGCCAGTATCGGAAAGCGATCGCAGACTGCCAAAGAACTCTGCAAATCGTCCCCTATCACTTCGGCGCACTCCACGGGATGGGGTTGTGTCACGTCGCACTGGGTGAGTATCGTCAAGCTATTCAAGCTTTCCACAAAGCGCTGCAAGTTCAACCTTATGCAATCGAAAATCAGCGGTGGATTTTAGAATGTACTGCTAAGTTAAGTTAGGTAATGGGTAATAGGTAATCGGTAATGGGTAATGGGAAAAATGACCAATTACCAATTACCAATTACCAATCACCAATTACCAATTACGCAACTGCAACAGGTTCCTGCACTTGTTCCTGTTTTGCTCGCTTGATGTTTTCTAGTTGTTGCAGCAGTTGCGCTCTCACTTCATAGCGATAATTAAAGAAGTGTTCCCCGACGCCTAAATCGGTCATGTAGTCATAAAATAGACGCGGTTTGATTAATGCGATCGCAATCATTTGCCACCAGAAACGCCACCGGGTTGAACGCACCACTCCCTGACGCCAACAAACTGACAAAAATAACCGCAATTCCTTCCTTGTAATTTTGGGCATCCACCGACCCCGCCAACCATTCATCATCATAAAATGACGGAAAGTCCGCTTCAAATATGGCATCGGTTCGTAAATGTTCCAGAAGGCGTCGATGTATTCTGCCACGATTTCTTCCACCGGGCGCGTCGGGGTAAAATTCATAATTGCACCTTGATGGAAAGTTCCCAAACCATCCACCAAACGCCCTTCCTGTTTCAATCGCGTCCACATTTGCGTATTCTGCAATGCCTGAAGCAAGCTAAATTGACCTTGGGGAATTCCCGTCGCTTCAATAAATTCTTGAATCCGCTTACCCGCACCCGGACGTTCGCCATCGAAGCCGATGATAAATCCAGACATAATTTGCAGTCCGGCTTTGGTAATTTTCTGGCAAGATTCAACCAAAGGATGGCGGGTATTTTGATTTTTATGGATACCCAACAGACTGGTTGTATCTGGCGTTTCAATGCCCATAAATACGATATTCATGCCCGCTTTTACCATTAGCTCGATCATTTCGTCATCTTCGGCTAAATTCAGCGATGCTTCTGTCAGCAAGATAAACGGATAATTCCGTTCCTGCATCCAAGGAATTAAGGCTTGTAAAAATATCTTGGCGTTGCGTTTATTGCCGATAAAATTATCATCCACAACAAACACGTATCTATGCCAACCCATCTTGTAAAGAACTTCTAATTCCCCTAACATCTGTTCCGGCGTCTTCGTGCGCGGTTTGCGTCCGTATAAGTTAATAATGTCGCAAAATTCGCACTGGAACGGACATCCCCGCGAAAACTGTACCGTAATTGCTAAATAAGCCTCTAAATCGAGTAAATCAAACCGGGGAATCGGCGTTTGAGTCACATCGGGTTTTTCCGGCGAACGGAAAATCCCGCGTTCGTCTCCGCGTTCCAATGCTTCCAGGAACATGGGGATTGTGCATTCACCTTCATCGAGGATCAAATAATGTGCGCCAGATTCCAATGCAAACTCCGGTACGGAAGTCGGAAATGGCCCGCCCACGGCAACTTTTTTACCCAAGGCGACGCCTTTTTGAATTAATGCCCGAAAATCCGCCTTTTGCACAATCATGGCGGAGATGATAACCATGTCGCACCATTCCCAGTCGGCTGCGGTTTCCTGCCGCACATTGCGATCTGCAAACCGGATTTCCCAGTCTTTCGGCAGCATCGCGGCAACGGTAATCAATCCTAACGGCGGATTGGTCGAGCGTAAACCGGCTAAATTCAGCGTTTCTTGATAAGACCAGAAGGAATTGGGAAAATGGGGCCAGATTAGTAAAGCTTTCATCTCAAAAAACCCCGCTAGTTTGGATTTTGACCTTTGGATAAGGGATATTCCCTGCTCATTCGCTCTCAAATCGGGCGGAAAGCGGGGCGGGGATTACCGCTTTTCCAAAAAACCGATTCGGCGAAAACGAAGCCGACAAATCGCGATCGCACCCGTAAAACGATAAAATATAAAGAAATAATTTAGTTCCCCGCTGCCTTGACATATATCATCCAAAAGATAGATTTTTAGGTAAATTTTTGTTAAAAGCAAGAGTAGTGTGGTATAATAGACGCCTTGCCATTGAGAAAACCTGCGGTTGTCGCGCCAAACAATGTCAAACTAGATAGGGAATGGGTAATGGGTAATCGGTAATGGGTAATAGACCTCTGGAAAAAACAAACTCGATCGCAGAAGTCTAATGCGCGCGATCGCACACCCAATTACCAATTACCAATTACCAATTACCAATTACCAATTACCAATTAGCAAAAATGACAAAACAGCGAGTTCTCTCTGGAGTTCAACCAACCGGGAATCTTCATTTGGGAAACTACCTGGGAGCGATTCGCAACTGGGTAGAAGGGCAAAGCCAGTATGATAATTACTTCTGCGTGGTGGATTTGCACGCGATTACCGCACCCCACAACGTGGAAACGCTAGCATCGGATACCTACACGATCGCGGCGCTTTACCTGGCTTGCGGTATCGATTTACAATATTCGACGATCTTCGTGCAATCTCACGTCTGCGCCCACAGCGAATTAGCTTGGTTGCTCAATTGCATCACTCCCCTTAACTGGCTGCAAGATATGATTCAGTTCAAGGAAAAAGCAGTCAAGCAAGGGGAAAATGTCAATACCGGCTTGTTGGATTATCCCGTTTTGATGGCGGCGGATATCTTGCTGTATCAAGCGGATAAAGTCCCCGTGGGTGAAGATCAAAAGCAGCATTTGGAACTTACCCGCGACATAGCCAATCGATTTAACCACCAATTCGGCAAAGGGGAAAAAGTGCTAAAATCCCCAGAGCCGCTAATTCGGGCTGATGGGGCGCGGGTGATGAGTCTGACGGATGGAACGAAAAAAATGTCTAAATCCGATCCTTCCGAGTTGAGTCGGATTAGTCTGCTAGACTCTCCCGATGAGATTACCAAAAAGATCAAGCGCTGTAAAACCGATCCGATTAAAGGTTTAGAGTTTGGCAATTCCGAACGTCCAGAGTGCAACAACTTGCTGACGCTTTATACGATCCTTTCTGGGCAAACCAAGGAAGCCGTCGCCGCTGAATGTGCGGATATGGGTTGGGGTCAGTTTAAGCCACTCTTGACAGAAACGGTAATTTCTGCATTAAAGCCGATTCAAGCCAAATATCGTGCTGTAATGGATGAAAAGGGTTACCTAGAGTCGGTGTTGCGCCAAGGAAGGGAAAAAGCAGAAGCGATCGCTAACGTTACCCTATCCCAAGTAAAAGACGCCCTGGGTTATTCCAAACCCCTGTAACAATTCTCTCCTGCTCTAGTTTCCAGGCTCCTGCCTGGAAACGCCTTTCTGGAGGCTCTGCCTCCAAAATCAGCATTGTTATTGATCGGAGAAAGCCAAGATACTTAGCCCTTGTTTCCCTAGCCCCTAATCCCTAATCCCTAATCCCTAACTATAGAGATTTGAGATGGATATTGGGTATTTTAGATTAGATTGAGAAATCAAGCTTTAAAATTTGCAATTACCGCATTACCTACTACCACAATCGCAATGTTGAGTCACCAATCCCCAAAGCTGTTAAATTCGTTCCGCACTGCCGTCGAGGCAAGAGAATTTTTAGTTACCGCCGAAGTTATGCCGCCCAAGGGAGGTAACCCCGCCCACATGGTAAAAATGGCGCAACTGTTAAAAAATAGAGTTCATGCAGTTAATATTACCGATGGTAGTCGGGCGGTGCTGCGGATGTGTCCGCTGGCGGCATCGATGATTTTATTGCAGCAAGGGATTGAACCAATTTGCCAGATGGCTTGTCGCGATCGCAACCGCATCGGACTGCAAGCCGACTTGATGGGCGCCCATGCTCTCGGTATTCGCAATATTTTAGCCCTCACAGGCGACCCAATCAAAGCAGGCGACCATCCAGATTGTAAAGGCGTTTTCGATTTGGAAGCGGTACGCTTGCTCAAAGTAATCGATAAAATGAATCGCGGTTTGGACTGGAACGATAAACCCCTCACCGATGGCGCAACCGACTTATTTGTCGGTGCTGCTGTCGATCCTCAATGTGCGAGTTGGTCAGGATTGCAGCAACGATTTGAGCGTAAATTAGAAGCAGGGGCGCAATTTTTCCAAAGTCAGTTGGTTACCGATTTCGACCGACTAGAAAAATTTATGGATCAAATTGCTGCTGGTACTAACAAGCCAATTTTAGTCGGAATTTTTCTGCTTAAATCCGCAAAAAATGCCCAATTTATCAATCGCTGCGTGCCTGGAGTTAACATTCCCCAACATATTATCGACCGATTAGCAGCCGCAAAAGATCCTTTAGAAGAAGGGGTGAAAATTGCTGCCGAACAAGTGCAACAGGCGCGTCAACTTTGTCACGGCGTCCACATGATGGCGGTAAAGCGAGAAGATTTAATTCCCCAAATTTTGGATATGGCGGGAATTGCTCCCTTATCCGCTTCCCATGCAGTGGCAGTAGGAGTGTAATATCATGTCCGTTGAATTGCCCATAAAAAGACGCCCTTGCACGGCAAGATCGACCTCCATTGTTTATCCGATATATCTCTGATGCGTCCCTACGCAACAACAGAGTGAGGTTTTTTGATTATGGGCAATTGGGCGGACATCATATAAGCTGTAGGAAAGATTTTACAATCTGTGGGTACAAATCAAAAATTTTTGACGGGAGTAGGGGCGGGTTTTACCAGCCATTCTGTGAGATCGCCAGATATTTTTTTAAACCCGCCCCAGCTGATGCTAACATCGCATCTTAACGTCGCCATCTGTCAAATTGATCTTCAGAACAGCCGTTAATAAAAGTATTTCTTACCCAACCTCTAAGGGGTCGAACAACTTCCGGGAAAGTTCCAGGACGTGATGTAACTCTTCCAGAGATTTGCACCCAATTACCCGCTCTTCGCACCGCCCTAACACCGTCTCCCCTGTTTAGTGTGGTGACTACTTGAGACTGGGTATTGGGGGTGCTGCGGACGTTAACGTTATTGGCGTTAATAAACGAACAGATGCCATTATTTTGTGCAATAATTTGACGTTGATGCTGTGAATTTAGCGTTCTAGGATTGGCGATCGCATCTGACGCCAGCACCAGACCAGTCATAGAAGCAGATAACAGTGCTAACCCATATAAAAATTTTCTTGAGTTTGGCATATAAAATTAAGAGTAAACAACCACCAATTTTAACTAACTTGCATTCGGTCTAGCGCAATTTGTAACAAACTGCTTTACCAAATTGTACTGGCTCGAAGGCGTCGTCAAGATTAATAGTTGTTTCTCCTCCACCTAGAAATAAGTAACCGTCTGGTTTTAGAACTTGCTTTATCCTCGATAAAATAGCTCGCTTGGTTTCAACTTCAAAATAAATCAGAACGTTACGCAGAAAAATAATATCCATTTGAGTCAGTGGAGGAAAAGTTAAAGTTAAATTAATTTGCCGAAAATCAACCATCTGGCGAATCTCTTCTTTTAGCTGCCACTCATTACCGCAAGGCTGAAAGTATTTGTGCAGAAATGTTTTGGGTAGTTCTCTAATAATTTCATGTTGACCGTAACGTCCAGCGCGAGCTTTTGCGATCGCGAAATAATAAGCCGAGGCGGGTTGATATAATTGATCTGTTAGAGTCAGAAATTGGCAGGTATTACCCGCCCCTACACAATTTGAAAATATACCTGGGAAACGAGGCAGAGCCTCGTTCCTCTAGTTCCCAGGCTCCAGCCTGGGAACGAGATCGGCGAGGCAGAGCCTCGCCAGGAAGCGATATCAAACTGTTGTGGCAGCAGCTTTGTAATTTTTGACTCTGGTGCCATCTGCTACCCCTAAAACCTTTGCTAACCAAGGGGGAGGAGAGGTAGCGATCGCTTTTTGCAATTCGCTCAAAACTTCTCTGGCAGCGCCGCCTTCAGTCACTTTCATCGGATAAAGTCCGCCTTTAATTACTTTAGCAGCGGCAGGCCCTCCAATCGAGACTATATATAGTACGTGGCAATCTCTAATTAAACTGACTCGGAAAGCGTTTTTATCATCTGATAAATCTGCTTCCAGCGCCGATCTAATATCGATCAGGCGCATTTCTGTTGCTGATAGCTGATAAATCAGATATCGCTGACAAGAACCAAAATGCCCATCCAATTGTTCTTTATTATTAGAAGCAACTGCAATCCGAACCGAACCGGGCATATCCCCATCTTGATAAGGTTCTATTGGCGGCAGCGTTTTCTCCACTGCATCGATTTCACCCCATAAGATTCTCACTGCTTCTTTTAATGCTGCTAGGGGCACGGTTGTATCTTCTCCATCCTCTTCGCCGTCGAGATCGTATGTCTGTCCGATCGCGGTTTTCAAGGCGGTGACGGTAATTTTACTCAAGCCTGCTTCATCTATGCGATCGCCCAATTCTGATTTTAAACCTTCTATTACTTCCCCCACCGATATTCCCGGTAATGCCCTAGCAGCTAATGCTATTCTTAAAGCCACTTCATTTGAAATGGGTTGTTGGTGCATGGTTCTCTCTCTACATCATTAACCGATTGGATACTGCGAGTTGCTAATTGCTAATTGCTAATTGCTAATTGGTAATAGCTAATTGCCAGTTTACTAATATAGTATTTTTCCTGACATTAGCCATTAGCCGCAGGTTTTAGATAACTCGCAACTTATGTTAACTAGCAGTATAGGTTTTTTATATTATTAAAAATCAAGGTTGGATTTCCGTATGATTTAATACCAATCTTCTCACCTTAGTTTATTTTTTTTACTCAAGAAATGTTTTGTTTTATTAACAAAAGCAAATTTAAACAACAATTTTAGAGTTATGATTGAAGATTTCAGATTTAAAATAATAATTCCGCCTAAAATCTGCCATCTAAAAATCCTCAATCTGAAATTAGATAAATCTGCAATCTAAAATCTTCAATCTAAAATTACTTCAATCTGCAATCTAAAATCATCAATCTGAAATTAAATTAATTCCAATTACCAACTAAGGTATATGCTGACCAAAAATAGGGATGGGAAAGAATCAAGTTACCTCTAGCGGCAATTTCTGGCGGCAGCGGAATCAGACGACCATCGGATAATTTTAATTGTCCGCCTTCTACCCGCACTTGTTCTTTTAATAATGCTAACTGTGCTTGTTGAAGCGCTTCGGTTTTAATTGGTGCTGTCCGCAATTGCAGATAAAATTCCGCCATCAATGCGAGGGAACCTTCATCAGAAGCATACCAAAGACTTCCAATAGCCGTTTTTACCCCTGCTTGAATTGCTAAACCAGCAAATCCTAATTCTGCATCTTCGCTTCCTAGCGCGGTTCTACAGGCGCTTAAAACTAGCATTTCTACTTTGGGGGGAAGTTCCCACCCTACGTTTTGCGATAAGTTTCTTAATTGATTTAGCCTCAGTTTATCATCCCAAAACTGGATGTAAGATTCGCTGACATCTCCAGGTTTAAATTCCGCGTGGGTGGCGACGTGGATAATTTCAAACCGTTGTTTACGGCTAGTTGATTGGAGGTTGTCTAATGTGGCGGTTTCGTTGAGAAATTCTACCCCTCGCCAAAGCTGATTTGCTAATATTGGGATTTCTACTGCTACTGCTGGTAAAGCAGTTTGATCTTGGGTGCTTTTAGAAATACCCATTGCCAAGATTTGCGAATTGGCGATGGAAACGTAGCGGGTATCGGTGAGGCTAAAACTGGGAATTAAAGCGAGGCTGTATTGTTCGATTAAAAACTGTTGACCATCAAAAAAAGCCCCGATTGGAATTGAACGCAAACCCCTATCCATTGAAAATAATAAGGTATCTATTTTGTTAGCTAAAAGGTCGGCTTTTAAAGGCGTAACAATCCACTGATAAAGTTGTTGCGCTGGAGCTTTGTAATCGTCGGTATTGTTTAAATCTGTTACTCCAATCCGAAATTGTCTGCTAACTTGTTCGACCAGGCTGCGATTGGCTTCGGGAATTAGTTTGCGAATGATAATTTGATTGGTGTTTTGTTTAGATTGTGCAGTATTACAAACTCCATCGTTGGGTAAAATTAGTAACAATTCTAGCCTATCTGCTAGGGAGATTACGTAAATTAGCGCCGCTTTTTTTCCGGTTGTTTCACTCAGTTGGCAAAGCGTATCTGAAATTTGATCGACTGAGACAGTTTTACCAAATAAATCAAAGCCGAAATAGTTAGAAATGTCTACGGCTTGCAGTTCTTCAAAAGCTTGGACTGCCCGGGCGTTTGATGCGCCTCTAAGGAGGTTATCAAAGCGATCGCGGTCAACAGTCCGCTTACTTTGAGATCCAGGCACATCGTTTCTAGGTGGCGGATTAATTTCTATGGGGCTGGGAACTGTGACATCAGATTGAGTCCCCGATTGATTGAATCCAGGGGAGGCTGAAAAGATAATTAGAAGGCAACAAATCAATGAAGCGAGCAAAAAGTTAATCAGTTTCATAAATTGAAATTAAAAAGAAATTAGATAACCAACTCCTAAGATAAATCGACTGCCGTCGCCTGCTTTACCAGTAATATCGGTAACGGCAGGCGTAATAATCAAAGGAATATTCTGGAAAGGGACGACTGATAATCCCACGGTTAAATCTTGACCCGTCCATTCAGCGATCGCACTCACAGGTTCGACTACCCGCACCGCAATGCTACCAAATAGATCGATGGAATTGCGATCGCTTTGAATATCCAATTCTGACCGAAATTGCCCGCTACCAACCCCAACCGAAACATACAGTTGACTAAAAAGATTTTCTGTGCTTTCTTGCAAGCGAAACCGCTTCGTGACTACACCGTAAGGACTCGTACCGCCATCGGTATTGCCCCAAGCGATCGCATTTTGCACCCCGACTGCAATGTTAAAATCCCCTGGCAACTGTCGGTGCAATTTAAAGCTAACCGTGCCATCAGCGCCGGGAGTTTCCCACAAGTCAGTCACGGTGACGCCCACATCTAAACCTACCCATCGTTGTGCATCCCCCAATCCGAACCCAATCCCAAACACACCATCGGCAGAGTTGGTAAAGCGAGTGCGAGTTTGCAAACCCAAACCCACGCTCGCGCTACCCCAAGATTTGCCATAAGCTGAAGGATTAATAATGGTAACGCCGGGATTAGCCCGATATCGAGGTTGCCTCTGATTTCCTAACGGTAGCAAAGGCAAGTTTTGCGGTTGAAAAGGCACTTCTCCAGGTGTAGAAGGTTGAGGCTGCAAACTGGGAGCAACACCAGGTGCATCGGGATTTTGTACAACTTCGGTTGGTAATGGGAAATTGGTAATTGGGAATTGGTAATTGGTAATTGGTAATTCTCCCCTACTCCTCTGCTCCCCTGCTCCCGGAGTCACCTGCTCACCTGCCCAAAATACCCTGTTCTCCTCTTCTTGTGCAAGGCAAGTTGCGGGAGTCGCGACGACTAAAATTTTGATTACAATTAAGGCGACTAAGTTTGATACACTCTTCTTCGTTGCAATCACCACTGATAACCCCCAAAAATTGGCACGCATGTTGCCGCCATCCTAGAATAGTAGAAAAAACCCGATTGAAGAACGATGGTAAACCGTTGGGCTGACAAACAACTGAAAAACTGGGAAGCGGCACTGATTTCCCTGGAAGCAGGTTGGCATCAGTTTAACCAGGCAACCAAAGGACTACCAGACGCTTTGGATGCGGGAATGCCCATTGCATCGATCGAGAAGACTTACGCGCTCAATTGGGATAAAGTATGGGAAGCGATCGCATCTGAGCAAATTCGCGGCCCTCAATCTTTCCAGCTGTGGGAATGGTGGTTTCAAGGACAGACGCTCAAGCATCGCTTGCAGCAACTGCGAATCTTAACCCAAGACTACATTGAAGAAACTCACCACTCAGCCCGCCAAGCAACAGAATTTTGGCTAGGTTTCGACCAAGGTAAAACGGGCTGCCGTACCTCTTATATTGAAAATACCCATAAACCAATAGTCGTCACCCCGCCAACTCCCTATCAGAAGGGCGAAATCTTGGGTTGGCATTATGCAACGGTGAAACAGCAAATTCAAGAACGCCTCGAATGTTGTCGTGTGGATACTTGCCAACTATTTACTTGGGGTTAGGCGCAAAGAAACCGGGTTTCTGTGAAAAATCGTCGATTTGGAACGAGAGATCTGCGAAGAAACCCGGTTTCTGGCTGGCGAGAATTGAGCGGGACTTACGCAAAGAAACCGGGTTTCTGTGAAAAATCGTCGATTTGGAACGAGAGATCTGCGAAGAAACCCGGTTTCTGGCCTGATAAAGAGCGATGTTCCGCAAATCCTGAGCATCCCGCTATGATGAACGTAAGCAAACATCCCTGCTCTATGAACTACCAAGATATCATTACGATTGAACCGGGTAAACGCAGTGGCAAGCCTTGTATTCGAGGAATGCGAATTACGGTATACGATATTTTAGAATATCTTGCAGGCGGCATGACTGAAGCAGAGATTCTAGAAGACTTTTCTGAACTCACCTCCCAAGACATCAAAGCCTGTCTTGCTTTTGCCGCCGAGCGCGAGAAAAAGTTATTTGTGGCATCCCTGTGAAACTGCTTTTAGACGAAAATCTTTCTGATCGAATTGTTGCTCAAATCGCGGATCTTTATCCCGATTCATTACATGTTAAAACACTCGGACTCATCCAAAGTGAAGATCTGCTGATTTGGGAATATGCCAAAGCAAATAATTTTACGATTGTTTCCAAAGACTCTGATTTCCATCAACGCAGTCTGCTCTACGGTCATCCTCCCAAATTCATCTACCTCCGCATCGGCAACTGTCCAACTTGGAGAATTGTACAAATATTGCGAGATAATTACGCTACAATCGCTCAGTTTGGTGACGCAGAGCAAGAAAGTATTCTGGTGTTGGCTTAAAAGAGATGCAGCCTAAGTTCATCTTCTTGTGTCAGACGCCCCTACAGCCGATTTCTATCCATTGAGCTATTATCAAGATAAATAGCTGTTGCTATTTGTCGGTCGTCAGGAGGAAAAGAACTATGTCTAAACTACATGCTGTCCGGGTCGCTGTTGCGATCGCTCCACAACGGACACAAGGCACAGAGACGATAGTTCGCTCCTCCATCTTCCAGGAATGAAACTAAAAATTCCTCTGTGCTACTTGTGCAAAACAATTAGCACGCATTGAGGAAATACCAGTGAATTTAGATGATTTAGGCTGGAACAACTTTTTTGCTTCCAGTTTTGCCTCCTATCGTCTGCAAGGATTTACGGTAGGAAGGGTAGCAATTGAACGCCGAAATACTTACGTTCTCTATAGCGAAGTTGGAGAACTAACAGCAGAAATTACCGGCAAAATGCGGCATCGAGCTTCGCAACCTGAAGATTTTCCAGCCGTCGGCGATTGGGTAGTAATTCGCGCTCTCCAGTCAGAAGCACGAGCCACAATTCACGCCATTTTACCCAGAAAGAGCAAGTTTTCCCGCAAAACCATCGGTGCTAAAACCGAAGAGCAAATCGTTGCTGCCAATGTTGATACTGTCTTCTTAGTCTCCGGATTAGATGGCGATTTTAATCTCAGAAGAATAGAACGCTATTTAATTCTGGCTTGGGAAAGCGGTGCAAATCCAGCGATTGTGTTAAACAAAGCAGACTTGTGCAACAACATTGAACAGCGCATCGCGGAAGTTTCTGCTGTGGCGCTGGGCGTGCCAATTATTGTCTTAAGTGCTGCTAACAATCGAGGATTGAACGATCTTAAACCTTACCTTCAATCGGGCAAAACGGTTGCTTTATTGGGTTCTTCTGGGGTTGGCAAGTCTACTATTACCAATCAATTGCTACCAGAAGCAACTCAAACAGTTCAACCCGTGCGCCAAAGCGACGATCGAGGCAAGCATACAACATCCCATCGCGAGTTAATTTTACTGCCCACAGGTGGTTTGATTGTAGATACTCCAGGAATGCGGGAACTGCAAATTTGGGCAGGTGATGAAGGTTTGCAAGAAACCTTTGCAGACATTGAAACTCTAGCCCACCAGTGTCGCTTCCGCAATTGTCAGCACGATAGCCAACCTGGTTGTGCAGTGCAGCAAGCTTTGGCAGGGGGAAAACTCGATTATTCCAGGTTTTTGAGTTACCAAAAACTGCAAAAAGAACTCAACTATCTGGCGCGCAAACAAGATCAACGAGAATATTTAGCGGAGAAAGATCGATGGAAAAAGATTCATAAAGCAATGCGAAATCATCACAAGCGTTGATTAGATATGGGGTAAAAGTCAGATCGTGTCCGGTAGCATCGGTTGTATATATTTTGTAGGGGCGAAGCATTCGGGCGATAACTTCTGTAATTAACGCAAGGTTTTGTATCCGAATGCTTCGCCCTGCGCTTACGCAACCGATAGATGGTGAGGTTATACCAAATCCGCTTTCATCACCCCCTTTATACCAAACGACTAAAGTCGCGGCTACACAAACAAAGCCCGCCTACGCGGGCTGTAAAATAAAGGGGGTAGCTAACCCGGATTTGGTATTAGAGGGAGTGCGATCGCTCTAAACCAACCTGTCAGCGAACAAGACGCGCAGGTGCAAATAGCCCTTTTCTCTTGCTGGAAGAGGGCTGATTTAAGTGAGTTGGCGATGCCCATAGCGGAATGCGCGAATTACTAAAATTAGAAAGCAAATTGGTAAACCCAGAAAGCAAACAGCCGTTTCGCTTGCAAAAAATACCAAAATTAATGCGCGAATTACTGAAATGAGTAAGCGAAAGGGCTTTATGACAAAGTAAATGGCCTTTTTGCTTGCGTAAAATCCTAAAATTAATGCGCGAATTACTGAAATGAGTAAGCGAAAGGGCTTCACGAGAAAGTAAATTGCCTTTTTGCTTGCGGAAAACACCAAAATTAATAAACGAATGACTGATATGAGAAAGCGAACAGGCTTCAGGAGAAAGCAGATGTCAGCGCACAAGAAGCGCACGAACATCATTAACTGACTACCAACGAGTAGAATTAAAACAGCCATTACCCGATTGCAACCTATGCTAAGAACCGTTGAAGGCATTTATCAGAATGGGAAAATTGAGCTAACTGAGCTACCGCAAAACCTCAACTCGCGCGTCCAAGTTCTCGTCACCTTTCTTGAACCGGGAAAGATCGATCCTACCAAACTGCGCCAATTGATTGACCAACTAGAAACCATCGCAGGCATCCAGCAAGGCTTTGAGGAACTAGAGCGCGGCGAAACGCGCCCGATTGGAGATTTTATCCAAGAAATGAAACGGAAAAAATATTAGTTGCGGTGTTATTTGCTCTTGCGATCGCATCAAACCAAATTCAAGGCGGTGGGTGACGACCCAGAATTTCTTCTTCTGCCCGAATTGCTAGCATAATTGCACGATTCATATTGAGGGCATTGATGGTTGCTCGTCCTGTAGCTGTTAATCCAACAATTCGTACATCATCCCATCGGAAGTGTTCTTTCCACGATTGCTGGCGAGGATTAAAGATAGGTACTATTTCACCTGTTTCTGGATCTTCAACCGTTTGTCGAGCTGCCTTACGCAGCGAACATGACACGCAAGCAAGTGCTAAATTATCTACTGTTGTTGGGCCACTTGCTACAACGGGAACAATGTGGTCGATATGAAATGTAGCAGCCTGACCGGCTTGGGACAAACTACAATACTCACAGCGATCGCTCGCTCTTTGAATGACCAATCGACGTAAGGAAGCTGGTATCGTTGACATTTATCCCTGCTTAGTAACGCGCTGCGATCGCAAACGAAGCAAAGATAAAAATTCTGCCAACTCCACAAGTCCTTCTGCCTCCAATCGCTCTGTCTGGGTCAACTCTTTGCCTGCGTCCTGGCGATCTAGCAAAAACTGAAGACGCTCGTGGACAGCTAATGGGAGTTGAAAATAAGTTAACTCAAGGGGTATCTCAACAATCTCAGGCATATTGAGAATCTTTTGGGAAAATAAGTTGAAATTGCTACTCCTGATAAAATCAGTGTAACCTAAAACCGCTTTTGATTGCTCTTAGGCCATTAAAAAATATTCATCAGGTTTTACTTGTAGTATTAATTTTTTGTTTTTGCCATTTTTCTACGCTTTGTTTCACGGCTTCTATTTCTGCAAAATCTACCCGAATCAGAGCGGTTTCAAATTCTACGCCCAAAACTGTGCTGACTTCGAGGATTTCGACAAAGCTGGCACATTGATAATCTGTTTCTTCATATTGCTTAACTCGCTGTTCGTCAATTCCTAGTCTCTGAGCTAGTTCTTGCTGGCTGATTTTTGCTGCTAGGCGAGCTTTAATTAAAGCATCTGGCAATTTATTTAAACTTTCAACTTTAATTTGAATCGGCTGGCTGTTGTCGCAATTAATCAGTCTTTCATATTCAGCAATTTCTTCTTTTAATTCGTCAACTTGACTCGCATATGAGTCTCTATGAAGCTTCCAGCGCTCATATGAGGCTTTCAAACTCTCATTACTATCCAATTCAGCAAGCGATCGCTCAAATCTCCGCAACCAATCCAAGGAGTGCTGATATTGTTGTTCGTTTTTTATCATCATGGCTCCCAACGTTGTAAATCTATTGCAACAATTCCTTTCAGCGTATTTGTCCTTGTATCAAATTGAAAGAAGTCTATGTAGGCTGTACCCGTATCATTAGCTGGGTAATTGGATGGGAATATTTCACCTCTGTACTTGTTTTTTTGCTCGGCGCGTCTCAGCGTAAAATTATATAAAGTAGGAGCAATAGATTTCAGGTGATTTATATCAACTCCATTGTCTTCCCAGCAAACATTGAAATCACCAGGATTTTGTTTGTTAGTAACAAAACTGCCATCTATAAAAATAGTTGGACATCCTGCTGATTTGAGTTGTTCCATTGCCATTTTGAGTCCATCTATCATCCTCAGCCGACGCGGTGTTGTACCAAATCTACCTACAAATTCTTCCCATTCTGCCCAATGAACTCCTGCTGGTAGATTGCCGTTTTCATCGAAGTCTGGAATCACTTCCTCACACCCAATTCACAGATTAATTGTCTGGATCTTGAGCGTATCATATATGTACATATTCAGGGAGAAGGCAGACAGTGTTTCTGCAAGTAAGTAGGTGAGTATAAATAAACTGAACACCGGGCGGGCAGAATGCCCACCCCACAAGAGATCTGAAATTCTTGTGGGGTGGGCATTCTGCCCGCCCCGCGCTTACATAACTATTTTCACTTTATTTATCTGCACCTACTTACTATGGGAACGATGCTTGCAGAGGTAGCAATTCGCACCCCTGCATATCTAAATCTAATTTACTTCAAGTAGGCAATCGTTACACCTGCACCGCCTTCTTTGTCTTCGGCTATGTTGAAACGCTCAACTTGCGGATGCTGTTTTAAGAATTCGTGGACGCCTTCGCGCAATTTTCCCGTACCTTTGCCGTGTACGATCCACAAAACTCCGGCTTCGGTTGCTTGGGCGATCGCTTGCTCAATTTCAGGTTCTGAATCTGCAACTCTTCGCCCTCGAATATCGATGGTATTTCGCGATGTGCGAATCACCGGCGTTGGTTGAGGTGGCGATGTTTCTTTGCTCTTCTTATTAACTGAAGTTTCAGTTGGAGCAGGTTTAGGTTTAACTGGCAAGTCGGGTTTTTGACCATCTAATGATTCGATATCTTCTAATCCAACGGTCATTTTCATCATGCCGAAACGCACGCTTAACTGATTATTTTCATTCGGTTCGCTCAACACTTCGGCAGTTTGTCCGAGGCGGGGAATGCGAATGCGATCGCCCACAAGCGGTTTAAACCCAGCTTTGGGTTTCGGCGGCGGCGGTGTATGTTTTTGAACTATTTGATTGATCTCTTGGGTTGCTGCTTGGGCATCTTGCGCTGTCATCCCACTTTGTTGCAAGCGGCGAATCACCGATCCGATTTCTGCTTTGGCGGCGGCGATCGCTTTTTGCACTTCTTGTTCTTGTTGCAGTCGCAATTGGGTTTCCCTTTCCTTTAATGCGGCTGCTTTTTGCGCTACGTCGCGATGCAGGCGCTCTGCTTCTTTTAATAATTGCGCGGCTTCGTCTGCTTTGCTTTCCTGACGGCGACGTTGCGCTTCTAACCCGGCGATGACTTGGTTGACGTCTTCCGACGCACCACCGACGTAGGTTTGAGCGAGTTCGATCACGTCGGGTTTTAGTCCCAAACGTCGCGCAATCGTGAGAGCATTGGAACGTCCCGGAATTCCCCACAGCAAGCGGTAAGTCGGCGACAGACTCACATCGTCAAATTCTACGGAAGCGTTTTCAAATCGCTCGTCTTCATATTTGAGCGCTTTGAGTTCGCCAAAGTGCGTCGTGGCTATGGTTAGCAAAGCATTGTCGGCTAGGTATTGTAGGAGTGCGATCGCTAACGCACTTCCTTCTGCCGGATCTGTTCCCGCTCCCACTTCATCGAGCAATACCAGGGAATTGGTAATTGGTAATTGGTAATTGGTAATGGGGGAGGTTTCTTCTTCGTTGTTACTAACGGCAGCTTCGCCGGTAATTGCGTTCAAAATCCGACTAATTCGGCGGATGTGACCGGAAAATGTAGAAAGGCTTTGCTCTAACGATTGTTCGTCCCCAATATCTGCCAAAATTTGCTCAAACCACGGCAATTCTACCGGCTCGCGCGCGGCTACGAACAATCCCACCTTTGCCATCAATGCTGCCAAACCGAGGGTTTTCAGGGTAACGGTTTTACCGCCCGTGTTGGGGCCTGTTATAGTTACTACCCGGATATTCGGCTGTATCAGTAAATCTACTGGGATGACTGCATGACCTTGTTCGTGCTGTTGTTGCCAAACTAGGAGGGGATGGCGCAACTGACGCAGCGTGATGGAATTTTGGACGTTGGTATCGCTACCAAAATCGATAAATCTGGGGGGATTGGCGCCTAGCCAGAAACTGTAACGGGCTTTGGCGGTGGCAAGATCTAAAGTTGTAGCGATCGCCAGCAATCTTTCTAAGTCAGATTGAACTGCGGCGACTTGTTCGCTCAAAGCTTGGCGGATCGCTTCTTCTTCGGTTTGCTGTTGCCGCAATAGCTGGCGCATCTGGTTTCCGGAAGCAACGATCGCATTCGGTTCGATGTAAAGCGTCGCGCCGCTGCTGGAGGTATCGTGAACGATGCCGGGAATTGCGTCTTTTTGGGGTGCTTTGACGGGAATTACAAAGCGATCGCCCCTTTGAGTTATCACCTGTTCCTGTATCGCGTTCGATTGGCGCTGCATAATACTTTGCAGGCGCTGATAAATCTGCTCGCGAATCGAGCGGATTTGATTGCGAATTCCGGCGAGTTTAGTACTCGCTCGATCTGAAACTTCGCCTTTATCGTCGATGCAGCGGTGAATTTCTTGTTCTAGTTCTGGATACGTCCGCAATTCTGCCACTAGCGAGTTCAGAACCGGCAAATCTTCCTGAGAGTCGATAACGCGCCGCAATTGCCTGGTTCCGGCTAACGTTGTCGCGATCGCCAACAGTTCGGTACCGGATAATATACCTCCAATTCCTGCCCGCAACAGGGAATCGCCGATATCTTGGATACCTTCAAACGACAACCCGGCGGCGAGGCGACTTTCTAGCAGGTATACTTCTTTAGTTTGATCTAATAGATGTATACTTTCAGACTGAGTAGTGGGGATTTGCAAATTGCGAGATGCGATCGCTCCTAATTTTGTGGCAGCAAAGGTAGCTAGATGCTGACACAGGCGCGACCATTCTAGAAGTTCTAAAGTCTCGGATTGAATCAAAGCTGCTTGTCAGTTGTTAATTGTTAATTTTTAACAGGGGCTAGGGGTTAGGGGTTAGGGGTTAGGGAATACCGATGTTAAGCACAACAGATTAGGGACTATGGGTCTAAGGTGGGATCTATATTTTATCTAAACTCGTCCCCAGGATGCAATATGGTAGAGAGGGATATTATCTAAGTCGAAAGAACTAGGGTTAAAAATCAAAAATTACCTCGATTGAAAGAGACAATCCTATCGGTGACTTTTCTAAACTTAATTTGTTAGGCAAAAGTTTTGATAAAGCTTTGGAGTTACCATGTCTCAAGCTCAAGAAAACGAAATTAGGCAACCCGTTAGCGTAGATCGTCACAGCAAAGAAGAGCCAAACGTTAAAGAAAAGAATTTAACCGCAAATCCAGGCGATAGAATTTCTGACAAAGATCAATCAATTGAAGAAAAAGCTCAGCAAGTCGCTGTTGATAGTCCCGACATTACGGGCGACCATATTACAGTGCCTACCTATTTTGTTGTCAACGAACCCGATGGGGAGCAAAAGGCACTCCACCACGTAAAAGACGCCGAAGAAATCTCCGATGTAATTCGTCAAGCACGAGTTGATGAAAACGGCGAGCGGATTTGGTGGTAATTATTCCGAATTACGAGCGAGCGCAGCATTTGATAATTAATTAACACAAATGCTTCGCTCCTACTTACCAGATAAAATGGGTTGTTAACCTCCCCATTTTAAGGAAACAAGAAAAATTAATTGCTTCGCTCACAATCCCATAAGCTTGATGCCGAAGTAACTATCAACTATCAACTATCAACTATCAACTATCAACTGCTTCGCTCCTATTTCCCAGAAAAAATGGGTTGTTAGCCTCCCCATTTTAAGGAAACCATTTTAAGGAAAAAAAATTAATTGCTTCGCTCACAATCCCATAAGCTTGATGCCGAAGTAACTATCA